>Ga0209671_1002188_pt1 | contig 17580 bp, 15 predicted proteins | sample WorMetHERISLAND2_2_FD_187401 | JGI IMG/M metagenome (GOLD analysis project Ga0209671, IMG submission 187401) | Marine gutless worms symbiont microbial communities from Max Planck institute for Marine Microbiology, Germany - Olavius geniculatus... | ecosystem: Host-associated > Annelida >...
TGACTGCCAGACGACAATGCCTTTTACCCTAGATTCTGCCCCCAATATGACCTACCACCAAATTCTCTGTGGTGCTCATCCGGCTTTGCTGCGCATACCACGGTTGACGCTGGTGTTTGTGGTCAGACCGTCAGATTAAGTATAGAAAGACGTCTGAAAGTTACTAATACTTTCATGCATATTGTCATTTGTCAAATTAAATGTCGTCAACTTCACAGTTTTTGGACTGCACAATTTCTCATCTTGGACTGCACAAATTGCATCATGGACTGCACAAAATTGGTTGGACTGCACGCTTAGAATAACCCCTGGTCCGAACTCCGAAACCTTATAGGCCTACCGGTATTTTACTGACTCTCAGTGAGCTGACTAATTTCTATCTCCAGGGCCGGATTAACCGATGCCATGGCAGAGGGCCCCACGCCAGGGGCCCCGGCTGTGGCGGCGAACATTACTTTTTCATACCAGTATTACTTTGGTGACTGTAACTTTGTTTGCCCGTTGCTTTCCAAAAAAATCTCTAACCTATTCTTCTCCAGATTTAGCTGATGTAGAACTATAATATACTTCATAATTCTCTTCATCGCACTTTAGGTAGGCCTATATTATTATTATTATTAGTGTTGAAGTTGATAGTAAGCCTAAGTAAGAGGAAGCGATGGCGAAAGCCATTTTATGCAGCAAAATTCGATACCCCCATTTTTGGACGAACGTTACGCTGCTGCCGATAGGGCACTTCATAACGCTGCACAATAATAACGGCTTAAACTCTAAAAATTTCGAAGATATAGAAATTACCAAGAAGACTAATCTGAGCAAAGCTCACGTGGCCCACGACAGCATCGTGCTGACTAGCGAAGTGTAAAACGCGCAATAGATTAATAATGCGTTTTAATTTTTTAAAGGGTAGGCCCTTACCCAAATTTGCCTTTTTCGTGCAGAAAACTTCTTGAACCTATAGTAGGTCAAAACTCAACTGGTAAAAAATTTACGTTTTCTGCTAAAAAAATCGTGTGCATGTTATCCTGGTCTCCCTATTCCATGCAGTAATTTCGGCACAATCCAATGTTAAACTAGGCCGATAGGCCTATGCATCGCCACCTGAAACCGCGATAAACAAGAAGCTCAGCTGTCGCTAGGAAAGATGTGCTACAACCTACACAGTTTCTGTTGCAGTACTGATTTTCAAAGTCACCCGAGATCAATGTTTTTTTATGTAATTTGATAGGTAATATGCGACTTCTTGTTACTGATTAATAAATAACCTTGGCTCTATCTTTCACCGTTTTTGAGATAAGATAAGACCACACATATCTGCTCAACTTTCACACGAAATTTTTGTGTGAACGTTAAAACGCAAAAGTTAATCACCATGCAGGCTTATAAAAAAAGTCTTGCAAGTAAATAAGTTTAATAAATAAACTGTTCCTGCCAAAGCAATAACTCAAAATAGTATTGTACTGGACGGAGTATGCACAATTGCACATGACATACATTATTCTAATGAGAAATACAAAGCCAACGTTGACATTCTGTAAACTTGTTGTCGCATGTAGTAACGGTGTTCGTGCAGTGAAAAATATTTCTGTAATCTTGCCTACAATAAATTGCAACAGTGAAAAATATCAGAAGAGTTTACTGCCGTAGTATTATTTTGAGCTTAGCTGCATCATTTACATCATTTACTAAAATTTATTTATAGTAGCTATGAGCAGTGTTAATGTGGTTTAGCGACGTCACCTGGCGAATATCTTTCAGACAGGATTCCAAGTCTTAGCGATCGTCTGGGCGTCTGTCTGTTTGTCCGTCTGTCCGTCTGTCACACTCGTGATCTGTATCAAAATGGTGTATGCTAGGATTACGAAATCTTCACTGTGGGCTGCCCCAAGGTGTCTAGTTTATCGTGACAAAATTTCGTGCCACTGGGTGCAGGGGTTCCCCTCGAACGAGGGCGTCAAAGAGGAGTACCCCCTAAAAAGACGTCATTTTGCCGTTATTGGCTCGAATAATGTGAAAACGGTTGTAGATAGGTACATACGTGCTGCTTATCATAACAAGCACTAGTGACAGGCTTTTTGGATTTATCAACATATTGATGACCTTGAACGACCTTGAACCTCTCAAAAAGAGGTTTTTAGTGAATTTTTCGCAATTTTTGGATGCAGCGCACATTTCAAGACTGAATTGCGACGGAATGGCTGGAGATAGACCAAGACAACCTGCATATGAAATTTTCAGCATTCAACGTGGATTCTAGCAGTTCAAGTCCCGAATCCCGACTCCCTATAGGTTCAAGGAGGCCGGCGCAGGAGGGCGTCAAAGACAGCTACCCCTTTTAAAAAGTGGTTATTTTACCGCAATTATCTGGTGTAGCGTGAAAACGATTGCAAATAGGTACAGTCATGCTGTTTATTATTAATTTTTGCGATCTTCTGCTGCAGCACGCACGAAATCCAAGAATGAACTGCGACGAAAAGGCTAGAGACAGACTGACAGTCTGCGAAGAGGCACTGATAGGCTTTCGCGCGTCTCGTGAGCAGTTCAAATTTTTGGTTTACATATGTGAGATCAAAAACAAAAGTTAAAAATTCAGTTGGTCCTTTACTAAACGATAATGGGGAGCTGGTCACTAGTGATCAGGAAATGGCTGATGTTAAATACATATTTTGCCACGGTTTTTACACGAGAGGATGTGAGCATCTCCCAAGAGTTAAAAAGCAATTTGAGCAAAGCTCATGAGACGCGCGACAGCCTTAGCAGTTCCTATTCGCAGGTTGTCTTGATTTAACTCTATCCATTTTGACGCAATTCACTCTTGAAATCTACGCCGAAGCCACAAATTGGAAAAAAAACACTAAAACCCCTATTTTTGAAATTTAAGGTCATTCAAGGTCATCGATGTTTACACCAATAAAAAGCTTGTCACTATATTGCTTGTTATGATAAGCAGCATGTCTGTGCCTATCTGCAACCGTTTTCAAGCTACACGAGCCAATAACGGTAAAATAGGCCTAACTACTTGCAGATTCTTAAAAATGTATGTTCTATGCTAAAAAATGTCATGGGCAATTTGTCCAGGTCTATCTCCAGCCATTTCGTCGCAATTCAGTGTTGAAATGTGCGCAGCATTTAAATATTGCGAAAAATTCACTAAAAACTCCTATTTTGAGGTTTCAAGGTCATTCAGGGTCATCGATGTTGATAATTTTAAAAAGCCTGTCACCAGTGCTTCTTATGATAAGCAGCATGTCTGTGCCTATCTGCAACCGTGTTCACGCTACATGTGATAATTGCGGTAAAATAACCACTTTTTAGGGGGGTCGCTGTCTTTGACGCCCGCCTGCGCCGGCCTCCTTGAACCTAGGGGGTCGGGACTTGAACTGCTGAAATCTACGTTGAATGCTGAAAATTTCATATGCAGGTTGTCTTGGTCTATCTCCAGCCATTTATCGCAATTCAGTGTTGAAATGTGCGCTGCATCCAAAAATTGCAAAAAAATTCACTAAAAACCTCTCTTTGAGGGGTTCAAGGTCGTTCAAGGCCGTTCAAGGCCGTTCAAGGTCGTTCAAGGTCATCGATGTTCATGAATCCAAAAAGCCTGTCACCAGTGCTTGTTATGATAATCAGCATGTATGTACCTATCTGCAACCGTTTTCACATTATTCGAGCCAATAACGGCAAAATGACGTCTTTTTAGGGGGACCCCTATTCGACGCCCTCGTTCGATGGGAACCCCTGCACCCAGTGGCACGAAATTTTGTCACGATAAACTAGAGACCTTGGGGCAGCCCACAGTAAAAATTTCGTAATCCTAGCTTGCATTGTTTTGATACAGATCACGAGTGTGACAGACGGACGGACGGACGGACGGAGAGACAGACGGACAGACAGACAGACAGACGCCCAGACGATGGCAAAGACGCGCGAAGCATTCTGCTGTCGCGCGTAAAAATGTATTCTCTGCTGATAAATCTCGGAGTTTAAGTAGTTTTATGATTGATTCAAAGGCCGTTAAAGATAAATTGTGTGAATTAAAAAAAACAATATTTCGCCAGGTATTGAATTCAGTTGGCAGTAAAATTCTCATTGAAATAGCTGGCGAAATATCCAGGCTTGCCTGGATATGAAATTTGCCATCCATATCCATATCCATATCCATATCCACAGACGCCTATCGTGCGTACATATAGCCACTAAATTTTTTGCGAAATACAGCAGTTCCACAGCGTTTATTCCCCCCTCCAGGCATTTCTTTTGTGAAAATGTTAAAAATAAATAAAAGTAAAAAACAAAACACATTAGCATTAAAATATAATTTTAGAAAAGTATTTCCCGGCTCTCATGAAAATCTACAGTAATTATTTTATTGCCCGTGATAGCCGACCGTTAGGTTGAGTTTTGGGTCGTACGATATGTCGTCTCTCAGTCGTTTCTGCCATTTATCGCCAGTTGTTCAGTGGTACTGGCAAGTTGAAATCGCACCAAGTCAAACTGCACGTTGATCGGTCTGTGAAACCATGCATACATGCAGTCACATAGACGTGTTCCCTTTCACCTTCAACAAAGGTTGAAAAAGAGCTAAACTCGTTACTGTCACAGGATATCGTTGAGAAAGTATAGTGGAAAGAAACTCTGTGGTTAATCCCAGTCGTGGTAGTGACCAAACCCTCAGATCCCAGTAAAGTCAGAATTTGTGTGGATATGAGAAGGGCAAATAACGCCATATTGAGAGAGCGATTTATGGTGCCGTCTCTGGACGATTTGATCCACGACTTAAACGGTGCCGTTATGTTTTCCCGGCTCGATTTGGCAAACGCGTTTCATCAACTGGAACAGCTATGTATCAGTTCCAGACATACCGAACTCCGAATGCAGATATGTGACGAGTTCCATCACTGAAAGCGGTATCTATCAGTACAAACGCTTGTTTTTTGGCATAAACTGTGCTACTGAAGTGTTTCAGGCTGTGATGCAGCAGGTTCTGAGCGGCCTACAGGGTGTCCGCTCTATCTGCGTCGAAGTTCTGGTCTATGGGCGATCACAAGCTGAACACGATCACAATCTTCGAGCCGTCATCGATCGTCTGCTCGATAGTGGACTGACGCTGAACAAGGCGAAGTTCCTCCTCAGTCAACTTGAGTTGGAGTGGTACGGTCACGTGTTCAGTGCTGAGGGTCTACGTGTGCATCCACGTCGCATTGACGCCATCAAGCAAAATGAATCCGCCAGCCAACGCCGCTGAAGTGAAGAGCTTTCTGAGCACGATTCAGTACAACGCTCGTTTCATCAAGAACTTTGCTCAAAAGTCGGAGCTACTGAGACGTCTCATCAAACAAGGCTAGCTTGTAAGAGATGCGCTGCACCACCGGCAACCAGTGTAGTTTCTTCAGCGGTGGATGCGCGTGTGATCGTCTTGGTGCTTCATGAACGATCCTTGCGGCGTTGTTCTGTACTCGCTGCAGCTTGTGGATGGTGCCGGATGGAGCGCCGTGGAGCACAGCGTTGTAGTAGTCGATCCTGGATAAAATCAGACCGCATGCAAGCGCCTGTGCGAGAACCATAGTCAGTAAATGCCGAATGCAGCAGATTGCCTGTGCATGGTAGTTGCATGATCGCGCCACGACCGAGACGTGTTTGTTGAACGTCAAACGCCGGTTTAGAAGGACTCCGAGTACTTTGATGTCATCGGCTACAGGCAGATCGACACCAGCGACCTTCACCGACGTCAGAGATGCTGCTGCCCGTAGCTGGTTGGCTGTTCATATGACCAGCGCCTCAGACTTATCCGGATTCAGTTAGAGTTCGTTCTGCATAAACCACCGTTTAACGTTGGCAGTGCAGGCGGGCGGCGGCGAGAGTGGACAGACCGGCAGCTGTGTTGTTAGCACGCATCGCCAGGTGCAGCTGGGTGTCGTCGGCGTACTGGTGGTGACGGACGCCGTGTGACGCTATGACATCAGCTGCTGGATTGCAGTACACAGCGAACAGCAGCGGCCTCAGTACTGAACCCTGCGGTACGGCGACTTCCAGCCTGGTCTCAGGCGACTTGTGCAGACCGAGCTTGACGAATTGCTTGCGGTCTGTCAGGCACGACGGGACGACAACGCAGATCCAGACACACCGAACTCCGACTGCAGCCGCTACAGCAGTGTCTGGTGGCAGACAGTATCAAAGGCTGCAAAGAGATCAAAGCCGATGACGATGAGCACTGTGACCTGCTTCTCATCGGCCGCTGTGTATACGTTGTCTAGGACGTCAAGCAGAGCAGTCTCACGTGCAGTCTGTAGGCAGACTGAAACGTAGAGTTCGTCAGATGAGGTCGCAGACGTGCCTGCACCGGCCTCTCCAGAAGCTTGGAAACTGTCGACAGGTTGGAGATGAGCCTGTAGTTTGCCGGCGACGATTTGTCGAGACGATCTGTCGACTTGAACCATGCCGGGAACGTTCCAGCCTGTAGCGACAGGTTGGCGAGTCTGGCGATGACTGGTGCGAAGACATCAGCGCAGTCCTTGAGCAACGAACACGGCAAAATGTCGAGCGGCGATGTTTTACACGGCATCGAGGTCAGCAGCTTCCGAACCTCGTCAACTGTCATCTGCTGGAAAGCCGACAACTGTGGTCCGGTTTGCGGTACGCAAACAGTCGGTGTAGAGCTGTAGAGGCGCTGAGATGTCACGAATGCGCTGGACTTTGTCAGTGAAGAAATCACTGAACTTGTTGACAAGGTCGGCGCACTCCGTGTCGTCGTGAACAGCCCGCTGTCCGCTGTGCAGTAACTTCTTAGCAGTTCGCCATGTTGCCTGAACGTCACCGGAAACCTGCTGCAGCTATGACCTGATGTAGTCGGCATGTGAATTCATATGCTGTCGCGTGCTACTTTGCAGGCCGCGTCGTATGCTTGCTTGTCTGCCTAAGGCTGAAGATCGGTGCGGCGACATCTACGTTCCAAACGGCGTCGAAGCTGCTTGGCCTGCTGAGCTTCGTCAGACAAGACATCCGTGTTATGCTGACCGCTGTTGCGACGACGTCAGTTCTCAGTGGCGCGTGGATGTCCATGATTCTCGTCACCTCGGCGAATGAACATGTTGAAAGGTGATTAAATCAAACGTTTACTGATTTTAGCAAAACATGCGTATGAACAATTTCTGTGGTAAACTTTGCAGAAACTCCTTGCCTAAGTCCGAATGACAGTGATGTACGATTGTACGTGTATGGAATTTGGTTTATTACGGTGTTTAGATGATCAGCGATTTGTTTATGTTTACTTATGGAGAACTTTCAGTAAAAATTGTCGCGTATAAGGTCTCGAATAGAGAAAATAATGACGATGAACGACGTATCTGATACAGTTGGCCATTGTAGGACCCAGACATTTTCGTTCATGTCGCCTGCTAACTCACACCACACCGGATCCTATGAAGAACGATCGGCTGCTGATCGCGAGCCGCCACCGCGCGGAGCTCTGTACGAAGTTCACCGGTTCATTAGCCTGGAGAAGGCAAAGCTGCTGGCTTTGCTGATTGTGCTCGGATGCGCTTGTAACCACGCTTTGCTTCGCTACAAATACGGTAATATATTAGGCGAATTCTGTTTTCCTTTCAGCACGGCACAGCTTACAGTAGGTGCTATTATCACTGGATATCCACTTATCGAAAGTCTGTTACCAGTGTGACACTTGTAATAGACTTGGCGAAATCACATGGTCACTCACTCGCAAATTTCCGTTTTCACTCACGTTAGTCAACTGCCAAAGATGTCTAAAGTCCAAAAATGAAGAAATATTTACGAACGTTGCGCACTTTTATAACTATTTGACAATAAATAGTATATGTGCATGCAATGCAATCTCTGTGTCACAGCTGTTTCCTTCAAACGTCTATCGACCGAGAACGATTATGACACCGCAATTGAACTGGATTTTAGTTATTATAATTATAACTGAATGCAACTGCAAACCTTATATCTAACACTAATACTAACATTAACCCTAACCCTAAAACTAGGGGGTCTAACCCTAATTGTCCAAGATTGCTTATGACACAGATCGTACTGGATTTTAGTTATTTTAATTGCAACTGAATGCGTCTACAAACCCTAACCCTAACCCTAACCCTATTACTAACCCTAACCTTAAAACTAACCCTATTTGCTAATTCTACACACAAGTCTGAAGACTAAACATGGTCGTTCTCGGTTATTAGACACCCGCGTGTCAGCTGTACATAATGTTTGATGTTACGTTATGTTATATTAGCGGATGTTTACGACTGCCATGACAGTCCAGTGCGATATTTACGTTGATTTTGTGCAAAGTTCATGTTGAAGTTGTTAAAAGTCTGTCTTGCTGTTCCAGAAAGTTAGTGTGTCCGGAACTCAAACGAAACCTCTGACAACAAAGATTCATGAAATGTGCAATAAGGTATGATTACTGCAAGATTCACGAGTAAGTGACCATGTGATTTCGCCATAGACTTTTTGTCAGTGCATATCTGCTGATAACATTGGCTATTGGTAATAAGCAGATGTGCGGATGTGGCAACGGGTAAAAGGCGAATAAAATCTGTGGATGCTAAGTGTGGATGTGTGGGTAAAAGACGGATGTGTGGATAACAGTTGTCACGTACATTGCCAGTCATGAAAGTTGAGTTTTTCAATAATTTCCAGTAGTTATATTAGGTAACATTTCGCTCCGTAGTTAACTGCTCAGTGGATGCTTTATAAGTGGCAGTCGTTTGAAGTCTGCCGCTGTGAATTTTTTTACAGTTCACACACTCCATAGACCTAGACAGTCAATAGGCTAATTCTTGGTTGCGAACTCGTCTAGGCATTTACTCCAAAAACAATAGTCTGCTTTGTCACTTGATGACGACAATGCACAACGACAGCATACGACGACGACGACGCATAAGAATGCACAACGAAGCACGGCGATGATGCGAGACATTGATGAAAGACCACGACGCAGTTCGTGACAATGATGCGCCAAGTATGTCGCGTGACGACGACACAGGATGATGACGTAACTACGATGATGATGATGCACGACAACATACAATGATGCATGGCAATGCACAACGATGACATGCAGTGACATCACGCGACAACGAACGACAATGGATGATGACAATGATGACTACTAAGTGCAGCAGGAAGTTATTATTGTAAACCCAGATTTTTGCCAACTTACTTATTTTGCCAACTTACGATTTTAACTCGAACGATATACAAAGTAAGGTAATTTCTGTATAGTGCCAGACACAAAGCATGGCGCCCAAACGGTGACATCAAAAAGATGGCACCCAAATTAATACACTGCTTATTGGTCTAGGGGTGTGGCTGAGAATGATGGGTAAAAGGTGGATGTTTTCCGCATCAACATCTGTCTTTTACTCGTTGCCTCATTCACAGATCTGCACATCTGCACATCCGCCTTTTACCATCGTCCACTGACACTAGCTTTTTCTACAGCTTACAGGGTGTCACAAAACACTGCATTGGTACCGTATGATCAGGTAAGCTCACTAAACCCAAACCTAACCCTGAGTCTAAGATCCTTAGCTAAGCCTAATCTTCCATACTTGATCTAGTCATATTTAGTGCTGATGCAGTCGATGCAGCTGGGCGGCCAGTGCAGTGTTTCGTTACACCACAGCTTACAGATGTTGCAAATGTCGAGAAAACCCAGGTGAAAATGTGATTAAAATGTAAGCAATCATTATATACCAATTGCTTTTGCATATTGAGTCACATTGTACTGCTGTAAAGTCTAACAGTCTGATGTGTGTTGTCAGGCTGTAACTCTTGTCAGTGGCTGCTGAGTGATGGTCATTTCCAGGGCTACAACGAGTGGCAGCCGTTTGGATGCATGATGCATCAGTACACAAAGAGGTAAAGTGGTTTTTAGTGATTTTGTCAGAGTTATCAGATGCATTCTTGCTATTATCCCTCACTGTTGCCATTAATCTGATTTTGGAGACAGTGAACAGTTGCCATTTCTTTACTGAATCTAAAATGATTTTGCTGTTGTCGTTGTGCTATGTGTTGGAAACGGAATGCGATGGTCTAAGAATAGTGTGTTGCAGTCTTTCTGTAATTTTTCTTGTTTTCAACACTATGAAAACTATGATTGATCACTTAGGTTGGACTGGTTGATGATACAAAATAATCCAAATATTTTGTTTGAAAATGGTCTATTGACTTTGTTTTACAGGGGCCTCGAAAATACCATAAGTGGTAATCCATGAATTTATATGTATCATGGTTAAAGTTGCATCTTTATGTCATATGATCAATCTCATAGATTGCATGTTTAAACTGTTTGTATAGTGATGCAAGGAACTGTATGCATTATATATCATACTGGGGAGGTCGCAACCACATCGCTTTTGTTGGAGATTCCCGCATACGTCAGTTGTATTTTGACTTTGCCGGTCTTCTAAGCAAGGATGATGTGAAAGCGTACAAAGCACACTCTGATCTGAGGTTCATTGATGAAAAACTGAGCCTTATAGTGGTGAGTCCAGCTCTAGCATATGAATATTTTTGATTTAGTGTGCAGAGCTTTTTAGTTTTTCTTGTGATTAATTTGATCAGAATTAGTTTCGCTTTTCGATAATCCAAATGTCTTAATCATTTTCAGGAACTTGTCTTTCTTTGAAATTTTCACATTTGTGTTAAGAAGCATGCTGCACAAAACTAAATGGTTTCAGCTTATGGTTGTAGTTTTCTCATTTCTGCTAATTCCAGATACTCAGCCTGTTATGCAAAACTTGCCATTTCTTTCACAGTATTGGATGTAACAATCACCAGTGGTCAGTTAGAGATGCTGGTTATATGCCAAAACCCCGCAAATCACATATTTTTTGCATATAGTGGCGTTTTCAAAATTGCATATACGGAAATTATGCCGCATATGCAAAAATTCACATATATTCGCATGTATGCCACATATTTCTGCATATGTGACCGTATTTTTCAGCATTTTTTTGTCCAATGTTTGTACATGGATAAAATTGAAGTCGGAAATGTTGAAACTATGCAGGATAGGCCCATTTATGTTAATGTTTATCATGATTATGATTCTTCGTCACTCGATGTTGCAGATGCCAGAAATATGCGGCGAAATATGCCGCATATATGCGGTATATATGCCACATATACAGGGTTGGCCAAAAAAGTAAGCTATTGTACTTTTCCATATTTTTGCTAAAAATTGACAAATTTTTACAATTTTTTACCATTAGACTTTGGAAGAAATTTGCTACTCAGTGACATGTATTAGCACCAGCATTATTTTATATTGCCATGGACTGGATTTTCAACAGATGCTCAGAGTCCTTGGGTGTCACAGTTGGTTCTACGCGCTTTGCGGATAAAGCCTATGCCAATGATGATGGTGTTCTGTTCACTGACTGCCCTTCAAAATGGCCAGAAATACTGACCACCTTCGATGAGCACTGCTGCTGAGACCATGGGATCACACACATCATGGCAGAAAACCAAGATTCAGAATATTGGCCACTAAGTACCCTTAGTATTGGTACTAACAGCATGAATGATTATGCGGCCATTTTAGTAAGCCATACTATGCATTTTATTTATCCATTCATCTGTCTGTCTCATGTTGGCTTTTAACTCGAAGATGAAAAGCGATGGAAAAACCACAATTGGTGCGAACAGTTCCCAGAGCTCAAAAGGTCAAAGGTCAAGGTTAGGGTTATGCAGTGCAGTGGATGGCCGCATATTATGTTGGCAGTGGGCTGACGTCTTTGTGTCTTTGAATGTGCAGGAGTTTCGGTGGCAGCCCATTGTGAATGAGTCAATGCTGGAGGTGTATAAGTCCTGGCTGTCTTCGAAGTCTAATGAATGGCCCAAGCTAATTATCACCGGCAGTGCTACCGTAAGACAGTGTTTTATGTGATGTGTAGTATCTTTAGTAGTAGTGGCACCAGCACTGGTAGTATTAATAGCTGTAGTAGTTTCATTACTGGTCATAGAATTATCAACAATGGCAGTATGTAACCTACATGATTTTGTTTAGATTTATTATTTAGTCTTAGATGCTGAAGCATTTTCTGGCCAAACCTAGAGAGGTGGTTGCGTTTTGGTGGCAAACGGTATCTTTTTTTCATCAGTACACCATGCTGCAGTCAGACATGCTGAAGGAGTTATATTGTGTTGACAGTGGAGTATAAAAGAGAGCAATGCATCAGATGTGGCACTGGAGAATTTTCAAGGTTTGACGGCTTCTTTTTTCACAGTTTGTTCTACTACTGTGTATTTGACACATAGTGAATCATGTTTTGTTTGGTATTATGTTGTTTTTCAAGTATTACTTGGGCCTAGTATTTTGTGTTAGGCACTGCAGTCCAGTACTGTTGTGCTTGTGGGAGGCATTACACAGTATTTTATTACGCGCGAAAGCAGCTACTGCTTTCAGCGTGTCTTAGCCATCGCATTTCTGTCCGTCTGTCTGTCCGTCACACAGGTGGATCAGTCAAAAACGGTGCAAGCTAGGATCACCAAATCTTCACCATCGGCTGCCTGGAAGATTCTAGTTTCAGGAACCGTAAAGCTTTTCCATAAATTCAAAGGGGGTCACCCCGAACATAAGCACTAAATGAGAGGGGGGGTAAAATTTGCAATTTTTGGCCAATAAGTCGCTGTATCTCAGTAACGGTGCGAGATAGGGCCTAGGTTACTATTAATCACTAATAGGAAATCGTACACTGGCTCTCGATTGGCGTCAAATTCAATGACCTTGAATGCCAAAATAGGGGATTTTATGGACTTTTTTGGCGATTTTGGGTTGCGAGACACATTGCAAGAGCGAATTGCACCGAAACCAATTGAGATAGACATGGACAAGCTGCATATGAAATTTTCAGCATTAAACGTAGATTTTGACAGTCCAAGTCTCGATTTTCTAGATTCAAGGAAACTTGCACACGAGGGTATCAAAGAGCGGTACCTCCGTAAAAGTCGTTATTTTACCGTTGTTGTCCAGTAACTGCTATAGGCTTTCGTGCGTCTCGTGAGCATTAGCTAAAATTTCTTGTTGTGATTATTATGCTTATCGTGATTTTCACAAATTTATTAGTACTGTACTTGGTTTTTATCAGATTTTCTAATTGCATAAAATGTCACAATTGTGCTGCTGTATTTGAAGACAGTTAAGCAACACTGTGTTACTAAGATATCTGTTTCTGATGTTTTTCCTCTGTATGCCAGTTTTCACTCTTTCTGTGTGTGTGTTCATTCATCTGTCCATCCGGTGTGGGCGCCTAACTTGAAAACAAAGTAGCATCAAAAAGCCCCGAATTTGTGTGAACGTTCCCGGCACTAGAGCAACCCATGTGCGAGTTTTCAGTTCGAGGTGTCACAGAGGTAATTGGACGTCAAAGATTCGAGAAAATGAGGCATAAAATATGTAGGCTAGAACTTGTTATTGTGAATGCCATGTGTTATTTCAATGGTAGAAAACATGACGAACATTGTCTCAGCATTTGAGGATATGAAGCACAAGAGCAGTATCGTCTGGATGCTTCAGGGTACTTTACTGTTGCACTGTAACATTTCGGTCTTTCCAACCAGTTGAAGCACATTATGTACTATTATGGTGTAAATTCCTTTAGTGCTAACAGCGTACACTGAGTACTTGGAAAACAGTTTGGTTAACTGTACATAGCTGTCTGATAAGCATTTGCTTGAAGGTAATTATGTCATTTATGTGATACATAGTCGTAAACGTGCAAAACAAGCTGCTGCAAAGTAATGATTTGTCACTGCAAGACTTCCTAGGCTGCTGCTTTTGCTTTGTTGGTTATCTTTTGGTTTACTTCTTAGTTTTGAGTATATTTCTCGACTGTCGTAAATTGTACTGTGGTTATGAAATGTGGTTGCAATACATGTCATGCAAAGTTTTATTGTTCTGATGATGACGATGATGATGACTGCCATGTGATTTGTAACACGTGGTATTTGTTTTTAATTTTATTAATTTACTAAGTATTTAACCTGTTTATTGCTGCATTATTTGTATAGCTGCAGTTGCTGCAATCATAACATAGCGATGTCTGTTGTACAGTGTACAGCGATGTACGCATGTGTGTATTGTATGCTGTAGATCCAGTGTTTGAACCTCGTCTATCGGTGAATCGTTCAATGATCACAAATGCTCAGGTCGACCGTTACAACAGAGCAGCACTACACAAGCTGTCAGTGTTTGTTTGTCTGTCCGCCTCTCTGTCTCTGTCTGTCTCTTTATGTGTGTCTGTTGTCTGCCGGTCACATAATTACTACGTAGGAAATTTTAATGAGCAAACTCTGTGATCATTAAGTTATGATCGAAGTCATATTTGTAAGAGAAGCTGTATAATTGTTTCTTATGCAGCCATCATGTCTTTCTGTGGAGAACTTGAGTGTGCCATTCTGTTAACAACAGTAGAGGTACAACACTCACTAATACTGTCTCGGTGCATTTGCTGACTACTTTTGCGTGACTTCACTGTTTAAGCTTATTGTTACGTGTCCTTGTAGTCTTAGGATTTAACGCCATGCTAAAGTTAATTCGTTCTTCATCATCATCATCATTAACAGCTCACAAGGTTGATAAATTAAAACGTATTTTCTGTTGGAATTTGGACTGTTACAGCATTCTGTAGTTTTTAGTCTGAATTAACTATAGTTTAGTTTGTAGCTCTGGTAATAGATGTGTGTTTTTGGATAAAAATATGGGCCTGTTCATGGTGAAAATTTGTAACTTTTTGTAAGTTAAATGAAAAAAATAAAGTAGAGCTGTCGAAGCATTGATTTTTAACACACTAATGCACTGCGCTACTTTTTAACACAATAATTAACACGTTATTAATGCACCCATTCCTGTTGAAAGGGAGAGAGGGGGACAGTTACCCCAGGCCCTGCAGCGTTTGTGGGGCACCGCCTGTAGAATATAGAAAGTTAGAAACAAATTGAAACATATTTTAAACAATAACTGACGTTACCGGTAGCATAGAAATCTGTTAGCCTGTCATCTAAATAATATTTATTTACAGTAGTGATGGAACGGCAACTACAGTTCTGTTACTTGAATTTATTCGATTGTAAATTAACTGCAGTTTAATGGAATGTGGGAACCTTTGTTTCACAGAATTTAGTAAATTGAATAAATTTACGCATGCGCGTTAATTTATTAGCACATTAACGCATTAATTTGACAGCTTTAAAATGAAGTGATTTGCTTATGTTAGCACGGTGTTTATGTGTGTTTTTCTGGTAGGTTTCTGGTAAGTTCACTCCCGATTTGGTCATTACTAATCGCTTTTTGGTGAAAATGTATAATTTTTTAAAATTAAATAAAAGTAGAATTAGGTGTGCTGTTAGCATTACGTCTATTTGTGTATTCTGGTAGGTTTCTGAGTTCAGCATTGATCTGGTCGTCATCTCGTCTGCTTGCGTCTGGGTTCCTGTCGTCAATGTCGGATGGCATTCATGTGAGTGGTGCGGCTTTGTCATGGGACTCGCAGATTCTGCTCAACATGTACTGCAACAACCATATGAACTTCAACGACGGCACTTGCTGCACCAGCGTTGAGCCGGCGTCCGTTGTACAGCTGGCTATGCTTCTAGTCTTCACTGCTAGGTCAGCTGTGCGGTAGTGGCAGTTGTTGGTGCTCTTGTTGTAGTAACATTGTAGTCGTAGCAGCGGTTGTGGTTGTAGTAATTGCAGTTATAATTTTACTAGCATTGAGATGGCATCTGTCTTTCAGCTTGTTGTGCTGAGCTAGTTTTCACTGCTAGGTTAGCTTTACATCGTCGTCATTCGTGACATAAAGGGGTTTAACATGGCCTGCGTATATAATGTGACTTTGTGACTTTGTAGTACTTTCGCACTTAATATGATAAAACCTGGAGTGGCTGGTATTAATGATTAATCACACATTTTTAAAAATATTAATGTAATCTTAATTTTAGTGTAGGCTTTAGCATTGTTGCATCAAGTTCTGCCCATTTGCTGTTGTGCATGTCTGTCTGTACAATCTGTGTTTGGCTCTGGGTATCTCTCTGTCTCTGTCTGTCAGTAATCTGTATCTATGTCTATGTGTCTGTCTCTATGGTCACTGTCTGGTTTTGGTTATCTGTCCGTATGTCTGTGTATGTACAGTCTCTGTCTGGCTCTGGGTATCTATGTGTGGCGTTGGCATCTACATCGGGTCTTCATACAGCAACATGACAGCAACCACACCAGCAACAACAGTGTGCCACTGCTGCAACAACAACAGCAACACGGCTGTGATAGGGATATGTACGTTAACACAACTACCTCATCATCAGCAGCCACAGCAGCAGGTGGCGCAGCTATGGCCGGTAATGGTGTGAGTCGACGTGATGACTCGTGGTATGAAGTGGCGACGTGCATAGCACGACTTGGAGTTGTTATTCTCTACTTCTTCCTCTGCGACAGGTGACTGTTGTAGTGGTGGTAGTCCATCATTCTGTTTGTTACGTCATTCTGATTCGGGTGGGCACTGGGCAGTTCATCGCACCAAAAAGACTTTGGTAATATTATTAGTAGCAGTAGTAGTAATCCAGGCTGGTTCACAAAAAAAAACAGGAACATACATGTCATACATAGTGCTACCATTTTTACGTGCAAGAGCACATGATGCTTCATGCGTTTTAGCCATTGTCTGGGCGTACGTCTGTCACACTGCAGTATTGTATCAAACAGATGCAAGCTAGGATCATGAAATTTTCACTGTGGGTTGCCGCAAGTGATTGTCGGCTGCAAGGCACACATAGAGTATTGCGTAGAAATGGCTGGAGATGGACAAGGACAACCTGTGAACAGGAAATGCTAAGGTTCTCACACCTCTCATGAGCTTTGCTCATATTTCTTGTTGACTATTTTACTAGTCAAGTAGTCATCGACTATTCGGTCAACTACTGAATATAATTATTGTGATGGACAAAATTATCATACCCGAAGTATGCTGCTAGTGTGCAAAATACATAACTTGCAATTTCGAACATCAAGTTGGCTTCTTGTAGAGTTTTTACAGCAGTGTTATTGTTTAAACTTTCACCTTTTAAGATGAGCAACTTTTCTATGTATTTCATAAACACAAGAAGTGATGAAACCAAATTCGATTTTATATTAATATGTCTATTCAGTGTAACAGTTTTAAGTCGAAATGTGTTTGTAATCAGTATACAGTCATGTTGTGGTAGACACTAATGCTGCTCCTTAAAACTGTTTTACTAGTCGTTCAACTTTTTTCAAATTTTGACTAGTCATCTATTAGCCGACTGAATTAATGTAGATCGAGAAGTTGGACAGTTTTCTAAATGATTGGCTTTAATCAGTAATCATTGCATTAAAGGGTCATGTTGAACACTATTCAAGTGTTTCACTGTTTAGTGATTTCTGTTTTTTGGCATATTATAATTAAGAGGGTCATGTCATTGTTGACGATGTAAATTTTTCAGGACGACGTTCTTTATGAAGGAGAACAAATATTACACAAACGTCAACTTTTTCCTTCCATTTTCCTATCTCATGATTCTTGGCTTGTTCTTTAC
>Ga0209671_1002192_pt1 | contig 17576 bp, 5 predicted proteins | sample WorMetHERISLAND2_2_FD_187401 | JGI IMG/M metagenome (GOLD analysis project Ga0209671, IMG submission 187401) | Marine gutless worms symbiont microbial communities from Max Planck institute for Marine Microbiology, Germany - Olavius geniculatus... | ecosystem: Host-associated > Annelida >...
AGCATTTACACCACGTCCTTTGATTTCATCTGCTTCTATTAAGTGTGTAGGCATATAATGTTAACTCTAAGTGAGGAGCGAAAGTTCCACCTCATTTTCGCTCACGGGAGCGAAAGTTCCTAGGAACGAGAGTTCCAGGGAGCGAAAGTACGTGGGAACGAAAGTTCCTGTTGCCGAAATACCGACCAAGGCCGTCCGTGTCCGATGCCGCCATGTCCGTGTCTTTCGCCGCTCGCCGTCGGCACGGATACGGCGCCACCGGAGCAACTGCCCGACCTTGGCGCTCGGTGTTATTTTCAGTCCGCGGTGGACGGAAAAGTAAGTAAACGTGAGGCTATTTTCCGTCCGCCACGGACGGAAAAGTAGAGCATGCGGACGCTATTTTCTGTCCGTGCGAACGGAAAAGTAAGCAAACCTGAGGCTATTTTCCATCCGCCACTAACTAAAATGTGGAGTATATGACGTTATTTGCCTTTCACCATGGACGCCCTACCGCCATAACCGATAACCACTCGCAAAGTGGCGCCACATGTTGCACGCAAGCTGTTAAAGTTAAAAGTCATACATTCTACAAATAAAAACAACTTTTGCTTGAGCTATACTCTAATATAATGCTGAATAACACTGACATGAATACGTTATAGCATCCTGGCATGGTTCATAGACGTTCTGTATATATCTACTGCTATAATTATTCATATTAGAAACAAGCAATTTAGTACATCATCAGAAAAGAATTGTGCCAAAACCATTCACCTAAATTGGTTTAAAACTGAATAAGCTGCAGAATACGAATACATTAGTACGAAAAAAACGTTAATTATGACAGCGAAGAGAAAAAAGTTGCAAAATGTTTGCACACTCGAGGACTCGAACCCAAGACCTTTCGCGCAAAGGATGCACACGCTACTAATAGTTGCTTCAATAACGCTATTTATGGAGCGCCTCAACAGACACATACTTGGTTTTTGGCTTCCACCACTCCAGCAAATAAACGGCACATAACATGGCGGAATTTTCGCCACTCGAGATTTCTTCTTCAAGTAAAGTGTTGTGGCCTCTGTAGTTTGTACTATGAGCAAGAGTGTGTAGAAAGAATGAATACCTTAACGGAGAAATGTCGAGCTTGCTTGGGCCAACAAGTTTCTGTTTTATGCTTTTAGTTTTTTGATTCACTGATACAATATGTGAGCCATATCTGGGAAACATACAAATGTTTAGTTAGTAGTGATGACTCGATATATTGAATCGTTTTCGATATTTATGTATTGCATTAAATTGTATTGTCGAAAAAATGTAAACTTTTTTGATATACTAGGATATTTTTATATGTTGCAATATTTTACACCAAACGTTTTTATTTTTTTCAATACTGGTGTTTATAGTGTTGGTAATTTTGTACATCGAATTATTAATTGTTGACAGAAGTTACAGAACAATACTACGAATCTAGTTCCGTGACATAATTGTTAATGTTTATTTTTGTTGTCATTAGTTTTTGGTTACCATATTTTCAGTAAATGTACTTGTATAAGATTTACATACCTATTATTTTAAAAAATATTGATATCTTTAATATCATAATTTTTGTAAATATTGTATCATTATCGTATTGAAGTTGAAAATTCTGATAACGAGTTATCACTATCAGTTAGCCTGGCAGTGTATATACAGCAACAACATGTAGGTGTAACAACTGTTATCGTTGCAGGTTTTGTTATGATGGACGTGAAGCAGTCAACTACGAGTTCTCTGTCAGTGAATTCTGCAAGTAGTTTTCCGATTCTGTGCAGCACTGAATACGGCAGCCCTGATAGCAGTCCGGCTGCTGAGGATGAATCATGTGCAGAGAATGCAGAAAACGTTGAGGCAGACAGCAGCATCCACGAAGTGGTGAATACTGCTGAAGCTCCAAGTTCATCAGTTCGATCGACATCTCCCGACCTCAACTGTCCGATCTGTCTCGGTCGACTTGAGAACCGCTCGTACACCGACACCTGCTTCCACAAGTTTTGTTTTGTCTGCCTGGTCGAATGGTCCAAGGTGAAACCAGTGTGTCCACTTTGTAAACAGCCATTTACTAGCGTGATACACAGTGTTCAGTCGTATGAAGACTTTGAACAGCTTCCAATCACACCTGCTAATAGTGGAACGCCTGCGGCTGCCGACTCAAATCGCAGTCGTTTTCGTTATCCGACAACTGTTATTCGCGGCCGCTCTGAGCGACGTCGGCAGCGTGACTCGCTTCATCGTCCGTCAAGGTTATGTCGTCGTGGATCTTCTCGTTTTGATGTTCCACCGCCAGCATTTACGTCGTCATTCCGCCGTTCCATCTACCGCGATGAGCTTTGGGTAAGAAGTGTGGAAGACAGTGGCAGATATCGTGATGTTTCCGCAGCGTTCTTTGCACGCAACCCAACAGCTGTGCATCGTCTCATGCCTTGGTTGAATCGTGAGCTCATGGCACTACTTCGTAATCCAGCAGATGTTTCATTTCTGCTTGAAGTTATCTGCAGCACTGTCCTGCGTGTTGATATCATGAGTGAAACATTCTATGATCTCGTGGCACCATTTATTGGTGCTCGCACACGCCACTTCATCCATGAATTCTATACATTTGCTCGATCGCCTTTCAACATGGAAGCTTACGACACTAGAGTGATCTATGAACGTCCACCACAGATTGCTTCAGGCACACCGATTGAGTTCAGTGACAGCAGCAGCAGCAGCGATTCGTCTGATGATGACATTGTTGAGATTAACTCACTTGCAGCTGCTAGTGAGTCAGATCAGGTGGTAAATGATGATGGGGCTGCTGGGAATGACAATGTGTTCTCTGTTGGAGATTCTCAGCAAAATGTGAGCAGAAGCATATTACCACAACCTGGGCCATCACATCTGCAGGACATCCCTCTGCCATCAACATCCACCTCAGCAGTCTCATGTCAGTCACATTATTCACATGCGTGGAATACTTCAGGACAGTCTTCACATGGCCAAAGCTCGTCACCATCAGACAGGCATGAGTTGAGTAGGAATATGGAAGAAAATGTCGAAGATGCCAGTGATGATGTTGAAATTGTTGCTGAGGACAAACCGTGGGGAGATCGCAGTCCAGTTGTTCTGTCATCAAGTGATACTGATGCTGAGGCTGATAATGTAAATGAACTGGCACACCAGGCTACAGGTTCAACAGTTGATACTTATCTATTGAATGATGTAGGACTAGAAGTTTCTCCAGTTTTTGAACACAGGACAGTTGCTGCTGACAGTTCAGAACATGATATTACCGAGTTAGCCTTCTCCAGTGTACAGATGAACAGAGCTGAACTTGCTGGTTCCATAACTGGTTCCACTCATAGTTCAAAGAAATCTTCACATCACTCTAAACACCATCATAAAAGGGCAAGAAAGCATAAGCACAGGCATCACAGAGACAGCAGTCGTCAGCAGAAAGATGATGTACCTCACCATTCTTCATCAGGTTCGCATAGTAAGAAGTCTAAACGTCAGAGTCGGATGTTGAAGCCTGATGATGACATTATTGCAAGTAATGAGCTGAAGCACACACCATCAGCTTCAGTTAGCTATACAAGCAGAGCGCCAGACGGCTTTCATACAGACAGCACAGTGTGGCTATCAGATGACAGTAATGACAGCAGTTCTGAGTCCTGTCAGCCAGTAAGATCAGTTGTTGTTGTGCCTCAAACATTTAAGAAGAATCCTACTGGACATAAGCGTTCGGCAACAGATTGGTCTTAAGAAACTTGTATAGTTGCTTTAAGTTTTGTTATCATATTGCACATGGTCTGTTGTTGATATGTTTCTGCTGGTTGTGTACATAATATTGTACCAGTATCTCTTTCACTGCTGTTTATGATTGACTATTTTGCTGTTTTGTTAGGACTACATGCAATAATAAGTTAATGCTGCTCATGTAACTTTTAACAGACTGCAAACCAAGCATAAACTGCTGCTGTCATTGATATACATTTTGTGTTGTTCAGCCTTACAGAACTAAGCACGAAGTAGAAGATTGTATTTAACTTATTTGCGATAGAAAATCAGAATAGAAAAAAATGCGAGCAATAAATTCATATTGTGGTCTTCATTCCGGTGTAACTTAAAATCACTTATACAGTATCATAAAGTTTTGGTCATTTACTCGCTGACATGATGCTTTATTAATCTTCTCTGTTTGCTATGTACTGTTGTACTTTACTTTGGTCTTAACCATTGCTTTCCATTAGGGTGACCAATTGACTGGAAAACCGTGAAATGTCAGGGAATTTTACAGATGTCAGGGAAATGTCAGGGATTTCAGTAAAAATCAGGGAATTGTCATGGAAAAAATTTTGTCCGTAAAAATTGCCCAAAAGCTTTTCTAAAAATTGTGTCAACAGGCTTATTAGTATCACTCAGTTATTATTGTATGTCGAATTTTTATGATGTTTATTGCAGAATGTTGCTTACTTATGTTTTCGTTTTTGTTTTTATTTATGTGTTGTTTTTTAGTTAGTACTAAGGTTACTGGTTAGCTTTTTAGGTTACCCTAATTGAGTACCAGCTGAAATGTTCATAAGTGTTATAAATCACCAGGGAATTTCATAATGTCTGGAGAGTGATCACTATGTTCCATTTCATCTAAATGTTTGCATCTAGGTTTAACACCGTATGCTTTATAGCTTATCTTTTCACAATGACTGGATCATTTTTGTTCAGAAACTTGAATGTAACGGAGTGTTGTACAAAACAGAATTTAGACTGATTGAATTAGGTGTTAGGGTTTGAAATACATTGTTTAGTGTTTAGCAGTTTGGAATTCAATGCTGTGTAGTTAATATCTGTCAGTGTTATGGGATCATCATTGTATTGTTCATTTCACTTATTGTGTATTAATTTTGAGCAAATTTCAAGAGATTTGTAAATTGTCTGTTAATGATGAATTCATTTTCACAGGTTAGTCGTTCACCACTTTTTGGCAATAATATGCTTTTTTATTTGAAGTGCTATTAATCATTCCTTTGAAGATTTAGCGTTGTTGCAGTAGTTGAGCAGTGATATTTGTCTTAAAGTCAAGTCGAATGAATTATTTGACTTGAAGTCAAGTCAGAGCTTAAGTCAAATGATTTTGATGCAAAAAAAGCCGAAGTCAAATGAATTTTACCCTATTTGACTTTGACTTTGACTTCTCTAGTATGTCAGACTTTGAAGCAACTGAAACACAGTTGTAGCCTGAGCCAATAGAATTATTCAAAAAAATGCAAGCAGTTACATACTTAGGCTATGCATTATCACTTATGTGTTCATTGGAGGGCACTGAAAATGCAAGTACGGAAAATGCAAGTACATGCCTGTAAATATTTGTGTGGAAATTGCAGTAAAACTATCATTGCTTGTGAAGCAAGGTTAAAAGACCTAAACAAAATCTGCAATTGTTTCATGTCTTTCTGTGAAACCAGTCATTGAAAAATGTGAAAACTCTCCACATCGTTTTGTTCTCTGAATACGGCCACTCAGAGATAATCGTGTTGGCCTAACACTTGCTTTCAGCCTAACACTTGCTTTCATTACCCAGCTTCTTCAAACATAGTCGAGGAGTCTTCATGGCAGCGTTCTGTTTGAATCTGATGGCATGGCCAAAAATGTTTTAATATCTGTTAAAGCACTGTCGATATCATTGAGTGGCAAAAGTAGCAAGAGAGTTGCGCAGCGAATACATATACTTGCTTCTGCATCATCTCTGAATGCTGAAGATGAATCTTTCTTCACTTTTCCGTACTTACATTTTCCACCTCTGCATTTTTGTATGCTTGGTCTGCTTGCATATTCTTTCCTTGCATTTTCCACCTCTGCAAATCCGTACTTACAATTTTTGTACTTGCATTTTAGTCACCCCATTGATTGACTTGTTGACTTCTCTAAGGTGCCGAAGTTGCATTAAATTCAAAATTGTATATAAATTATGAAAATATCAAAAAACTGACCGATTACAATCTTTCCACGAGCTTGCTTTAGGCCTATTTCGTCTGTGATGTAAAATCATTGGATGTTGATCTGACTGATTTCTATCTAAATTGACTTAATAAGTTATGAACAGTAGTGTGAAATGTCACATGCATAATTTTGTGTAATTTAGAAAGGTTGTATTAAAAGTAAATATTGATGACAATAAACTAAAAGTATTTCACATAAAAAATAATTATCATAAGTTACACAAAAAATAAAACTATACTATTTCAGTTAATTACAACTACATTGTGTGTCAAAAAAACATCCCCGACATTTTTGATCATAACTTGAAAACCAGTTATCAGATTTTGATAATTTTGGTATGAATATTTCTGACACAACTTGCCATCAAATGACCATTTAGTTTCCCACCTCACTCAATGTTTGTTTCTGCACTATCTAGGGAGAACACAACCAGCAAAATATGACTTTTTATCCAATGCGATATGATTGCTCAACTAACATAACGTGTAAAAACATGTTTTGTTCACATTTTTGACACTTTGGCTGGCATTTCATCCAGTTATCCATTTTTCAACTGCCTGTAGTAAAATTGCTTGAAGTGTTGGCCCACTATGCGAACACGGGCAAGGAGATGCTTTCTCCATTCATTGACAGCAGTAGCGATAATGTTTTGCTCCAGACCAATCCAAACTGTACCAGTCGCTTCTTGACTTCACAAACATTCCTAAAATATTTATCTGGTAGACTCACTGCTGCATGACAGTCAAACCTTGTAATAGACCAGCCCACAGATTAGGATAGATGGAATTTATTGATGTTATTTCATTCACTTTAACACACTATGCTTGGTCTGCTTTCCCCAGGTAGTGCAAACGCAGACGTTGGGTGAAGTGAAAAGTAAAACACTTATTTAATAGCCAGTTATGTGAGAAATATTTCTGCCAAAAACTATTAAAATCTGCTAATTATTCTTAAAGTTACGATCGATAATGTCGGGGATGTTTTTTCAGGTTTTCTGTTTATTTCAGCACATATTTCGCTTGATCTGCATACTTTGGGTGAGGTGGGAAACTGAACGGTCATTTAAATTGGTCTCAAGTTGTGTCAGAAATATTGGTACAAAAAATTATCAAAATCTGGTAATTGGTTTTCAAGTTAAGTCAAAAATGTCAGGAATGTTTTTTGAGACACAATGTATAAATTATAAACTTGACTGCTAAAAAACTAACACTGAAACGTAAGATACATACCTATGAATGTCGCTAGTTTTTGTTCTCTTCGATTAGTCAGATTCAAAGCCAAATGATTTTGTGGAAGTCAAATATCGCAGTACGAAACGTTGTTGAGTGACATCTTGAGCATCTGACTTTTACTCCAATACCCAAGGGAATTAGTGATAGCACGGCCGTGTGACACAAGCTTTCACAATAAAACGCTAATTACAAAAGAAAGAAAACCGTGCTGTCGCAGGGAAACTGCGCGATGCAGTCGAGTGAGTAGTTTCTTAACGGCACAGTTGGCCATCGGAGCTGAACCGTGTTCAATCAAGATTTCATGCGCCTCGCATCACGCGTCCGTGCAGTGGTGCGCCAATACCACAAGGAGTAGATAAGTCACTGTAGTCAGAATGCAAATGAGGACGCACACAGTTCTAATGACATTTCTGCTGCTACTGTTACTGTGTGATAGATGAATAGGTAATCCGTAAGTTCTGTGTCGTTAAGACTGACTCGACCAAGGTACGTTGTTTATAAATACATTTGATCAGTTTGATCAGTCAGCAGTTATTACGTTGGCATTCAGCTTGAGCACGTTGTCCGAATCGAGATCGATACGATACATTAGTAGCCCACGCACGTCTCGAGACGGTCTAGAGACCGATCGACGTCGAGACCACGTTCCTAAATCTGGGGGAGGGGATAAATAGAGGAGATATGAGAACCTTTCAAGTGTCGTAATTGCGTCGACATTTGCACAGTTATAAGCATTCACATAAATACCGGTAAGTAGCTTACAGCAGCTGCTGACGCAATCGGGATTCCGGGGAGTCTGTCACATTGATTCATTCTGCATTATTCCGTGTTCTGCAGCATTGTCGCTGTCGCTGCCATTGCAAACCGCCGAAGGTTAACGTCTGTGTGTCATAATTATTTTGTTTTTAAATAGGCTATCTACGTAAACATATTCACACATCTTCTTGTCGGCCAACACGCCATCATTGGTCTTTCTGGCGAACAGCTGGAGTCACGTACGGACATTGTCATTACCATCAGTCGCGTAGGCCTAAGTGTCACACTGTAGCTTCGTCACCATAGCCATACTAAAAGTAATTGCTGATTTCTTGTTCCAAGGATGTGAGGCTGAGTTATCCAAACAAATTGGTAGTCTAACTTTCTGTTCATTTTTTGAACCGACCGGGAGACGAACTCGACAGTTACGATTCTGCATGATACTGTAGCATTATTACCGGATAGACAGGTCGGCAGGCGACGTGACTCGCGACTGCGCAATAGCAAATAGTCCAGCTGTGGACAGACACGCACGTAGACAGAGTCGGATCGCTTTGCAACGTCGCGCAGTCCTGGTACGGTTGCCATAGTGCATCGAGTGCATAACCACTTGGTGAACAACACATTCCTAGAAAAATAACTCTATTCAATCTACGACCATGAGTACTTTTGGCTGAAAAAAATCTCACTGTACCCTTTTAACAAAAAAGCCGCTCTGCTGCTGACAGTATCGGCCTACTCTGTATCCATTTTCATTGAATCTTTTTGACGGGTTCCGAAGAAAGCATGTTTCGTGCAATAAATAGAATGTTTTTTATTTACTCGGGTTTGAAATGTGCATCGCAGATGCCGACGGCACGTAACAGCGAGCGCAGAAATTACAACGTACGGCCGAATGGCGATGTGTAGCTAGTCGGATCATTATTATTAGCTGGAGAATTGATTACTTTGACAAACGAATACGATCGGCTGCTGTCGTGGCGACGCGTCGGGTTGATTGAGATCTGCACACTGATGCAACACCGTCACCAGCAGCAGCAGCAGCCGCCGCTCACTGGAGAGCCTTTAATCATCATGCTGTTCATTCGCGCGTTCGTCACTCATTCGGTTGCTCTGCCAGGAACTACATGACAACAGATGGATATAGAACCACCATGTTCTAGCAAACGCAGCGAATCGACAACGTTCAGAAAGCCGAATTAATTTTTTGCAGGTAGGTCTACTGCTATTGTTATCAATAACAACATCTAGATGGTTCTGTTTCTCTGTCTTCGTAACTTGTTTTCGGCTTTTAATCACTTCTTCAGTCATCACTCTCATGTGTCATCCACAAAAATTTGATAAATATTTGCTGTCATGAACTGCTGGTTCAAAATTACTTGCTAGTTTTTACGTCAGATTTTTCTAACTTTACCGGTTTACTTTTAGTGCTGTTTCATTCGCTGTAGATTAAACTAGAGTTTTTGAGTATTTAAAAAGTTCTGCATGATATAAAACTGCGTATTTACAGGGTGTGCCAAAAATTTCCAAACTTGTTTATGTCAGAACTTTGTCAAATTGCCACCAAATTTGATAATTTCTCGCACACAGATAGCCAAGACAATAGAATTATGTAAGATATACTCATTGTCTACCTCACATAATTTGTGTCAACGCACTACCGTGTAAAACGCAGATGCTTCAAATTGTTGCATACAGTAATGTTGAGTTGTGGCCTCTGTAAAAGTTTTAACGAATTACATGTAATTAAAAACAAAATAAACTGAAATGTAATTTATTCAGCAAAATTATGAATTTATGCAACAACTTGTTTCCATATTATTAGAATCTATGCCCAAAGTGTATACAATGGATTAGACGTGACGCCACGCCTTACAGCGGCATTAACGATCAACTGGTCAAAATGCACAGTAGTCATTGGTGGATAAAATGTATTTTCAGCTTATTAATCAGTTATTTTGTCGTTTTTATTTTAGCGTAAAATATTTAATACCACAAAATTATCACATCACATGGCACTTTTTGTCAAATTAGTAATAAGTGATCAATCTGATACTGATAATCACCGCGTAATGCAAGAATTTGGAACATCTGCCTTTGACACAGTAACGCGTTGACATAAATTATGTGAAATGGACAATAAGTGTACGTTACATAATTTTATCGTTTTGGCTATCTGTGTGCTAAAAATTATTAAATTTGGTGGAGATTTGACGAAGTTCTGACAAAGTTAGGACATTTTTGGTTCACCCTGTGTTGTGGCTGGCACATATCAGAGAAATTAGCATGACCGTAAAAAATCACACTTTTGCACTGTAAACTGTGTCCTAAAACGTCTTGTTTGTCATTGTCCATATTTTCGCCAAATATAAACTGTCGGCTGCCGGCAAGACTCTTAAAAACCGTGAAGCTTTTCCATAAATTCGAAAGGTGTCACCTCAAACGAGGGCGCTAAATGAGAAAAAGTAGGGAAAATTTGCGATTTTTAACCAATAAGTCGCTGTATCTTGAACTTAGAAGCACTGCGTAGGTTTCTATTAATCACTAATAGGAAGTCGTACACGTGCTCCCGATTAACACCAAAAGCTATGACCTTAAAAGGCCTTGAACACTTAAATAAGAGTTTTATGGATTTTTGGCGATTTTGAGCTGCGAGACACATCTCAAGAGCGAATTACTTTAAGATCTCTAGAGATAGACCAGGACAACCTGCACATGAAATGTTCAGCATTAAACGTAGATTTCAACGGTCTAAGTCTCTACCCCTTAAGTTCAAGTAGGGGCCTAGGCCTGCGAACGGAAACATCAAATAGGGGTACCCCCTAAGTAAAGAAGTCGTTATTTTACCGCTGTTGGTTTGTCTAACGTGAAATTGGTTGCAGTTAGACATAGACTCACTGCTTACCGTAACAAGAACTTTGAACTGGTTTTTCAGGGGTATCAACATTAATGACCCTGAACGATTTTGAATTCTTAAAATAGGCAATGTTAGTGATTTTTTAAATTTTTCGCTGGGACGCACGCTTCAACAGTGAATCGTGACGAAATAGCTCGAGATGGAGCAGGACAACTTGCAAACGAAATTTTTAGCATTAAACGTTATTTTCATTAGTTTAAATTTTAGTCCACTACGTCTAACAAGTCCTCCCTAAGCGGGTGTCAAATTTAGGTACCCCTTCAAAATCGCTATTTCTCAAGCCAGACAACTCAAATGCTGCGCGAGACAGGTTACGCCTTTTAGCGAATGTAAATGAAACGCTATAGAATCATTGCGTCGAATGTTAATTGCTGTGATCGGTGAGCTTAGATTTTGTTCGCATTGGGCCTTCATACATGCACCGCGCTGTCGTGCGTTCCTTTTGCGTTAGCTATAGGCTTTCTTGTTTCAAATTTTTTTACTGGCACGTTTTACGGAACATTTGCAAGGGGGCTTTTTTGAAACACAGTGCAGTTAGGTCTATACTGTTGATCTCACGTCTGATTGGAGCTTGGAAGTCTAGCTGCTTTACAACTGTTAAAAGATCCGCACACTACTATATGTCAACACACAGTGTTTTTCACATATGCCTATTTTGGAAAATGGTCAGAAGTGCAGTGTAGAATAATAAACACCTCTTGTGGTTTAATCGAAAACTTACGTTAATACTTGTTATGGTATGCCTAATATGTAACGTTTATTTCGTATGGTATGCGAGTCTGCTTTGTCTGGCTTCAATGTTGAAAATAGTCGAAGGTAAACGTAAACATTGTATGCATTAATTGCAATTTTTAAGCAGTCACTATAATTTTATGTAAGTAAACTGTACTTTCTAGTTTTTGGATAACGTGATGTCTTGTAGGCCTGTAAAGCCGCATATACTCTAATCTGATGATAATGTTACGGATGAAAAAAGAAGAATCTGTGCCGGTGGTTAGAAGCGACTACTTGCACGGCCACGAGTGTATTATAGATTAAAGAATTAATCTAGCTTAAGAGAACCCTTGCCATGTGCAATCGCTGCACTACGTAATCAGCACGGGCATATTATAGGTACACACTGAAATCGCACGTAGGCCTGCAGCCCAATCAGACAGTCACACGCTATCTTGCACGTCATGCATCGCCACTGACGGCAAACTGAAAATGAAAATGGCTGATTTTATTTAGATTAGAGTCAGTGACGTAGAGAGCCACAGCGATCTCCCGGTAAAACATTCTCGCTGGGCTTGCTGAGTAGGAAGTTTTTAAATTTTGCTTTTAAAATGACGCATTCTGGTGTACTTGTTATTTTTGGGTGACGGCTAGGCCCTCAAAACGTCGCGGGCCTAGGGAAAACTTCTTCTCTCTCCCCTCTCGACGGACCTGGGTAGAGTATTTTTGCTGCATATACACAATATTGCTTATGCCTGTCTCTGGCCGCTGCAGTATTCACGTATTATTCGTGATAAATTGACTGTCAGTCTACTGACGGGTATAGGTTCGTGGACGTATAGCTGGTTGTCATGATGAACTCGAGTCAGTGTAACTGGACGACGGCCAGCTCTGACAACGTGTCTGACGTTGTCGTCGACGTGGTCTACCATTCGCTCGACTACCGGCTGGTCGGCTCGTTGCTCGTTGGTATCATCTTTGTCGTCGGTCTGACCGGCAACGCGCTGGTTGTCGCGGTCGTCGTGCGTGTTCCTGAGATGAGGTCGCCGACGAACTGGTACCTGGTCTCGCTGGCTCTGGCCGACATCGTGCTGCTCGTGTCGGCGCCGCTGCCGACGCTCGTGGAGTACCATGTCGTCGTCGATGAGTGGGTGTTCGGGGCAGGTGCGTGCTCGGTGGCGGTCTTTGCACAGTACCTCGGCGTCAACATGTCCTCGCTGTCGATGACCGCGTTCACCGTGGAACGATATGTCGCTATTTGTCACCCGTTCACGGCGCGTGTCGCTGACTTGGCCGGTCGCGCTCGGCGAGTCACTGTTACTCTCTGGATAGCCGGCATCGCGTACGTCAATCTATGTACCTACCGCATTTTTACACAATTCTTTTTTTTATCCGCGTGCATAATAGGCACTGTTTCTTGCACACTTTATCTGCTTAGTTGCATTTACGTATCGCACTTGTTGGGGGTGATTTTTATACTATTCTACAAATTTTTGTACTGTAACTGTATAAACTGCTGTAAGCTGTATAAACACTGCTATTAATTTTTAATTTTTTTTCATTTTTTAGTAATTTTTATCAGTCGTCGTTGGCGTTATCCAACACTCATTGTTGTTTTGCTGTCGAAGGTAAAGTGACAATAGGCCTAGCTCTCGTATAGGTCAGAAATTATGAGATTATTTTCATTATTAACATCTACACAAGTAGGTTTTTTGCGTTTTGTCAAGTTCCGCTAAACGAACACGATGGTGATGATGATTTGAGCACGTTTGTCGTTCTCTCACTAATAGATGATAATAATTATTGCCGTAGATACTGCACGCCGTGGCTGATGTTGGCTCGGACGGTTCCACGTCGTCTGAGCGACTGCCGCACGATATCCGTCTGTACATTCAGTTTGCCTCGCTACCAGTACCTCGCCTACTACCTGGCCGACCTGATCTTGTTCTACGCGACCCCGCTACTGACCGCCACCGTTCTCTACTCGTTGATTGCACGCAAACTGCTCTGTCACTCGAGGCCGGTGGGGCACCGTGGCTCGCGTCGACCCACGGCAGAGTATGAGGCTGCCAAACGCGACGGAATCTCGACACCCACTGCAGCTGATAGCAACGACGCCAGCTCCAATGTACAGGTCTTCGCGCGAGCAATCATCAGGGGCGTAGTCAGAAATTTTTTTGTGGGGGGTAAAAATTTGGGAAATAGGTTCAGGAACAATTCTGACGTCATCGTTACTCTAAAAATTTACTCGGATTGATTTTCGGATGTATTTGCTAATATTCCACCTGTCATGCTCTCTTGTGATCTAACTAGAAAATATGCCGCCCCAGTACCGACATATTATACAGCCGTCCGTCTAGCTATAAACTGCGCTGCGCAACTGTCTGCAACCTTAACTCTTACGCTGTCCTCTAATTTTTTAGCTCAAAAATTGGCAGTTCTTTACGGAAAGAACGTTTGCAAAAATTTTGGTTTTTTACCTTTTTTTCTTTTTGAGTTAAAAGCTTTTACAAAACAAACGAGCGGACGGACAGGCGGCCATACATACAGACGGACAAGGCTCGTAATGCGCCTTATTAAGACGGCTGCATAATAAACGTATAAATGCTAAAAAGAAAACGTCACAAATAAGTTTCTTGGGCAAAAGTTAATTGAAAACTTGTTTAAACTTTAAATAAAACGTGACCCTTTTTTCTTAAAGGTCCGTCGCTTTATGATAGGCCCTATAGCTTTTTGCATTCGTCAGATTTTTTGTTATAAGAAATATAACAGTAAAACAAGTAAATAATTATGAGCGCCTTATCTGCCATTATTTTATTAGCTATACTTCGTTCTTTTTAATTTAGTATTTTCAATCCTCGCCATTTTTGCATTGATCGTTTAACGTTAATTATACATGTAAAAGTAATTGTAAAACTTTAAAAAAACATTAAAAAGTATGCTTATAAATATAGCAAGTAAAGCTTGCTCTGTTTGTTTGTTGCGAGTACGTTTCATGATTTTTATGTTGATTGTTACCTAAGATCAAACATCTGGCCTGTAATTTATGAACAAAACTTGTACACCGTGTCCGGTAAAAAGTAAACCCCATTGTACAATAGAAATGTTAAATCTAAACGAATTTAAATAACATTTGGTAAGTTCAATCCTTGATAACTTATTAAGGATTGAACTTACCAAATGTTATTTATGCTTATGCGATCACAGAATTTTGTTAAAAGATGTTATTTCTTGGCGGAGTTATTAATAATTGAGAAAATAACTTCGTTACCAATATGGCGATACAATAGTCTATAGGCCTAATTGCAGTCGCACGATCCGAAGTGATGTTTGTTGACGCAATCAACGTAAACAATAATAAATTGGTATTTCCTGCAGACGATCGTGTTTTAATGAAACTGCTGAGACAAGAGAAACGGTATGGTGCTAAAAGTTTATCTTAGAAAGCCGTAGACACTGTCAGGATTAAGCAAACAGTTGCTTAATACTGGACACTTCACGTTTTGGGACTCGCGCAAAAGCCGCTGTAACTATTGTTTCGTTCGCAGATTTAACTGAAATTTAACACTTTGATTGCCACTGGAAGATGCGTCGTTGATGTAGAATTTTATCTAAATCTGATGTTGTTTATTGGCGTTACGCAAATGTACAGGGGTTGACTGATGTAACGCCATATTGCTAACGGATACATTTTGTTATCAATATTCAACAAATACCTCCGCTAAAAAATAATATTTTTGAACACAATTTGTTGGTTATTTTAGCAATTTATTGAAAATTAAAAGTACGAAATGTTATTCAGATTTTTTTTAGATTTGACATTTTTACTGTACACTGTCTCTGGGTTTCCTTTTTTATCGGGCACCGTGTACACTGTGAGGCATAAAAAACACACCCACATTTTTTAACCATAACTGGAAGAAGGGTTATCTAATTTTTATAATTTTTTGTATACATATTTATGACACAACTGGTTATTTAATGGCCCTTAGTTTCATACATCATCCAACATCTGTTTCTGCATTACGTGGTGAAAACAAAACAAGCAATATATTAAATTTCTATTCAATGCAATATTATTATTTTATTAAAATAATGCACATTTGGCACATTTTTTCCCAAATTTCTAGCACTTTGGTTGAGAGTTTATTGAATTGTTTAGTTGTGCAACTGCTGACAGTAAATATTCAAAATATCAGCCATCTGTGGAAAAAAACAGGCAGGGAGATGCATTCTCCATTCATTGGTAGCAATGTTGATAATGTTCTGCTTCAGACTTCAACTAGTCGCATTTTAAGTTTAGCCTATTGGTATTTCTAAACAGTGTCCCAAAAACTTGCTGCTGCACAACACTGCAAATACTGTCGAATGGACTGTGATCAGAGCTGTTACGTATCTGTAATGATTAAATTTACTGATGTTTATCTTTTTTTTATCTCAGGTTGCACTTGTTCTGTTTCCCTAGGTAATGCAGCAACAGACGTTAGGTGAGCTAAGAATTTGAATCGCCATTTAATGGCCAGTTATGTTAGAAATGCTTATACAAAAACTATAAAAATTTTGTTATCCTTTCCCAAGTTCTTATCAGTAATGTCACGGACGGTTTTGGCGTTTTTGTTTATTTAACGCTGATTTCATGTGTTTTAATTTCCCCAGGTAGTGCAAAAGCATGCTGGGTGAAGTGGAAACTTGAATAAACGTTTGATGGCAACTTGTATTTGGCATAATTGTACCAAAATTATCAAAATCCGATAATCCGCCTTTATGTTATGATCGATAAATTTTTGGTGTGTTTTTATGCCTCACAGTGTATATATTGTGAAACATTTCAGCGATCTGGCGGTCACACGACTGATTGTAGCTTGTGAGGTCCTACGACTGAATCTCAACTGTGGATGTTGCGTAGGCCTATTTATTATGAAAGTCGGCTGAGTAGTCAGTAGGGCGTGTTGCTTTGAATACGAACTGCACGATGTGCCAAACGTGCACAACTGCACATCGTAGAACAGTTTGCCACTTACCGAACTAACATTGGACGAACACGCCATCTGTCAACACCTTCTGACCCTTCCGACGACACCTCAAGACTTCACTGTTCGCCAGCAACACCGTCATTGACTAACTGTGACCATCCGCACCTACCGCTTGAACCTGTTTGACATATGGCGCGGTACAAATGCTCGCCGCTTACTTGCTAATTACTTGCTTAGGCCTACTCAGTTAGCGTCCATAGTTGATTCAGTCTTCTGCTTTGCGACACGATAGGTTTATTCACAAAACTCATGCAGAAAATGTCATGCTTTATTACTGATTTATTTGAAACGTCGTCGAAACAGCTATATTTCGCTTTTTGATTTACCGCCTCGTCCACTAAACAGTCACTATACCACCGGCACTGTATGAAAACTCTTTGGAAATCTCTGATCCGATAACTGACGTTCTTATAAGGGATAAGCAGACGGCTAAATCAGTCACGCGTACGAGGTCCTATTTGACACGCTGTCACGTATTTGACGACGCCTTGCGATTTGCCGACGTACAAGCAAAAACTGGGTTAAGACTTGTTGCTAACAATGGTCGATCTCAACTCAATATTGCTGTCGGTCACGCTGCGTAACCTTATTTTTCTTCCCAGCGACCCGTTTTCCGTCGTCCACTTATCCGATCGGCTGATTTAGGCGCGGTTCAATTTCTGTCTGCGCGCGTCCAATTTACATGACATTTGTGATCGCGCAGTTCGTGGGTGCGTGCGTGATCTGCCTTCCTCACTAGGAGCATCGCATTGAGTGCAAGCAGTTTTTGGCGAACCGTGTATTTTTCTAACACTGACGCTATATCGGCAGCAATATTGCCAACTTTCGCGTAATTGCTAATTAGTGAAGTAGCAACAGGATGCGATTTAATTTTGGTTGCTGTTTAAGCTGTAACAAACATGACGTGTATAAAAGATACATCAATTG
>Ga0209671_1002193_pt1 | contig 17575 bp, 14 predicted proteins | sample WorMetHERISLAND2_2_FD_187401 | JGI IMG/M metagenome (GOLD analysis project Ga0209671, IMG submission 187401) | Marine gutless worms symbiont microbial communities from Max Planck institute for Marine Microbiology, Germany - Olavius geniculatus... | ecosystem: Host-associated > Annelida >...
TAATAATTTTTAGAATAAATCGTTTGATATGGGCAGAATAACAAAGGATGATCGCTGTTTGATCATGGGCTTACAAACTGAGAACTGTTTTGCTAGGTAGTGTGGTCACACAATAAAAGTGCGGTGGGTGGAAGAACTTCACGTTTACGCGCCATAGATTTCTGCTTGTAACAGTGAAAGTATGGTTAAAATCGGTGCTGAATTACCGAAGTTATCCCAAAAATAAAACTGGGTATCCGTTTTTTTGGACCACCCTGTACACAGATATACAGAGACAGACAAACAGACAGACAGACGAAGAGAGCCTGCCTACAGCAACAGCAGTCAGCATTGTTTATTCATTCGTTCATCAATTCAATGACAGACTCTTAGCCCACATGGTAAATGTAAAACAATAAACACACAAATTAGCAGAAAATACAGCGCCAACGCTTAGACAAAAATGACCAAAAATGAAAGTCCGATGCAAAAGCAACAAGAACAATTGAGTTGTCGCAAGTATTTAGTCCTCCAGCAGATTCTGGCTACCTAACGTTGGCACTAGCATGTACGAAATGCTTCTTCTGCTTCTTGTGTCAGCAACAAATAGTGTCCATGTCTGGCAGGCACATATAAATACAGGTAGCTGGAGTCTTTGGTATACATGGACTTTAATTTAATGCAATCTATATAAGGAGCCTGTATTATAGTACGGTTAAGTACCGCAGATGAATGTTCTGTAGTAGCGGACGATGTTTGGGTGTTTAAGCTGTTCACGGATGATTGACAGCTCATTGATGACGTCACCGACGCTGTTCTGTCGCTCTTTGGCTGTCCTGCCCCAGGAAGCGTTCAGTGTACTCACCTACAACATGGCACAACATAGCAGTAGATCGCAGCAGCACCAGATTACAGACCACCCAGACAGCATATCATCAGGGCCAGAGTAGAATGGAAATCAGGCCCTGTTAGGTATAATTATGGACACCCTGGCACAAATTTTCTGACAACAATGAATAAACTTACCATTTACTGCACAGAATAAAATTTTTTCTTGCTAATAGCTGATTTGAAATACGGCTTACTAAATTTGGAAGCCTACCTTACATAGGCCAGGGAATCTCCTACTACACCAGGCGAACCTATAAATGTCACAAGTTTGCAACATGCAAAAAAAGCCCATAAGACCAGAAGATGTTGCACTGCTGTCCAACATTCTGTGATCTGTGGGGCTGTTCAGCTGAACATGCCAAACATGCCTATAAATCCACCCCTGCACATAACTCAAAACGTGCAGATATACATAGAGATAGATTTCCTTGAAATAAGTTGTAACGTAGCTTCTTCTGAAGCCGATCTACTGACTTTACAAAAATGCCATATACTGGCCTCTTTCATGGCGAGGAATGTCTGTCCCGTCTGTTTGCGCACTTTGTAGACAGTGCCAAACGCACCAGAGCCAAGAGTTTCACAGACAGCATAGTCAGCAATTAGACGTGATGGCGCCTTGTGCTGATCAGCAGCAGTTACGTTACACTTCACCTCATCAATCAACTCAGTCTACACAGAGTAAGCAAGTAAGTAAAGTGTAAATTTATATAGCACATACTCAAAAAGATCTCTAATGCGGTCAATACATTTTGTCATCAATATTTCGCAAAAATGTATGTCTTCAGCTGACGACTGAAAGTATCGATTCTGGGTCACAAAGACTGTCTGGCAGCGAATTCCAAGACGGCGGGTCCGTCACAGAAAAGCGCCGACGACCGAAACCGTCCAATCGATAGCGTGGTACGACCAACTTCCGCTGACAGCTCAGAAATGAGCGAAATATAAATGACGAAAACGGACAACTGACAGCCGTTTCGGTGTTATGATACAGACGGTAGGCTGACTGTCTTACAGGCATCAACGCGTTGTCATCTAAATAGGCCTGAAGTCTTCTCTGCATAATCCTCTCCAATACTTTGGAAAGAAAAGACAGGTTAGACACAGGTCTAAAATTCTTTGGGTCGCTGACGTCGAGTCCGTTCTTTTTTAGCAGTGGACGAACCACTGCATTATTAAAGTCGGAAAAAAAATACCAGACGCCAGCAACTTATTGAAAAGCAGCGCGATGAAGGGCGACAACAGCTGGCCTACGTCCTTCACTAGCCAAGTTGGAACTGGATCCAACTGGCATGTCTTGTTTAATGCCGAGCCAATCATCTTCTCTACTTCGTCTTGTGTCACGGCAGTCGACTGGGAAAGTGTTGGCGTCACCTTGAGTGGAACATCATACAGTGGCGCTGTCGCAGTGAAAGCTCAAACTTTGTCCTTGAAATACGTGGCGAACTCGTCAGCAGTCTTGCTACCAGTCTCCTCGGTTACTGCTTCACCCATACTCCGTGTAGTGTACGCCACAGCTTCTGTGAGTTGCCACTGTTTGCCGAGATTGTGGTGCGCCAGTAACTGCTACGTTTGGCTTCATAAAATTCACGCATGGCCTTCAGCTTGTCTGCCCAAACTAGGCAAAGGGTTCTGGAAAAATTTTTAAAGTACGGCCAAAATTGAGGCCAAAAGTTGAGCACCAAGAACTAGCGAGGATGTCTGGCACAGGACTGTAGGCTCTCTCAGAGAAGTCCAAGGCAGAGCCCCAGCTGTAAATGCATTATGTGCATGGCAAAGCCTTGAAAATGTATGCAGCTGATACAGATTTTGTTAGTAAGCTGTAAAAAGTACTGATGACTCGATAACAGGATTTCAATTTTGATACAATATCGATACGATATTTGACAGAATATCATGATATTGATATTGATATTTTAAAATAATAAGTATGTAAATTTTATATAAGCATAGGAACAAGACGTGCACATTAAGCAAAACATTATGTTCTATTTAGAAAATAAAAATATGTCTCTGGGTAAAATTATATTACGACTCTGCATATTTGCATAGACCTGCACTTTACAAAAACCCCAGCAGCAAGTCTAAAAAATCTGGCTACAGACCTACATAGAATAAGATAGAATCAATATGAGTGATTATGAACCGGGAGAGAGTTGAGTCTGTTGACAAGTGACACATAGGCGCTGATGTCACGGTTGTAATGTCCAATGTCAATAAACGCCTCAAACAATTCGGCGGGAAACATTCGCTTAAAATGTCGCCGATTTCTCTCCACGCTGAACAGGAACCTCAGTGCGCGCAATGCATATGCCTTGCACACAGACAGTCAGAAAAATACACAGATATTTTGAGATAAAATTAGGTAATCAATAAGTTTATATAGCTTCTAAATGTTTATCGCTGGTGTTTTTGCATTAATGTATGTGTTATGCAATCAAAGATTTACTTACTTAATTACTGCAGAAACTGACCAGCTAGGAAACTAAGATTGTGATGGCCGAGCTGCAGACAGTGAGTACAATGATAATGAATAATGACGATGATGATGTATACCACAGGTAGTCAATCAACTGACTGACTGCTTAATTAGTCAATAATCAAGCAATCAAAAAAAATCAATCAAGTGATAAATTGCTAGTAACGTTGCTACCTGTAGCTGTACAGTAGCAGCATCAGTCACATGATGTTGCCGCAACGCTGTCATTGGCTGAACCAGCAGTAGGGACAACAAATAAATGCCGTTGTTCTGAACAGTTTGTTGTCCGTTGGCATCATTGACAACGAGTTCCGTCAAACAAGCACAGCACGCCGCCTTCAGTGACAACTCGCTGCTGTATTCTATCTGTATGTATACACAGTCGACAAACCAACGATGCAGTCAAATCCACTTGGTCCGAGTCCAATGGCTCTGAGTACAAGTCTGAGTCCAAGTTGTGAAGGTCCAAGTCAAAGTCCTGAACAATAGGCAGGCTTGGTGTGAATATGGATATCCATGGATATATCCATGTATATATCCATGTGTGGATATCAGACTCAAGCCATCCTGTGGATATATCCATGAATATCATGCTGGTGCACCTGCTAATTAAATTGATTACTTATGCTTTGTCTCTGTAAATCATTCTCCTGTCTATCATTCTTACTCTTCATTTTCTCGTTTATTCACCACTATTAAGTCAAATGAATAATCACTGACATCAGCACGTCATTACTTAGTTAGCCAGAATTCATTTATAAGCACCATAGCAGCAACAGGTCTTAACTTTCCGTGTTTTAATACTGTTGGTTAGGCAACAAAAGATCTATCGATTTGTAAGTTTATTTGTAGTTGAATTTATCAGATGGTAACAAAAATTACAAACTTTTTTGCTTACTAATTTAATGCTAGTAGGAAGTACCAACCAAGTGTTTTTCAAAAGCATCCACTCTACTTTATACATGTACGCATACATGAATGCAATCTGCATCTAAGAAACGAGCTGTTGATGGGGTGGGCCGACCGTACCGCCTACATCCGAAAGCCAGCGTCCTACTTCGGGTCGCAGAAAGAAAACGACTTCCCAGAGTGACTACAGTCCCATACACGCTATGGTGACGCTGCCATATCAAATTCTAAAATAAACACTAAAATACGATGTGATAATTTCGGCGCACGTGGATAACGGCTGCAGGTAACAGCACTGCATTCAAAATTGCGGCTAAACTGCTGCAGATAGAGACATGGTTATTTTCAACAGTCTATAGGAAACTGCCATCGCTTTATCCAACGGTACCCTCGCCGACTTCCTACTGTTTAGTCACAATACATGTGTTACGTACATATGGAGGACAGACACACGACACATCATACCCAAGGCTTGACTTAATGTTCAGCCAAAAACTGCGTCAATAAAATTACGTAGATTTTTGTAAAAGTTGGGACATACTCAACTAAGATCATATTTCAATGCAAATGTGTGTATATTTTTTCACTCTTATCAATTTTTCAACAATTTCAACAGAAAAATGTCTGCATCATGTTTTTGTGGAGGGAAATGGACGCTTTTGCACTGCTACTTTTGCAAATATTTGGGGATTACATGTGTGCAAAATATGCGTCTGTGGATATGGATATATCCATAGATATCCAGAAAAAATCTGTGGATATGGATATGGATGGGAAATTTCATATCCACGGCAAGCCTGACAATAGGACTCAGAACTCAACTTCGACTTCAGTACTACATCGCTGCACTCAACAATCAACTATAAACTGTACTCAAGTCGTTTCAATGCCGGCAATTTTACAGTAGAGCTATGGTAAAAGTTATAATGTGACCAAACAATCATAAACTGTTTTGGATCATGCAACTTCAGTTTCTAGATTTACTACAGTCCACTACAAACTGCCTTCAACTTTTTCTGTTGCATTGACTTACATTAGTTTGCCACACTTTGTCAGCACTGCTAACGCCTTTTCACAGGTTTTTGTAGCATTACAATATCAGACGTCGTGTACAAATGTTTTCACTTCCCGAACTTATCATTCATTTGTCTGACTGTAACTGTATTGATTGGATGCTGTACAGGAACTGTTTTTATTTCAATAAAGCTCAAACTCACAATCACAGCACTAGGTGATGACGGATAGAGATCTATAACACCTCTGTCAATTTCATTAAGACAAGTAGATTATAATGTGCGTCTCTAAGGCAACAACGAATTGACAATAATGACACTATGTTGCTAATAATTCAGAGCAGAATAACAACATCACATCTACAGTCATCTTTACAAGAACATTAAAAACACTGAGAGAAAAGTCCCGAAAAGTGCTTTAAGTAGAAAGTTGTTTTTAATTTTCTTGAAATGTCATTGACAACAAATAGAATGTTTTGGCATTCTAGCCTTGTAGTGTGGCAAAATGACATGGACTAACAGGATCAAGTGCAGCAGACGATGCTGATGATGTAGCATCTAGACTGACGCCATTTGTCATCATCACTAAACAACCGCTACTGGTACTACTGGAACAACTGCTGCTGCTGCTGCTGCTATCAGCGACTGATGTGTAGCTTCTGTCACTAAACACCGACCACACATACATACACACAATAGCCAGTTCCGCCTACTGACTTAGCCACAGTGGCATTCAAAAGTTGGGGGGGGCAAGAATTTGCACTTTGCCGACAGACAACTGCAACAAATTTCCAACAGAGTAGATTATCGGTGCTAAAGTTAAATTTTTCCATAAAATTCCCCCAACATGGGAGATTATCAGAGACAAACTCAGTGCTGTCTATATAGTCAACACCACCGTGAGCTGCAAGCTAATTTGAAGCAGTGAAGCAACTGACTGAAGCATGGACAGCAGGAGTGGAATGCCGCCCATGGAGCGTATTTCATTGCTCGTATCAGCATCCGATGACAGCATGACCAAACACCAGACCACATTCCACAACAACTTCACATTATCTCCTCGTAGCAAACTACACACACACAGAGACAGACAGACAGTAGAACAACAACAAACGTAAAGTAAACATAAGTGTATTGCCCTCACTGACCCATAATGCTCATAGGGCAACACTGTTCTCCATTTGCTTGTCATCCAGACACCAGTTTACACTGCAAGACCATGGATAAGGGGCTAGTGCATGGTGCCTCTTTATGTCCTAGCTTTCACTAGTACTCACTGCACCTAGCCATTGAAAGATAACCAGGCTGAGTTGACCAAAATGTCTGGTTAACTTAAGCCCAAATTCCATTACATCGACTTTCACCGAAACCGAAACTTCTCCGTAGAAGAAAAAATCGCGAACACAAATGGTGACAAGTCACGAAATTATAAAGTTTCAGTAAAAGTCGCAGACATTAAGTCTCAGACCAAAACAATCTCAACGTGTTGAGATGTTTGTGACAAGGTCCATGACAAGTCCGCAACAAACCTGTTTGTGTTGCTCTAACGGAATTTAGTCTGTTATAATGCACAAGAAAAGTCGGCGACAGAGGTTGCGACAAATCACGAAAGTCTATGACGCAAGTCATGAAAATCAGCAACATGATTTGTGCCACGAACTTTCATGATTTGTGTCTGCGACAAGGTCCGCGACGTCCGCGACTTTGTCGCAAAGTTGGCATAATGTAATTTGGGCTTTACACAGCAAGATGCGTTACCTGCTTACCAACAGTCACCCATCAAAGTAACCTATTAACTACTACTAACCGGGCCTGGCATTGATTACATTTGTTGATTCAACCAATGACATAATGTGAGCAGAACATGTCAGCCTGGGGTTATGTTACAGTGAGAATAAGGGCAACAAAGAGATCAGCAGCAAAAGTATGTGCATGCGATGTACGCTTAACAGTACCTGAGCAGTAGCGGAATTCCGTCGTAAACTTTGACCATTTCTCGCGCTGCTTGTTCAGCGAGTAAACTGCGCAGCAGCTGTGCAGCCAACCTGCCATCACCATCAGTATCATCATGATCATCAACAAAAACAGCAGCAGCAGCATCACACTTCTAGCTAGCAGTAAAACTGTACACAGATGCTGCACACTGTGCAGTACCAGAGTCGGGCATGAGTTAACTCAAATGAGTTTTGACTCACGAGTTAACTCATTTATTGTGAGTTGTGAGTTTGAGATAACTCATCCCAAAGAGTGTGAGCTATGAGTTTGATCTAATTCAGTATTTGTGTGAGTTGTGAGTTTATTAGGTTTCGAAACTCAACTCTCAATAAAAACGTTGGCAGTTGCCATCATCAGCTGCAGTGGAAAGGCTGTTCAGTGTAGGTGGACAGATTGAAACACCAAGATGCAACAAACTTTCAGACGAAAACTTTGAAAGGTTGCTGCTGTTGAAAGCAAACATGAAGTATTGCCAACAAACAGTGATTACAAGAGTATTGGCTGAACAATTCTTTGAGTGAACCTGCTTGACTGATTGAGTGACTGGTTATTAGAATTTATTGCAGTTAACAGTGAATTTTGATTTGCTGGTTGACAAGTGTTTAGCAATTTTGGACATAATTTTTATTGGCTTTACTGAGTGACTGAGTGATTGATTGATCAATTGTGCTTGACATAAGGTATAGAAGTATGTTTCGATTAATTAACTCTCTGACTGAAAGATAACAAAAAACAAACTTGTATTCTTTAAGTTTAACATTTTTGGGTGAATTTGGTTGAGTGACTACGTGATTAATTAACTAAGTAAGAAATGATTTTGTGGAACACCTAACAGTGAGTGTTTGCTGACTGACTGCTTTTTAGCAATTTAAGACAGTCTTAATGACTAGTCAATCGATTGATTGATTAGTAACCAAAAAACGAGTTTATGACTTAATTCATTTTCTTGGTGAGTTTGATTTAACTCACTACAAAATAGTTGAGTTGAGTATGAGTTTAAACTCATTTGGTCTGAATGAGTTTGAGAGTTTGATTTAATTCATTTTCAATCTGAGTTTTCCCAACACTCCGCAGTACATAGTGAATGCTGCAATTAGCAAAGTTCACCTGAATCTACAATCAGACATAAACTCTCAAGCGGCAGATTTTTATTGAACATCTGATGTTCAACCATTTTTGTACCGAGTCAATGGTGAGCTCTAAAATCTTTAATTTGAAAAATTCAAATTGGCCAATTATTTACAACAATGCATTTCCTGTATTTTCTAATATATCCTCAATTTATTTACATATGGCGTACTTAAACAATATTTTAAGTTAAAAAAAGACAACATAAATGCATTTGGCATAAAGGTAGTGAGATGGTCTAGGTAGGGTCTAGCCATGGTACACAGCTGTACACAAAAGTTATGTACCGGGTATGTTACAATTAGCTTGTTCTTAGCTGGGTATTGGCTGAGCTGGGCCATGTACATGTCTGGTCAAAGTTAAGTAATGATCGGCAAAAAGTCACATCAAAGTTACGCAGTGTCACCTGCCATATGGGACCTCGAAGTGTTGCCTGTCAGCCAATACAGGTGAATGCACCCCAGCTTAACCCCAGTCAAACAAGCAGATTAGCAGGTACTCCATTTACCTACTCCAAAGGGATGAAAGGCTGAGTTGGCCTTGGTGGTAGTTATATACTGAAATGGTTTATCTGTCAGCATACAGACACCCATCCAAATAGTAACCACTTCGTAGCGTTCCAATTAGGAGTCAAACCAATGACATGTCCAACGTCTTATCAATATACTACCAAGCCAAGTGTGAATGTGTGCTATGGCTTACTGTTTGGACGTGACGTCATAGTCGTGCAGTATCTGCAGCAGCACTTCAATGACATAACTGACATCAGCAACTGCATGCCTCGACTCTGACCTATACATGCACACGCTGTATACGATACCATTGTGACACCCTATAACTTACAATACTCAAGTGAGTTAAGTCGGTAGCCAGCATTTATTAGCATGTGCAGCCCACCTTAAAACTGCTGTGAGCCTACGAATGATAAGCAATACAGCCGACTGTATTAGTTAGCAAAAAATGGGTGTTTGCAAACAAGCTGCACTCTATAGTGGTCAATAGAGCACGTTATACAGTCTCAAAGTAACCAGATATATGAATGATCATGAGTAGATAACAGTCAGTCACAGAGAGTCAAACCGACAGAGACAGCTATAAAGAGCGGAAGAGACTAGCCCCATAGCTGGAATTCTCCAGAGGAGAAGGGTTTAAATTCAAGGCTCCAAAGCAGCTCTTTGTGTATTAAGCTGTGTTTTGGATGGCCTAACAACCACGAACAAGTTTAGTGCGCCACAAATAATTAGATACTCTATGCCAAAGCACGAAAAACAAATTTACTAGTAAGTTGCATCAATACAACAATACTAAACTCTTTCTAATTTTCCGTCTGCCGTGCCATCAAACAGAAATTAAAACTATTAGCTAAAAGTATTAAAATTGATGAAAGTATTATTGTCATCAGCATATTTATAATATATTTATCCGTGGCACACTAAACTTGTTCATGGTTGTTAGACCATCCAAAATGCAGCTTTTATCTAGATAGGAGATCTAGGGGATCTTAAGATCCTCCACTAAGGTCCAGGGGCAAAGCACTACCACAAGTTCAGTGTTATGCATTTTTGGTGGTTGAAAGTTGGATCAGTAGTGACGTTTTTCGTCGTTTATATGCAACATTTCGTGGTTTTGGCAACAGAACTGTAAATGTGTTAAGCACTGGCCATTCTCCATTACTGGCGGCTTATCTACACCGCACTGAACGTCAGGACTCGGCTACCTGTCCCCACTGCAATGGCAATATGTGTCTGTTTGTCTGTGTGTCTGTATATCTTGACCTCAACTGCTGCAATGGCACTGAAGTAACACGTGGTCTTCCAGTGTCTGGCATACGACTACGCTTGAAGGGTGACATGGCCAGATGGCCAGACCTCTACAACCAATCCCTGATGCCTATGGAGTTTCCAGGAAAAGACTGAAGCCGTAATATGCCTTCTCCGACAAAAAATGAGAGACAGGAAGTGTGTAAGGTGCTGGCAGCATACCGTCGAGTGAAGCTGATGAGAAATCGCAGGACGCAGTGAACAAGTTGTACATCGCTGATTGACAACAATGTCACGAGACTGTGCTCCACTCCACGATTCATCAACAATGTCATGTGACTCATGTCCACCGACAGCTTCTGAATGATGTCTCAACAACAACAACAACAACTAATACTACTACAGTACTACTACTACTAGCGTTACAGTTAGCACAGCATAAATGCACATTAGAGATTGTGTATAGCGCTTTATGCAAAACAAATTGCTGGGCTAAGGAGTGTCGCCTGCCATATAGGATCACACAGTGTTACCCTGCCACCCAACACAGGGGAATGCACCCAACTTTAACCACAGCTAGGTAGGCTGGATCTCAATTTACCTACTCTGAAAGGATGAAAGGCTGAGTTAATATTGGTTATATGTACCATCTAGATGGTTGGTCTACCTGCCCATAAGCAGTCGACATCCAAGTAGTAACCAAATGATAGCAACCCAACCGTGAGTCGAACCGATAACCTGCTGATCACATGCATGACAAGTTGACAACCTAATGTTATGCCACCGAGCCACAATGCTACTTCATCATTCAGTGCACATAATAGAACTTGAGCTATCTCTGTAGTCATGCTCTACATGATGTATCAAATATTGCATGCACCAGAATAACTCGGCTTTTTGCATATGGGTGCAGCTTTCACAGTAGCTGCACAAGAAAATAACCAAGGCACTCAGAAGCATAAACCCAACCCTTACAGGTCAGACAATCCACGTATGTTTCGAAAGCACTAAGCACGGTAAACGATGGAAGAATGATCTTGACCTTTGTGGGAGGATGCTATAAAAAACCGTATACCCTTTCTTAACGACGTCTGCATACTATCAGACTGAGAAGTAAGTACTGGTATTTTTATAAGCAGACAGATGTAAGACTCACTGGTAAGCTCTCGGAGGATATCCAGTGTGAACGAAACATCTCCTTGTGACGTATACAACTCAGTCACATGCAACAGGTACTTGAGACCACACAAACAGACAGACAGACAGACAAACACAATGTACACAAACACACGACGTGTACAGACTCAACCATACGCATGTACATGTACACATAAACACACACATTAATGTATTCATTTAGTTAATTTATAAGTGCATGTAACAAACATTTATGTGCAACAATACAAAAAGTTACCAACTGTTGACAAAGAAGAATGGGGAAAAAGTAATCGAAAATTAACACCAAGAAGCCGTCAGAAAGCTACTCAATAAGTCTCGAGCTATGACAGGTAAAGACTATTTATAAGGATCATTAGCAATGAAGTCCGATTGCCATAAATCTCAAGAAATTACATTACTGCCACCACCGTGAATGGAATTCTCAGAATCCACTGCATTCCAAACTTACATCGAGTAATGACGATAATTATAATGACAATGATGACAATAGTGTCATAAAAGTAAAACAAAAGTTAAAAAATGTATATAACTCTCCACAAAAACCTATCTCAGAGCTGCAGAGTGACATCTGCCACATGGGATCACATAGTGCTACCTGCTAACCAACGGAAGTAAATGTGCCCATCTTAACCCAAGCGAAGCAGACTGATACTCTTCTTACCTACCACAAAACAATGAGAAAAAAACCAACTGCTTGGTGGTTCATTAAACAAAGATGGTTCACCTGTCTGCAGACAGTCACCCATCCAAGCAGTAACCAGTTGATTGCAACCCAAATGGGTAGCAAGTTGCAGCAGAACTACAAGTACAGTGATGATACCTGACTGATAACAGCAGCACCGCCTTGCTCTATGAACTGCTGCTGAAGCTCATTGTCACGAATTAGAATTCTCAGACAGACCACAACACGCAGACAGTTTTCCATCGGAGCAGCTTCCATCCACGCTCTGAAGACAGACAGGCAGGCAGACAGACACTAAAACCCACAGAGACAAACAGTATAACACAAAGACCAACAGACAGAATGACACACATGTGTCTGCCCATGTTTATATTCATAAATTCACTAAACAGTTGAAGTAAACTTACGAGATAATCTTAGTAAGTTCAGTTTCATAAACCGACGTTGCGACAAATAAGTTATATGAGGAATTGCAGTTGCTGCCTGATAAGGACACATCACTAGTGTGTTTATCTTAGAGCATAATTGCCATAGCACATGCTAGGCAGATTGTTTAAGTGTTGGCATATATTGCAAATTTCTAGGACAGTGTGTTGGTGAAAGAAATTCCACCTGCAGGCGGTAACAATACCATCATGGACAACAAACACCGTTCAGTTCAGTAGCAGTATTTGTTATAATGAATGACTCGATGTGTGTATAAATGATACAATAGATAAACAAGAAATATTATTTAAAAAATAGATAATAAACATCACGACAACAAGCTTGACAGAGTACTAAGAACTGCAGTAAATGACTTGGTTACTTGTCAGCAAGTCGCTGGTTGAGCAGGGACATCAGAACATCAGTGAATAGTGAGACATATGGATGACTGTTGAACACTCGCTGGGTTCTGTACTTAACACTAGACACACACACACACAAACAGATAGACTACCAAACAGAAAGACAGAAAGACTGACAACTAAATGCACACAGAATGTGACAATACTGCCAATACCGCCATATTACCACAATGAATACTAACAGTGTATGTACGTCAGTGCAGCAACAGAAATTCAGTGCTGTCTCACACATTTCAACATGTCTGATATATGAGGGTCATTTGATAAATAAGTTACAAAACAGCGTCAATCTGTTAGTTTTCCAAACTGAAAAAATCCAAAATATACGTTTTGTAGGAAATTTTATTTTGAACACGTGTAGACATTTTTTGATGTTGACGTCATTTGTTCACAGAACACAATCTACATGCGTATTATTTTCCCAACCAGTAATCTATCATAACTCGCAAGTGAGAAAAAGCATAGAAACAAAAAAATGAACAAACTTAAAAAGTTAATGCCATCTCTTTAAATGCTAAAAACTGATGTTTCATTTTTCAACATACTGACCGAATTCGCTCAAACATTTGTCTTATCTGTCAGCAAAGTTCTAAATGCCCGATGCAAAAAAACGCCTGCTGTCCATGCCACTGAAGAATGACTGATTGCACCTTGGTACAAGATACAAAATGTTTACCCTCCTAGCATTTTTCTTACAACAAGCGCGAACTGTTCGGTAAGTAAAGCACTTGTTGTCACACACTGGATTCATTTCCAAATGAATCTGATTTGCATTAAGTCTTTTTGCCCACAAAAATACAATAACGGAATGGTATTCATTACAGGAGGATTTCAGTGGCAATGTCGCCGTATTTAATGTTTATAAATGATGTCACAGTAATGTCATCGTCATAAAACTTACAGTTGCTACTTAGAATTAAATTCCCTACAAAACGTATATTTCAAATTTTTAATATTTGGAAAACTAACAGAATGACGCTGTTTTGTAACTTATTTATCGAACAAACCTCATAATAAGTAATGACTTACCAGTCATCCTAGTTCAAAACTACCAAAGTTGTGCGGTGCACCAGATGTGTTTTTCAAACTCAAAATGCACCAAAACTACTTAGCCTAGACTCTGCTGGGAGGGTGGCATACAATGTTCCATCGCCAAAAGAGCCATCCATTGCCACTGCCTCTCACGTTGACACCTTTGGCATATCAATCAAACTGCCACCACTGTTTTTTTTACAAATTAAGCACTGCTCTTTGTCTACATTTGTCATAATATGTGTCTTCTGTCCATTTGTTCATCTGTCTGTCTGTCTGCATGTGTGTGTAAAAGTGTTTGTGTGACTTTGACCTGAACTGCTTCAGTGCTCGTGCTTCAATAGCAAACAGCCTCTCAGCATCAGCCTACAGCAACAGCAAATGATTAGCACAGCACTGATAGATCAAGTTTAAACCAGCAGACTGCATCTCAACAAGTTATCACAAAAAAGACCATTGCTGTGAAACTTCAGACACAAGCCTCAATACAACTACAACAACTACAAATACAAAGTCTACAACTATGACAAAGACAACGATGACAGATGATGTCTACTACTGTCATTATTATGACTACTGCTGTTGCTACTGCAACTGCTATTTGTGTCAGCATTAAACCTAACTCTAGCTGTACGTACTAAAAGCACATAGCAATCACATACAGACCTGGTCTGGCTGATTGTCCGAGTGCTGAGACAATGACAACATGTTGTCATTGTTGTCATCTTTTTTGTGTGACTGTAACTGCAGCAGACCCACCAGCTGCTCTAAATCTTTCAGCTCTCTACAAGTACCCACACAAGTGACAATTCCAGCACACACAGCTGCATACATACAGCTGCAACATAGCAGAAAATTGCCAATTTAAGTATGCTAACATAACTGTTAAAGAAAACATCAAACCTGACAGAGCAAAGCAGTGCAACAGTTGCAAGTCTATGGCACATACAAATCCCATGGCTATTGTTAGGAATATTCATTAAACAGCTGCAAAAAATATGTGTAACACTGCTTGCATTATTTACAAAACACAATGCAAATGTTGTAATTATGAAGCGATAGCATGGTAACGACTACAAATAAATCACACCATGTCAATGCATTCCACCTTAAATTTGGAGATTTTCTCTAGGACTAAGTTGTTGATGTTTTGGATACCAAGAAGGAAAGGCCGTAAAACAATTATTCGTGTAGGTGTAATTAATTTTGAAGTACCTAAACCAATCCAATATAGCCACAATGCATCAACGTTACAGATGGATAGACATACAAACAACTCATGGTAGCAATATTACTGCAGACATTTTGTTCGACTCAGTTGTATATGAAGTTTTTATAAGCCAGAAGACAAGCACACGAACAAAGAGACAAGACAGGAAATATCTGTCATATCAAGAAACAATAAAAAACCAACTGCTTTGTTTGAAGTGATTCCGACTTCTTGTCATGAAGTTTACTTGTTGGCTCATTGCTCTGTTCCATTCTGTCCTGTGTACCATAGTCACGTGTATCATACACCGTCCTCGACAGCTCCCTGTAAATCACCAAACGATTTATGAAGTACCTACAAATTGTGGCTCGTCTGTCAATGATGAATTAATGACTGCTGCTGCTGGCAGACAGGTCACCATTCAACATGCAACTAACCAGGCAATAGATGAGTAAGTAAGTAAGTAAGTAGAGTTTTATGTCCCGCCCGACACAGTATAGGTCATTTTGGGGATGGCCTTTCCAGGCAAAATTGCACGACGCACATACACATAATAACGAAACAGAAAGTTTAACCTGTATAGAAGGTTTATCCTTTATGAAACACAGAACACAAAAAACGACCTAAACCTAAAATTGTAAGAATTGCCAATCATAATTGTGCATATGTAATGGTAATGATGGTAATGGCAGTTCTAATAATCTTCCCTGTTATCCTCCAGACAATCATCAATGTGATAATGCTGTCTATTGGAAGACAGGGGGGGAGGCAATAGATGAGAAATATCTGTAACACCATTAATGTAATTTTCCATTAGCACTAATGGACAAATAAGCAAATCTGACAATATCTGTCCACACCGAATTAAGCCTACTTTTAGTTTAGGTTAGCTTGTATTACCATAGCTGCCAAGGTACAGAAATCAAAATGCGTGAGATCGATTTACCTTCCCTCTCCTTTTCCTCTCCTCCTTTTCTACCCATCCCTTCCTCCTTTTCTCACTTTCCGCCCTTTCCTTCTTTTTCCCTTCATATTTTCCAATTCTTGCCCCATCCTGTTTTCTTTCCTCAAATCCAGCTCTGTAGAGTCCGGTAAGTTTCCCAGTGGAATCCAGCATGCTTGGCAAGAATACCTACTGGGACTGTATCCTGAAGTACTTCAATTGTGACAATAATTTCGTGCAATACTTTCAGCATAAGTACAAGCCAAAAAACAATAAAACAAGTCTTGCATGAAAATTGCTGTGTCGCTTTATTTTGAGAATATGACCTCTGTGTGTCATGATTGACTATTGTGAACGATGTGCCACTGTCTGTCTGAGTGCGAGATGGAACTTGCTCTGCACTATGTGACCTTGCTACATAGTTTCCTAGTGCGCACTTAAGGAATGACTGACCCCATCGCCCGTGGTGAAATTTCGTGGGAGTAAAATCGTGAATAGTTTGCAACCGTGAATAGTTTGCAGCTTGCAGCTGTATCTCTCTCCCACCCCATACCGCATCTGCTGTCGCCTTACCTAGGACTAAACCTACGTCACTTCCGATCGATGCAGTCCACTGTCCGCCAGACTTCCCAGACTCAGTCCAGTCACGATTTCTCAACACTGACCACAGCCGAACAGCTAGGTTATGGGCGGAAATGCTGGGCCTATGGCCGTGGAAAGCAGGCTAGCCAAATTCGAATTTAAGCTCCCACGTCATCTGGGTCTTCCTTTTGATCACTAACTTTCTGTCTGTGCTGGCTGGAACTGCTGAGACTGCTGGGAGAGCACGTGCTTGGAGTGTGTCGTTTGTTCACGCCGCCGTTGTCATCTTTACTTTGTCGTCGTCTTTGTCGCTGCATGCCATCGTCTCAGTGAACTTAATACAGCACCTCTTTCTACCTGTTTGGTGAGATTCGTTTCACTGTTTTGGGCCACATTTAACTTGGTATAAAAATAAGGACTTGAACTTTAGCACTGTCTAGGCCCCAAAATAACGTAAAATTCTCCCCATAGTTTAAAGTCTAGTTTCACTCCTATGGAGAACCCCTTTCGCGAGTCACCCTCGAGTAGAGTGGCGCCCGATGCGGCCACCGAAAACACTAGACCAACCACCGACCCAGCAGTAGCTCCCCAAAACACAAATGTCAATACCACTAAGCAGCACACAACCACTAAGCAGACTTCTACATGTCTGTCCGAGAGTCTATCTCTGTTGTTGTTCTTTGTGTTTTCTGCATACGTGCGAATAAAAAGCTATATACAAATATTCGTGTGTAAAGTGCAATAAAAAACAGCGACGCATTGCAAACCTATTTAAAGCAATTTAACGTAAAGTTGTAAACCTCAAAATGTAAACAAAGGATACTAGTTACCAGTAACCAATCACAACAGCCGTAAGAACAATGCCTAGCAACGGTGTGCCGGTATTATAAAGCATAGGATAGGCAAATTAAGTGTAGTCAAATTATGCGTATTTTTTCAATCCTGGAA
>Ga0209671_1002196_pt1 | contig 17571 bp, 11 predicted proteins | sample WorMetHERISLAND2_2_FD_187401 | JGI IMG/M metagenome (GOLD analysis project Ga0209671, IMG submission 187401) | Marine gutless worms symbiont microbial communities from Max Planck institute for Marine Microbiology, Germany - Olavius geniculatus... | ecosystem: Host-associated > Annelida >...
TTGCGTTAGCGCTCCAAATCGTTTTGGTTTAGAGCTATATGACGTCATAAATTACAACAACGTCATATCCGCAACCGACTCATTATAGTTTGTAAAGGATGTACGTTTCACTGATGTATAGATTGTAGAAAATATTATTGTCTAATACGTCGAGACTGGAAACTTTTGGGATGGCCCTCGTATACATATGTCTGTGTATTTTGGGTCGTTGATTTCTACCAAATATAAACAATGTATGTCTTTGCGTTTCCACAGTTTGTGCATTTTACAGTTTACTGCAAAAGTGACCGTCTGGAGGGGTGGTTAATCTGTGGAGTCGGCGTGATCACGTGATTTTTCGAACTGACTAATCACGTGCATTCCATAGTTTTCATTCCACAGATTACCCACCTCATTCCGCATTTCACAGTTTCACAGATTACCAACACCCCCTTTTGTTGCCCAACCAACAGAATTAAAGCACTAAAGATTAAGTTCTGTTGCTGCCATAGTACCAATAAATATATTTAGGCTAACTGAATGATAACGTGCTGATGTCAGTAATTATTCATTTGTCTCAGTAGCACAAATAAACGAGAAAATGAAGAGTAAGAACGACAGACAGAGAAATATGATACAAAGACAAAACATATAAATATTGAATTTAATTAGCAGGTGCGCCAACATAATATCCATGGACATATCCACAGGATGGTTCAAGTCTGATATCCACACATGGATATATCCATGGATATATCCATGGATATCCATATCCACGGCAAGCCTGGTACACCCGTACACACTGATACACTATGTAGCCTATTATTGCTTATTATTGCTTATCCATAGGATTTCGTTACCTAAAAACTGCTTTGCTATTTTTTAGCATTTTTTTCGGAAGAATTACGCGAGTTTGCTATCTACGTCTTTCGACGGATAATTAAGCATAGGCCTATCACGTACGACGATGCTATACGACAAAATTCAGCTGCAGAACATCGCGCAAAATTTAAACTCGACTTCGGTTTATCAAAGACAAGAAACAATTAGCAAATAACAAACAAACAGCGATCGATAAACGTACTTATCTTCCGGTATACGAAGTCGTATGACGCGTAGCTCACTCGTTAATGTATGGTCGCTAGAGACTGCAAGATTATGATGCGTATAGCGTTAATCCACAAGGGCGGCTAAACGCCCAGTGATTCAGCCAAGTGTGACGGATCGCTGACATCCTTCTGATGACGTCTTTCAGTGCCTGTTATTGTCGATTGATGATTGGTGCGCCGAATGCTGTCACAGGATATATATATGCCGGGTGCATCAATAAAAACAATCCCGTACGAAAAACTATCTCCGGAACTGCAACAGATTTTCTCACCAAATTTGCAACGTTTATCGAGGAGAATTTAAGTCAAATATTTTTGTGTTTTATTACAACATTTTATTTGATTTAATTTAAAATGCATTTGTCAAAGTAAACAAGTAATTGAAATTGCAATTTTGACTTACAAATAGTCGCGCACACATATGTTCTTACTATTTACAGGTTTAACATGTTTTAAACATGATGTTATTTTCGACGCTGACCACTGCTAATTGTTGTGATATTAAGATTTAAAATAATTGGTAAATGTTTTATGACGGCATGTGGTAAACTGAGCAATGAAGACAATTTAGATATTTGTATTCAAACATTACGCATACAAAAACTTGAGGTTAAAGGCAAAAGCAATTAGTGCGAGTTGTCCTGGCAAAAATTTGAGCTTCGACATGTTGCAGAAACGCTTAAACTGTTGAACGTAACAAGTTCTGCAAACGTTGATCAGTTTTTCGTAAATATCCAAAGAGCGGCTGAATATGTTTAATTAATAAAGCAAACTTAATAAATTTGAAGTTTTAGCCGTTTTATCTAATAAACCATATAATATGTTTTGATGGACTTTGCAAGATTTATTGTGCGAAAACTTTTACATAAAATGTTTGCGTTTGGTTAAATTGCGTTTTGCCATTGCTGATATACAAAAATTTGTTTTTTTTTTCTAGAAAACTCTTTTACTGACGCATCTCTAGACTGCGGTGTACATGCCAGTATGAGGTAAGCGCATCAGTGCATGTCTATGGATGATCGGGCGTGCCTGTTTACTGTAAAACACTTTTTTTATAAAAGTGCGAACTATCGAACCACGTCCTACACTCAATTACAAGTGGCGATGTCGCAACAAAATCCGCCAAGGGACGGAGTAAATGGCGGAGATATTGTTTTTATCGGTTGTCTGTCTGTCTGTCTGTCTGTCTGTCACTAACTATGCGCAGCGGACCGGTAAGTCAGATCAGTGTGGGCGTTAAATAATGGCTCGAAAAAGGGTTAAAACTATGTACGTCGAATTTGACGCGCATGTTATGTGCATATACACTGTGTCCCAAAAACATCCCCGACATTCCGACTGCAACCTGAAAACCAGTTATCAGATTCTGATAATTTTTGGTGGGGATATTTCTGACACATCTTGCCAACAAAAGACCATTTAGTTTCCCACCTCACCCAACGTTTGTTTCTGCACCACACGGGAAAAACACAACTAGCGAAATATCACCTTTTTATCCATCGCGATATGATTGCTTAATTAATATAACGTGTAAAAACACATTTTGTTCACATTTCTGACACTGTGGCTGACATTTTATTTAGTTGTCCATTATTCAACTGCTTACAATAAAATTGCTTGAAGTGTTGGCCCACTATGCGAACACAAGCAAGGAGACGATTTCTGCATTTAAGTACTTATTGACAACAGTATCGATAAAGTTCTGCTCCAGACCAATCCAGGCTGTACCAGTCGCTTCTTGACTTCACAAACATTTCTAAACTGTATCTGGTAGATCACTGCTGCAAGACAGTCAAATCTTGTAATAGACCTGCTGTTTGGACCCACAGATTAAGACAGACGAAATTTATTGACGTTTTTCATTTATCTCAACACGTATTATGCTTGGTCTGATTTTCTCAAATAGTGCAAAAACAAACGTTGAGTGAGGTGAAAAATAAAATGCTTATTTAATAGCCAATTGTGTCAGGAATATTTCTGCCAAATATTATTATACTTTGCTAATTTTTATTTAAGTTACGATCGATAATGTCGGGGATGTTTTTTCAGGTGTTCTGTTTATTTTAACACATATTTAGCTTGATCTGCTTTCCCTAGGTAGTGCAGAAGCATACATTGAGTAAGGTGGGAAACTGAACAGTCATTTAATGTTTTAGGGCGGTCAACAAAACCTTTTTGCAACTAGAAATCCACGCTGTTCTGCCGCTATAAAAGGTTCGATAATTGCTGTAGCGCTGTCAAAACCTTTAGCAGCTGTATCAGTCAAATATACAGCAAGCAACGCTTCTGTTCAAGGCGATAGACAAACATGTTCCAGTGATTTTTTTAAATAATACCATCAATTTGTCAAACGTTTGTAATGGCAAAACGGTCAAACGACACATAATTGTTATGTAAATCGATCTGATGTGCAAAAAATCAATGCCGAAAAGAACAGAATGGTTCAATTTTTCAACGACGTAAAATTTATGCATTATTTTATAGTCTGCTAGGCCGATATTAACGTTTGCATATCCAACAACGCCTAGCGTTCGGCCATCTGCTGTGAACAGAGGCTGCATTTTTAAGCTCGTTTTTGTCACATGAATATTACATTTTCGAGCAAAATTGACACTCAAGCAAGATATACCTGCCCCAATGTCAACATCGCCAACATTTTCCGTTCATTGACAAGCACTGGTATTAAATTTTTTGCTTCATATTCTGTTTGCATCTTCGGCTGCAGAACCCCAGCCTGTCTGTCTCGGGGGTTCCTCAGCCCGTCTCCCTAGATGTTCCGGGGACCCCACCCAGGACTGAATCCGGGGTTGAATCAAGAGTTCCAATTTTTGTCTTGAGCCGTCGTGCAGGGGTTGGCAGCTGCCCTTGTTTGGTCTCACAGCAAACCTTCAAACACGAGCCAAATGACCCACTCGGCGACAGTTATAACACTGCACGTCTGCGGCTATGCAAAACTGTCTCCTACTTTCATGTTGGCCCCCACAGTATGAACATAGAACTGATAACGTCATACTCATACGATTGTTAGACGATCCTCTTCTAAACGAACCGGTGAAACGTCCTCTTGGTGAGTGTTGTCGAACTCCGCTTTGAGGACCACCATCGGCGAAGGTGACTCGACGTTGTATCTGTGCGGTTGGAGCACGCGTCTGTGGCGACGGACTCCGTGATGCGTTGATGCTCTCGACTGTTGTTTTCTTGATCAGTGGACTGGTGATTTTCCGTAGCTCTTGAATGTTTTCCTCAGCGACCAGGCGATTGGCGGCCAACTCAGCGACCACCTTGTCAAGCTGTACGTCGCCCGACGCCGTTGATGACGCCGTGACGAGTTGTGCCGTTTTAGCGACACGAGCGGCCTGTAGCACGTCCTCGATTGTCATCGGCTGGGCCTTTATCACGTGCGCGAGCAGCTGAGGACGCAGACCTCGTTGGATGGCATAGCGTTCTCGTTCAGCGACGCCCACGGACTTTGTGAGCTTCCGGACCGCTGTTATGTAGTCGTCAACACTCTCCTTCGAACCCTGAACGTGCTGCAACTCACTAGCCTTGCGCCAACGTAAGATTTTTGTATCCTGAAAACGTCGTTTGAAGGCGTTTTGTAGGGCTGTCCAGTCGGCCTTGACTACGTTGTCCAAATTGTCGTACCAATCACTCGCAGCGTAACGCAACAGTACAGCCACCAGGTGCAGTTTATCGGCGTCGGAAATTCCACGGTACACAGCGTACTTTTCGAAGCGAAGCAGCCATGCGTTAGCGTCTTCGGAGTCCGTGCCCCGAAATGATGGCGGCGCGAATGCTGAATCGCCCCCGCCGGTAACAATAACAGTCGTCGTTCCTGGCGGATCGGCAGCTGACGATGTAGTCGCACTTGTGGTCGCGCTGGGAGGTGCTGTAGTCGTCGTCCGCGGTCGTGCCCCGGCTCCAGCTTCGTCGACCCTGTCGTGACGCGGTGGTGTGCCCAGACGTTTCGGAGTAGGTTGAAGTGTTATTGACGGTCGAAGTACGGGTGTGCTGACCGATTTCGTTGCGACAGTAGTTGCAGAAGCTGAGGTTACTGTCGCAGTTGCTCCAGTAAGTTTCAGTGACGTCACGAATTCGGAAGTCGATGATCGTGTCGACTGCGCAGACGGACGGTTGAAAATACTGTCACGACGCGCTATCGGATTGTTATTTGGTCGTTGCATCCGTTAATACAGTATAGCCGCCGCGGCTGTATACAGTGCAGTTACTAACCGCAACAGCATCGCGCACTACAGCGAAGAGGATAGTGACACGTTTGCAGCGGCAATCAGAGTCGGTGACGTCGACAATGCAGCAGATAATTTAGCCCAAATGATGTTCGACAGCGACAGGTGTAATGGCTTTCTCGAACGGGCATACGATAATCTGGTTGCGCTTTGTGCAGTCGTCGGCAGGGTGATGTTTGGTGAAGTAGTCGAGCGGCGGCAAAACATAATAGAAAACACTTTTTAGGACTCGGAATTGGTTCTGAAGGATTTGCTGAGCGTGTTGGAAATCTGCGAAATGCCAGCTGGGATAATGTGCAGCAGTCACAAAATGTAGCAGTTGGTTTTGAACAAGAGCAAAGGCAAGATCGACAAGAGAATTTGGCTGCGGCTGTGGAAATTTTGTATTGTCAGTAGGCCTAGGGATTCGACTTGATGATGCGGCAGCAAGTGGATCACATCAGCGGCTTTCATTTCGCGGCACCCACATTCCTCGTAGCAGTTGTCCCAGTGCGAAATTTTAAAGCTCCGACGAGCATTTTTACAAAACCACTCGTGGGGTGATTTAGCGACTTTGTACTCCCCGAAATATTTGTCCAGTGCCCTCCTAGTGGCGTTTGCAGCAGCAGTGAATTTTTTGGCGTTAGAATGTGGTACATAACATTCGCAGTAGCCTAACCGCAGCGACGGATAGCAGCGACGATTAACGACGAACAGCGTAATTTGATGACGAGCAGGTAGTTGTTAATTAATCGATAAAATTTGTTCTCCACCACTATAGAAGCAGGTTTATAAGTCGCTTTTAAGTCAGTTTTATTAACTCATTCACCGCAACGATGCTTATAGTCCAGAGCTCAGAAAACAAGTAAATGTGTCAAAACTGTCAATCTGCGCTTTAGTCTAAAAGTGACGTCAAAAGGCGTGGATTTCTTATAGCCCACATAGCCCAGGACACGGTGATTTCCTGGCTATAGGCTATAGCCCAGAAATGTAAACACGTCGATAGACTTTCACCTTCAACCCATATAAGTCTCTGAGAAAGCTTTCTAGGGAGCGACGACGATGCCAATCAAAGCCTTAGCCTACTGTTACTTAATAGGGTGTTTACACGATCCAGCAAACTTCCAGCAAACGTTTAGCAAACCTCCAGCTCCATTATAACATATGGCAGCAAACGTCCAGCATTAGCACGTGTAATTTGAATACATTTGCTGGACGTTTGCTGGACGTTTGCTGGATCGTGTAAACACCCCCATAATATTTTAATTTTCCCCAGGCTACTACTCGGGAGCAAAATCTAACTGTAGCCTTCACCTTGACGAAGCCCAGGCAGCTATGGAAAATCCAATGTTTACATTTTTATAGGTAACTGACGTCCTATTGGCTAAGAGTGACCTTTGAGCCTATTTTTCCAGATACCGACAATCCAATTAGTTACGCGTTAAATTAGCTTCCCTCCAAATGATGATGATGTTGCAGCGACGACGACGACCCGTGGACAACGGAACCGCGATGTGCGATGTCGACTGTAACTGCGAAGACGACGACGTCTTCTGTGGCAATTGCAACGTTGAAGTGGTGACTGCAATTACGACGACAGCGATGTAACGTAAACTTCCACCGATGCCACTAAATACTTGCGTTAAAATTGCGGCCAAACCGATGTAGATAGCGACATTGTTTTACCGAAATCGTGTCTAACGGTACCATTACAGACCCCTACGACGTACCGTTTAGCCACAGTACATACGTTACACACGCAAACTGACAAACAACAACGATGACCCCTGTACGACGGCAACAGCAACTGCGTCTGCGACGATAAGGTGCCGACTTCATCCGCAACGATAGGGACGACGACGACGACGACGGTGACTGCGACAGCGCCGGTTGTTGCAATGGAGATGTCAACGGCGATCGTGTTTGCAACGGCGAAGATGGTGATGGTGACAGCGAAACACGGCGACTACGTCACTGACTGCGTATGCAACGATGAAGGTGACTCCGTCTGCGATGGTAAAGCGGTATAACTGCAACCACAGCGACTGCAGTGACGACTGCGAATAAATTAAAATAAAATACAATAATTTAATAATACAAATAAAGTTTGTAAAAAAACAAATATATGCTTACTTTGAATTGTGCAATGCTGTTTACTTATGCGGGTAATTTTTTCGGTAAGACATACTGTTTAGCAATAATACCTGTGAAACGTAAATTGCAATGGAAAAAATTTAAACAAAAAAAAACAAAAACGATGACCAAAAACTAAAACTAAAAGGTGCTATTTCCTATTAGTGATAAGTAGCAACCTAGGCCCTATCTCGTACCGTTTAGCAGCAATCCATATGTTACGGACGTACATGTACAAACATACAGGCGAACGGCAACCATAGCAAAAGTCAGATACGGTCGACTAAAACCTATTATATGCATGTGTGACTGTTGCCATGCTACGGAGTTACGACAAAATTGCGAGAAAGTTACGTCGTAAAATCAGCTTTCAAAATTCGGATACAACGCTTTACGACATTGTTACGACATCGTAACTTGTTGATTTCCGACAAAGATACGACAAAGTTGCGAAGATTTTACGAAAATTTTACGATTGTCGTACGATATTTTGTAAATTAGGCCCCAGGTCACGCATTCCTGATCGATGTGTCAGCTGCCTGAACTACACCGTGACATAAAATTAGCGACACCCTTAGCTTCAGTCACACTTAATTCAGTTTGTCGTTGATGGATTATAACGAAATATTGTACACTGCACTGTAGAAGCATTACTTACATAACGATTTCACACCAGCTTAGGCCTATTTGCAGGGGTGTCGCTAATTTTGCGACACGGCGTAAGTAGACCGGGTGCAGGCCAGATCACGCATTCCAGAACGAGAGTCGAAGCCCTTATTAAATGTGCAGCGTTATGAAGTGCCCTATCGGCAGCGGCATAACTTTCGTCCAAAAATGATGGGTACGAATTTTTGTTCCGATGGCTATATTTGTTGGGAATCCACGATGTTTCCCCGCTGCAAAAAAATGGCTGCCGCCATGGCGCCATCTTTTTCTTTAATTTACTATTAATTTCAACAATAATATACTTAAAGTACGATCAAGAGAACTATGAATTATAGGCCTACAACAGCTAAGTCTGGAAAAGAAAACGTTAGAGATTTTTGGAAAGCAACGTGCAAACAAAGTTACAGTCGCCAAACTAATACTGTTTTGAATAAAATAACTTTTGCCGCCAGGGGCCCCCTGGCGCGGGAAGACCCGATGCCATGGCATATATCGGTTGATCCGGCCCTGTGTATATGAACATGCTGTGAAGTGTGAATATAACAACACATTTTGTTATTTTTGCTGCAATAAATTAAACAAACAACGTAATTTCGACAATTACGTGAACATTCTAACGTTCAACGGACGGATTAAATGAGTATGACCGTAACTTGGGCATTGGTGCTCTGAGATCGTTGGCCATGGGAGTAGTGAGTAAAATGGATAATTTATGCGTTATATGGGGCTTATAATATGCGAACCATGTAAGCTCAGCGGAAAGATGTTATATATTAATTAACATATTGATATCAGCAAACAAATGCATAGCCTATGACACGTAGTAATGAGTACATAGTTAGATGTTTGAATGACAATAACAAGTGAGTGAATAAAATTTAAGAAAACCGCATATAACACATTATTCGTTAACCATTATTATAATCATAATATAACCTAAAATAAATCTTTATCTTACTAGTTTAAAACTGTGTGTAAGGACGATGTGATGATAACAGCGAAAATCATTTGGGTAACCTTAGATGGGGCTATGCATATGGCGTCCTTACAAGCTGACTTTAGTTGGTAATCACTAACAAAGTCTAAAGCCTTCTTCATTTGATGTTATTTGTCGTATTAGGCTTACTTGCCCAATGGTTACTGATTAACGTAGCAGCCGAAAATGTTTCTGTTATGGCTTAGCTAATGATAACAAGGAAGCTAATATATGACCTTGTGCTGACACAATATTCAACTAACCGCACACTCATATGCTTACAAACTGTCCAAGTCCCCAACAGATGCAAAAAATCTCACAGACATCGCTTGCACAAGCCAAGTTATAGTTAATTTTGTCCCAAATTTCGTTGCCATGCCAACGGTGGTCAATCGGGGATAAATATAAATCTCACCGATAATTAGGCCGTTTTCGAAAACCATACCCTGGAACCAAAAATTACGACTATATATATTAAACATTTAAAAAAATTTTCCCATGCGCCATTGTAATTTTTTTCTCGAATTTTTTGAATAAATAAGTAAAAAAAAAAATTTGTAATTTATAACAATAACAAACACTTCCTTGTGCAGAACCGAGTCATTTGACGTATTAAGCGTAAAAATCGGTCTAACAAACTCGCCTGTAGGCGAGTTCCAAAACGAAAAAAAGTGTAGTAAATTTCGAACAGGAGGGGTCTATATGGGGAGCAAAAACCCCTGGGCGGATTGAGCCCAAATTTTTTTTCGCGGTAGATTTCTAAGACATAATCACGCCATTCAAATTTGGTGACGATCGGTTCAGGGATTTTGGGTTGGCTGAGGGTCAAAGTTTGCCTTTTCCATAGACTTTGAAGGTCGTCCTTACAACACTTACATTATCGTGTGAGGTGTGATTATGGCGGCAAGTCCCTCAGTGCAAATTGTCTGCAAGTATTATTGACATGCACTTGAATAACACATATTAGCATAGGCATAAAAACGACAAATGGTTATCCATTTGTTATCCATATCGTTAATATACAGTACGTGTCATGATTCTTTGGTGACACAGTGCAAAGCTAAGCTTATCGCGGTTTCAGCAAACACGCGTCTCTACAGCAATTAACCGTTATATCCGTATGGATCGTATGGATATGGATCGTACGGATCGTATGGATCGTATTCATCGCTGTACGGATCATCATAGTACGGATCTTCTGAATATCCGCCGCCATATCGGTCATCTATCGCCTGATTATACTGCTCCACGGCAGCGGTATACTCGTCCGCCAGACGATCAGCTTTGTACTCTGAAACAAAAACAACGCATTTCTCACCGTGGATATCATGTTAAAACATTAGGAGACTTGGCGAAAAAGTAAAACAACGATTCTGTTGATTTATAGTGCATTAAGAAATAATCATTTAACTTAGATGTCGGCATTATTAGCTTAGCCGCTTTGGCTCACTTACGAGATTGCAAAGCGCTTCTGCACACGAGGCCGACTAATAGGGTGTTTACACGATCCAGCAAACGTCCAGCAAACTTCCAGCAAATGTATTCAAAATACACGTGCTAATGCTGGACGTTTGCTGCCATATGTTATAATGGAGCTGGACGTTTGCTGGACGTTTGTTTGTGTAAACACCCCATAACGTAGCCTAAGCAGCGCGTACCGGACATTTTTAAATTACCACCGGTTGGTGGTTAATATACGGTACTTACGAGCAAAAGACTGATAGTACTGCTGCAGCGTTTTGCTGTAGTCGTACGCTGGCTGTTGTGGCTGGTCCCTGTAGACGTACTCTCGTACGTACTGGTTCACGGCCTGCGGGTGTGACGGTGCGAACATGTCCACACTCCTTCCGCCACGAGCTCCACGATCACCACCCAGACCCAGACCTTCACTGCCACCAGATCGGCGGTCGGCATAAGTCACCCTCCTGCCCATATCACCACCGTCTACAACAAGCGCGTTATTGGCTACCATTTATCGCTCAATCAGTGTTCGGATGGTCGTGCCCATATTGTAGGCTAAAACTAACATCCCAAAAATTCAACTAAAACTCGCATGCGAATTTGCCTAAAGCTGCCCATAACTGCCTAAAACAAAAACGCATGCAAGTTTTAGCTTAGTTTTGTTCCAGTTTCGTAATTCGTTTTAGTTTTACGTTTAGTCCATCTGGTGACTTGGTGGCTCAGCAGTTAGGGCAGTGGATACGAAACCGAAAAGTCCATGGTTCAATTCCCAGCCGGTGCACTACCAAGTAACAACTCTGGGCAAGATGTTCACACCTACGTGCCTGTGTAGGTGCAAGTGGTCTAGTGGTTGGTGTCTCGTAACTTTCAGGTTGCGGTTCGATTTTCACTGCCGTCATTTGCAAGCAACCTTGAGCAAGTTTCTAACCTAGCCCTACTGTGTGCTCAGGCCAACTCAGCCTCCTACCCGTCGTGGGACGGAAAATGAGTAGTAGCTTACGGGCTACAGGGTGAAGGCATAGTGTGGCTGATTGGGGTGATGGTATGTCTGCTTGCTGCAAACCACGGGTCCAGTTGTTTGCTGATGTGGGCAATGGATGGCCGCATAGTGCGCTGCGATATCATTAGCTTATGCCAATTCGCTGCCACTTCCAAGACTGTAAAGCGCTTCTGGGCTACTGTAAAAAGCGATATAGCAAGTGTTGGACTTTACCTTTAACTTTTACCTTTTACTAGAATAGGCCTATTTGTTTGCACTGCAGCATCGCTACATGAAAAATGTCGGCGCCGAGCACGTACATTATATGCGGCCGTCAGTCCAGTTGTCGAGCACTACACTGCAACACATGGCGAGGCGTTGAACATGAACAGCATGCCGATTGAACGACATGAAATCGTCGTTTACGCCGTGCATCAACAACGCCGTTTTACTTAGGCCTATCATGGGCAATGACACCATAATCTTTGCATACGCTAAGCTGGTTTGGTATATTATATATTGTAATGCTAATAGTCCTATGTGATAAGCAGACTGTAAAGCCAGTTTGTACAAGCATATATGCAAACTTGAATACAGGAGACGACTTACTATAATAGTGACTGCGTTGTGCGGCTCTACGCATGACGTAATACTCCATCTCGTCTTCTGATTCGGAATCGGACTTTTCCTTCTTCTTGTGTTTTTTCTTAGAGCGGCACTTATGCTTGCGATTACACCTGTTGCCGGGATAGAACATTGAGCCCGGGGTAAGCATCACTGCCCCGCCTGGAAGCGACTGGTTCGGCTGCATCGTCACAGGAACCATCTGCATTGTGACCTCTTTGAACGGATGCCTATATACACGTGTACAAACGACCATCAACATGCCAATACACACATGGACACACGTACATAGGAAAGCACAGTTAAAACGCACGGTTAGAAATTCTACGGCTGAATTGAGAGCGACGATCCGTAAGTTCATTCGATATTTTGTGAAACAGCTGAGGTGCAAAAATCAACAAATCCAATTTTGCCATGGTCGGCAGAAATATTGCAATGCTTTATTGCAATATCTCTGTCGAAAACCTATTCTGCTTAACCCATTAGTGCCTGAATTATTTTATAGTTTGCCGTCAAAAGTAGGTGTCCCATTTTTGGGGACGCTAGGCATGAATGGGTTAATGCTATATGATACTTTTATTGGCTTGCACGATCTCGTTATTTAACTTAAAATTTGTATCTGCAACAAACCTGCGTGCAACTTCTGTGTTGGCTTAATAAGTCTACATTTAGACTCCGTAACTTATCAGCTTCTCGGTCAAAACGTCAGCAAAACGCAACGTCTTCTCTACAACAGCAACAGTGATGACGTTTATTCCTAGTTTATTCTTAGACACTCCAATAAAGTTTTTAAAAAAGTGGCACACTAATTACCTAGGAAATGGGTACTTTTGTGTACTAGTGATAAAGTAGACGTATGTAATAGGCTAGTAGTATCTGAAAACTCCTTTCGACGTTTTCTTATCTTCGATTACAGAACGCTATAAGGCCCCGAAGGCGATAAAAGCTATCGTCATTGATTGATTGATTGATTGATAATCGTTTATTGAGACGCAACAACCGTGCATCACACAGTGGGACTACTAAAAATACATTCCACTAAATGCAGTAAAAATAAAGAGCAAATACAAACTGTACTAACTAAACTAAAATACACGAAACTAAAACTAAACTAAACAAACGTATGTTAAGAAATGACGCCCTGAAAAGGTTAGAATTACACTGTGGTAACACAAAGTTGTGACCACGTTCTCATAGTTCATGATCATGCACATTTTCAAAAGATGGTATACCAAATAGACAATGGTGGGCTTTTTGCATATTGCAGAAAATATTTTTACTAGCATTATCGAATAGACTAGTTACCTTCATAATTTTAGTAGTAAAACTATTAATATATCGACATGCTCTTTCGAAAAAGCGTTATTTTTTTATTTAAAAAAAGACCCCGACCTGGAAGAGCATACATTATTCTACTTACTACAATAGCCTGGAAAACTGTATTTAGTTGACGATAGTTTAGGCTTTGGTCACGGAGTCTTTTTAGTAAAAATAATAAAATATTCTCTAACTGCACAATGTTAACACATAATTAACGTGAAAATTTACACTAAAATTATTCTATAATATAACACCCAAAAGCTTAGCTTGTTCAACAAATTTGATACTCTTCACAAATGAAAACATAAGAATCTCTTGGGGCCAGGACGATGAAAGACAGTAGGCCTATCCTTAGTTTTAGTAAGGCAAGACTCATTCTATTGACAGTGGCCCATGCACTTATGTGATTTAATTCCTCGGGTAGAGAAACACCACTATTTTCAGGGATAACAAGTGTAGTATCATCGGCAAATTTTACAATAATATTTTTGTTAGATCTTGGGTGGAGGTCGTTTTCTATAACTGTATAAATTGGGTGCTGTTGCTGAACATTTGACACAAAAACAATGAAATTTGAACTAACTTCATACACAGCAAATTTAAAAACACCAGAAACGTTTTAACGACTGACATAAACTCCAATTATAAACTTACGTATGCGTAGCAAGAGTAAAGCGAGCGTGGCTGACAACGCCTGGTGCATACAAAATGACTCACCGACCACTGAAGTGTATCGTATAGCCTGTCTAATAGGCAGTCTTATGGGGCGTACTTTTGAGCGTACCGAACAGTAACGATAGCCCGTAGCACAAGATGTGTAGGCCTACACTGTTGTGTGCACTGCTGTACGTTAATGGTTCAACTGCGTACTTAAAACTTAATAAGACGTATTCAAATGTCCGACCACTTAGGTCCATGCGCACAGTTAGGTAGGTCTAATGTCATCAGTTAGGCAATAATGCAAAACGAAAACAATCTTGTCACACGTCATTTTTGTGCATGTTTGGATCTTGTATTCTTTCATAACTTTTGAAAAGCTTACATCCGACTGCAGTGACAAAATGCGACGTGATATTGATCTTGTTGTACGTACAGCAAGGTACAAAAATGCAAAGCGGAAATCTTATACAGCAAAAGTTGATTTTGGCTCAAGACCCCGATATCGTTCTTTTTCTTCCCCTTCCTTTCCCTGTCTTTTTTCTTTCTTTTCCTTTCCCTCTTACCTTTCTTGCCTTGGAGGTAAAACCCCTTACACCTTCGCTGGACTGTGATTTCTAAGGTGTCTGGGACGGAGTCTCAGCTGAAATCGAATTTGGTGCATTTTGGCCTTAAAGAACGACGTCTGGAGGCAATAATTTTTACGCAAGAATTAGCTGATTAAATTTAATGCAGTTTAAACAATAAAGACAAATCGGGACCAAAAAGGGAGACAATCGTCGTGGGTGGGTGATAATTGACTTTGCGTGGGTGATGAGGTAAAATTGAGGGTGTCACCCACTCAGTTCGGGTGACTTAACAGACCTGCGTGATGACGTCCATCTTACATAACAGGCTTATACGTAGCCAGGAATTTGTTTTAGAGTCAGTGCTAAAAAATGGTGTAAAAAAACTCATCTTTGAGTTTTTTTACAAAACATAAAAACCGTTAAAGTCTAATTTTTAGGGTTTTAGGTTTCTTGTTTGTCGTGAAATTTATTACATATTATATTTTATTTAATACTTTAATCGTCATTTTTGATTACTTTATCTTGCTATAATTTGCTGAAAAAAATGTGACTAAGTGAAGGACAAGGCGTATAAAATGTTTTTCCTGGGTCATATTTTTGTGCCTGGTGTTTATTGAACACTAATCCAAAAATATTTTTCAAATCTTAAACTAACATTTAAGAGCATAAAACCTAAAAACGTTCTTTAAAAAAATAGATTTTTTTCAGCCTTGTTTTGGGGCACTTCTAAGCCCTTTTCCCTTTTTATTACTTTTTTCCTCCCTTTATAGATTTTTCTTTTTATGCCATTTTCTTTTGCCTTTTTTCTCAAATCCAGGTAGGGTATCTGAGGTAGAACGCAAGTTCTCTCAGCGGGGCAGAGCCCCGGCCGCAAACGCATTTTTGTGCTGTTTGAGCCTTCAAAACGCATCACGTGGCAATATTTCAAATCGTTTATGTGCGATGGAAATGGCTGTTGCGGAAAAAATTTGTCCACTCTGTAGCCGTTGACCTATTTCACGAATGGTCCGGATGCTGCAGCATCCTCAGCACCCCCCCTCCCCTTAATCCGGCACTGGAGACATCTTTAAGTTCTAAGAAAAGAGAGGGAAAGAGAAAAAAGGAGAGAAGGGGTGAAAAAGAAGGGAAGGTAAAGGGAAAGAAAAAATTGGAAGGAAAGAGGTCGAGCTCCCAATTCACATTTCTGGTTCTACTTCACTGCTAGATGGTTTTAAAGAGGACGCTTCACGCGGTGAGGATTGAAAACGAAAAAAGGAGATGGAAAGGTGACTCTGATGTGCAGTTGGTACTGCCAACGATTGGCTAAGACCGGCTTTGTATGTTGGATAATTTTTTTCCTTGCCACCTACTGACTAAACAGGTAAATGCAATAGACGATATATAGCATTATTTTATTATTATCATCATTCATCAACATACATAGTCATCTATCACATACTGTAGTGTGTATATACTAAATTATCTATGGATAAGTTATCGACTATGATAAACTGCTATTTTCATCAAGCAAGTCAATACCTCTGAAGGTAAGCTAAACAAAGTAAGCAAAATACAGTTACAAAAGATAACAAACCTAACATACAATGTTTTCGGCATCCACAAAAACTTGAAACTAAAGTGTTCTGGGGTCAACTCACAAAAGCCATTGTAGCTATTGCTTGCTTTGGCAGACATGACTAAAATTTGGCAGCTTAACTGCCAATAAATGGTGCAGTGTTGATGTAGAATTTCACTAGAGTCAGATGTTGTTTGTTGTAGTTGCGCAAATGTATAGTTACAAAGGGGTTTATTTGTCTAACGCCATATTAGTAACGGAGATATTGTTATCAATATTCAATAATTAATAACACCGCTAAAAATAATATTTTTAACAAAATTTGGTGGTCGCTTTAGCAATTCATTGCACACTAAATGTACAAAATTGTATTCAAATTTGTTTAGATTTGACATTTTTATTGTACGATGTCTAGGGGGGTCACCTATTTCCGGACACAGTGTAGTACAACGTCTATAGGTTACAATAAGTTACTTATCATAACATTCACCATGGAAATGCTGCCACAAATGCGATACGACATTCTAAATTTCAAAAACGTAGTGTGTTGATGAAATAATCATGACCGTGTGCCAGAGTTCTTATTAAATAGACCTATCTGAAGTAAACATGTTTCATGAGAACCACAAAAACGACGGTCAAGGAGCCTAGCAGGCCAGGGTTCCATAAAAGCAAAGGCATTATCCAACTTTAGCCCCAGCTGGGGCTGGATTTTTTTTGCTAATTTATTACACAAAGTAAAAGTCTGCTGCAATAGCGTATTGATATTCATAAAAAAAACCAAAAGCCATCTAGGCATTCCATGTTTCTGCTTATTGAGTATATATGCCTATGTTCACAGCTGCTAAATAAGCTGTAACACAGCCTAAAAAGACTGTTCCGGCTTATTCAGTTATGACAGTTTACTACGTTTCTACTACGCAATCCAGTAATCTTGTAGTTTTTATAAGCTTAACTGAACACGTCTATAGAATGATAGCTTTGCTTTTATAAAGAACCTTCAGGAATAGCCCCAGAACACTCATTTTGTCGTTTATTTGTAATTTATTTGTAATTTATTTGTGTTTCCCCCCAAAAGACCTAGCGCTTTTTTCTATATAAATTCCATCAAAAAACCCTCTTTAGAATGACGCAATCCAGTAATTTTGTAGTTTTCATAGTTGAACACGTCTATAGAATGACAGCTTTGCTTTTCACAGGCTGCGCGGTAGCGCCAGCCCTGTGTTAATGGCGACCGGCTAAGTAAAGGGAGAATGGCAAAATTCGACCCCGCGCAGATCCTAAACCCCTCAACCGATCGACACAAAATTTGAAGCA
>Ga0209671_1002197_pt1 | contig 17569 bp, 12 predicted proteins | sample WorMetHERISLAND2_2_FD_187401 | JGI IMG/M metagenome (GOLD analysis project Ga0209671, IMG submission 187401) | Marine gutless worms symbiont microbial communities from Max Planck institute for Marine Microbiology, Germany - Olavius geniculatus... | ecosystem: Host-associated > Annelida >...
GAGCAGGAAAATACATGTTTATGCTGGATTCCAACTGACAGTCAAACATGTCACTGTTGCTGGGTGCAACATGACATTTTGTCAAACCACAAGCAACAATAAAGATTTCTTATCACTGATACATAGACCTGCGAGTCGGGTCGATCAAGCTAGGGATGGCCAGGCTGAGTTGACCTGGGTGGCTGGTTACATATCGGGATGGTTTACCTGCCTGCTGACGATCAAACATCCAAGTACTAACCGGGCTTGGCGTTGATTAACTTCATTGATGGGACAAACGACGTTAACAACTAAGCCAAACCACAAACTTTGAAGACTGAGCAGGAAAATACATGTTTATGCTGGATTCCAACTGACAGTCAAACATGTCACTGTTGCTGGGTGCAACATGACATTTTGTCAAACCACAAGCAACAATAAAGATTTCTTATCACTGATACATAGATCTGCGAGTCGGGTCGATCAAGCTGAGTCAAGTTGGTCTGCAGCAGTGTTACCGTCAAAATTTTCTGGTGCCATCGGTCTCATTACAAGTCATTTCAAGTCGACGACCAGTAATCTTAAACCTAGCATTTCTCTCAAACTCAGCTATCGGTGAGTTCGGGTGAATAAGGCAATTTGTAACATATTTTAGTAGGCTAACCGTTATATATAAAATAACGGTATATTGATTAGGGTAAACGGATTATCGAGTTTCAATGCCTTGCACATGACGTAGATGCCCACACGTATATCAACCTAGTGTGAATGACATAATTTCTCTTGCACTAGATGGCTGAAATTTTGCATCCTTAGGTTTAAGACACACAGCTAACTATTAGTGTAAAGGTGTAAAAAATTTTTCTATCAGCCCCAACGGTTAGCCACAATACATCCATTACAGATGGACAGACGGCCGGATGACAAACGGGTGAATGACAACGATGCCAAAGATGACATCAGCACAGCTGTAGCACTGCGCGTCAAAAACAGTCACATAACACAGTTTTTAACTGTCTGTATGAACTTCGTTGAAGAAATGACAATAACAAAAAGACGTCAACCGAAGGAAAAAAACACTTTATGAATAGCCTACACTATACATACAACGTTCACAAAAGTTCATCACAACTTCTGAACGTCTCAACTCTTGAGTCGTATGAAGTCGACTTCACGCTGTCAAGTCAAGTGAAGTCGAGTCGGACGTGCTCGAGTCGACAGGCATCAACTTGGGGTGATTTTAGCCTCAAGTCAGGTCAAGTTTCTGTACGTCAGCGACTCGCAGGTCTACCAATAAAACACGAATAGTGAATATCTACATAATACCATATCAGTAACGAACTTCACAGTGGATGCTATTACATGCATTTCAATTCAGTACATGACAACTAAAACAGGATTGAACTAAGAGTCCATTACCTTTTCATGCAGTACACGTTCAGTTTTCCGATGAACCTCAAGTTCTCTGTCAACCTCTTCTAACTGTCTGCACGTCACACCAACAGATACGAGTTAGTGTTTAGACAGGTGTGCAGAATGTTTGTGCCAGCTTTTGTTTCATTTCTGTTTGGTTCTTCAAAAACAGGCTTCCATCTGACGGTGTTTTTTAACTATAGACGTTGTCCTGAAAGTCTGAATGTCAGTTCTTTAACATTAACTAAAATTTTAAGTAAACAATGCAAGCACAAAAATAGAGCAGACTACAGACAGTTGTCAAAGATAGCAATTATACATTAATTCATTCCTTAGACTAGTTGCAGTAGCCAACAGTTGACTTGCATACTGATACTGGTTAGGCCGCCCGTACGTAGTAATGGGAGGCCTTATGTTTTCAATTTTTACTTCCTTTTTATATTTCTTTATTTTCCACTTCTCCGAAACTGGACAGCAGACCAAAACCAAAATTAGGGGAAGGACATCCGTTACATGTAAGGATTTGAGGCCAATTTCAGCAAGATCCATTAAGGGGTTTTGGGGAAAGGGGTATTTTACCACAGTTATCATTGATAACTTAACAGCTCAGTCTCCCAATCTGACTTACAGAACCGGGTTGCCTCACATTAGGGCCTTTCCCCAAATTTCTAGTTGCATTCTGTTTTAGAAATTGTTACAGGAGAACTTTTTGTAGGCTCAACTGACAGTATCAAACCACTTTGGTGTTTTACATAAGTACTTTTTCTCAGAAAATCTAAACAACTGCAATAACACCACTGCAGTTTCCACAAAGTACTGAATCGTTGTCACAATTAAGAAGAGTAACAAACCGCAATGTCTCTTGGCGGTCGGGATGCTGCTGAATTACTTTTGCCAGTGCATCATATTCTAACAAAAACATCTTCAAGCCATAAGCTAATAATTTATCTTTTTACGCGCAAAAGCAGCTATGCTTTCAGCGCGTCTTAGCCATCGCAATTCTGTCCGTCTGTCTGTCCGTCCGTCACACGGGTGGATCAGGCCAAAACGGTCCAAGCTAGGATCTCCAAATCTTCACCATTGGCTGCCTGGAAGACTCTAGTTTCAGGAACCGTAAAGCTTTTTCATAAATTCGAAAGGGGTCACCCCAAACGAGGTCGCTAAATGAGAGGGGGATGGTCAAAATTTGCGATTTTTGGCCAATAACTTGCTGTATCTCATTAACGGTGCGAGATAAGGCCTAGGTGACTATTAATCACCAATAGGAAATCGTATACTGGCTTTTGTTTGGCGCCGAATTCAATGACCTTGGATGACCTTGAACGCAAAAATAGGGGGTTTTTAATGAAATTTTCGGCCACTATCGCCTGTGAGAGTCTATATCATTCACAAGGAGGCGCCACCGTCGCCAACGCCACACGCGCCTATGGCCGATGTGTATTATGGTCCCGATGGGCCAAGTCCAAGTGATGTGCGATTTTCAAAACTATAACTACTGAACTGGAAATGCTATAGGCTTTCGCGCGTCTCATGAGCTTTGCTCAAATTTCTTGTTTCTATTTGGAGCAGAAATTAATTCTGTGTTACATAAGTTACTGAAATTGGACATCAATAAACTATTAATTCAAAACTGCAATAAGAGTGACAGTATACTGATTAACGGATTAAAACTGCAAAATGTCAAAATAAATATGAAGCACATTATACACCATGTTCAAATTCTGAATCATAGTTCTGCAAAAACAGATTTCAGGTAAGATGGTTTTATTCCACTTTCCTCTGCAGTTCATTTGAAAGCAAGATGGAAACAAAACTTTGCACTGAACCTTGTCTGTTGCGTCGTATGCACTTTGCAGCAGTAAGTTCTGATTTGCACTGCGCTATCTTCTCGTACGCATCTTTTATTTGCATTTCTGCAAAGAACATACCAAAACTCATCAATGGGCAATGTCAGTTTCTGCATCAGTGTATAAAGCCAGTTGTAAATTAACCTATCTTTTATATTTCACAATGGTAAACAAAAACAGATTTTTATTCTAGCTATCAATTTTGATGATATGTTAGAAATGTGTTACATACAAACTGATATTGCAAAATTCCTAGATTTGTTCTTTTCTGAATTTAGATGCTGGAATCAGTATCTTGTAATATGTGTAACAACAGTATGTACAACTGCCTTGTTTAATGTTTATATACCAGTAAAAACTTAGCTTTCACCAATCATTATGCATTGAAACAGCACAGTGCTTACTGCTAGCAGCTACCACAGATGAAGCGAGACTACAGAACTTACAAAATGCTGTCACCATGTCAGATTTATCTTGAACGTATTTAAAAGATAGAAAAAGAAAACAAACAGTGAAAGTCAAAGCCTGGCTTTGAATCACAAAATTTTGCATTTGACCACACCAATGCACTAACTAGAGCAAAGAGCACATTGCAACTAAAAGTAATTAAGCCACTAACCAATCCTCTCATTGAGACTCTCATAAGTTTCCTGTTCCCTGAGATTCATGTTGTACACTTCAACGGACTTGGTCATCGTCGTCTCACACTGGGCAAGCACAGCTAGCATCTTCTGATATGTTGCATTGCTGAAACCACAATACATCTGACAGCCTGAAACAAGCTGTCTGTTTATACAACTTCACAAAGCAAACTCACTGATGGACGTCTGTTCGGATCGGTCGGTGCTTATCCAACAATGCTCGTGGCATCTGGCTGTGCTCACTCACTTAGCTGTCAATCATGAAAATAAAAGTAGACTGAAGATATCACAACTGCCCCGTGGACTCAACTGTCTACAATCGCCAAAGCTAAATAATTATATGGGCAACCATAAGTCAACAAAGAAGTTGCTAACCTCAAAATAATTCACAATAATTCAAACACTTCATGCTAATTATGTTTGAGCAGCACTTCCAAATAACGTACCTGGTAGTAAACTGTATGCTCACTATTGGTAATTTTATGTGCAATGTGTCAGTTATGCTATGGCAAACCAATGAGTGTAGGGAAGGAGAAAAGGCTTTGGACCGAACACTTACATGTCTACCTTGCTGTCATCCCATCTCCACCACATCATATCTCATGCTGCCCCAGGGTCAAGCGAAAATACAATAGCATCTCTGCCACCATATGTGACGTTCTGCACTGGCTGCCAATTCGGCAGAGTGTAGACTTTAAACTGTGAGTGACGGTGTTTAACAGTCTACACAACCTGGTGCCGAACTATCTTTCCAACGTGTGTCAACTGGTCGCTGAGAACCCCAGCCATCGACACCTATACTCAGCTGCACGTGGTGACCTTGCCATTCCAGCGACATGCACAATCCGTTATGGTCCTTGCAGCTTTGCCGTGGCAGGACCGTCCACGTGGAACTCGCTGCCGGCATCTCTTCGCAACTGTCATCTGCCATATGCTTTCCGGCGTGAACTAAAAACTGAACTGTTTGCCAGAGCATATTTTTATTAGCACATTCGTGACTGTTTTTGCTGTAAGAGTGAGCGAACACTAACTTTATCGACTCATCATCATCATCATCATCATCAATGACTATGTGCAACTGTGAACATCAAACCGACGAAGACTAGGAATATGAACTGTATGGTGTGATATGGTGTGACATGACACCACAGTGCCACTTCCCTTCATGAGATCAAATGCAGCTGACTTGTTTTCGATAACTTTTGGTAAACAGTGCCATCATACGTAGTGGCATGCCCATATTTGAGACAAATATTGTCATTGGTATTGGTAACACCCAATAATGTTGCAAAAAACTATAATCAGTCCTAGGGACTGACTGGGGACTGAAAACTGCACTTTCTAACCGTCCGTTAGTACTTAATATGTGCTAACACAATTGAAATACATGCATTTTAAATCAGCTGTCCACTGCAAACTCAAATTAAATGTCGGGTGAATCAACGCTAAAAAATTTTAAAAGAAACCTGTCTTCAGCTGATTCTGACGACTGACACCATTTAATAAAAGTCTTCAGGAGACTATTGATACGACGGTCATCATTTCCTCCATCACCTTCGATCAACAGCTTTCGCTTTATTACGTCATCTGTAAGCATATTTACATTGTTAATTGCACAGCACTTTAGTGATATGTCACATTAATAAATGATAGCAATTCAGCTATTATTTAATATAACTAAGTTGTAGTTGTCTTCTCAGACGTCTATCTGCGTCAAATTCTAGCACTGAAATTGTCTTCCCACATATGTCAAACTCAATGTATCGTCCTCAATGACAAACATCGATGACATGTGACCATACACAGATCACAGGCTGAATGGTAGTTCAAGCCATGTGTTAACGGCGACTTCTCTTTCTTACGGGAAAGCCAAAAAAGCCAAAAATTCGACCCCCACAGAATCAAAACCCCTGGTCTGATTAAAATAAAATTTGGCACGGTTGATTACGTCGGCTAGATGACCCTTCATGCAAAATTTCATGTAAATCTGCACAAGGGGGGCTTCTCAGCAAATAGGTAAAATATACGCAAAAATTTTTATAGCTGTACATATAGCTTTTTTTCAGAAAATCACCTACAGGTCAGACCTTTCAGCAGATTTTTGCGTGCGATGGCTCAAACGACGCTGTCTCAAGCAAGAATGTGCCTTTTGGGAATTAAAAAAAGTTGAAATTAATATTTAACATATTTATTCAAAAAATTCCAAAAAATTACAATGGAGCCTATGGGGAAAATTAAACAATTGTTAAAATGGTCATAACTTTGGCTGTGTATAAGATAGAGTCGTAATTTTTGGTTCCATTGTATGGTTTTCAAAGATGGCCAATCTAATGGTGTCATTTAATTTTACCCTGGACCCTCCCTGGTTGCCATGGCAACGAAATTTGGGACAAAATTGGCTATAACTCACCTTATGTAAGAAATATCTGCGAGATTTTTGCGTCTATAAAGGGGTTTCTGGGGATGGGCCATTGAATGCTGCCAATCACATTTTCCCCCGACCGACCCCCGTTGCCATGGCAGTGAAATTTGAGACAAAAATGGCTATAACTCGCCTTATGTAAAAGATATCTGCGAGATTTTTGCATCTTTAGGGGGGTTTTCAGGGATGGGCCATTGAATGCTGCCACTCGCATTTCCCCTGATTGAACCCGTTGCCATGGCAACGAAATATGGGACAAAATTGGCTAAAACTCGCCTTGTGTAAGAGATATCTGCGAGACTTTTGTGTCTGTATGGGGGTTTTCGGGGATGGGTCAGCGAATGCTTGGAATCAAATTTCACCCCAACTGACCCTCATTGCAATGGAAACGAAATTTGGGATAAAATGGGCTATAACTCGACATATGTATGAGATATCTCTGAAATTCTTGCATCTAACAATGTGTTTTGAGAGTGGAGCAAATAAATAATTTTAGTAAGTCTACCATGGTTGACTTTCGTTGCCTTGGCAACAAAATTTGTAGAATTTTTGCCAAAATTTGTTAGAACTCGGTTAACTACGAGATGACCTCAGACTTTAGTTTGACTCAACTTTATAGACGTTTGTGGTCGGCCATTTTATGCAACGGTCCAATAACTGCGATAATACGATTAGTTAAATTAGCATTAATGAAGTGTTTTCTGGGCCTATATTAAGCGGGTGGTGCATGCAATATTAGTTTGTTTACTTATATGGCTATTTCGTGGATATAAAAAAATTTTGTTCAGTATTGTCAGCAATGCAGGCCAGCGGTGACGTCATGTCTGACGAGTGTCGTTTGCTTTGTTCAGTCACGCCATTAGGTAGTAAGTAACAGTTATAAGCGGCTTGGCTACTGTAAGAAATATTCGAAGTGCAATATATTTGTAACTGATCTCCAGTAGGAAACCAGTATTTTAGTAACAAAAAACAGCAAATATAAATGTACAAAACATCAGTTTATACACTTGTTAACGGCAACATTTAAGAACTTGCACATCGAAAACAGCAAAAATTACAAAATGTGATATTATTCAGCAGCACACTGACACAGTCAGCGTGATGCGGGCAATATCACCTTTTGTAATTTTTGCTGTTTTCGATGTGCAAGTCCTTAAATGTTGCCGTTAACAAGTGTATAAACTGATGTTTTGTACATTTATCTCTCTCTCTCATAATAATCTTCACTCAAGTAGTAAACACAACAGTATAATAGTACAAGGACGGCGTTGATAAAGTTAATAACAAAAATCACAACAGTCTGTTAAAATGCCTGATATAACAAAAGGTTGCTGATGGTATTTGACGGCAGATCATTAGCGAATGGAAACAGAAGAAGTTGCAGCGACATATCTGGTAAAAACCACACCCACCTTCACTCACCGCCATATTGTTTACTTTGTTAAAGTATTTCCGGATCAGAAAAGAAAATAAGTAACCACTAGGTGAGCAAAAAGTTAAAAAAAAGTATCTCGTAAAGTTGTTTCAATTTTATGAGCAACCACTTGAACTTTTAATGCGTAATTTTACGCAACAATTATACAAAGACCGCGGTGGTCTGTTCACCTATGTGGTCGATGGACTATAAGGCGGAGATGAGCACCTCTCTGTGCTCTGGGTGGGACACAGCACGTGTTTAGTTGCCTTTGTGAAGTCGATGTATATCATTCTGTGTGATGTTGCATGAGGTTCGTGAACCACTTGAACTTTTAATGCGTAATTTTACGCAACAATTATCTGTTTATTTATGCATAAAACGCTATCTTAATTAGTTAGATACTGATGCTGTAATGAAAGAGTATGGATATACAGAAAGTTTGGTTGGCCTTATTTAGACGTACTAGTTTTTACGTGCAGTTGCACGTTGTGGTTAGCGCGTCTTAGCTATCGTAGAGACAGCCTGCATATGAAGTTTTTATCATAAAACTTCGATTTTAACCCATTATGTTTTAACCTGCTAGATTCAAGAGTTCGGAAGCCTCAAAATCTTTTAAAACGCATTATTATTTCATTGCACGTTGTATACATACTGATTTTTAATTCCCAGGTGGCAAAACCGATGCTGTCGCGCGTCACGTAAGCTTTGCTCAGATTACTTGTCACCCACGCCATGCTATTGCATGGTGAGGTATTGCCAGTGTATGACGTCCGTCCGTCCATCTTTTCGTCTGTCTGGTGTAACGTCGACGGATTGTGATCATATTGGATTACCCGCAATTTTTTTACTCCTCGCGCGTTACGTTCCTAACGTAGCGAAGAGGAATATATGAGATCATTGTAATATTGAGGACCGACCTACGACCAACGACCGACCTCTGTTCCTAGAAGAGCCTTCTTGGAAGAACTTCAAACGGCCATATATCCATAACGGTGCTAGATAAACGCATGGTCACTATGGAGTGACCACCTATAGGAAGTCGATTCCCGGGAGTCGATCGGTCACGTGACCGATGACGTCACATGACCCCAAAAAGTCAAGGTCGTGACCCTATTATCCTTGAGGCGCCATATCTCCGTAACAGTGCCAGATAGACGCATACGTTGAGGTATAACAAGATAAATAGCAATTGCTGAGACAATTTCCAATAACGTCCTCGACGCCTGTCACTATTGGTATAATATTAATCGGATCTCAATTAGACGCCGGGTCTCTAATACAAGCCGAAAGAAACGAGAAAGCTTTTAGAAGAATACAAAAAAATAATGCTTGCAAGAAGTGCATTAGATTGGTCACAATCTAATAATATTTCTAGTATTATTGATGATTCCGTTCAGTTCAATAAGTTAATGTCAGTTCGTTCAGTATAAACAGGTCATCAGACCAGTCATGAATTTCGTCAACATATTGCAGCCATTGGTGGATTTTCTGAATAGGCCTAGACATTTCGTTAGTTTATCCTCTGGTCGTTTCTATGATCAATGCTGAGAGCCCTGTGCTGCTTTGGACTGACGTGCAGCATTTATCACATCAACGATCAAAGTGGGACTATAATAATTATATCCCCAGCAGCCGCCCGGCCGTACAGAACGAAAGTTTAAATCAGTGACAGAATTTCACGTAAATGAGACCACTCCACTTAGTCACAGTCTGAGTCCATGAGTTCGACAAGGCAGAACGTTCTGGAAAAAAATTCGGTATTCGCGATCTGGCCATGCGGTGAGAAACAACGCAATTAGGACGTTAGAAAGATGTCATTGTCTGTTGATGGTACGTTCACAAAACAATCGATTATAATACGAAAATCAGTAGGCTTACGATGCAGCTACTGCCAAATCATACAGCTCTGATTTTGAGTGCAGATGGCTCTGTTCCGAGTTTTCAGGGTACGAGTCTGTGTCAGCGAGTCTTGGATTGAATAAAAATTCGCGTACGACTCTAGCACAACAGAACAGCTAGATTCGTGTCCCACATCGTTCATTCAAACGCATTAAGATATTTCTGATTACGTAACAAACGCTACGCGACGGGACAGCGCACTGCAGGCGAACTGTCGTCAGAAAAGTCCACAGTCCTTGAGGTTGTTTTTGATGATGACGTCGGTGACTGCGTCGAAGACGAACTGGACGTTGTTGGTGTCCGTTGCGCATGTGAAGTGCGTGTAGATCTCCTTGGTGTCCTCTTCATCTCAACGCGCCAGAACTCTGACACTGCAACGACTGACAGTCCTAGTCCTCTGGCATGGCGGTGATCAGAAATCCGAGATCTCCTTGGTGTCCTTGCGATTGTTCAGATCCTCGAACTTCTCCTGTATATACGCTGACGTGTCTTCGAACGAATCGCTGCCTGTATAACGACAACGACTAATTAGTGTTATACTATTTGGCGTTATGAAACAGCAATATCGACAAAATAGACGAGTCAACTGACTACCTATAAAAATGCGTGGTTACATGACATTGTGTAAACAGTTTTAAAATGCTCTGCGAATGTTTTGTGTTTTATTTTATACACAGGCCTAATGACGTCTAAAATATTCGAAGTACAATAACTACAAAATGTAAAATATTATAAAAATTTTAGCAGGATTCGGCAATGCTTAAAAATTGGAGGTGGTAACTGCGGTATATATGCATGTAAAATAGAACATTTTCGTGGCTGGCGTGCGTGAACATAAAGTCTTGCAAAACATTGAAAATACTTCAGCACTTCCGACAGGTTCTCTCCATGTCACGACGCTACTGTCAGACTATTACAAAATTTAAATTCCGTTCTAAGCGTCATGTGGTGCTGCTCGTCACCAACCGGCATAGAGCGTTATAATTAGGCCTACGTCGCTGTATTTGACGTGAAGCCATCACGGCTGCATGCACGTGTTTCTGCAATATACGGCTTCAACCGCAAGCCGCTGATACCGGATTGCGTATTACACGCCATCCAGCAAATAAATGCTACCGTAAATACGTTAGGTTTTCGGTTCCTACCTCTAAATTTGGCATTTCGAATTTCCGTCAGCTTTTAAGAATAAGAAAGCAGTGTTGCGAAAATATTCACTATTTAGGCAGGGTTGAAATACGACGTAGCCTACATTAGGCTATACGCATGTATCGAGTAATCGCGTTAAACGCACTACACATTAACTAATTATTTTTTTACCAAAACGCAGTGTTGCCACCTAAGTCCGTCCGTCCGTTGGTAAAATGATGCATCGCGACTGTGTGGGTTAGACCGGTTAGTTTATTTAAAAAGTACAAGTTACACGATACACTAAATGGGAGTTTTCGTTTCTCAGAGCTAAACATCGGCAGCCTAGTAGTAAGCGAGCATCCTCAAATTTTTGGTGAGATAAGTCGCTTGTGGCTAACTCACTAACTATAATTTACTCCTCACCAGCATAGCGTGCGACGTCATCTTGAAACAGGGTCGTAAAGCTAACATAAACAACGGAGTTCGCTGATAAAAGCAGAAATAGAGCGTATATAACTGTAATTCTTGCACGTAACCTGTGTACTCCGTGAAGCAGACGGTTAGCGGCGACTTTTTGATCTTTTCCTGAAAAAGGTCCTTTTTGTTGAGGAACAGAATGATAGAGGTATCGGTGAACCATTTGTTGTTGCAGATGGAGTCGAACAGATTCATGCTTTCCATCATGCGATTCTGCACAATTCGACACGCGTTCACTGCTATATGGCCAATTTACACTGTACCTACGACGCCACGCAACTCAACAGCTGAGTTGAGTTGCGTGGCGTCGTAGGTTGTAAATTGGCCAACAGACAACGTTGTTCTGCAGAACATTTTGCGGCCGTCTTAAGCTCGACGTCCGCCTGTTCCGTGCGGGATCGTAACTGAAACACAATGTGTATAGAGTACAGGATGCGGCAAAAAAGTAGCCCCCTAAAGTTTTTCGTTGTTTTCTCAGCAACCGTTTGGAATTTCTACCTGGAATTTTACAGCTTTAGTTGCTAAAACCTTCTTCATGTAAATGCCGAGTAAAATTTGATTATGTTAAAAAACGACGAAGTTATAGATTTTTTAACATGACCGCCTACCGATTTTTTAGCATTAAAAATGTTCAAGCTACTACACCAATGCAGTATCATCGTTGCAACAACACAGTTAACTAATAATCAGATGCCAGAATTTCATTGTCACTGTGAATGTTCGAAGTGTCCACCACCAGTTCCAAGCTCCAACACAAGCCTTCAGTCGCTTACTTTGATAAGTCTTTCACAGCCTCTGAGCCTTGTCGATCGATCTTTGTGGCAGGTTGCCCCAGATAACCTGAAGCGCTTCCTTGACTTCGGCGATTGTTTTCGGCTTTGTTTTAAGTTTGGAGTAAGCATCCAACATAACACCCCAAACGCGATAGTCCATTGGGTTTATCGTCGGCAAATTTAGAGGCCACTGGTTCTTTGTGATGAAATCTGGACAGTTGGCCTGCAGCCTGTTCCGTGCGCTGCGCGCTGTGCATGTGTGCTGATGTGCCGTCCTGCTGAAAGATAAATCCGGTGGCCAGCCAGTGATTGCTTTAAAAGAACGATAATCAAGTGATAATTTATGCACAAAAAAATTAATTACTGTTTATCAAACGTCACTGTGACGTCATCGACAGTAACGTGGTAACCGGTTGTTAAAAATTAAATAACATTTTAGCTTGAACATTTTAATGTTAAAAAATCGGTAGGCGGTCATGTTAAAAAGTCTATAACTTCGTCGTTTTTCAACAGAATCACATTTTACTCGGCAGTTAAATGTAAAAGATTTCGTTAAATAAAACTGTAAAATTTTACGTTAAAATTTTAAACGGCTACTGAAAAAACAGCGAAAAAATTTAGGGGGCTACTTTTTTGCCGCACCGTGTATAGAAAACCAAGATTGGTGTGAACGTTTCCGACGTTAGACATAACCGACGTGGTCACCGCTACTGCAGCAATTCTGACGGTTAAACGGAAAGGCGCATATTAGCTTATGTCAGCATTGCAGGCGCCGAATTTTTTTTCTCTTATTAGTCGCAGTTTGTCGTCTGTGTAGATTTTCTACTGCTTTTTACTTTTTCAAAATTATGACCATTATATAGCGTTTATATCGCTCTAACGTTTATTTTAATCTAAGGCCTAACGTAGCCTAACCAGGGATTTCAAAGTCAACTAACAAAAGGTCTACCACGCGGAGCCAAGAAATTGCATCTTAGAAACTAATATGCCTCTGTTAGACCATGCTATATACGTCTATTTTATTGCAAAATGCATATAGGGACCTACTAGGCTATACTCTTTAGTAGGCCTACTTGCAGTTGCAGAGATCGTAGTGTTACCATATTCTGATCTTCGGCCAGCATAAGGTCATATTCACTCATGGCGACAATGAATATGATGGCGGTGACACCTTCAAAGCAGTGGATCCATTTCTTGCGTTCAGATCTCTGACCGCCAACATCGAACATCCTGACAGCGCAAACAGCATAATTCGTGAAATCTTATTGTTATATTATTATTATTATTTTACAGCCTTTTGCATTTATGTAGCGATTATAGTCACATGGACAAAAATTGTGACAGATTACTGTTTCAGAAATTACTTGGTTTGCTATTGCTCTAGTGAAAACTGCACGCCGTTTAGTACGCACTGTTGTTCGTGTTAGTTTTGCAATTTATTCTTCCAAGACAAATTTATATAGCTTGACGATCATGTTATTGGGGCTCTAATCCGTTAAAGTAGCTTCGAATAAATGTACATTCTCAGCACTGTAAGTGGCTAGCCGCATTGTCTAAATAACGGGAGAATATGAAGCATAATTATGTGGAGCGACTCCTACTTGAAATGTAGATCTTTGAACGTGAAGTGCGTTTCGACGATGCCAGTCGTCTTCACTCGAGATCGCAGTACGTCCTGCTCGGTCGGCACGTAGTCGGGCGCCGATATGCGGTTTAGATCACTCAGATAACTATCAGCCAACCAAGTACAGGAATGCAATATACGCGGCGCCGATTTCAAGCAAAAATAGAATCTTGGGTTTAGGAGCCAAAGCCGAAAAGCGTATAGCGTATCACACAGTTTTTCAGCCAAAGTGACAATTTTTAGCTGCACACAATCAAAATTATAAGCTTACAGACTGTGCAGCCTATGACACGCAATAAAATGCGGTTTCGTGAATAACTTAACACCCTTTCGAACTTAAATCGAATTAACTGACAGTGGCACTTGACGCGATCTTTGCAGTTCATCTCATGTTAAGAGTGACTTCAGCAAACAGAATACGACAAATGCGATAATAAATCAAGCAAACAGACTTATTTTGCAATAAGTTTGCTGAATTTTTTCTTCAAATAATTTAGCACTCTTGTCGCTTTCAAAGGTTTGAAGCTATAGAGCCTTGTTAGAAAACCCATAGTACGCAAAGGCGCGCACAGAGCGACACGACTAAATTAAACTGACCACTACTCACCCATTGGCCAGTTCAGTTTATTTTATTTTAGTTCAGTAAGCTAGTGTCGCTCTGTAGGCGCCGCACGTTACTTACTACTCTGCGGAGTCGTTGAGTTGATATTCGCGCGCCCGACCGAAGCATTCCTGTACGCCGGCGTCTTTCCACAGTCGCTTCATTGCATCCGCCATCTCTGTACTGAGCTCGCTGTCGTCACCGCTCGCCAGGCAAAACAACTGGCGAGAGTCGTCCTGGAACAGTATGGAACAGCAATAGACGGAGCTCTCGATCAACAGTCTTCGTCGCAAAGTCATCATATTGAACAATAATTAATAGCGACTAGCTCCATAATTCGAGAGTTCGATTGTTCGTAAATTTCCTACAGGGGCCTACAGACCAACCACTCTGTCTCCACATTTCCTCTCGACTATGGTCAGGGTTAAAGTTGGAGTTGGTGAAAATGCATGTTGCAGTAGCAGGCCCGTCGAGAGCCACAGCGGGACCCGGGAAAAACATTATTGCGGGCCCCCCAAACATTTTCACGGGGCCCTTCTGGGAACAAATTTTTTAATTTTTTTTTTCAAAATGGTACATTCTGGCATACTTTATATTTCTGGCCGACGGTGGGGCCCCAAACATCGCGGGCCCGGGGTAGCTAACCCCCCTACCCCACCCTCTCGACGGGCTTGTGGAGTAGCCTATACAAACTAGACTATCAAACTTTTGGATTATAGTCTATAGACTCGTTCTTTACAGCTGTGTATGACAGCCGTACGGGTAAAAAGAATTTATGTATAAAATCGCTAGATATTTGGCAAAAATTTGGCAACATTATACTGCCAGTTTGATATTCAAACTATAGGCATTACCGTATGTATAACAGCGCATAGCCCACGTAATATAATACAGTGTGTTCATCACACAACATAGCCTGTGGGCAGGCTGCAGGAACATGCACGCCAATATAGTGGTCAACTCACACGACTGTGTACCGACCGGCGACCAAAAGATATTACGCCGTAATCGCCGCCACGAACGGCGCTTCCTTAATATACCGTAATAAATTTTTCACGCACGCTACCTGAGAAATATTGGCAATAAAAATGACACTAAGTTTCATAAGATAGTAAAGCAAAGCATTTGATAGGCGATGGCGATGGGATATCTCTGTAGTGATCAGCGTATAGCAACTAACTGACGAGTGAATCAGCTGTCAAAAGAGTAAAAATCGTCTAATTCGTTAGGACAAAAAACTGATGCCTTAAGCTACTTCTTTGGATCGCCCTGTATTTGTCGCTAAAATACTGACAGAATAATGACGCAAAGAATGCAATAAGTCCACACAATGTACTGAGCATTATTAATTATACATATGCGCATATACACACGCGCAATCGTGAAAATAAGACGTACGTACAGCTCTCTCGGTGTCTGCGAAGGTGATATTGAGCTGTTGCATTGCCTTCAAGATGGCCATCAAGCTCTGGATGGTGTTACTGTAGATAACCGGCTTGTAAGACAGACACTCGTCCTGCGAGTAACCTTGTTCGTGAATAATCCTACAATTAAACACATGCGCACTGTGCTTGACAGAAATTACCGAAATTATCACGATATTTATAGATCAATCAATCAAAGAAAAAATCAATCAATAAAAAAAAGATTTGTATAGGGCTATAATTATGTCGCGAACGATCAGAGGAGCATAAATGCAGAGACTAGGCTAAGTGTTCACGTTTACAAATTACAATAGGCAATGTCAAACAGTTCAGCAAAAACTGAGAAATTCGGCGGATCTACAGTTATATGATCTATATGTATTAATATATATTATCAGTGATCGAACCAGTGTTTAGAATAGGCCTGTAGTCCCTTTATACTTGTTATAAAACTTCGTATAAAAATTCCATAATACAGCAAATTGCAATAGTTTATTATCAACACTCTAATAATTTGACCTCGGCATTGTTTATCATAAAAACGTGGTCACACCTGTCTGCCAAAAACGTAACAGCGTTGCTGAAGCTACAATGTTGCGTCTGTACATCAGGCACAAAAAAACAAAACAAAAAATCTGAGCTAATGCTCATGAGACGCGCGAGAGCCTATAGCAGTTCCAGTTCGCAGATAATCTTGGTCTATTTCGTCGTTATTCAGTCTTCTGCAGCCGAAAATCGCACAAAATTATTAAAACCATTTATTTTGGGGGTTTAAGGTCATTCAAGGTCATCGACGTTGACACTGTTAGGAAGCTCATTGCCAGTGCTTGTTATGACAAGCAGCACGTTTGTGCATATCTGCAACCGTTTTTACACTAGACCAGCCAATAGCGTTAAAATAACCACTTTTAGCGGGGTAACCCTCTTTAAAACCCGCGTGCGCAAGCTTCCTTGAATCTGAGGGGTCGTTACTTACACTGCTAAAATCTAGGTTTAATGTCGAAAATTTCATTCGCAGATTGTCTCGGTCTATCCCTAGCCATTTTGGCGCAATTTACTCCTAAAATGTGCGTCGCAACGCGAAATCGCGAAAAATTCACTAAAACCCTCGATTTTGTAGGTTCAAGGACATTCAAAGTCATCGATGTTGACATTCCTAAGAAGCTCGTTGCCAGTGCTTGTTACGATAAGCAGCATGTCTGTACCTATCTGCAACCGTTTTTACACTAGAGCAGCCAATAGCGGCAAAATAACTTTTTAGGAGGGTGTCCCTTTTCCGCCCCTTGTTTGAAAAAATCCCACTCACTCAGCGACATGAAATTTTGTCAGGAAATACTAGAAGCGCTAGGCTATCATATGGTGAAAACCCGAAGTCTTTATCTCACGTGGCATTCAATCGGTACAGGGTTGTGATAAACAGACGGACAGACAGAATTGTCATAGCTAATACGCGCGAGAGCATATTTAATTTCTCGGCATGTGAACTATCACAAACTTTAATAGTTTTGGCCAAGACCAAGGCTTATAACATCACTGTATTTTGTTTTTTTTCGCTAAACTAACTTTTGGACGTTTATGTAATGCTTTCCAGGAGACCGTGTACGTTGATGCGTGGACATACAGACGGATTTCACCACAGCTGGACGATATGCTGCACGATATCGTAGTCCTATACATTTCAGCGGTTACACGAGAGAATCCCGTTGTGAGCAGTAAATTCGCCGTGCGCTATATCTCGAGTTAAACATCTGTTCTGTCTGTACGCATTGCATGCTAAAACTGCATCGACGTCTGCGTGACCACAGTACGCGCTCTCTGTTGGAAACATGTTGACATGGATGCGGCGTAAATAAAGTTTAACCCGTATTCCGCAAGAATTTGCTCGTTTCAAAACCGTCGTCTACTATTAAGACCTATATAATCA
>Ga0209671_1002198_pt1 | contig 17569 bp, 15 predicted proteins | sample WorMetHERISLAND2_2_FD_187401 | JGI IMG/M metagenome (GOLD analysis project Ga0209671, IMG submission 187401) | Marine gutless worms symbiont microbial communities from Max Planck institute for Marine Microbiology, Germany - Olavius geniculatus... | ecosystem: Host-associated > Annelida >...
TAAGCAAAAGAAAGCATTAAGTATGTAACTATAACCATGTAAATGCTGTTAATTTGCTGAAGTGAAAAATACAGTCATTTACAGTTTTATCAAAGTTCGTATTATGCGCCCATAGGCCTTCCGTGTAAATATTTGACAGCTGGTAGCAACCTCTAAATATTAACCAATTTCCACGAAATTTTTTACAGAATTTTTTTTCATAAGATGCAACAAAATGAGAGGGTGCCCCGTGAACAAACTTCATATTTTCTGAATCACCCTAATTGGCATGGTTGTTGTTCATCCATCTGTCAGTCCATCATGGATGTACTGTGGCTAAACAGTGCAAGATAGGGCCTAGGTTGCTATAGATCACTAATAGGAAGATGCATACTGGCTTTTAAATGACTATTGATGACCTTGGATGACCTTGAAGCATCATAATGCACTATAGTAATTGAAAACTGGCCATCTCTCCGAAACGATGAGAGATACGGCCTAGGTTACTGTTAATTGCTAGTAGAAAGTGGCATACGCCCTATCAGATTAGATGGAAATCATTGACCTTTGATGATCTTGAAGGCCATTTTACGCTATTGTGGCTAAATGATGTGAGAAAGGGCCAAGATTGCTATTGATCATTGATAGGAAGTCACATATTGGCTTTCAAATGACATGAAAATTATCGATCTTGCATGACCTTGAAGGTCACTGACAACAAGTATGGTCGGCTGTCCTAGCGACAGCTGGGCTTCTTGTTTTTCTTTTTTTGAACAGCTTTGTGTACATAACCATTGTTTGCAAAGGGATGTGACGAGAAATGACAGTTTGATTTTTTGACTTAAATTCATGCAGGAATTAAATGAATAAAATGATGTTAATGCAACTAAACTAAACTGCTAGCAATATTTATTGTCTGAATCAGCATAAGAACATCGTCACCATTGGTTTGCTACGTCTGCCATCAAACTAGCACCGATACTCTTTGGATGCTGAAATGAAGTGAAATTATTATGTTGATGATGTTGGTTTTTACTCAGTCTATCCTGTATGCATGCAGTGAATGTGCTGATGATAGTGATGATGATGATTAGGGCCCACAGTTTTTCACGGGAAATTTTGCCAAATTCCCTGGGCCAGTTTGCAAAATTTCGTGGCTTACCATGGCAAAATCATCCAAATTCCACGGCTCACTGCAGCCTTTCCTTTGTAAGTAAAATGGGAACTTTAGTTTCTGAAGGGCTGGCTGGCATAATGACACTGTGCTGAGTTATGCTAACACCGTACAAAGAAAATTACCTATTTTTTCGTTTCAAAAGTGCAGTCTGTCAAGTTGCGTTGCGTTTATTTCCGATATTGCCATATTGCGATGGCTATTAGTAGAGTCTACAGCTTTTTGGCAGTTTAATTTGATTTTTTTGTGACCAAAAACATCATCAGGTCAAAAATCATACTAATTATCGGTGAATTTTCAACTTCTGCAAAATTCCGCGAAATTCCGTGGAAATATCAAAATTCCTCCATGGCAAACAAAAAATCTGTGGCTCGCAGAATATTGTGGACCCTAATGATGATGATGCTGAATGTGACAATGTGTGGCAGAAAGCACAAGCTATATGAAGATCTCTACCGCTGCCAGTATAACCTCGCTGGCATTTACCAACGAACTGGCAACCTGAGTCAGGCGCTACGGCATGTTGACGTTTCCATCAAGTGTGCAATGAAAGTGAAAGACAAACTTTCAGAAAGAGAATCGCTCATTCTCAAGGGAAAGGTGCGTATTGCTACTACTACAACTGACGATGCATCTATTACTGAGCACTGCTACTAATTTCGCTATGATTATCACTATGGCTCACAGTTTTCCACTTGCCATGGAATTTCGAGCCAAGCTGCAGAATTTTCGTTTGCCACAGAATTTTGATATTTCCGCGGAATTTTGCAGAAGTTGAAAATTCACCGGTGATTTGTACGATTTTTAACTTGATGACATATTTTTATCGCAAAAAAATCAAACCAAACTGCCAAAAGCTGTGGTCCGTACTAATAGCTGTCACAGTATGGCACAATTGTGAATAAGTGCAACGTAACTTGACAGATTGCACTTTTAAAACCAAAAAAAGATAGGTGATTTTTTTTATACGCTGCTAGCATAACTCAGAACAATGTCACTATGACAGCCAGTCCTTCAGAAACTAAAGTTTTTGAACAGAATAGAGCTCAGTTTACTAACAAATGTAAGGCTGCAGAACTTAGACGATTTTGTCGCGGTAAGCCGTGGAGTTTTGCAAACTGGCCCGCGGAAATCTGTGGGCCCTAACTACCACCACTTACATCCAATCCTTTTACAGAGCCACTTAAATGTCACAAAAATTCAGAGTGATATCAATGATGGTTATGTTTAGTGTAAAGATAACAGTCGTGTTATTCATGATAGTTATGATCGGTTCTGAAACTCTTGGAAAATGGTAATCGAATATGAATGAGTGATTTGAAGCGAGTGATGTGGGCTGGGACTGGAATTCTGAAAGGAAAATGGGCAGTGCCAAAAAATTGTTAAGCTCGAGTAGGAAATCTAAGTTGCATAAATGGAGCATTCCAGGCTGAAATATGAAGGCGTTATGTTGAATGATTTACTCTTGTTCGCAGCACAGAGAAAAAGAGGGGTGTATATTGTACAAAAAACATACAACGTCAGCAGTTATTAAACATTTGAGTCTTCTACTGTGAGCTGAGGAGAGTTGATTTAGTCGAGGAGCTTATATTTTTGCTGAATAGGCTGTTGCTATGCAGAATCTCCCTCTTTAGCAACCGTTGCTATGTGATGAATACACCATTGGATTTCTTGTGCCTAATAATGCATAAACAGCTTATGATAGCTATGATAGTTGACACATATAGACATTTATTGTCTCTGTTACATGTACACTATTCTTGTTGCTAAGGGCTTTTGGTCATCATAGCAACAAATAGCTGGTAAGCACCCTGTATCCCAAATTTTTTCCTGTTGACATGATTTTTACGCGCGAATTAGCCATCGCAATTCAGTCCGTCTGTCTGATTGTCCATCACCCGGGTGAATCAGTCAAAAACGGTGCAAGATAGGATCACCAAATCTTCACTCTCGGCTGCCTGGAAGACTCTAGTTTCAGAAACCATAAAGCTTTTCCATAAATTCGAAGGCGGTCACTCGGAACGAGGGCACTAAATGAGAGGGGGTGGGCAAAATTTGCGATTTTTGGCCAATAAGTCGGTGTATCTCAGTAACGGTGCGAGATAGGGTCTAGGTTACTATTAATCACCAATAGGAAGTTGTACACTGGCTCTCAATTGGCGCCGAATTCAATGACCTTGAATGACTTTGAACGCCAAAATAGGGGGTTTTATGGATTTTTTTGGCGATTTCGGGCTGCGACACAAGTCTATATCATTCACCAGGTTTTGCGCCACGGAACTATCGTTATGCGATCCATATTGAGAATTTGGTATTTGTATATTAACTTACAGTGAACACCCCAATTTTCAGCTAAACTAGTGAACCGGAACTGCTATAGGCTATTGCGCATCTCGTGAGCATTAGCTCAAATTTCTTGTTTCTGATGTTCAGCCCATGGAGTACCATAAGAGAGGCATGGTGTTTAATCTCGGAGGGGTGCACAGCTGTCCCTGTCAGGTATCCCTGTCAGCTGTTCGACTAATTCCAGCTGCTGTAAAATAATAATTATAGTAGTAGGGATGCACAAATAATTGGTATCGGCCAATTATTGACCATTTTGTCGATAATCAGTATTTAGCATTAGCCAGTGCTTTATCGGTGCATCCCTAAATAATAGTAAACAAATTTGTATGGTGCTAGTATGTCGATCGACTTCAGAGGACTACATTTACAGTTTCCTAATGTGGTGTTGATTTTGATATTTAGTGCACATTGTTTTGTTTATCAGATATTCCTTCTGTTGGGTGACATAGCAGCAGCAAAACGAACGTTGAAGAAAGCCTACAAAATGCACCTTGGCGTCAATGATGCTGACCAAAGCAGACTTGCTGATTTGCTGAAAAGTGGTCTGTTTTTACATTTTGTGCAAATCAGTTTCTTCTCTGTAACGTTAGCCTCATTAGAACTCCTTGAATAACGTTTTATTGGTACAGAACTCTGCTATTTAGTGTAGCAAGCAAGGATATTACAGTATTTAAAGACACTTGTAATTGCTTTTTTGTGATGTTAAAATAGATATAGTGCAACAAGACACTTTATTTAGAAATTGCAGGAAATGCATGTGGACGTGTAGATTGATCGAGATTGACATGATTCCATCAATGAAGCCAGGGTTGCAGCTGTAACAATATTATCAGTTTACATTGAGTCAAAATTTCCGTTGTTGTCTTGTAGCTGGTGTTTAAGTCAACATAGATTGATTAGTGTGTGACAATTAATGGTGTTAAATTTCAGCAATAAAGCTGGGGAGACTGAATGACGAGATTGATGAGATTTCCGCCGATGGTGCAGATCAGCAATTACATGAGCTCGACCAGCATCGACTGATAAAGCTGCATGAGAGATTCGCGGACACTGCCGTCTCTGTTGAGTGTTATCACCTGGCACTTCAGCATTACCATAGCATGGTATGTGGACATTGCTGTCTACATTGTCCTGTCCAGCCGTGGTATGTTTTAATGACAGTATTATGAAGTGTGCTGACGTGTTATGTGTTTATCCTGATTATCTTAACTCAGTATTTGACACTTGAAAGGTGAACTGGTTCTATATTTTGTATGAGTAATTGAGTATAGGACTAGCTTACTGAGAAGCGGAGGATTGAAGCAGCTGGCAAAGGAGATTGTCGTAAACCTGCCATTTTTCTGAAGACGAAAGAGACTGTATGAGTGTTGGTTTTTTGGTAGCATGATTCAACTTCGCTGTTCTGAGATACTTTCATGTTTAACACTAATTCTGTTATTAACCCATCAGTGCTTGAGTTGTCATATGGTTTATCGTCAAAGTAGTTGTTACCAAAAGGATACACTGTGTGACATAGAGGAACCTTTGAACTTTGGACTGCTTGATGTTGCTGTAATAGTAAACGTGCTTAGTCGGTTACTGTGCACGTCTGATTCTTCCAAAAAAAACGGCACAAAGTTTACGGCACCATAAATTTTGCAACCATACATCACAGAATCATGTGATTTTCAGCAAAATGTTTTAAAAGAAATTCTTCACATGACTAAAGTCAGTGTTTGAATACAGCAGTTAAATGTTCTTTGTTTTTGCCGCTGGCAAGTGAACTATTCAGAAACAGTATTACTTTTGATGTATCGTGGTGCATAAAAACGTGCTACTTTTTTTTGAATAGCTCCGTGAAACATTGGCCGATTTTAGTAATTTTTTGCATACATTATTAAGAAGATATTTGATACAAAAGCATATAGTTTTGGTCACCTCACCATAATGTTGTTGCTACACTACCTTGTGAAATGCAGAAGTCTTAGTTTGGCCATTGACAACAATGAATTCATACTGGGTAGTGTATAGCACACATGTCAGCTCAAAAATTATTAACTGAATAGCAACAAACGTGATTGGCAATTACTATCTCTCATCAAATCATCGTCATTACAGCATGTGCTCAAAATGTTCTCCTTGAGCACGAACGCAAGCGGTAGATGATGACATCACTTGAAAACAGCACGTTCAATAACTGTATGACTCACAACGGCCCACTTGCTGTTGACGTGTCTGTCCAGTTTGTCTACTTACGATTTTAAAATGAATACGAAATAACAGCTTTTCAATGTTTTTGTGGTCTTAGTGATTTTCTGAGCTGGTGCATGCACTACCCAGTACGAATTCATTGTTGTCAAGGGCCAAACTACGACTGCTGCATTTCATAAGGTAGTGTAATGACAACATTAAGATGAGGTAGCCAAAACTACAGACTTTGCATTAAGTTTCTTCTTAATGTTGCATGCCAACAATTTTTAAAATCGGCCAGTGTTTCACGGAGCTATTCAGAAAGTAAAAGTGGCATATTTTTATGGAACACGGTGTCGAGGGTAATAAGGTTTTTGTATAGTTCACTTGTCAGCGGCAAAACAAAAAATATTTAAAGGTCCGTGGTCACTAAAATTAACATATACATTTTATCCACGGAAAAATTTACCTTTGAAGTCGACAATCTACGAAAACGACGTAGAAAACGTGCCGCCATGATGACCTGCGGTGACGTCATAAGTTTAGCCTATAGACGTCATGAATTAATATTCATGACGTCTATAGCCATTAATATTCATGATCTATATGGGCTAGGGTCATGACGTCACTGCGGGCACTGATAGATTAGATTATTTCGCATAATGTAACGTAATGCCGCATTTTGTTTGAATTCGCGCATTAATTTCATATATTTATGAAGCTCAAATCGACATATTATATATGCGAGGTTAAATGTCTAATTTAAATCTACAGAAATTGCGCGAGTGAGTTTGATCATGGCCATGGACCTTTAAGAGTTGTATTTAAACACTGACTTTAGTCATGTAAAGAATTTTTTTCCAAACATTTTGCTGAAAACCGCACGACTCTGTGATGTATGGTTGCAAAATTATGGTGCCATAAACTTTGTGCCATTTTTTTGGACCATCCTGTATATAAGTGTGTTTTGATTGATTGGCAGGAAAAATATGCCATTGAAATTGGGCTGAATGACCGTGATATGATTCCAATTTTTGTGTCAATTGCTCAAACTCTCAGTGACTTGAAGAAATATGATGAAGCTGTCGCTTACTTCATGAAAGAGTTGGACCGTCGGCATGGTGAACATAAACAGGTCAAAGGCAGTTTCATTTGTCTGTGATCATTATTCGGCTTATTTTACATTAATATTTTGTATTATCATTTTTTTGCCATGGTTGCAATTAAAGCTTATTTCTGTTTTGTTGCTACTGATATGCTCTGTGCTCAAAAGTAGCTGGTTATCTGTTTTGAGCATGCCTTAAATCTTTCATATTTTGTACTGGTGTTATAAAATTTGAATTACAATAGTTCAACAGTGCATCTGATCTATTAGTGTACTGTGCAGTTGAAGTTGTACAAGCAGAACAGAGTAATGTTTTTTCTGCTGTATTACATTTGTTTCTGTGCATTGATGGAGCATTTTAGTAGAATGTGCAAATCAAAGACTGACTGTTGTATCATTTTAATGAATGATCGTGTGCTATGCAGGAGTGCAGGACATGGCTGAATGTGGCCAGTAATCAGGAACTCAACAGAGCTGATTATGAAACAGTCAGACAGTCGTATGTTGCCGCTCTGGAATGTGCTCGGCAGGCTGCAGACGCCAAACAGCAGGTGATGTCTAGGACCCACAGTTTTCCGTGGTAAATTCTGCCAAATTCCGCAGGCCAGTTTGCAAAATTCCACGGCTCACCATGGCAAAATTGTCCAAATTCTGCAGCTTACTGCGGCCTTTCATTTGTGCGTAAACTAAGCATTATTCTGTTTGAAAAAGTTCAGTTTTTAGATGCTGCCATGGCGGTCAGTTATACTAAAACGTACAATGGAAATTATTGATCTTTTTTCTTTTCAAAAGTGCAATTTGTCAATTAGTCGCATTGTGTTAATTTACGATTGTAATTATTAGTAGGGATGCATTTTTATTCAGTTTAGTTTGATTTTTCTTCGTGATATAGTTAGTTTAAAGCCGATGATCGTACTGATCATCTGTCATTTCTTAATTTCTGTAAAATTTTGCAGCAATATCAAAATTCCGCAGAAAAAGGCAAATTCCATGGTTGTGCTTGAAATTCCACGTCTCGCAAAAACTGTGGGCCCTAGTGATGTGTTGTGTACTGTCATAACTATGATACTGATGTAGACTCATTGGATCAATTTTTTTATATTTTTTTCTGTTCTGTATAGAGTTGTTTATTGTAGTAATTTTCCACTTGAATAAATATCAGACTTTCGGGGTTGGCAGATTTCTGCCATGTGGTTTAAACCAGTGCAGTAGGAACACGTTTTTGCTAGTTTCAGCCACTTTGAATTTTGATGTTAATTTTAAAATGCATTTTCGTACAAAACCGGTGCGAAAAAGTGCGATTTTTTGCTTTCTGTGTTAATTTGTTTGCAGTCATTCTGTAACAGACTTGCAATTCTGTAATGATTGGTGAATTTTTATTAGGGTACGAATGTTGCGTGTTAAACTACTTGTGCTGTGAAAATTTGTGCAGCGAGCACTCTCGAGTACTTTTCAGGCTGTGCCAGATCAAACCGAGTTTTTGCTGGCTTGACTTAAGTGGCAGTAAGAGGTATTTTCTGGCAAAGACTGGACCCTGGTGATTGTGTTGGCAGGCCAGTGTGCTGGATGCACTGAAGGCAGCACAGGGGAAGCACGGAGACGCCGACGGACTGCGACACACGGAATCACTGCTGGAGAAACTGTACGCGGAACATGATGAACTCAAGCGAGATGATGCTGGGAACCTCTCTGATGCCAGTGATGATGATGATGATGATGCAGACGGGGCTGGTGGCGATGAAGATGGTGGTGATGAAGATATCAACCTGGATGAAATCTCGGATGATTCTGGTTGTTGCACCGTGTCTGTACTTGGTCGAATATGCTGTCAGCCGTTGCAGTGTGCTTGATGCTTTTGTTTCGGCGACAGTTTGGTGGGGTGATGGAGAAATAATGTGCAGACATGACTTTGAATAGACTTATAGGTTAAAATGGGTATCTTTATATTTACTGACATCTGGTGGACAGTTGTTCCGACATAGGCAGCTGCAGTTGCCGAAGCGTCAGCAGTCTGTATCAGAGTAAAAGATGTTTCAGTGAACTTGTTTAACTTGTTAAATGTTCATACATGTTCTGTAATTTTGTGGTTCTAAAATTATATTATAATTAATCCTCTTCTCTATCTGCATACACAAGCAGTGTTATATTCTCCAAGTGCTCACACTTCTGCCTTTCTGAGCCCTGTAGTTGTCAAATGTTACATTGAAATCAATTTGTAACTTTTTAACGCTTTATTTTTTCGCAGATTGGTTGTACCAACTGGATCAGCTAGTTGGAGATTGTCCTAAATTTTAAAGTTTTTTGAAGTCTTGCTGCTAACAGCTGATGGTAATTGTGTGGTTTGTGATGCTGGAGATGCTGACGTGGACGTGGAAAGTACAGCTGGTGGTGGTAGGCGTCTTCAGCGCTGGAGAATGAAGGTAAGTTAATATCTCCAGCAGGTGAATGGGGCATGTGACACGAATCTGCAAATTAGATGTACTTGTTTGCAGGGACAGCCTGGACATGACCCCTTAAAAATTTGCCCAAAGAGGGCATTACCAGGGTCATGTGACCCTGGTAATTTTTGTGCATCATGCCCAAGTTGGAAAAGGTTAAAGTTGTGGACTTCATATTTGGCACACAGTTTTGTGCCAATTATTTTATTATTATTTTATTGTTATATTATTATCAACTATCAAAATCACAAAAATGCATTTGAATAACTATTTTGTAAAAAGTCACAAGGGGAGATGCGCACTTGTATGAGAGACTTCTAGTTTAGATATGAGTACATAATGGAATTCTTTGGCCTCAACTTGTTTTGCTTTTGTATCCCCAGTTTGGCTCATTGATGCAACTTGTCAGATCTGTTGTTTGGCCTAGCAGCCAAAGCCTGTCTTTATGCTGCACTTTTATGCTCAGACTGTCTTATGTTTTCAATAGTATTATACCAGCTTGATTTTTGTTATGCATGAAGATTTGTTTATATTTGGATGTTAAAGTCATTGAAAAACTTTGGTTTACGCAAAATTTCTGTATTTCAAGAGAAGAAAGGATTATCAATAATACCTAGTTATATGAGCATAACTTATGGAGATGCATATAATAAAATTTAATGTCTTTGTAGATGGTTGGTGTTTGTAACTTTTTGTCTGATCCAAGTGGCCCATGTAAAATGACATCGTGGACATGAGCATTGAGCAATATTGATTGTTGAGCAATATTGGTTGCTATTGTGTGATTTTCAGCGGAATGAAAAAGGCGAATCCCCATTGCATCGAGCCTGTATTGAAGGAAGCCTGCGGAAAGTTAAGCTGCTTATTGATACGGTAATTTCACTCATCAGTTTGTTAGTATTATCTTCTCTGTGTTCTGTTAACCGTGTCTGTTTACCTGTACAACTGTCCATATGTGGTCAGATTTTTTTTTGACATATTATGTGTTCACAAAGAATACAGTAGTTGAGGTTTGCTCCTTCTTACTGTCAGTATACTTTGTTTTCTTGTTCCCTAAATAATCACTCATTCACGTTCTATCATAAGCGTAATTTAATTTGTATTTTTTGTACATTGACCATGAATGGGTTTAACAGAACAGTGCTAAAAGTTACTCCAAGATTTACCCTGGGGATAACCCTTTGATTTTGGGCTGACTAACCCATAGCTTCAAAGGCTGGTATTAGTATTGCATACTACTATGGTGATCTTGTTAGGGTCACCCAGTCAACCCTCGTGACTACTGCGGTTGGTTGCCGCTACACGAAGCAGCCAATCACGGCTTTGTCGAGATCGTGGAGTACCTGCTGGACAAGGGGGCACTGGTTGATGACCGAGGTGGTGAGCACTGTGGAGGTGTGACTCCTCTGCACGATGCTTGCAGCTGCGGCAACATTGCTGTAATTGAACTCCTGGTAGCCAGGGGTGCCAGCGTGTTGGCCAGGGACAACGAGGTAATACCTTGTGACGTTGGAATCATTTCATGCCATTATCAGACTTATCTTTCAGTGCTTTGATGCTGTTGATAATGGGAAGGTCATTCGGGCTGCAAAATGTTACAACAATTTTTAAAATGATTATTTTTTTGGACCATTCTAATGGATTCTTTTTTTTGTTGTTTACAATCAGAGTCAGTGAACCAGGAGCTGTAGAATAGGTCTGATCAAGTTTCCTGGCTAGATGGTCCTAGAAGCACCCAAACCAGGTTGTTTGTTTGTAGTGCTGTGTTCAGATTGTGTGTGAATTTATTGTTAGTTTGTACTATGTTTGTGCAAGTAGGTACTGGATTGTTTATTATTGTTGGTTAGGTTTTTTGTGTTTTTTGATTGTTGCTGTCGATTTTTATTCTTATTACCAGTGCATGTGATTAGACCAGTGCTTCAAGCAAAACTCCACTTAATTGAATAATCTCATAAATTATCTTTACGCTGTTGCTGTTGCTATTGTATATGTAGGGTAAAACACCATTTCATTTATTGCTGGACCAATACGTTTCATGCATGTTTATTGCTAACATATTTGTTGTTTATATATCATATATACGATATTATGTACATAGGGTAAGACGGCATTAGACTCGCTGTTGGAGTACCGTCATCAGTCTGCAGATGAGCTGAGCTCAGCCGAGGCTGTCAGAGTGAAAGATGTTGAGAACCTGCTCAGATCGAAGATGCATGCAGGTAGCAAGCAACTCAGCATCTGCACGTTATGACCCAGTTTGTATGGTAGAGTAATCCCCATGTGTGGCTTGGTGGTCTGGCAGTTACCTTGTTGGTCTAGTGATCTCAGGCTTATGGGTTTGACTTCCTGTCGTTCCAGTGCCAGCACTTCTGGGCATGTTGTTCACACACTTGTGACTGTCAAGCAAGCAGCATAATTTGATACCGGTCCGAGTGTAGCAGTTACAGACCAATCACCCTTCTGTCAGTCCCAGGCAAAGTATTTGCACATGTCCTCCTCGCCAGACTTGACCCCCTGCTTCGGAAGCATCGTCGGCCTCACCAATTTACCTGTTGTCGTTCCACACTGGATGCAATCTTGGCATTGCGTTTGTTGGCGGAAATCCACAGAGAGTCCAACAGCCGCTGCACGTCACGTTTGTGGATTTGAAAGCGGCGTTTGTTGCTTGTTGACAAGGAGGAAAGCTTCCGCACTACTCTCGCAGCAGTGGATGAAGAAGGCCCTGGAGCTAGCGGAGGATAGACCGTTCTGGCGAACGATCGCAACAGCGGGACGCTTCGGCTGATTGCTTCGTGTCTGATGATGATGATGACGATGGTTAATTGATGAGAATGTAATGGCGGTATATGGGAGAGTTCTTTCCTACCACCCATATAACAAAGTTGTGTTTGCAGCTCACTACCACTTCAGGACCTTGTAAATGGAGATGATCACTGACCCATAAGGTCACAGTGAGTGCAATGTTGATGATGAAAAACTTACTTTTTATATTTTCTTCAAGTGATGAGGAGGCCTCGAATAAATCCCAAAAAGTCATCGTTAGCAGTTAAGTAATTCAGTAGGGGACAGTAGCATAGTACTGTGAATTATACAGTAAATGCATGACTGTACTCAGAATAAAGATGAGTACAAGTACAGTGTATTAGGATTCAGGATGCTTCGTTAGGTGATCAGTTTGTGTGGTTCAGTTCTTGCCATGTATTGAGTCTTATGATTTTACTTTAAATATCCACAGCCTTGCAGTAGAAAGATTTATTCATTTAAAACAACCAGTTTTATGTTTGCTATATTGTAATGTTTGTGATGTAATTGTGAATAACTGTATAGTGTCAAAGTTTGCTGTGAGCCGATCGAGTCGACCTGCGACCAGTGAAGTAGGTCGCACTGACACACGTCATAACCTGAGTCGTTACCGACAGCGACATCTGAATGAACGTCGTCAGCCAATCACAGACTTGGAAGACGTTGAGCCTGACAGTGACAATGACATCATACCACCATCGCCTGTCAATCAGCGGTAATTAATATTCACTGATTGTCATGACTTCTGCCACTCTCAGTTATCAGTCATCGGTAACTATGACTCAATGATGAATATGCATTGATTGTTATTCCTGCCACCATTAACTTTCAGTCACCAATAACGAATATGTTGTGGTTATTATGACTTTTGACTTTTTCGATATTTTACGTATTAGCTGTGAGTGACATTGAAACTGTATGTGTGCTTTACTCAGTTTTGTGCTTTAATTTATGCCAATGCGGCAATAAATGGTCTGGCCACGTAGTGCCATAACTCACGGCACTTCAGATATTGTAAAGTGCTTCTACTTGCGAGTTCGACTCGCATAAGAAGCACTGTAGCAAGTAGTGGACTTATAGCTTTACTTTTGTATGTGATGGAAGCCACAGTGCAGGAGGTGCCACAGGTTCAGTGCAGACTCCAAGACACGCTGCTTCTAAGTCACTAGCAACAGTTGACGCTGCTGGACATGATAACGTTGATGCTGCTGCTGCTGCTGCTGCTGCTGATGATGATGATGATGATGATTCTGAGCCGAGTGTTTATCGGCCTGATCTTCACCTTGATGACCTCAGTACCCTTCATGACCCAGCCACTGCATCGGCTGCATACCGCAAAGTCATGTCTGGTCAGTTTATGGTATTTCAATTATATGGTACTAGACAACGGAAAGTTGAATGCTAGTGGTATCTTTCAGTGCTTACATGTTAGTGACATTCTCATGTTTTTGGTTGAGTGATGGGAAGGGCACTTGACGTGTAAAAAGTGGTCCGGGCCAATCATGACAACATAGTGGCATCAGTTAGGAATGCAGTAATTTTTTTACTTTGTTGATGCTGTAAGTTGGTCAACAAAAGGAATATCTGGCATGTGTAGAAGTACTGCTACAACATTTTTCATCACATTTCTGTTGCGGACTGAATGTCCTGGAGTATCTCAAACTCCGGGAGAATGAGACAGTTAAACAAAAGCAGCTGAGCTGCTTCTGTCACTCTTTGCTTAATTGGTCAATTATTTCAGAGTTACTTTATGCTCATCAGAGTTTTTAAAATGCAGGACTTTAAAGCCTAGTTTAGGTCATTTTTTTCTGTTTTATGTTCTTTATTAGGTTTTTTCTCTAAAGGTTAAACTTTCTGTTCCATTGTTGCAAAGGTTAAACTTATGTTCCATTATTATGTGTGGTATGTGCATCACAGGCTGAATGGTAGTTCAAGCCCTGTGTTAACGGCGACTTCTCTTTCTTATGGGAAAGCCAAAAATTTGACCCCCCACAGAATCAAAACCCCTAATCTGATTAAGATAAAATTTGGCACGGTTGATTACGTCGGCGAGATGACCCCTCATGCAAAATTTCATGTAAATCTGCCCAAGGGGGGCTTCTCGGCAAATAGGTGAAATATACGCAAAAATTTTTCTATCCATATACCTTTTTTTTCAGAACCTCACCTACAGGTCAGACCCTTCGGTGGATTTTTGCATGTGATGGCTCAAACGATGCGGTCTCGCGCAAGGATGTGCCTTTTGGGAATTAAAAAATTTGAAATTAATATTTAACGTATTTATTCGCAAAAATCAAAAAAATTACAATGGTGCCTATAGGGAAAATTAAGCAGTTGTTTAAACGGTCATAACTTTGGCTGTGTATAGGATAGAGTCCTAACTTTTGGTTCTAGGGTATGGTTTTCGGGGATGGCGAATCTAACGGTGTCATTTAATTTTACTCCGGACCCTCCCTGATTGCCATGGCAACAAAATTTGGGACAAAATGGGCTATAACTCGGCTTGCCCAGGAGATTTTTGCGCCTATAGGGGGGTTTTCGGGGATGGGCCATCGAATGTGCCAATTGCGTTTTTCCCCGACCGACCCCCGTTGCCATGGCAACAAAATTTGGGACAAAATGGGCTATAACTCGGCTTGTGTACAAGATTTTTGTGAGATTTTTGCGCCTGTGGGGGGTTTTCGAGGATGGGCCATCGAATGCTGCCAATCGCATTTTCCCCCGATCGACCCCCGTTGCCATGGCAACGAAATTTGGGACAAAATGGGCTATAACTTGGCTTGCGTAGGAGATTTTTGCGAGATTTTTGCACCTATAGGGGGGTTTTCGGAGATGGGCCATCGAATGCTGCCAATCGCATTTTCCCCCGACAAAAGGTGATATTATTCAGCAGCACATTGACACACAGTCAGTGTGATGCGGGCAATATCACCTTTTGTAATTTTTGCTGTTTTCGATGTGCAACTCCTTAAATGTTGCCGTTAACAAGTGTATAAACTAATGTTTTTTACATTTATTGTCTGTAAAGGCCGTCCCCGAAATGTCTGTGTCGGGTGAGACGTTAAACCCTACACACTCACTTTAGAGCACGGGTTCTCTTTGTTTTGGCCATCTCTTTGTGTTGGATACTTAGGAGCATAGATCTAATTACTGACAGCTTATTAACCTTAAGCCATGTAACGAATATGTATTATGTAATGAAGTAAAACTTTGTGTGTTACATAATGTTTCATTCTGATTTTGTGGCAAAATGTGCAGGTTTTACTTTTTATAAGTAAAACTTGCTATATTGCCTAGTATTTTCAACTGACCTATTGCTGCATTTTGTCGTCTATTGGCATGCTGGCTGCAAGCTTATAGAGTCCTTATATCGAGGCAGCATGTCTCTGGCTGTGTCTTTGCATGACTGCGCTGTTTGTCTGTCTGTCTGACAGTTGATAGCGCTTTGCATTGCTGCTAGCAAGCATGTCGTCTACCAGCTTGTCTGTCTGCCTGTCATCCGCTTGTGACATGTACTGGGCGACTTCACTTTCTGACTTAGACTTTCGCTGAGACTTTCTCTGAGTCTAAACTTTGGTCTAAGAACCTACTTAAGTCAAAAAGTGAAGTGATTTCGCTGAGCCGGAATCCACTTTGACTTTTGACTTTTGCTGAGCGAAAACATGGCAAGTGGTGACTATTTACAATCCTATACGTACGGATAATTTGGTAAATTAAAGCAGTCTGTTACCAAAAATTAAAATAAAAGCTGTAATGGCTACACGATGACATAAAACGTTACGTAGTTACGTCATTTGCGTGCGCGGCGCAATTACGTAAGCAAGTCCAAGCGTAACTGGTTGATTTATTTCCTGTTAGGTTTACTGGTTTTCCGCCATTTTTAATCGTTTAGTTGAACTTTGGTTGAAGTACAGACTTTAGCGTTCAGCTTTAGCTTTGGCTTAGCGAAAAGGCTCAGTGAAAGTCTAAGTCAAAAAGTGAAGTTACCCACTGTGTCATAGGGTGTGGTGGTGGTACTGTTGAATTGGGCGTTGGTAAGTTCCTTTAGGCTGTCAATAGTAACTGTGTTGCTATCTGCAGCAGTTTGGTCGCAGTTTGCAGTGCAAATACTTAGGGAGGAAGCGGAAGTTCGCATTGTATCGAAAGTTACGTAAGTAACTAAGTAACTGCGTTTATATTTTGGGAGCAGTCATGTAATGTTCAAAGTCAGACAGTTATGGATGAAAGCTGTGAGTGTGTGCCAGGAGTATGGTCGGCTAATCCTAGCGACAGCTGGGCTTGTGTAATGTTTGCATTAGCAGCACTGTGAATGAATGTGTCGTAGGTCTTCGTGGTTCATCGAGCATCAGAAGTGAGGCAGTTACTGAGCCTGTCTCAACTACATCATCAACGTCTCGTTCTCTGCCGGCTCTCATTACTCCGTCAGAAGACGTCAGTGATGACTGGCTGGTTGAAGACGTCCGTGGCTTGAAGAGGAAACGACCAGATGTTGACAGCCTGTTTAAGGATATCAACATTCGTACTATGGAGAAAAAGCACAAGAACGTTCGATTGCGAGCTTCCAGCGGACAAATGGCAGCAGAACGATCTCATGTCAGAGAAGTGGAACGACGAACATTGGCAGACCATAAAGATTATTCTATGGCTGGGGAGAACTTTGACAGTGACCGGGCTTCACCCGAGAGTACAGTGATGTTAAATGATGAGACATGTACAGAGCCGACAGAATTACCTGCTCTCACAACAGCGCTGCAGCGTAGGAAACAGACAAGACTGAGCACGTCTGGTGCCGTCGTTCCAGCTGGTGGGCCTGGGTCAACTGTTGCGAGAAATAAAGCTGAGTCGACTGGTCAGAACGTCTCATCAACAACAGTCGCAAAAGCACCTCCGCCACCGACACCACCTCCAAACCCACTCAAGATGCGGCTCAAAGTTCGCATCGATGATGAGCTAATACTTGTGCCAGTCCTTGAAAGGTTTGCCATTTGCATTTGTCATAAGTAACTAAAATGTAAATTTATCTTATATGAGATAGGCTTCGTCAAAGTACAGCCTTTATTTACTAATTTGTTGACGATTGGGCAATTGGTAGTAATAAGCTCAGTTCCAGAAATTTCAAGTTTCATGAAATAGACTTAACTCAAGGTAGCTCTATCAAGGCAGGTAAACAAAAGTCAAACAAGTTCGGGTAGCAATAGTCAGATTATATAATTTTGAAAAAAAATAATGAGACAAGATGCATTATGTTGAGGCATTTGATGTGTACTGTGTGTCGAAGTGATACGATGCAGCCGGTATCCTGGCTGGCTAACCAAGCCGCTGATCGCTACTATCAGCTTCATAACATCCTACCCATCGGCTTGACTTTGTCGTTGCTTGATGGTGCCAAACTTGCACCAAATGATCTCATATCTTCCACCTTCATTGCCGATGAAGAGGTGCTGAAATTGCTTTTATTTCATGTTGCACAAAAGTAGGGACGTGACGAAGTTTGTATTCGCATTCGACAGCGTCGAATATCGAATATTCGACGAATAGTCGGGGGCGTTTCTGGCG
>Ga0209671_1002199_pt1 | contig 17569 bp, 10 predicted proteins | sample WorMetHERISLAND2_2_FD_187401 | JGI IMG/M metagenome (GOLD analysis project Ga0209671, IMG submission 187401) | Marine gutless worms symbiont microbial communities from Max Planck institute for Marine Microbiology, Germany - Olavius geniculatus... | ecosystem: Host-associated > Annelida >...
AGTTTCGTAGCCACCCATGATTTTTTGCAAAGATAACACAAACATCAGATGTCTTTGTGTTTCCAATGTATTGAAAAGTAGGCAAATTTGCGGCTTCCACTGAACGTCCAAAAGCCAAAAATGCTTTAGCTTCAGGGGGGCTTTGCCCCCCTGACCAGGGGCTCTGCCCCAGACCCCCCATTATAGGCTCGCGCTACCGCGCTCGCCATGGAGCCGTGCCCTCAGATTTTGTGGGCTAGAACCGCCACTGGCCATATCACTTCAAACTTGTTCCCACATCAAGGGTGGCGGTTTTAGTAAATGTTGGGGGACGGAAATAGAGGGTCTGGGGGATGGAAGTCCCCCAGTGGGGTCCAGGGCAGAGCCCCTGTTGGGCATTTGGGGGTGAAGCCCCTAAAAGCTGAGCACTTTTTTACGTGCAAGCCGGATCGGACTGGGCCACCCGGCCCGTGCCCATGCAGAGCTCTAATGGACAAGACCCATAATGTAGCCCACTAGAATGCTTGCATAAAAAAGAAAGCAAGTTCTACACTGTATCACAGACATCAGGAACTGAAAGGCATCTGATTGGCATAGAAGAATTTGTGTCGCTGTTGTTGTGGCGACTGTTTAGTATCGCCATAGCAACTGCTAGCATCACAGTGCTGTTGCTTAGCAATAATAATGTCATCATCGTCAGCCAACGGCAACAGTTCAGTGGAGATCTCAACGTTCCGGACACTGCCGAAGAAATCAGTGATGGGTGTTTTGTCGAGGTCACGGTGAAACAGATCGGTTCTCACTGCCACGTGACTGATACACTGCCTCGGCGGACACACCTAAATGCAAGCACAGCAACTTATCAACAGATTCTGCTGAAATATTATGGATAGGGATAGCAACAATATCAGCCTTTGTCCATGAGGGCTATTTAAAAACCAAAGTGAAGTTCTTGTCCCCCTGTTCTCAACACTAAAGTCCTCGTCCTTGACGTCCCAATCCTTGTCCTTGAGATACTGGACACTGGCAATGAAGTCCTTGTCAACATCACCATTCAAGTCCCTGTCAAAAATCAAAACCACATCATCTGGCCACCGCCAGCTCCATTCATCCATAATCAATGCAGCTGTTGTCATGAGGACACGGACTCAGTTCGAGAAGTGCACCTTCTACATCTGTGGTCCAAGCACCAGGAACCAAAAATTTTCCTTCCCACATCAGAAATCTTCATTCTGTCTTGGGGGCGTTTCGTAAAACTCACAAAACATATCAGTTTCTACAACTGATCTATACACTGTAATACATTATTGGTCTCACAGGAAAGTCTAGAACATTTACAATATTATGATTCAAATTCTAGCAATGATCCAGTTCAGGAACTCCTGCATTGTACCAGGAATTGCTCCTGTACAGAGTCTATTGTGTTCACCAGGTGACAGCAGTATCTCAGCTGTTCGGTATCCAAATCAGACCATAAACTTAACATGGTCAAAAATTAGGCTGCTGCATCAAATAAAAGTAAAAAAAAACTGACAAACAACTACAGTTTGCATGAATTCTAAATAATTACAAGGATAAATAATGCACACAGACTTTGATACTTTAGTACAGTTAGCAAAGAAAAAAAATGTTGTACATCATGTCATTACTAACCAACACAAATAACAGCAGCAGCAATGCAGCTACAATAATAAACTCATAGACTTCAACAGTCACTAATAAGCTTATAAGTGTATCAAATTACAACCTTTATTAACTAACTAATAAAGGTCATCAATGTGATGAATTAATATATAGCCTATACCAACGTTAAACACTGCATGGTATGTAATCAGACCTTGAAGAACTGAGCCATGGTCTGGTGACTGTCCGGCTTAACAGACTCGAGAAACTCGAGCGCATAGTACGTGTATCTGTCAATGATGTAGACTCCGATGGCCGGGTCAACGTGATGAGACAGCGAGTCCTCACCGACACGACTGCTGCCAACTGCTAGGATGTTGGGTGAATAGAAGAGCTGGAACATGGACTCCGACTGACACGTGTCCACCATGTAGAACAGCTCATGATAACGCTGCTTCTGCCACATCTGTTCCACTGCATCCGCCAGCTCCACGTTTGATATTTCCTCCGCGTCCTGTGCAATAAAACAAACTTTAAAGATTCATGTGACCACCAAAATTAACTTACCATTTTCCTAATACAGTACAATTTTCTGAGAATTTTGACAGCAATATCGACACCCAGCATTTTGTCAACACAAAGAAACTTACATTTACAATCAACGATCTACGAAAATGATGCAGAAAACGAGACGCCATGTTGACAGGCTGATGACGTCACCGCGTGTAGCCGTAGTCAACATAAAATATGCACAGAAACATAAGCATTACAAAATCACAATGTCTATCTATGTACTGCTGCAGTTGTCATGCGACACAGTATTTTTTGCCATTAAAAATACAGAAATTAATTCGTAAACACCAGTGTGGCCAATAAGCGGTATCGCATCGGCATTTGCGATGCATTATTAACGCCATAACCTAACTACATATAAAGCTGTCTTCTTTTGTGAAAATACAGACCTCGGCCTTCAGTGCTCTGAATACAGTGACATATTTAAGAGGCTCTTGCAGGACTGCCTGTGCTCCCTCAACCGTTTTAAAACCAAAAACATGGTCCATAGTTTGCATTCTAAATCAGACAAGACAACCTTTCAATGCAATTTACACCTAGTCCCCGGTTCACAACATGCATATGTGACATAGCTGACACTGTGATAGTTGGCCAACAGACAGAGCATATGGCCATTATGGCCTGTAAAAGCACTGCCTCAACGGGTCACAAAAAACTTTGTTTTTAACACCTGGCTCTATCTGCAGTAAGGTAAAGATAAAGGTGCCATACCCCAACTGGGATGTAGGTGGGGTGCTCATCTCCCTTCCTTAGGCCTTTGACCCCGAAGGTAGATAAACCACTTAAGTCCGTGACGCATGGCCAGTGCGACGCCAGACCTACGGTTACCTTTCCAGCTGCGGGGCATCACCGCCCTTTGACCAGTACCATATTATACCGCTTGGTGACATAGGCACACGTGTGTGAACAACTTGCCTAAGGTCGTTACCCGGCAGCGTCCCGGTGCGGAGTCAAACTTGCGCCTCTGAGTGACCTCAGGATTACAAATCTGGCATGTGACCGTTAGACTACCGAGCCACACCATCTATTTGCAGCAGTTCAAGAAAATGCCACAAACCGCTGAAACAAAAATGGAAACAGGAAGTCATCATACCTGAAATTTAAGAAAGCCATCGCCACCGTGACCAGTCATGTAGATGAGGATATTGCTGCGATCATCCGAGAGCAGACGCTTTGACCGAGGCGTACTTGGCGGCAGACGACCAGTTAAGACACGAATGAAATTCTCCACAGTTACTTCGTATCCACGATAGTCAACCTGCCACACAAATTAAGACAACACAAGTTAGCAATCAGCAATCAATGACTGTGATAGTCACAAAACGATTGGCAGACGCTTGCTGTTTGACCATACAGTCCTCTTTTTGGAATTTACAATTGCGGAAATTTACAATTAATCATGCAGTTAACAGTTACCAAACAAGTAATTTGAGCAAAGCTCATGAGATGCGTGACAGCCTTAGCAGTTGCTGTTTGCAAGTTGTCCCGATCTATCCAAAGCCATGTCGGCGCAATTCACTTATGAAATTTGCACCATAAACAAAAATTGCAAAAACCCCACTAAAACCCACTATTTTGGAAGTTCAATGTAATTCAAAGTCATCAATGTTGACATGGTTCAAAAGTTTGTCACCAGTGCTTGTTTTGATAAGCAGTATGTCTGCATCCATCTGCAACTGTTTTCACGCTAAAGCAGTAAAATAACCACTTTTTAAGGGGGAGGGGGGAAGGTAGCTGTCTGATGCCTGACTGCGCAGGCCTCCTTCAACCTAGAGGGCCGGGACTTGAACAGCTAAAATCTACGTTCAATGCTGAAAATTTCACCTGCAGGTTGTTTTGCTCTATCTCCAGCCATTTCGTTGCAATTTACAGTTAAAATGTGCGCTGCAGCAAAAATTCACCAAAACCCCTCTTTTGGGGGTTCAAGGTCATCAATGTTGACAAAGCTAAAAGCATGTCACCATGCCTGTTATGATATGCAGCAAGTCTATCTGCAACCATTTTCACACTGTAAAGCCAATAATGGCAAAATAACGTCTTATTTAGAGCTGTCAAGGCATTAATTTTTTTAACGCATTAATGCAGTGCGTTAATTTTTTTAATGCATTAATTAATGCGTAAATTAACGCACCCAGTCCCGTCGAGATGGAGAGTAGGAGGTAAATTACCCCGGGCCCCAAGACGTTTAGGGGACCCGCCTGTAGAATATAGAAAGTTAGAAAAATGAAAAAAAAGTTAAAAAAACACATATAATTTTTATTTTTTAAACGTATTTAGACTATTTACTATTTAACTATTACAGCATTTTTATTTTGTATATCATCTCTTGTCCATCATAAAGTCCATCATTTTGTGATGGACTCTATTGGGTTACGCTTACGAATTGCTTGCTTATTGTCTTTCGTCAGTTTCGTGCGTATGTTTGTATGTCTGTCTGTCCGTCTGTTCATTAATTTCTACACGTAGTAATCACGATTCCAATGGTGCAATAAAAAAGCTGAAGTACTGAATTAAACAAAGAATGCAATTAAAATGTCTGCGACATTGCACTATAGGCCTAGTGCAGCGTTGGTCGCAGTTCGTTGTCTAATATCGGAACACTGAATCGCCGATGGTTTGACGCTGGCCGTCGTTTCAACAACCCGACGCCGTATTTCTTGTCGCTGCTGCTTATCTTACACTGACCAGTTGGCTAGGCCAGTGAGTTTTTTTGCAAAAAAATCATATAACCACAGTTTAATGAAATATCTGAACTTTTGCTGCACAGAATTTAGTAACTGAATGAAATAAAATAATAATTTTTTTAACGCTCGTTAATTTTTTTAACGCGCGTTAATTTATTAATGCATTAACGCGTTAATTAACGTGTCAAATGTGACAGCTCTAGTCTTATTAGGGGGGTACCCCACTTTGACGCCCTCGTTTGAGGGGAACCCCATCACACGAGCACGAATTTTGTCACTGAGAACTAGAGTCCTTGGGGCAGCCCACAGTAAAGATTTCGTGATTCTAGGTGTTGCCGTTTTGATACAATGCCAGGGTGTGACAGACGCACAGACACCTCGACTATGGCTAAGATGCGCGAAGCATTACATGCTCTCGCGCATAAAAATTAAAATTAAAAATGCAATCGTTAAAATTTCGACTTAAGTCGATGCCCTCGCCGGTGTGATGCCTCAGCATGGAGCAATGCTGAGCTGACTAACCATCCAGATCCAAATCCTGGCACGGGTAAAATGCGGACCTGTGGACCGACCAACGGGTAAACTGCGAACCAAACCTGCGGACCAGGTCCGCAGTTTACCTGTTGGTCGGTTCGCACGTCCGCATTATCTATAGCTGCATTTTGAATGGCCTAACAACCATGAACAAGTTTAGTGCGCCACAGATAAATGTATTATAAATACGCTAATGATAATAATACTTTTAATAGTTTTAATACTTTTATCTAATAGTTTTAATTTCTGTTTGATGGTACGGCAGACGGAAAATTGGAAAGAGTTTTGTTTTGTTGTATTGATGCAATATACTAGTAAATTTGTTTTTCGTGCTTCAGCATACAGTATCTAATCATCCGTGGTGCACTAAACCTGTTCGTGGTTGTTAGGCCATCCATACGCAGCTTATATAAGTCCAATTCAAATTCACGGGCACTGTTTTCGAGATATTTGCAAAAATGTGTTTCATAGAATATTTAATGTCACCAAAAATATTTAATTTTTTTCCACCCCCATCTTGTAAAAAAAAGAATTTCGAGGCAGGGTATTAGTAAGGGGTGCATTTTTTCGAATTTTTGAGCTCCGCTGCAACTTTTTTCCAGATATTTCCAAAAATGTGTTTCAAAAAATATTTAAACCTCACCTTGTTATTTTTAGTTAAGCTGCGTTTTGGATGCTTAACATGTCCGTGTTTGTTCATAGCTAAGTATATTATAAATACGCTAACTTATGCATGTTGACTCAATACTTTTAATATTTTAACAGTTTTAGCTAATAGTTTTAATTTCTGCTGATGGCACTGCGGACGAAAAATTTGAAAGAGTTTTGTTTTGCTGTATTGAGACAATATACTAGTAAATTTGTTTTTAATGCTCCAGCATAGACCACTAAATTTGACACCTAACATGTTCTTGTTAAGTCATCCAAAACACAGCTTTAGATGTGTCACGTTTGACTGGTCCCTCCTCATTAATATTCAACACATCTATGTTCATGCTAGTACCAACGTCTGCCATAGAATATTTAACTTCACCAAAAATATTTAAATTTTTTTGACCCCCATCTTGTTAAAGAAAGAATTTCCAGGTAAGAATTTCCAGATTCCAGGAATTTCCAGATTGGTAAAAGAGATTTTTTTTTGAATTTTTGAGCCCCGATGCACTGTTTTCGAGATATTTCAAAAAATGTGTTTCAAAGAATATTTAAACCTAACTTTGTCATCTAAGCTGCGTTTTGTATGGCCTACCAAACACAAACATGTTCAGTATCAAATTAGATAGTCTATGCCAAAGCATGAAAAACTTTTATAGTTTTAATAGTTTTAGCTAACAGTTTTAATTTCTGTTCACTGTTTCGAATTTTTCATCTGCCGTACCATCAGCAGAAATTAAGACTATTAGCTAAAACTATTAAAACTATAAAAGTATTGGACTGACAATTTGACATGCATAAATTAGCGTATTTTTAATATGTTATCTATGAACAAACACAAACATGTTAAGCATCCAAAACGCAGCTCTAGATATGACGTGTTAGGTAAGTCATGCCGACTTGTGCAACTTAAACAAGTTTTAAAAAACAATTTATTTGACTGTAAATTATCTGCCGTATTTACACTTAAACTAAGCCTGAACTACAGCAGTAAACATTTAAACAGGGGCCTAAAACATGAACGCTATAGTAAGCTTATACACATTACGGCAGTTGGCACTAAAATGCAGCCGGCCGGCCAGCTGCAGCCGGCCAATGCTTACAGGCCAGCTGCAGAATTGTGCTAAAATGCAGCCGGCGCCGATGCACTAAACTGGTACTGGCAGCATTGCTGCCTATATACCTCCGCGCGCTGAGCGCAGTTGTCCATAGCCTAATGTTTAAGCCTTTCAATCTACGAAATCTATGTCAAATCTCAGCCGTGTATAACAAAACTAAGTTGTCTACTGACATCTTTTAAGTCTTGTGTTGAAATTTCTCTTTATGCAATCCTTCTCTGCCATTGGTTCTGAAAAAAGAAGTGTTTCTTATTGTTTGCTATTGTTAATAATTTTAGCACTGTTAGTTGTTATGATTTTATGACTTGTGTTTTATCGTATTGCTGACCATATTATGCGTATTTTGAGCTTATTGTATCTGTCTCTTCTGTTCTACCTATCTTATACGGGCTTGTTCCTGAAATAAAGTTATTGATTGATTGGCTCGTATTAAACAATTAATGTTGCAGACATGACAGTTAATGAAATGTTTCACTGAACAACCGATCAACATGTGAAATTATTTCATCAAATACACAAGTTGCATATGCATAAATGGCACTAAAATGCAGCCGGCCGGCCGGCTGCAGCCGGCCTATGCTTACAGCCCGGCTTAGTCCGGCTGCAGAATTGTTGGCACGAACATCCAAAACGCAGCTATAGCTGCATAGTAGTACAATTGTACTAAAATGCAGCCGGGCCCCGACTTAGTTGATCACGTGACGTGGGTTGTCCAATAAGGTCGCTCAGCTGTGTCGGCCGGCCGGCTGCAGTTTAGTACATCTCTCATTAGGCGTTCGATTGTGCGGGGTCCGCATTTTGGTGGTCTGCAGTTTACCCGTTGGTCGGTCGGCAGGTTCGCATTTTAGCCGTGCCCTAAGATTCGACTTTGAGAGATTAGAAGTTTAACCCGGCCACTAGCGTACCTCGACGTCGTCGCCGTACACGTTGATCTGTTGGTTGGCGTTGTTGTAAACGGTGGCCGGGTGTGGATTGCGCGGGTTGCACGCCATGTCGTCTGCCACCATCAGAATGATCTGACTGTCGGGAATGCCGAGTCGCTTCACACTGCGGTAGATGGACAGCACGTTCGCAACATGCCGGTAATTAAACCAAAACCGAGACGTATCTACCAATACTGCCCAATTGTTCGTGTGACCACTCTGGAAAAAATCACTGATGCGACTGTCATCCAGCTCGCCCGAAACAGGCAGCAAAGCAACAGACAACAAAAATGGTAAACAAAACACACACGCCTCCATATTTGTTATTATCGTGACTTCCGGAATAAGTGGCCCCGTTCTAAAACGTGCAATGGTTCGTCGAATCCCTAGAGATGAGCTGCGTTTTTATATAATTATCCGTGGCGCACTAAACTTGTTCTTGGTACGTTGTTATGCCATCCAAAACGCAGTTATGATATATAATACGGTTTATTGTGTATGGCAGCCAATGGCTGGATAGGCATTAAACAATCATTGCACTCAGCCGCTGGAAAGAACGCGTGGAATGTGATTGAGCAACTGTATTTGTCTTTGATGCTTAGTAGCATCACTAATAGTTAAGGTATTGCACTGCACATCTTTATTGACATCAATTTATTCTGTTCATCACAACGAGCAGTGCGCTGTGATTTTCTGGGAAATCAAACACATTAAACATTGCGATTAGCGATCTAATTAAATCCGCCGATAGCTTTTAGCTTCAGCGATCAGTTTTTAGAACGTGTCCAGTGAATCACCGTAGGTTCTCCGAGATAATGTGGGTCACTCTGTCCCAGTTACAGGCCAATCAGCACTGGTTTTCTAATGTATTCCGGCCATGATGGTTGATTTTCGTTGTTTACACTGTTAAATTTCTGCAAATCACTGCACTACATTTCCTCGCTGGTCTTGTTTGACAAGGCAGTTTATTTTGCTATTGGTTATTCGGTGTTTTAGCTGTTGTCCAGAGACGATCGGCCTGTACTATATCTGAACGTTCTTGTGACAATGTAATGCTCTTGAGTTACGGCGAAGTGATATCTGTTCTTGTATTTTTACAGTAGTGGAGGTTCGTCTGAGTGATTTTTTATTTTACTTTAAGTTTGAATTTTTGGAAATAAATAGAACATCTATCCAAATGAGACTACAAGTCAGGTCATTGAGTAAATGACTACAGATCATCTTCTTTGGATCAGCTTGTCAATGTCACAACGAAAAAAATCTGACGAGTTGACAGGTTTGTTTCAAAGTCTAACCCTTATACTAATGCTCACCCTGATATGACTGACATGGCTGCAATGACGAGTTGGCTGGTTATGGGATAAAGCTTTGTTGTTAATATGAACATATCTAGATAGCTAATTAATGATTTGCTTTCGTTTGACTCTGAATAAATTGAAGAACCTTTGTGTTGTATAGTAGTTAAAATTGCCAATTAAAATTTGCCAAAAATTGTTATCAATTTTTGTCGTTACTTTTACTTTGATTTATAGTGAAAGTGACATAACTGATGAGTATGCCAGCATTTCGGTGTTGCATTGTGACACTTGAATTGGTTCTGTGTGTCTGCGTGTTTTTCAGCTAACTACGCTTCTCTTGCTGACTTAGTGAGGGTCATTTGTCGTTAACGATGGGCAACTGTTACCGCGTGCCCCGTCGTGGAGGCTCGCGGAAAGACGTTGCTGCAGTGTACAGACCTAGCTCGACATACAACAAGTCAGATTCGTCAGCATTTCTTGGTCACGGCGGCCAGGCCTCACATAACGCTTATATTGGCTCGGTTGGCAGACGAGCTGTAAGCAGCAGTACAAGCTTGCAGCACATCAGTGAACGCGAACCTGATGGTGAGATAATTCAGTCACTTCAGCGTGATAGGATTAGACGATTTGACATCCAGGGTCAAATTGCCAAGACTGTTGGCTAAGTGTCATTGAAGAACAACTGTTATATGTAGAGAATTTGGCACATATTCAGCAGCCATAAAAAGGATAGCAGAAGGCTTTATGGTGACTGTTGGGCAATGTATTCAAAAACTGCACCAGTGATGGGAAAAAGTGTGATCATTGTACAGTAATGACTAAGGCCTCTGTGTATGCTGATTGTTGATCCTAGTTTGCCTTGTGCTTTAAGATATCAGAAACTGGTATAAAGGTTTGGACTTTTGTCTATTTGTGTGGTGTACAAAAACCAACGTTGGTGTGAATGTGTGTATCTTTTTCATGGCAGGATTAACCAGTGTGCAGTGGTTTGCAGTTGGGTTGTGAGTAGGGTCCCGGTCTCGGCAGGTTAGTACAGCTGTTGGTGGACGTCTGCACTCTGCATAATGTGTCAACCTGTGTCGGGCATATTTTATAGTTTCGCTTGCGATCATGTGTTCGGTAATTTCAGTTTGCAAATGTAACATACTGCTAATAACTGTATGCTGACCATGTGTGTGTAGATGCAGATGGAGATCCTTCGGTACATCCCAAGACAGCTACGATATTTCTCTTGAGATCGGCGAGTGATAAACATCGGAAAAGTATGCATCATGCACTTGCTGTTAGCATTTTCAGTCACATGTTTAGCTATTTAAAGAAACTTTTGTATAAGAAGGCATCATATGTCATTATTTTCTCACCTTGTGCCCTAAATATTCAAGGAAAATGATTCTCTAGATGAAGATATGCAAAGCAGAAATTACATTAGTTTTTACAGCAGCATGGAGTTTGGCTGGCTGGCATGGTTTTGTCCGTACATTTGAAATGACTGGCGTAATATTACATTTAGCCAAGTACGAATATATTACTTTGATTTATCATTTGTGCTGAAGATTGTGAATGTTGGATGCGGAAGTAAGTAAACTGTGTACGGTACTGTGCAGATCATCGACGACGGAGAAGTCAATATGATAATCATCGACTCGTATGCTGAGTTGTTTTTTCTGCTTTCTGTCTGTCCGTCTGCCTCTTTGTTTGCTGTTTTTCGTCGTAGTATTTTTGTGTTTTGAAATGCTAATTGCCATAGTTAATCACATTGGTCTGGCGTAAATAATTTTTATTCCATGTGCGAGTTATTGCTCTTCTCTTGCTAAAGCCAGTCCAATGTATTCAATGATTTTAGCTCTGCATAAATTTAGGCATTTAGTTAAAAGGTCTGATTTGAGCGATTTTGTATTTAGAAGGCATCTGTCAAGAGCTGTGGATTGATTGTGTTCAAATGTTAATTTATAATGTTATGTATATTTTTGTTTATTTGATGTAGAAAAGATAATGCTAGTATTGATTTTGTGATCTTCTGCTGTGTATTCATTAAGCTGATATGGAATGAATTTGCCATCTGTTATGATTCAATGATTTTGTCAGCTCATTTTCGTGGGCGACTAAACGACACGCACAAAAGTTTGCCGATAAAATTAGTCATGCCGTCTGCTTTGTGTGCTGGAAACTTAACTTCTCCAAATCTTGGTCTTCTGTTCCACTCCTTAGAGCCCTTAGTGTGTAACAGTGTGTGTAGGGATGCTTACCATAGTTGCTCTTGATACTGTAATCATTTGTGGTACTTACTTACTTTGTGCAACTGTAAATTTATATAAATGCATAAATTCATCGACGCAGCATTGGCCTCTAATGCGTGCATAGGAACGAGCGTACGGTCGCATGACAAGGAAGTTCAGTTCATGTTCGACAATCTTCATCGACGACTCAACTGTGTCTCAGCCAAACCTGAAGAACACGATTCGCGCCGTCGCTCTCGCCGTTTACTTCCACATCAAGAACCGCAACCGAGGCATCAATGGCTCTATCTACCCACCGGACGAACAGGATGACCGACTTGTTGAGATATTTGACGAAAAACTACACCCGCTCTCTGTGAGCGTTTACATCATGGTTTTTATTTGTAGAGTGCATTGTGATTGTTTTCTATGTGCGAGACTGCGAGTAGTTACGATGATTGTTGAATTTTGAAGATACATGCGATGTGAGATCATGTGTGACTGATGTTGCTTTTTGGATGTGAACAACACTTGGATGCCGTGTATTTTTTAGCTTGGACTATCTATTTGGAACAATTTAAGTCATCTGAGTTACAAAGATGTGGACACCAGTCTCTGTGCAGCTGGCATGTTTAAGCATCTGGTTTGTCTTCCATTTAACTGATTTTCTCAACGAGTAACAATTTAGTGGTAAACATTAAACAACAGTAAACGGTAAGTTATTTGGAGGTTGATCATCTCTGAACCACGCAGTGTGACAGTTACAGAGAGGTAACAGTGGTCTGTTTCTTGCAGTGCATAGTGGCACAGTGCAAATGTTTATTATTGCACATTGTATGGCATCAGTCGAATCATACCCCAGTGCCATTATCCGAACCAGCTTATTACACTTTTTGTCTATTTTGAAGTAGTAGCTATGCTGTTAAGGCTTGATGATTTTTTTTTGATGATTGATAGCTCAGTGATATAATCTCAGCACTGAGGCTGACTGTTGCTACTGTTGGTGGTGACATTATAGAAAGATGCTGTTCCGGAGGATTACTTTTGTCGTGATCCGGACCACCGCAGCATCTACAGGTTTATCAGGAATCTGTTTCATTCTGCCCAGCTAACTGCTGAGTGCGCCATCGTCACATTGGTCAGTTAGTGTTTTTGTCTTCTGTTCTCATCTGCTGCATTATAACAGCAGAATTTTAATTTTATGATTCAGTTTTTGGTGCTTCGCATTACACTATTAATTATACTGTTACCGGCATTATTGTTATAATGACATTTTTGTCATTTGTATGTTGTTCATTTTTTTTATGTCTGTACTGAGTTATTCTCTAGTGTTTATTGTCATAGAAGATATTCACATAATGTGAGTCATGATTCATTTTCAGGTACATTACATTGCATTTATTAGTTAACTGTTGTGACTATAATGTGTTTCAGCAGACTTGGTGTGCATGACTTGGGTAATCGCAGTATGGCTAAGAGTTGGTGGCGTGGCGTAGTTGGTAATGCGTTTCGGCTGAAACGAAGTTACTCCATGCCGGGCCCAGTTGGTACTGCGATGGGTGACTGCTTGCCGGCAGGTACACCATCTCAGTGCGAAGCCTGCCAGCTAGGTTGACTCAGCCTTCTACCCTCCGTGGGACGGTAAAATGAGTAGTAACTCATTTACATGGGTTACGGAAGGTGGGGACCTTGGTACAGCTGACTGGGGTTGCCTAGCCGGCCGCTGCGCCAGCCTGTGTCTGCAGGCTGCACACAGTGGCCGTGCGGCAGGCAGCTCTGGTTAGTGACGAAAGCGCATTAGAGGCGTGCGCATGTTCGCAACGATGCGCTATACAAATACCTTTACCTTTTTTTACCTTTTAACGTATGACAAAAATGAAACATAAACTAGCCTCGTAGTCAGCATCGCCCTGTCCTCGCTCTGTGACCCTGGGAATTTCCATCTGCATGGCCTAGGGCTAGCAGTGAGTGCAAATGCAGCTCATTTATATAGGCAGTATGCCACACCTGTCCCATATACTACCATTAGTTGCATTCACAGCAGTTAGACCAGTGCCAAATTATACTGCTTGGTGACAGAGGCATGTGTGTGAAACAACGTACCCGGCATTGTTACCTGGCAGTGGAATGACTGGGAGTCGAACCGGTAATTTTGCTGCCATTAGACTACCAAGCTACTGGAACTATTGGGAAATTTTACAGTGCTGGCAATTGGCACTGTTGATCGTTGGGTTGCTGGTGTAGGTCTATCTGGAGCGGCTGTTAACCTACGCTGGCATGGAGCTGTGTCCTGCCAACTGGAAACGTGTCGTTCTCGGTTCCATTCTACTGGCGTCTAAAGTCTGGGACGACCAGGCCGTCTGGAATGTCGACTACTGCCAGATACTGAAGGAAGTCACCGTCGAAGATGTGTACGTTATGCTGTTGACTCACAAACAACTCAAACATGATTCGTCGTTGACTCTGAAGTTCCCTTTTCATTCGCTAGGTTATATTTACAAGGTGAAGTAAGGATTGGAAAAGTGTGGTATATGGACTTTGTAGTTCATTTTTGGCTTATGTTACGAGCTGAACTGTATCAGAATTTATTGTCAACACAGTGAACTGCAGCTGTTCATTGATCCGTTCGTTTATTTTAAGTTTGATAAAATAAGTCAAACCGTTGTTTTACAGTAAATTAAGAGACAGTGAGTTGAATAAGAAAGAACATTTTGTCAGTGTTAATAAAAACTGTCGGTGTGCAGAATTTTTTTGATAAAGTTTTTCTTTGGTTACTTGAAGACTATGATGCTGCTCGGTCTCAAGAGGGGAAGCAGCCTTTGTATTTTTGTAGCAGGTGCTGACTGTTGGCATTGATCTGTGACGTTAAACCCTACTCACTCACTCACTGATCTCTGTGTGCCCCTTGTCCTCCAATAAACAGCATTATGAGATTGATGACTGTCTGGAGGAAAACAAGGAAGATTATATAATAGAACTGCCATTTTCCATACATGTGCACAATTGTAATCGGCAGTTCTGACAATTTTAGGTTTTCTTCGTTCTTTGTTTTTTGTGTTTCATAAAGGTTAAACTTTTTGTTCTGTTATTATGTGTATGTGCAATTTTGCCTGCTAAGGCCATCCCCGAAATGACCTATACTGTGTCAGGCGGGATGTTAAACCCTACTCACTCACTCATCTGTGTGAAAGTTAGTTTCTGCTGCTGCTACTGTTACTACTGGTACCACTGTTACTGCCGCAGTGGCCCACGTATATGTGCATGTATTTGTAGCAACGAGCTGGAACGGTATTTCCTCGAGACACTTCAGTTCAACATCAACGTTCCATCGAGCGTCTATGCCAAATACTACTTTGACCTTCGAGCACTTGCTGAAACGCACGACCTCTCATTTCCATCGGAACCGCTCAGCAAGGACCGAGCCGCCAAGCTTGAGGTCGCTATCAACGGGCAACTTGGCAGTGTGATTATTGTGTTCTGATTTGTTTCTTCTTTTTTGTTATGTTTTCATTGTTGTTTTTGAGTTATTTTTTGCTTTACTTTTTTATATTCGTTTTTTGTTTTATTTTGTTTCTGTTTTCCATATCTTTTTGTTTCTAGTAACTAATTCTTTATTTCTTTGTTTTTGGAAGTGTTAGTTTTTGTTAACGAAAATCACCGTGCAAATTTGACACTAGGCAGCTTTGCTGCAAACATGTTATTTTAGTGGAGGGAGTGTACTGTTATTGTGATGTTGCTGTTGGCTGTCAGTAGTAACCATTTGGCTATTAATAGTTGTTTTGCCACACTTTGCAATGCAAATTTGAGTTGGTCTTCTGCAGTGTTTGAATTGCGAAAAATTAGCTGGGGGGGGAGGTTGAACATTTTGACGGTCGGAGCCCGACCAAAATTGTGATGAAAATATATGAATATAGTATATAGCTGACCCCCCCAGCACATAATTTGACAGTGTGTTAGGGGGGTTGAGAAAACAGTTGGGGGGTTCAACCCCAAAGCCTTCTCTCCCCTCCCCTGGCAATTGAAACACTGGGCTTCTGATTCTGCACATATCTTCGTTCTATGATGGACATGGGCACCTATCTAATGCATTGTCTGTTGAGATCACAGGAATGTTTTGGCCAAATGGAATCCGATTTTATTGATTCTTTGTGTCTATGTTGGCGATGTTTGCATATGTCTCTGCTTTTGTTTGTCTTCATGTCCTTATATGTCTGTCTGTTACCATGGTCATGTCTATATGTCTGTGTAGGCGATGTCATGTGTCTGTGAAGATCGTCTAAAGCAGTCTCGAGTCGTTCTGCGTCGTTCACACAGCCTCGACGCCGTCGCCAACCACCGCCTCAGTAAAGCCATTCTCTCCTGACCCGGTTAATGTGCGTCGCTGATCTACTAACCTAGTTAATGTGATTACCGAACTTATTATGTACTGACACAGTGACCGAGTGAATTGTGCCATTCTCCAATGTTCAGTGCTGTTTCTGATCAGTAAAGCTATTCTGCCCTGACCCACTGTAATAGTTAATGTGCTGACCCAGTGTTCATCAAACCTAGTTATGTACTTAAACAGCAAAAGGTGCAGCGAACTGTGTCATTCTCATGGTCTTGACAATGATGTCAAAGCAAATCACTGCAGTAGTAAGACATTCCTTCCCTTCCCACTGACCTAGTTAATGTGGTGGTGACCTAGTTTCCAGGTTGATAGTGATGAGAAGTGTTTGAACTACTAGCATATGTATCAAGTGGTATGGTGTGTGGCTATGAGCAGCAGTACACTGTCTGTGTCAAGCTTGTTCCTTGTCATTGCTAGGCCATGCTGAGCTGTGTACGTTAGCTTGTAAGTGTATAGTTACATGATCTGTTGCCAGCTCGATGATGTTTGTTTCCACTGGCTAAGTGTCACTTGCTAGCACTGATTCTGACTGTGGTAGTTCTCTAAAGTAACACAGTGAGCTGAGTGAGTTTGCAGAAATGGCATTTAACGTTTCTAAACTTTTCAGTTTTGTCGATCAGTCGAAGTATTTTGTCAGAGCATGACAGAACACTAATCACATGTTGCGATGAAGCTGCACTGCACAGCTGTGGTTCAATTTACAAATGTTCTTAAGTCATTGTTATGAAAAACTTAGGATAAATCATACTTGTGAAAAAGGTTCGCAAAATTTGTGGTGCATAATTATTACCAAAGTGCTGACTTAGGAAAACCTTTGAAGCTCTTAGGAGAATTTCTGATTGTTGTGTTAATTTGACTTCTGCTTCAACTGCTGCATCTGGCTCAACTGCTGGACACAGCGTGTTGTTGTTTGCTCACTCACTGCGTAATTCCATGCCATTGCATGTAGTATATTATCATATCATATCAGTCTCTTCCTCTGTCTGTCCGTCTGACTGTGCGTTTCACACACCATTACATCTAGCAAGCTAGCACTCGTATTGTCTCTTGGTTGTCATTTCTGCGTGTAGTTAGCAACAAAGTCAGCTGCATTTCTGTTTGCGGAGTCATGTAGATTGTCTGTCATCATGCGATGTTCTGCGTTCATCTGACACTGCATTGATTTTCCAAGTTGTCGTAATTAATTTCCATTTTGTGTTTTGCTTTGCTGTGGTACATGACTAATGATGTGAAGTTTGATCATTCTGTCACATGCAGGTGAAGGAAGTTAAGTATGTGAAATGGTTGATGTGCCTGTGAAAATTGACAGTGAATTTGTACACAGCTTTAGTTAGTGTTTGTGTCTGATATTGCACTGTTTAGTCCACCTGGAAACGGTAGACTTATGTTTTACCCTAGATGTTTTATTTTTAATTTTTTTTTCACCTTGAGGTCTCTGAGATGCGATGGCTGATTGGCGCAAAATTTTGCACGGTGATCATACTAGGTCGAATTTTATAATGCCAGTCCATAATTTTAGGGGCCTACCCCAAAATTATTTCAGGGGCCTAAAACATGCAACAGGGTTCATAGGGTCCTTG
>Ga0209671_1002200_pt1 | contig 17566 bp, 9 predicted proteins | sample WorMetHERISLAND2_2_FD_187401 | JGI IMG/M metagenome (GOLD analysis project Ga0209671, IMG submission 187401) | Marine gutless worms symbiont microbial communities from Max Planck institute for Marine Microbiology, Germany - Olavius geniculatus... | ecosystem: Host-associated > Annelida >...
TAATTTTTGCTGTTTTCGATGTGCAAGTCCTTAAATGTTGCCATTAACAAGTGTATAAACTAATGTTTTGTACATTTATAAATATAAGGCCATTAATGGTCGTATGTCTGATTATTTTGGATTTAAATTGTGTGATGACGGTACAGTTGATTCTGCTGAAAATGTTTTTTGTATGATTTGCCACAGATCATTCACTTATTATTCACAATTATTATGTCAGCATAATTATCAAATTTGTGGAAAATTAACTATTAATTAATCGTTAATTTTCAAAAAGTTAATTATTAAAAAATTTTAATTGTTACCAACACTAGTTCTGACATTTGCCAGCTTACAGACTGAATAATGGGATGAGCTTTGATGCAATAGAGTCTATGTGAAGTCTTTTTCTCTAGTAGCTTATTATATTGTTGTTTACTGCATTATTGTCTGCTGTTGTGCAGTGTTCTTGATACGCCATCGGCCAGTCAGCAAGTCAACAGGAAAGATCAGCGTCAAGAGGCTTCTGGTTCAAACAAGTCCTATGACATCCATATTGAAAACTTTGATGTGTCTTATGGTGACAAGTGTGTATAATGTATATGTCTCATAGATTAATGTTTTGTTGTCATAATGCACAATTTCAAATATTTATTTGTTGCTAGTTGTTTCCTACTGAATGTCGTGAATTATGATAATTTGTGACCATAACTCAGAACGAACCAAAATTTGCAAACGACCATCGTCAGTTAGCTGTTGTTACACTACTTGATAGCATCTTAACAGCAGACATGCTCAGGTTTAACTTTAGGCTAGACTATTTTGCTGACATTGTGCTAGTTCAATTTTCTTCACTGTTTTCTAGAATTAAGTGCAGAATTGCATTCTCAAGGGCATAATGTCAGGTCAGTTAATCAATTAAGAAAGATTGTAATTCAGTCAGTTTGTGTACTTTAGTGAATGTATTTCTTATTGTTCTGTTCAAATCAGTGCTTCACCATACAGTCATGTGAACTGTTTTGTCATCTATGAGCAAACAACTGGGTGAATGTCTGTACCGTTTTGTGTGGACAGGGCATTAATAAAGGGTGCAGACATTCACATGTCGTACGGTCGACGCTATGGTCTCATAGGTCGCAATGGCATAGGAAAAACAACTCTGCTGCGAACATTAGCAAAGTGAGTTAGTTTTGTGTTGATTTTTCTTTATTGTCAGTTTATGTTCTGGTAGGTTTTTCGAGGTTTTTTCATTACACTTAGTTAGGATATTTTGAGAGATTGACAGTTATCATAAGTTTAGTGTCGTTGTTTCAGAAAAATCTGGAGTACCAGTACTGGTAAATATTGGAGATTGGCACTATAGAGAGAAATAATTGACAGTAGTGGTTGTTAGCCATGGAACCATGAAACTAGGATAGTTTGATAAACATTAAAAGCTATAGTTTGGCTGTTCTGCAGTGCATATTCTTCGGATATCATTTTTGGGGAACCGAGCATAACACACAGTGGAACATTTTATATGTTACATGCACATTGTGTTACTCAGTAGCAGTTACTGCAGCATTTGCAGTTCTATGTTTTGCATGAAGTTGGTTATCTTTAGTTGTCATGTTGTGTGTCGCTTACAAGGGAATTAATGTAACACAGTAAAACATTATTTAATATGTAACTATATAGCAGTAGAATGTAGTTTTTCTGAGAACTTGTATGAGTTTGTAGCAGAGGTGACATCTTTGTAGTGTATGACGTCACAGAGTGTTATCAGGAGACGAAGGTAGGGTGGTAGTGTACTAAAGTTGAGGGTGTTGACTCTGTTGGGGAGTGTGGCTCAGTAATCTCACGGTAGCATGTTGGACTAGTGATTGTGAAGTCGCTAGTTTGTCTCTCAGTTTGTACACCGCCGGGTAACAACACTGGGCAAGTTGTTCGCACATGTGTGTCTGTCATCAAGCAGTATAATTTGGTACCAGCCAAACTGTCAAGAAGGTAAGAGTATATGGGTGGTCTGGTCCTTTATCCATATATTTGAGCTGTGCTTGCACTTACTGCTGTTACAGATTCTTCAAAAAGGAGATGATTAAGTGTTGCTTAGAGTCAGAGGTGTGAGAGTGTGCTGTTGACTGTTGGACTGTTGGTGATATACATTTTATTTATTTTTAGGGGGGTATGGAATGCTCCCTGTGCCTGATGACAGTCAGTGTCTGTATAATCTTGTGTGTGTCTTTGTGTTAGTCGGAGCCTACAGATTCCGTCTCACATGACAGTACTGCACGTGGAACAGGAAGTGGAAGGAGATGACACAACGGCACTCAACAGCGTACTGGAGTGTGATGTCAGGAGACATAGACTTCTGGCCGAAGAACACTCTATCACTGCCACTCTACAGGCCAACAGGTATTAGTAATGATACTAGAGTTAATAGTAGTAGTAGTAAATCAGTAATACTAATCACACCTCACATGGTAGTGTGAATGTTGTAAGGACGACCATCAAAGACTGTGGGAAAAAGAAACTTTGACCCTCAGCCAAGAAAAGACCCTTAAACCAATCGTCTAGCTCCATCTAAGGTTACCCAAATGAATTTTGCTGTTTTAGAAGACTTATATCATCACATCGTCCTTACACACAGTTGTAAACTGGTTAGTTTTTTTTACATATATAGTCGTAATAGTAGCAGCAGCATGCAGTTGCAGTAGTAGTTGTAGAATGTTTTTGCACGGCGAAACAACTGACAGTTGCTTAAGTCCCCAACTGAACCAGATCTACTTTGAACCTGACTCTGTTGAAGCCGATAGGTAGCTGTAGTAGTATTAGTTGTGGTAGTTGTAGTATGTTGTTTTCGTACAGTGAAACAGCTGACAGTTCATTAAGTACCCGGCTGACACAGATCTATTCAGAACTTGAAGCTATTGAAGCTGATAAAGCTCCTGCAAAAGCTGGTGTCATTCTTTCCGGGCTTGGCTTTGCATCGGATGGACAACAACGACCTACAAGGTTTGTTAATTTTTTGTATTACCTATATGCAAGTCTGATGTGTAAAAGTTTAGCAAATTCTTTATGTTGCATTACTCTAGTTCTTACTGCTTTGACTCTCCCTGTAACGAGTTTCATTCTAGTGTTTGTGCTGCTGTTTTGGTAAAAAAACTGTGGTTTATTAATTGACTAAAGTGACTGATGATTTTATTGAGTTGGTTGATTGATTAAATCAGATAATGAGTGTCCTTAGTATTTTATAAGTTTTTCGTGAGTTTGTTCTAAGATTTTCTGAGATGTTTCAAACTTGCAGTTTTTCCTAAGATGTCCATTACTTTGTGCAAATTACAAACTTTACAGAATCAGGTCTGGGCTCAGAATATATGAGACATTTGTAATGATAATTAGTCATGACAGTTGGCATAATGAAGAAAATGCAGCAGTTTTGTGGTTATTGGGTGTTGTAGAGAGTTTTCTGGTGGGTGGAGAATGCGACTTGCTTTGGCCCGAGCTCTGTTTTCCAGGTATAACAGTCACCTTACAACTTTTCACAATTTACAACCTTAGTTTTCGGGTCACCATTCAGACGCCTCGTCTGGGGCAGAAATTTCAGAACTGGCAGAGCAGGAATTCTCACTAAGGCTGCAAAAAGTAGCGGTTTAATCATCAATTTTTATGGTCTTTTAGTTCTTCTGTGATATAAAGAATAAACTGATTGTTAACTTTCATAACGTTGACTGTTGAAACATTTTGTAATCATAGCCAGTTTTGATTTTTTGCTGGTTATGGATTTTTTTGTGCTGCCCAACCATCAATATACACATATCGTACTGTATTACAAATATGATACTGTCTATATGTGTTAGAAGCGTAGTGACTTTTTGCAGCAGTTTGGCGTAACCTGCATTAATTTTGTATAAGTGTATTGGCAGAGTGAGTTCCGATTATATTAAATGTAATCGTCAGTCTTTCTGTCAACAGATCGTATTTAATTTAGGCGAATAACACATATTGTAAAAAATAGTGTACCTAAATAGAATAGCATACATGAATAAAATGGCATACAGTAATAACAAGTGTTTTTCTGGCTGTTTGTAGGCCAGACTTGTTACTACTTGATGGTAAGTAACGAACTTTGGTACTCTGTTTATTTGGTACAGAATGAGTGCCTGAGTTTATGTGGTGTTACGTTCACTTGATGCGTGATGCATCATTTGCTATCACTTGCGCTGATACACTAACAGCCATGCCATACGCAGCAGACACAGAGGAAAAATAGGACAAAAACACAAACAGAAGTGAAAGCAAAAAACACTTAGCATAGGTAAGAAAGTATTGCATGGTAATTAAATGGATGCAGAGGCAGCTCACAGCAGTAGTGTTTCTTGTAAGAATTAATACAGATGCTGGGCCAAAAGTAACGTGCCACTTTACTTTTGTCCATATCTTTGCCAATTATTGACTGATGTTCAAAATTCTTTCACTGGCACACTTTGCAGACAATTTGCAATAATGGGATTATTATAGATCCCACCACACCGTAAATGCGTTTCTACACTACCTTGTGATATATATATATGAAATACGCATACAGTGTGATAATAACAAGCAAACATTTTGGTAAAATTGAAAAAAACACTTCAGACCAACATTGCAGTGAATGGTCTGTATGACACTAGACTTTGTCAGTATAACACAGTTTAGTTTCATACGAATCGGTCATCGCAATGTTGGTCTGAAGCGATATTTCATTTACTTAAATTTTGTCATTATTGGTAGTTTTTGCTTGCATTTATATTTCACAAGGTTGTGTAGAAACGCATTTACCATGTGGTGGGATATATAATAATCACATTATTGCATATTGTCTGCAGAGTGTGCCAGTGAAAGAATTTTGAAAATTGATCAATAATTGGCAAAGATATAGAAAAAAGTAAAGTGGCACATTTTTTATGGCTATGGTGTAGTTCTGTTAGAGTTCAGTTAGTTTCGACTAGCACCAGTGTGTCGTGTGAATGATGTGTGTAAGAGAGAATGCAAGACCGAGACTAACGTTGTAGATCTTGGGGCTAAGGCGTCACATTTCAAACAAATACTGTAGGTTTTGTGTTTGTGACCTAAAACCTCTTTTTCTGAATACTGTAAGCAGTAAAGCCCAAATTCCACTTGTCTATCCAGCTGAAAGCCACAGATTTATGTCTAGCATCAGGTCGCACATCTGCACTGCAGTTAGTCTGCTTAAGGCAAAAAGGTGAAAATCCAGCATTTGACTAAATAAACGGTGCAATTTCAGTGTATACTCGCATAACATGAGAGAGTGTATTTTGCAGAGCCGACAAACATGTTGGATATGAAAGCCGTCATTTGGCTTGAGACTTATTTACAGGTATCATATCGTCACCGTGTATTCTCCACTGCCTCTTGATTTCACTGATTTTATATTTAATAAATGTACAAAACATTAGTTTATACACTTGTTAACGGCAACATTTCAGGACTTGCACATCGAAAACAGCAAAAATTACAAAAGGTGATATTATTCAGCAGCACACTGACACACAGTCAGTGTGCTGCTGAATAATATCACCTTTTGTAATTTTTGCTGTTTTCGATGTGCAAGTCCTTAAATGTTGTCGTTAACAAGTGTATAAACTAATGTTTTGTACATTTATATTTGCTGTTTTATTACTAAAATACTGTTTTCCTACTGGTGATCAGTTACATAGATATTGTGCTTCAGATTACTTCCTACAGTAGCCAAGCCACTTACAACTGTTACTTACTACCTAATGGCGTGACTGATCAAACCAGACGACACGCATCAGGCATGACGTCACCGCTGGTCTGCATTGCTGACAATAGTGAACAAAATTCCTTCTATATCCACAAAATGGCCATATAAATAAATGAACTAATATTGCACGCATCCTCCGTGTAATATAGGCCCGGAAAACACTTCAATAATGCTAATTTAGGGACGTGTGATGATGTTTGACTGTAATAAGTACAGATAAATAACCCACACAGTACTGTAGCCTAATATGATGAACAAACCTGCAAGAAACATATTCCGCTCGTTTTTCAATCAAATTTTTCATACAACGATTAAAGGAGTGAAGTTTTAGATCGAAAATTGTTAAATCTCCTATTATTCATTGTAGCGAAGCACAATGATATCTCATGTGTACTAAAGTAGTTCACCACATTAGAGCTGTGCTGTTTTGAATAATTTACTGCTGATGTGCACTTTCCGAAATAAGTTATTATGTTCTAGTGAAACAATTCATCACATTTTTATTTTCCTGGGGAGGGGTCAGCATTATAGCCAATTTTGTCCCAAATTTCGTTGCCATGGCAACGGGAGTCGATGGGCGAAAATGCGATTGGCAGCATTCAATGGCCCTTCCCCGAAAACCCCCCTATAGGCGCAAAAATCTTTTATGCAAGTCAAGTTATAGCCAATTTTGTCCCAAATTTTGTTGCCATGGCAATGGGGGTCAGTCGGGGAAAAATGCAATTGGCAGCATTTGATGGCCCATCCCCGAAAACCCCCTATAGGCGCAAAAATCTTTTATGCAAGTCAAGTTATAGCCAATTTTGTCCCAAATTTTGTTGCCATGGCAATGGGGGCCAGTCGGGGAAAAATGCAATTGGCAGCATTTGATGGCCCATCCCCGAAAACCCCCCTATAGGCGCAAAAATATCGCAGAAATCTTTTGCGTAAGCTGAGTTATAGCCCTATTTGTCCCAAATTTTGTTGCCATGGCAACCAGGGAGGGTCCGGGGTAAAATTAAATGACACCATTGGATTGGCCACCCTCGAAAACCATACCCTAGAACCAAAAATTACGACTCTATCTTATGCACAGCCAAAGTTATGACCATTTAGAGAATTGCTTAATTTTCCCCGTAGGCGCCATTGTAATTTTTTCCATTTTTGCGAATAAATACGTTAGATATTAATTTCAAAATTTTAAACCCCTAAACGGCAAAGGCACATCCTTGCGTAAGACCGCGTTGTTTGAGCCATCGCACGCAAAAATCCGCCGAACGTTTTGACCTGTGGGTGAGTTTCTGAAAAAAGGTATATGGACAGCTACAAAAATTTTGGCGTATATTTCACCCATTTGCCGGGAAGCCCCCCTTGGAGGGATTTACATGAAATTTTGCGTGAGGGGTCATCTCGCTGACATAATCAACCTTGCCAAATTTTATTTCAATCAGATCAGGGGTTTTGATTCTGTGAGGGGTCGAATTTTTGGCTTTCCCATAAGAAAGAGAAGTCGCCGTTAACACAGGGCTTGAACTACCGTTCAGCCTGTGATCTTAGTTTAAATTTGTCTCCAATGAGTATTATTGGAGCAGAATGTATGTAGTCTGCTAGTCTCATTATTACCACTTTGATTTTATGTGTTAGTATGTTTAATTTTTCCGATTTGTCATATACCAGTGCAACTAAAGCACTGCTCTACAATGACCTGTCGAGTGGTAAGTGAAACTCTGTGGTGCACCTTTGCCGCTGCTTCTGAGCTTGGTAGCATCACAGTATTAAAATTTTGAGGGGTCTCATTATTTTCAGTGTGCCAGGGCCTCCAAATTTTTAATCCACCACTGCCATGACATACGCACTCACTGACTGTCGGTTGTTATGTCTAGACGTGGCCGTCAACTATCCTGGTCGTGTCTCATGACCGCGAGTTTCTCAACACAATCGCCACAGATGTTATTCACCTGCACAGTCAGCGGCTCGACGCCTACCACGGCGACTACGACACATTTGTCAAGACAAAGACCGAGCGATTGAAAAACCAGCAACGAGAGTACGAGGCACAGAAAGAATATCGAGAACACATTCAGGTCTGATTATCAGCAAATCATTGTTACCTTTACCATCACGTTATTCAAAACGGTATGAACATGCTTTGATAAACACAGAAGGAGAATCTGTACAGTTTTAGAAGGCTGAGGATTTGAAGGGAGGCCAACTTGTCTAGGCTTACTTGGAAAAGAGCTGATAAAGCAGTGCGTTTGTTTATGCGCGAGTGTTCTACATCAAAGACAGATTATTACTTTATAAATTAAAATTCAAACACGAGGGATTGTTTTAGTTTTGAGTAGATTTATTTTGTATTTGAGCAATTATTTTTTGTATTTGCTGCAGCTGTTCATTGATCGGTTTCGGTACAATGCGAACCGGGCATCGCAGGTTCAGAGTAAGATCAAGGTCCTCGAAAAACTGTGAGTTTACTTCCTTTTCTTTGCCATTGTTTGGTTCTGTGTATCTGAACGTTTTTGTCTACATTTGTAGCTTTGGACAACCCACGGACAACGTGAATTTGTGTGGCCACAAGAGCAATTTGGAATATAATGTGTATTATTGTATGTTTTTACTATGTGTCATCGTTCAGTGTCTTTATGGTGTCGGTTAGGAGATAGATCACTGCGATCTAAAATGAATTACTGCTTCAACAATTCACGTCTTTGGGAGGCTTGACTTCGGAAAATGTGCAAAATTGGCCTGTTAGGTATTTACCGAAGGTAATGTTAAATTCACTTTCTCCTTTACTGTCATCTGGTAATAAATGATTTACGTTACATTTTGCAGAAATATATTACATTTGGCTTTTTTACTTAATGTAGTAACAAACTCCACTATTCACTAATTAGACAACGACCACTGTGGACCACTCCGACAAGCGTATGTTGATATGCATATTTTGGCAGCAAAACAAATTCACGTCATTGAGAATTAATGGATTTTTGTTCATTGTTGGTTACTTATTTTTACTTACTTGTTACTTTATTAAACGTTGGTTTGCATTGCCACAACAGTATGCATCGAAGTTTACTTTCAGGGACAAATCTAACAGAGAGAAACTGTCAGAAATGGCCATTAAATAAAAACTGAATTTGTGTTTTATTTTCACTGCAGACCGGAGCTGGTGCCAGTTGAGAAAGAAACAGAAGTTATATTTCGGTCGGTTATTGTTATCTAACATTCATATAATTTTGCATTTATTATCTGTTGGTAGTATCTGTTATCTGTTAGTGTTTTCTACACTGTGACTTGGAAAAAAATCATTCTTTCATTCTCCTGATGACTTGGTGATCTAATTTTGGCAATTTTTGGCATAATCATACGCAGGGAATTTGAAACAAGCATGTACTCACAGCAGTGACACTATGCTACATCTCATCATGTAATGCTTTGCGCATCTTAGCCATTGTCAAAGCGTCTGTCCATCAGTCCGTCACACTCCAGTATTGTGTCAACACAACGCAAGCTACGATCACGAAATCTTCACCATGGACTGCCACGAAGACTCTAGTTTTAGGATCCGTACAGCTTTTCCCGAAATTCGAAAGGGGTCACCACGATCGAGGGCACTAAATGAGAGGGGGTACAAAAACTAGCTATTTTGAGCCAATAAGTCACCGTATCTCAGAAACGTTGCAAGATAGAGCCTATGTTACTATTAATCACTAATAGGAAGTCTTATATGCCCTTTCGATTGACATCAAGATCAACGACATTGAACTCCCAAAATAGGGGGTTTTACTGATTTTTTTCGTGATTTTAGGCTGCAGCACACATTTCGAGAGTAAACGTAGATTTTAACAGTTCAAGTCCCGACTCCCTAGGTTCAACACGTGGGCATAAAAGAAGGGTACCCCCATAAAAGGTCATTATTTTACTGCTGTTGGCTTGTCTAGTGCTTGCAGATAGACATAGACTTGTTGCTTACCGTAACAATAACTGCCGACAAGCTTTAAAGTGGTTCAACATTGATGACCTTGAACCCCAAAATAGGGGGTTTTAGTGATCTTTCTGCAATTTTTGGCTGCAGCATGCACTTCAACAGTGAATTGCAATGAACTGGATGGAGATAGACCAGGACATCCTGCAAACAGGAATTGCTATACGCTGTCACACGTCTCATGAGCTTTGCTCAAATTACTTGTTATATGTTTATACCATAGCTGTAGCAGCTGTAATGCTGTATTATCGCTTATGTGTTTGCTTGGTGGTAGCACTATCCTTAGCAGCGGTTAAGATCTTTGCTTATTCTAATATAATTATTTATTGTATGAAACTGCCCTTGCTTGTTGATGTAGTATGCTGTGAATGACGAACAGGAAAATAAAGACTCCATTTGGTTATGTATTTTTTACTTTTTTTCTTCCAGTTAGTTCTGAATTTTCAGTTGGGTTCTTCAGGCATCTGGGTGCAGTGGTTGAGTATAGTGTAACCGGAGCATGATTGTTGACTAATGATGCGTCAGGTTTCCAGAGGTTGAGAAGTTGCCGTCGGAAATTCTGCAGCTTGACGAGGTGTCGTTCTACTACAGCAAAGAGTCGCCAGTCTTTGACAACGTCTGCATCTCCGCCAACATGGAGTCACGCATTTGTATTGTAAGTAGTCTTACTACTACTGCTTCTACTACTGCTGCAGTGCTGCTGCTGGTGCTTCAGATAATGTGTTTACGAGGAGGATCCAAAAAGTTTGTAAACTGACATAGTTAACCAAAAGAGATATGCATCGTATTTTGCTACTTTTCAACATATTTTTCTGCAACTGAAGTGCACTTGGTTCAATGGCTCCACAGCACTTGGATTTTGTTGCAGAATAACTTTTTACCTTTGTCTTCTAGCCAGTAATTTGCCCTGCAGACTATCGCCCCATCATCAGCAATTTTTTTGATGAGTGTCCTTTCAAGACATCCAATAATATCCTAGTAGTGAGTTGTGCAATAATGCAGTGATAGATGGTACTAACCAGTAACACAATTTCAATGGCATTTATAATACGCATGTATATTGGAGACTACAACGTACAAACTTGCTGAATGCCCCTTGTAATCTGCATGGCAAATTGCTGGCTGCAAGACCCAGATCAAATTTTTTCTGAAATAGAATTTGAGCTTTGGAGAAACGCTGTTCCAAGTGCGTTGCAGTTGCAAAAGACTATGTTGAAAAGTGGCAAAATATGATCGGAATATCTTTTGTCTAACTGTATCAGTATACGAACATTTTGAATGACCCTCGTACAATGTGATTGTTAGGATACTGCGTTACTGCTGCTGTGCAGGTGTGTGCAAATGTGACTGGTAAGACCACATCGCTAAAGCTAGTGCTTGGAGAGCTACCTTTGTTGTCCAGTGTTTACGTCTAGTGTCTGGTGATAACTTTTACTGTATGTAGTGTGACTACGCAGTACCCCCCTCTGATATTTGATGTTTGCATGTGGCTGCAGTGTGTTATTGTTGCAACTGATGATAATCTGGACTCTGGAGTCTTTTCTGGATTTTTAGATCATTGCCCTGGATTCTTTACTAGTAGGAGACTGGTAAAGAAAAGACTTCAGGTTATCAGTATGAGATGGGGTGTAAACTGGCATTTTGCAGGAAATTTCAGAAAGTGTTGAACAGCTTTTGGTGGCATTTCATGGGGAAGAGGAGAGGAGACCAAGAATCCACCGTGCAGATTTTGGTTTTGAGCCGGTTCAGGCTGCGGATCGCAATCCATGTTTCCTGCATCCGGATCCAGGCCCAATGAACCATCCTTAGATGATGTATCAGCTAGGTGGCAGCACTGTTCTTGGCGAAGGTTTGAGATCTCTGATGGTTTTTGGTTGTTACACTGCTATGCTGCGCAGGTGGGTGCGAATGGGACTGGTAAAACGACGTTGTTGAAAATTCTACTCGGAGAGCTGAGCCCCGTATCAGGCGTTCATCATGTACATCGCAGTCTGCGCATGGGTTACTTCAGTCAGCACCACGTCGATCAGCTTGATATGAACGTCAGCTCTGTTCAAGTCCTCGAGGCTAAGTTTCCTGGTCTGTTCTCTTTCTTAGTTTGTTTGGCAGGTCATTTTTGTCTTACCATTACATATAGTGTGCTGATAGTTCAGCTAGTCAATCCAGTGGCATAAGTAATATAAACTACTGGTAGGTCCACTAGAAAGAGATTAATTGGAGTGCTGTCCAGGAAATAGTCAAAAAGAGGAAATCGTTCCAGGTCCATTGGCCAACAACCGAGAAAGCTCAGTTGGTGACAGTTGTCAACTTGACCGGAGGTACTGCCAGACAGCTGGTGCCAGCAGAACGGAGAGGTTAGCCGCCAGGCAAGTCGGCAGCGTAGTTGAATGGACCGAGGGTGCACGGTTCGCATTTGTGTATGGAACTGGATTATTTGGCATGGCCCATTCAAACAGTCTGATTTTTAATGTGGTCATATTGACCACTATGTTCAAGTGCTGAGCATGACTGATCAAGTCAGTGCGATGATCGAGGCCAGTCATTTCAGAAACTGTCTGATTGTTTGATCTGCATAAAGAATGTGCATTCTACTTTTTTTGCGTACCTCCCTGTATGTGTATTGTCTGTGTATATACTCGTACATGTAGATCTGTTTGATGCTATCTGTGTAGGTCAGCCAATGGAGTATTATCGTGCACAGCTCGGAGCATTTGGCCTCTCTGGTGATATTGCTCTACGTCCGGTTGCATCTTTGTCAGGAGGGCAGAAGAGCCGCGTTGCGTTTACTCTCATGACCATGCACAAGTTAGTAGTACTGCACAGTAATTGTGTTAGTGGTTATGGTAGTTTACCTGGTGATAATAGTAATAATAATGATGATAATAGGTGAGACTTTCTTCAGTTGATTGCCTGGACTGATATTCGTTTTATAGCTAATTTTTGACACATGGTTGAGATTTTCTAATGACTGAAATGGCAACAGTAACAGTAATTAAGTTTAGTTGTGTAACGTTATGAAATACAGAGGTGCTGCCATCTACATTACGTGGTGCATATGCAGTGATCAGAGTGCAGGAGTCACATGCGTAATAACTCTAATTCTAGACTTGATGGAGGTGTTTTGTTTCTCCACTCTTATGATGTCCATGCACAAGTTGTTTAAGATTGTTTGAGTAGGTTGCAATTTCTCATCTGATTGGCGCATTTGCTTTTTTGTATAAGCTTTGTCTGATGGGCTTGTTACAGCCACAACAAATTCATTATGACCACAGATATGTTTACGTGTATTTATCTAGGAAAGTAATTGACCTTGACCAGCTTAAACTTCTGCTGCTGCTAATCGGCAAGCCTGCGTTTCTGGCGTTACTTTAGTTGAGGTTAAGATTAGCTTGTTTACAAAAAGCACTGAGTATTAGATTAGCAGATAGCAGCTGTATTGAGCCCCTTATATAAAGCTTGGATCGTAACACTTTGTGTTTCTGTATGCTGTTTTAGTCCAAATTTCTTCATTCTTGATGAGCCGACAAACCATCTCGACATGGAAACAATTGAAGCTCTCGGTCGAGCCATCCAGAAATTTCAGGTTAACATGCTGCTTCATCACGTTAGTGTTCAGTATTTATTATTTCAACATGAATGATGTCCAAAGTGACAGATATCATAACATGGTAAATGTCCACTGTGTTCAGAAAAGAAGTAACCCCTAAACATCGCACAATAAAAATGTCAAATCTAAACAAGTTCAAATAAAATTTTGTAAGATTATTTCCCAATTAATTACTGAAAAGATAGTCAAATTTTGTTGCAAAATATTATTTTAGAGCGGAGTTATTGATTGTTGAATATTGATAACAAAATATCTTCGTTACCAGTATGGCATTACGTAAGTAAACCCCGCTGTTAATATACAGTTCTGTAACTTTAACAAAAAACACCCGATTTTAGCTAAATTATGCGTCAATAATGTGCCATCTATTGGCAATCAAAATGCCAGATTTCAGTTAAATCCGCTGAAGGGAACAATAGTTACAGTGGTTTATGTGAGGTGACCCCAAAACACTTCAGTTTCAGGTTTTTGTGGATTACGTTAGACACAAAAGACCTGAAACTGAATTACTTTGGGGTCACCTCACAAAAGTTGCTGTAATTATTGTTTGCTTTGGCAGATTTATTTGAAATTTTGCACTTTGAGTGCCAATAAATAGTGCATTGTTGATACGGAATGTTTAGGGATGTTGGTTATATGCGAATATGTGATCGCATATTTTGCCAAAACCCGCATATTGCATATTTTTTCACATATAATATTTATTTTAGAATCGCATATGCGAAAATTATGCTGCATATGCAAAAATTTGCATATATGCTGCATATTTCAGCATTTTTCTTGTCCATTGTTGTTTTAAGACTGCTAGATATTTTGGCGGCAAACGATTACCAGTATTTGCAATTAGACGTTGAATAAATTGAAGTCAAATATGTCAAAACTGTGCAGAAAATTTCATCATTATGATTCTCAGTCACTTGAATTTGCATATGCCGGAAATATGCGGAAAATATGCAGCATATATGCCACATATATTTCCACATATTTTGCCTCCAAAAGTTCCGCTTTTTTAAAGAAAATTCTCCGCTATAAACCAGCATCCCTAAATGTTGTCAGAATTGGGTGTTTTTTGTTGGAGTTACAAAAATGTACATTAACCGCAGGGTTTACTTGTGTAACTCCATATTGGTAACGGTGATATTTTGTTATCGATATTCAGCAATTTGTAACTATACTCAGAAATGATATTTTTAAACAAAATTTGGTGATTTTTTTGGTAATTTGTTGGGGATTAATCGTACGAAATTCTATTTGAATTTGTTTTGATTTGACATTTTTGTTATACGATGTACGGGGTGTTACTTTTTTCCGGACACAATGTAGATGTGAACAACAATGCATTTGATTCATCAACTCTTGTGCAACTGAAAGTAACTATGTGAACATTTATAGTGCATTTAAAAGCTGGCTGAAACAATGGCTTGATTTGTTGCATTATTAAGGTTATGTTCGCCAAAAACTTCTAAGACACGAGCTGGTTGATGATCTGTGAGTTTTGTTCGTGAAGCCCGGTACACACTTGTGGTCTGGACGGCTTGCCCAAACGGTCTGTTTGGACACTTAGTATTTTGGTCAATAGTTCGAATGGTTTATCCGAATGGTTGTCAAATATGGCAACCATTGAAACCGACCATCCGGGCAGACCATTCAGCTACTCAGTGCCATAGGTGATGCGGTAGAATATGTATATTTATACGAGGATTGCTCAATCATAAATAAGTTACAAAATGGCGTTATTCTGTTAGTTTTCCAAACATAAGAAAATTCGAAATATATGTTTTGTTAGAAATTTAATTCTGAACATATGTGGAAATTTTTTGGATGATGACGTTATTATTGTGATATCATCAGTTTATAGAACACAGCCTATCTGTGTACTATTTTTCCACCAGTAATCTATCATAACTTGCAAATGATAAATTAAATAGTGTTAGAATGAGAAAAGAACAAGTTGATGTCACCTCTTTAAATGCTAAACATTATTGTTACATTTTTCAACATATCATCTGAGTTTCTTCAAACATTTGTCCCATCTGTCAACAAGCTTCTGAATGTCCGATGCAAAGAGCGATGCTGGCTGCTGTTCAAGCCACTGATGAACGACTGATTGCACCTGGGTATCTGATGCAAATTTCTGCCCACCTAGCATTTTCTTACACCAAATGTGTACTGTTGGTTTTGTAAAATACCTGTCGCCATAAGTGGAGTGAATCTTGTTTGCAAGAAGCTCTTTTGCCCACAAAAAATGAACAGTAGTATATTGTTCCTTATGAGATAAATTAAATGGCAACATCACCAAATTTTATGTCTATAAATGACGTCACAGTGACGTCATCGACATAAAATTCACAAGTATTAACCAGTGTTAATTTCCTACAAATTGTATTTCAGATCTTTCATGTTTGGAAAACTAACAGAATGATGCCATTTTGTAACTTATTTATGGAATGACCCTCGTATAGTGTTACGCACTGAATGACGTCGCATATTTTGTTCAAATGTCAAATGTGAATTTATATACCGCATTATCGTTGAAAATTTCTAATGCGCTGAAATATGCAAGACATTTTGTTTACGAAATGGCGAGAACTGGTAGACGAAAGCGAAGACAAAATATAAGGAAATGCACACTGTTGGCAACATTAGGCTTATCTGGTTCTCTTTCCGAAACACTACATGCCAGAAATCAAGGTCATGCCAGGTCAGGTGATGGATTGAGAGGAAAAACAAAAGAAGGTTTACAAACACTCTTAATACGAGAAGCAGGAGGACACATTTATTTATTTCTGACGATGCAATACACAGGAAAATGATAAATAAGTAAAGAAAATATTCAACTGCTGAACTGATTGTAGACAATGCTTTTTCCAATGGTCTGTCCGAATGGTCCATTTGAATGGCCACCTGTACACACTGGCAGTTCGGATGGATCATTCGAGCGGATCGTTTGAAGGGATGCAAAAAAGGCAACCGTTCGGACGGATCACCTGAGTGGACCATTTGGACGGTCCATTCTGACGGCTAATGTGTACTGTGCTTGAGATAAAGTGAGAGAAACTAAGGAGGAAAGAACTTGAGAAGAGGTGTATTTTCAACCACTTTTACAGTCTTTTTTGTTGTTGTAGTTCTAGTAGTTACTGGTATCTGTAATAGTTTCTGTGGTTACATGGTGGACTGCTGGAGTGCTCGTTTTACATGGTGATTGTCTAGTCTGTTTGGTTTGTACCAAATTCTGATTATTGCAGTAATAGTAGCAGCAGTAGTAGTAGTAGTAGTATCTGTAGTAGTGTATCTTTAGTAGTTCTTGTTTTTGCAGGGTGGGGTGGTGCTGGTGTCTCATGACGAGCGACTAATCCGTCTGATCTGTACTGAGGTCTGGGTTTGCGGTGACCTTAAAGTGCGTCGTGTCGAAGGAGGCATCGATGAATACAAGAAACTTGTCCAGCAAGAACTTGCGGCTGCTAGTTAACACAAGTCAACCTCCATGCTCTGCTAGGATTATTGTACAGCAACATTACTGGTCTTGGCCGTCTGTCTGTTTATCTCTCTGTCCTGCATGGGCACCTTACTCATAAACAAAATGGATAGAAAAGCCAAAAGTGATGCGAACGTTTCCCAGGGCAGGACTAACCGGTGTGCCAGCTTAAAAGGTCAAAAGGTCACAGTTCATGGTCATTGGATGTCACTTTCTGTCGAAAATGAGGCATAATGTCACTTAAGTGTTCAGTCACAGCTGGCAGATCAGATGTGCGGGTGGCTTTGCCCATGGCACACTAGGCACTGTGCAGTGGTCTGCAGTGAGTACCAGACGGACGTCTGCATTTATGTCGTCACATGGCACGGCGACATTTTGGCTTGTTTCGTTCAACTTTCACTATTATCACAGTGCATTCTGCTACTTTGACTTCTCCTGGCATGTCTTGTGTGATATCCAGATGTTGCTTTATTTGTTAATGATTGCACAGCTGTCTTCTTGCAGTTTAGGAAATAATTATCTCCGCCAAGGTGAATGTAGTGAACATTGGTGGAGATTAAGTAGTCATTTTTTGTCTGTCTGTCTGTCTGTCTGTGCATATGGTGACTCATAGTGCAGCGGCGCCTGTGTGACGTCATAATAGCAGTGACTTTATTATACAGCGCAAGCAGCAATGCTGACATGTAGTGTTTATTAGTCCGCCCGAAAACGATAGTTTTCGGAAGGACTTCTGTTTTACGCATGATGTTTTTTTCCACTCGCGAAATCTCCGAG
>Ga0209671_1002204_pt1 | contig 17552 bp, 11 predicted proteins | sample WorMetHERISLAND2_2_FD_187401 | JGI IMG/M metagenome (GOLD analysis project Ga0209671, IMG submission 187401) | Marine gutless worms symbiont microbial communities from Max Planck institute for Marine Microbiology, Germany - Olavius geniculatus... | ecosystem: Host-associated > Annelida >...
GTGCGAGTTAATTAATCCGTATAATTTTTTTCATTGTCAATGTGTTTCACCATATGCCACGGAAAACGTCTCGGTGAGGCGTTGAAGCTTCCGAGACTCGAGAGTCTCGGGGAGCTTCAAGGTCTCGGCCAGCGTCTCGGAAGCTGCAATGTCTCGTCTTGGTATCGTCTCGGATTTTAAACGTCTCGTCTCCATCTTGTCTCGGACAAAATTTTGAACATCTCGGTCTCGTCTTGGTCTCGGAGACATGGATCTCGGGTCTTGTCTCGGTCTCGGCTCAGAAGGTCTCGTGCACATCTCTGGCAGTTATTATGTTAATGCAGTAATGCTGGTGTTATTTATACCATTATGTTACTCTATGGGCTATATAATTTCAAAGCTGCCTTATTGCTGCAGTCTTACATTCGTCATTAGTCGTGCTGAGTCCAAGTATGTCATAGCCTGCAATACTGGATGGCAAAGTAATTGCCTGAATAATAATGTAACTGTACGGTAATGTAATATATGCAGTAGTTGTTCATTCTCGACTAGCTGCTGGCATGCAGTAATTTAGAAAGGGTTGGCAGCAAATTACAATCGATTGGTTTTCTTGATTAGTTTTTATCGCACTTTTATCAGTTGTTATTTTGATTGTTTTTACAGTCATTTCAGTTGGCCTGTATAAGTCGATAGACAGAGTACAGCAAATGAAATGAATTAGAACAGAGCTGAACTCGACATCCGAGACTCAGACGAATGATGCTCAATGATGAACGTGGATGAGATGCCCAAGTCTGGGACTCTGGGGCCCTGCCGACTAATCCTGATCCTGATTCTGATCAGGGCTCAAAATGGGAAAAAATAAATGCTGGTATGGTAGCTTTGCCTTCCTACCCTTCTTCCCCTCAAGCTAGCGCTATTTTGGTCACTGATCGATGCAAACATCAGCGACCAGTTGCCTAAATCTCTCAAAAGTATACCAGTATGATTCTGCTCAGAAAAGAAGTGCCGGTATACCATACTGGTCCATACTGTCCCACTTCGAGCCCTGATTTTGATAGAGTCTGGTCTATACCTGTCTGCAGTTCAGCTTGATGAAACTGCTGAAATAAGTTACCTGGAGCTCATGCTTGTTGAAGTTTGACCCTGTTCTGAAGAAGACAGTGTAATTGACATAGAGTATGACATGCTTCATTAAAGCTCTGTGGAACAAAATTGTATTCTAAATAATCTATTACCAGTATTATTATGTGATTTTTGTGGTGCTGTGTGGTCTTCTTTATAGGCATGAATGCAGCTGTCCGAGCCATTGTTCGCATGGGCATATATGTTGGCTGCAAAGTTTATCTCATCAAAGAGGTTTATATGCTTTCTTTATGGCTCTAACTCTGCTTTAAGTGCATACAGTGCACTTGATGAAAGAGGTGTCTGTTTGTCTGTCTGTCTCTCAGTGTGTATGCAAGTTTATTGAAAAAGTTACGAACAGTTTGCTTAATTTTTAGACGGGCATAGCCCAAGGACCAATCATTAAGTTTTTGATGGCCATCTGGATAAGAATTTTAGATCCATAGTCCATATTTGTTTTTCACATAATGCATGGGGGTGTTTTAATGGGGGTATCGGTATCAGTATTTGGCGGATGGCAGCATTAGAATTCTAATGATGAAATGATCGGATTTGGTGTAAGTCTGTGCTCTCTAAGTGCTTATATATTTATTACTGTTATTATTGACGTATTTGAGGTACTGATTTTAGAATGAGTTCAGCTTAGGTTTTTCAGTATCAAATTGATACGTCTGTTTGAACTGTTACGTGCTTGTCAGAAGGCTTTGTTGAAGGTGTTGTCAGATAGTGCAACAGTTCAAGTTGTTGAATCACTAGGAGGTCTTGTCTGTTTACAATATTGGCATGTCATTTTGACCGTGGATTTTCCCAGTAGTCCTACATTGCTGAATCTCGTTGCTGTTTTTGATTATAGTTTGTGTATGGAACAATTTTTGCAGGGATATCAAGGAATGGTTGATGGTGGTGATGCCATTGTTCCAGCAGAATGGAAAACTGTGTCCAATATTATACAGAGGGTTAGTGTGCATGTTTTTTTTTTTTAAATTTTAGGTGTCTAATTGCTCGGTAGTCCAATGGTAACATGTTGGACTTGTAATCCTGAGATAACTCAGAAGCGCAGGTTCGACTCCGCACCGGTACACTGCCGGTAACGACCTTAGGCAAGTTGTTCACACACGTGCCTCTGTCACCAAGCAGTATGATTTGGTACCGGCTTCACCGCTGGGACATAAACAGGCACACGCGTGATACACTGGCCCCGTATCTGTGGTCTCGCAGTGTAAAAAATGGTATCTGGCTGAAAGCCTTAGGAAACGGAGATCAGCGCTGCCCTATGGGCCGTAAGGCTTGGGAAGGACTTTACATAAACTTTACGTTTTTTAATTGCTCGTATTTGCTTAATTGTGCTGTGTCTGTTTTTTTGGTTTATTATTTTTACATGTTGATCCATAAGGCTGCACTAAACAGGTCTCACACATCGATCTGTCTCTTTGTCTGTCGATCCTGTAAGTGCTTGTAACTTGTAAACAAACAGGTGCAGAAAAATCAAAACTTCGTGAATGTACTGCAGAGCACGAGTAAGTGCTGTTGGCAGCACTGTTTGTCTAGTGACTGATGTTGTTGTTGTTAGGGTGGAACAGTGATTGGCAGCGCCCGGTGCAAGGACTTCCGTGAGCGTGAGGGTCGTCTGCGTGCTGCACAAAACCTGCTGGAGAAAGGCATCACAAACCTGGTCTGCATCGGTGGTGACGGCAGCTTGACTGGTGCTAATCTGTTTCGTCAGGAATGGAGCAGTCTTCTGGAGGAGCTCGTATCCACTAGTATGTAGATGTACTCACTGCCTCATCTATCGCTCTAGTGTAACTACTTATGTTTTTGTGTGACCAGCACACTTTTCTGGATTTATTGCAGGCTAGATTTGGTTGCTAAGGACTGAGAAACAGTTGTTTCTAAAATCTGTAGATGAAAACCTACACAAGTTGGGCATAATGCATAACATGGTTATTGAGCTTTGTTAGAAAACAGGTAACTGTTTTTGAATACAGTTTTTTTTAGTTTTTGCTAGTGTTTGTTGTATATAACTTTAGTGGAACAGTTAACAATTTCATCCCTGTTATCATTTGTTAAATATTGTTTGTTTAATGATTCATTTTGTTTTTCTCTAAATTACAGAATGCAGCTTCATTTTCAGTATATTTCATGCATTGCTGATACTTTCATGCAGATAGGATAACGGCTGAAAAGGCGAAGGAGTGCTCACACCTGAACATTGTTGGTCTCGTTGGTTCTATTGATAATGACTTCTGTGGAACTGACATGACAATTGGTGCTGATTCGGCACTGCATCGTATCATCGAAGCCATCGACAACATTGCAACGACTGCTTCCAGGTAATATGTTGCATGTTATTTTACAGTAATGACAAAAACAAAGATCAGAATAACAAGTGAAATTGCTCTTCATTTGTATTCTCAAGGTGGCAGCATAGGACTGATGGTTTGGTCACAATTTGCACTTGTACGTTTTGCCTGGGCATTTGACCCTCAAATCTCCCATTTTCCTAGGGGAGTCAGGGACCCCACCTAACGTGGGACTCCACAAATGTACCTACCACATCATCATCATCATTTCTGGCAAGCACCACTAAGAGTGCTTAGCGCCGAACGTAGACATCAATCTCCAGAGTGGACGGTTCTGAGCCAAGTCAACTGCGTCGTCCATATTGAGGTCGCTGGATTTCAGATCCTGCTGTATGGTTTTCATCCATGTAATACGTCCCAGTGGTCTCCTCCAATTTCCTGCGGGGGAAGCTGTTAAGATCTGTTTTGCATCTGTTTCATCAGGCATTCGTGCAATGTGTCCGAACAGGGACAGGCACCTTGACTGGACTATGGCTGAGAGATGAGGTTGCTTGGTTAACCTTCTGACTTCGTCATTGCGCACATGCTGGTGCCAATTGATTCCTAGCATCTAAAATCCATCTGACAGTTTTAGCAGGGTACACGAATGTGACAGATGACAAGGCAGTTACAACAACAGACAGACCGTGCTATGGATAAATGTGTAGGAATAGGCGGAATTGCTTGGACTGCAATATGTGATTACACTGCATAGTATTTGTTAAAGTGTAACTTTGTAGTTGATCTTTTATAACAGTAGTCGCTTGGTTGCCTTCTTGTTTAATGATGATTAATTCGATAATGTGCATACTGTGTTGTGCAACAGTCATCAGAGGTGCTTTGTGATGGAAGTGATGGGTAGGCACTGCGGGTACGTGACGGTTTCTGTACTCAAATAAGTCATCTCTAAATCACTCTGTCTTTCATTCTGTATTAGAAGTCTAAATATTATCTTGTGTCTGTCATCGCATCTATAGAGTGGTTTAATAAGAATGCAGATGCTAAGTCAGTGAACGTGTATGTCTGTTTGTTTGTGAAGTTCTTGCAATCATTTAGTCAACAGTGTCTTTTTTCTAGTGCTGGCTTGTCATCTGATCTTCGAGTTTCTTGTTCACTAACTGAAATAACCGATTACGATCAGACTTTAAAAAATTTATTCTGTTTGCAGATGCACTTTCACTGTTGTCATTTTTTACTATCCATAATTAGTGTATTTTTTCGTTTTATGAAACTTTCTACGTTGCTATACGAAACTTATTTTTCTTTGCAGCTCTTTACTTTTTATGGTAGTGCTTATTTACTTGTGATATCTGGTCTTTCTGCTGCAGATTTGGACCCATTGTGTCTCGATAACAGTCACACAAAACATAAATTTCGCTCCGCCACTGATTGTGATTGTGTCTACACTTTGCATGGATGTCTAGGCCATGTTGTTCTATTGTTACAGATATGTGCGGAGAAACTGAGTGCTTTGTGTGTTTGTCGTCAGATACCTGGCACTGGTTGCTGCATTGGCTTCAGAGGCAGATTGGGTTCTGGTTCCCGAGTGGCCACCGGAGAGAGGATGGGAAGATGTTTTGTGCAACAAATTGTCGCAGGTCTGCCATGTGTATTTTGCTTCAGATTCAGTACTCAAACATATTCTAATCCATGTTCACATTGACTTTACGTGGGTGTTTTGTATATATGCAGTGTTATGGTGCATTGAAATTGATTATTTGATTTTGTCTGTGGTTAATGGTGCCATATTTTTGGTAGTTTTGAGTCGATGTTATTTTCTGTGTTGTTCCGTGTAACAGATTGACTAGTTTTTAGTCCCTTAGTTATTTTCGTTCAGCAAATTGAAGCTGATGGTTGGATGGTACTTAGCTATTTCTAAAATTTTTTTTGTGGAAAATGGCCCAACTTGTAGTAATTCTGTAAAGCGTGACCACCTAAATAGTAAATAAAAATCAAAGTTGGTGATTTCAGTGTGGAATTGGCCACGCTGCTTTAGCCGTTGTAGTCAGCGATGACACGTAGCCAGTAATTATCTGTGGTGTATGTTTATATCTCAGCTTTTTGCATTGTGCACATATATGATGCTTTTTTCTGCTTACTGTTGTTGTGTAAGTATCAGTCAGTGCCTTGACTGTGGTATCAAGTCTGTAGCAAATATTGGTATATACTGGTAGCAATTCCCAAATATTGGCTCGTTAAATGCAAAATCAAAAGTATTACTATGCATAGGGGAGTTTCACGTGTTTGTCAGAGCTCATTGTGGAGTCGTGTTTGTGCACAGGAGCGTCAGCTAGGCCAGCGTTTGAACATCATTATTGTAGCTGAGGGCGCCATTGATCAGGACGGAAAGATCATTACTCCCGACTACGTCAAGGATGTGAGTGATCAGTACTGAATGATGTTCATCTTGCTATAATGTGCAGAAAGTTTGTCTGTTTGTCTGTCATAGCCCTCGGGTATTTTCTGTGTTGCACGGTTGCAGACCCAGACCACTATGTTTGAGTTCTTAGGCCTTAGGTACGTGCATTCTCTCCTTGCCCCCCTCCATTGCGGGCAGCCTGAGGGGGCTGAGTTGCCGGGTAACGGAGTGGACCCACCCATATGGTGGGAACTTTACTAGTGCTGTTAATGCTTTAAACCAGACCTGTGAGTGTACAACTGTACACGCCCGACTTACTCTGCACGTACTGGCCCAGCGCATTCTGACCAAGTCTGTCTTGCGGCCCAGGCTGAGGCCATTGATCTCTTGGCCAAGTCTGGCCAGCGACCCATTATTCTGCTGATATTCAGACCCTGGCCAGCTGTGTCCATTTCGTTGACTTTTCATCAGCTGGATCTTTGCTGTTATTTTTCACAATCAAAAATTTTACATTACACCATCAGTTTGCCATGCGAACTAATACATTTTAATGGATATTAAAGTTAGTTTTTTTGAGTGAACTTCAGACTTTAAAATATTGATCTCCTGTTAAAGCTTGGCCTGATTATTTTTTTGGTGTGGCCCATTTTGATTCAGATTTAATTTAAGTCTGGCCCAGACATCTGGCACTAGTTGTGCTGCATTGGCATCGGAGGCCTAGACTGGTCTATGGAAGACGCCACTTGCAGGTGCTTTGATGGTGCACATGTCATCAAGCATTGTACATTTTGTCTTTGGATTATGTTATCGGAATGCATTTTATAATTCATAGATAATTTTTCCACGTTGTAGAAGCATGATAGCATGTGGCTGTTATTGTTTGCAGTTAATTGCCACTCGTCTTCACTACGACACCAGGGTAACGATTTTGGGGCATGTACAGCGTGGAGGCAATCCGTCAGCTTTTGATCGTACTTTGGTTTGTATTTAATTTTACTTGCTCATCATTTCGGTACTGCACAGTAATTAGGTCGTCTGTAGTCTGTTTATGTAGTTTAAGACATGAATTTTGTGCAGCTTGATGTCTGTAATACCATATTTTGATCGTTATATGTTCTGGCAAAGTGCATTGGTACATGTCGCTGTAAGCAATAGGCATAGTTTGAAAACTATGACATTGCCTGTGAACATGAACACTCAGCCTAGTGTCTGCCATTATGCACCTTTTGATTTACTTGCATCACGTGGCACTGTATATAAATGTGTTTTCATTTATTGAATAGCTGCGGGTTTTGCAACTTGCAGCAATAACTTGCCACCTGATCCTGTTGTGACTGTAAAAGTACAGTATATTTATTTTATAGTTTTTTAATGCTCTGCTGAGTATGTTGTATGCATAGCAGTGTATGCTGTTGGCAGGGATGTCGTATGGGTGCTGAAGCAGTGTTAGCGTTGATGGAAGCTACACCTGAAACACCGGCTTGTGTCATCTCCCTCGATGGCAACCAGGCTGTCAGAGTGCCATTACTGCAATGTGTTGCAAAGGTGAGACTGCCAGCATTCTGTGTTTCTTTGCAGCTTATTGAGTATTTTTCGACATTGATGTTAAACTTATAGGCAGATCTTGTAATACAGTATTTAGTGCTTTGCTTTGGTTTCTGTGGCTTGCTTATTCTTTGGCTGTTTTATCGTATGTACGGCATAAAGTATCATAGCGGCTATTTATTTTGCTTTTTTAAATTCTTGATGCCATTGATTGATTGAAAGGAACAGTATCTGAACTCTATAAATTGCAATTTTGCGAGTACATGACATTTTTTCTTTGTGGACCTCGATCTAATTTGGAATAGTTTTGAAAAAGTACACAAGTTAGCAGAGTGCAGAATATTAGCACTAACAGAATCAGGTTTTCTCATTATTGTATCATGTCAGTCATATATGACATATTAAACTATTGACACAAGTAAATGTGGTATAAAGTTAAATATCGGACTACGTTGAGTCCCGTCATATTGCTGGTCAGATGACTGAGTAAGTAGCCATTCAGCCTGTGACAAATATGCTGCTTCAACAGTTCATAAAAAAAGATTTTGGAATATTCAACTTTACTTAACAAATAGTAATTTCAGAAAAATGGAATGTAAGTGATTATCATCCACCTGGCGTTGGTGTTATGTACTTCTGTGTAAGTTTATCGTAGATCGGCAGTTACGTTTTTCAGTTCATATCATTGCTGAGTTTATGGACCGGTGCTGTTGTTTCTGAATGTTTGGTGCGATTGCAGACGAAAGCCGTGCAGCAGGCAATGGATGAGAAGAACTTTCATCGTGCAGTCGAATTGCGTGGCAGGTCGGTTATTGCATGCTCGGCTGTGACGAGTGCATATTGTGTTTGCCGAATAATTGTGCAGAAAGCCACACTGATACCGTTACTGTGTGTCTGAGCAGTCTGTCGTGAAAGCTGTTTTTTAAACCACTTTTTCGATAAAGTGCAATAATGACAGTAATAAATTTTGATTTTTGTTAACTGTTCAGCTCAGGAATAGTAGCATACAGAAGCAGTTTTAAAGATTGTTGTATTGTGAACCTGTTTTGATGTCATAGGTGAGTTTTAAGTGGATTCAGGTCCGCTATTCTGAAAGTTTGCTATTCCGAAAGTCTACTATTCCCACTAACCCCAAGGCTGACCCTAATCCTAACCCTCACCTTAACCCAAACGTTAGCACTGCGGCGCGTATCGACACAATGGACTTTCGGAATAGTGGACCTTTGGAATACCTTTCAGTGGCTATGCTGCTATTGCACTGGTCACTAATGAGTATACCTTTGCATAATTTTTTTGTCAGTTTTTTTTACTTTGTTTTATAATAGTTTATTCACTTCCTACAATACTTAAATGTTTAAGTGCTGAAGTGTATAGCATTAAAAGGTGTAATGAAAAACGAAGCACTTTTGATCCAAAAACATCTTCAGAATTCTAATGTATGAAATGCATGTAGTGCTTATTTTAGACAATATGATTTTGTTATATCAGTCGCTTCACTTTGATTTGCTAGTAGTGACAACAAAATCATCTGACATTTAAGACTTTTGTGATTTTGTATCCATATTTTTTGTGAGTCGTGTTAATATAATAGTGAATAATGACTTGAATATAGTACATTAAATGTATGCAGCACAGAGGCAGTAGATCAGTGATTTTCAACCAGGGTTCCGCGAGTATTTGCCAAGGGTTCCGCGGCTCATCAGTAAAAAAGTAAAAATAACCTAACGTGCGAAATTACATCAGAACAAGCCATAGAAGTACTACGCACCGAATGCTTAGTTCCAAATTAGCCATCTACTTTTGCATACAATGTTGAATATTCTTCTTCTGGTTAACAATGTTAGAATATTTGCATTGAACAGCGAACACTAACTTATTAGTGTCAGTGTTAAGGAATCGTGTGTCCATTTATTGAAATACTTTCATTTCCTGGAACATTCTGCTTGAAAAATATAAAACTAAGCCCATTAGCGCAACTAGCTGGGGGGTCCAGACCCCTGAGCTGTCTGTGGTCATGAAAACGTAAAAGATCCAGTGATAATTTTTGGGCCGTTGGCGACTGTCTCGTAAAGTGTTTTTGGTTACGGGTGAAATAAAAATGCTAAATAATATTACACTAGTACGGTGAAATTAAACAAGTCTTGCCTGCTGCTTTATCGTCAGCATTTCAGGGTTTTGCCCCAGACTCCCACAGGTTTTCTGCCTCTCGACTCCGATGAGGACATCGGTCCCCAGACACCCCAAAAATTCCACTACATTAAGCTTACACAGCAAAATGTCAAAAATTGTGACTGCAATTAATGCTTTGGCAGAGAGAGAGGAGGGAGAGAGTATTTATTTTCCAAACACGTTAACAATAGTGAAATACAATAATATACACTGAAGGCGGGCTGCCAGAAATGAAAACACTTATCAACCCTGGCCACCCATGGCATGCAGTGCTGGCAGCTATTCGGTATTATACAAACTGTGGATTATTACAGGAGTTATCAGAACAACCTATTTGACTACAGGAGACTTAGCAAAGTCCACCCTCCTAAGGAAATCGAGCTTGTAAGTTGGTCGGTCGAGCAGTAGCAAGGTCTTCTCTTAGCTGTTTGAATGTGTGCATGTTCTGCAGTGATTTATCTGCAGCTGTATAGACAGCTTATTGTATGATACTTCTCTTCTTATTTTCCAGCTAATAATTTTAATTTTTTTTTCTCACTGTTTAACGTGCAGATTTGTCTAGTATAGATAACTGAGAATGCTTTTTGGCTATAATGTTGCTTTACTGACTGGTAGATCTGCAGCTGCGCCATGCAAGTGGACATTGCAGAAATGACTTGCATTAATGCACAGTGTTGCATAAAAATGTGGCACTTTTTTTCTTATCAGCACTCATTTCTGGCTGAATTAATTTTATTTGCTTCTGCTTCTGCAATCGACTGTAGTTTCATGCACAATATTGAATTCATTAATTTTGAGTATTTTCCACCTTGTTTCGGTTGGTTTTCAATTTCTGCTTGGCACTCTGTATTATGATTAGAACATCGTGGGATATTTTTTAGTTCAGTTTGTGAGCAGCATTAAAACAGTGCTAAAGTCATTCAGATTAACTAATATCTGATAGAGCTGAAGAAATCTGCCATGGTTTTATACATCACAGTGTATCAATTAATTGCATTTTCTACATGGTTTGATGTACAAACTGTTAGAAGATGTTTTAGCTGCTTGGGTGTCATACTCTCTAGTTCGTCTGGCGGCTGCCTGTCTGTGTAGTGTTAGTGATTGCTGTGTTGTAACATAGCCGTGTAATACGTAATATGTAATGCAGTGTGTAACATGACTGTGGGTGTCATGCACTGGCCTGTAATGATAGTAGATGCATTTATCACACAGATCCTACGAGAGCAATTTGGAAACTTACCTGAGACTGTCCAAGGTTCGACCACACCCGCAGAATGGTTCTACCCCAGTGGTAAGTAGCACAGTGACTGCAAATGCAGTACGTCGTCAGACTTTCCACCTTCCAGTGGTTACTGATAATTGTAATAATGATAATGATAATAATACCAACAAACAAAACAGCAGTTATCTATTATCTGAACTAAAGGTCGGGTTACAGCTACATGTAGAATGCTACAATCAGTTCTGCCGATGCTGACACATGGAATTGCTGAATCTGCACTGTTCGTTCGACAGTTAAAGCCCAAGTCGCACCAAAAACGATACTGGCTAAATATGTGTAGAATGTAATAATTTACTAATTAATAATACATTGATCATTTGAAATGAAAACATTACCTTAGATTAATTTCAATAAAATAATGTGCGAGCAGAATTGTGATGTAATGAACACCGCTTTGTTTATAGCGTGTATTTCAGTGTGCAAGGAAGTTTAAATGCCATGAAAAAAGTGAAGTGGCTTTAATGATAGTGATCGTAACAGGCTGATACACTACAGTTGAACGTAGTATTGTGAACAAGTTATGTACGTTATTATCGGTGTTCTTGGCGTGGCCCATGCAATGCCTTGCAGTGCAGTTGAACGAAGCATGACTGTTTTGTTGCTGTTGCTTGAATGTGTTCTGTGCATGCAATTTTTGCACACTGTGCACAATTTTCAGCACATCTGCACAGATGTTTCATTTCACATCTCACCATTGTCTCGCATGTTGTCACTGTTCTTTTTTTTACATTACGTTGCAATTACAAATCAAAGTATAGGTTTTAATTTTTTTGCTATTTGCAAAACCAACATCTGCTGCATCTACAGGATTACTGTTTCTTGCCTGTGAGTATGCTTTTAACATTGGCCGTCACATTTTAAGTGTCAGCATTTTTTGTGAAGTTTGAAGTTGATACTAGAATTTATTATGGCATTGTTATCTTTTATTTTTTTGTTGTATGATTTTGTTACATTGAGCTTTGACCTTTGATCTTATACGTTTGTCTCTGTAAAGCACCACATCACCAACCCATTCCTACATTTAATTTTTTGGAGTTACCCATTTTTGGTGTTGTGATATTATTGTGGCCAGTGTTATTGTGGCTTTTCACAATTGTTACATGTCACGTGACCTTTTGATAGACTTTTGACTGGTGGTAAAAGTTGCGCATATTTTCAATCTTCAACAATGCAGTGATACGGAACTACATTATGTAATTGAGCATGTGAATAGAGTAATAATTGCCTTTGTGCTAAATGCCAAAATTATAAGAATGCTTGTTGCTTACTTGTAGCCAGCACAGTTAGACAAAAAGTCGCATTGCACTACAGCTTTAGTTGAACAAAACTATCTCGTTTTCACTAGTTGTATAAAATGTTCAAAACTGGTATTTTAATGTCGAAATTCTACCAGCTCATTCTTCTGCAACTGCAGTCCTGCTGCTGTGAAGCTTCTGCTATGTATCTGTGACTTTGAGTTGAAAGTAATTTTGCCAATACTAACATAATATTGAGTGAGTAGTTAGCTACTTGCAGGCAGATAATGTTAATATTATAATCTTTCTTGTTCTGGTGGTAGCTGACATCCAAATGATAGCCTGATGGCTAATGACCTTTTGTGTTTGTCACATTTAATGTAGTGGCTTAACTGCATTGCTGCTGTACTGTGAAGAACAACTGAATTAGAATAAACAAGGCGTGAAATGCAGAGCTAAAATACAGGGCTAAAATACACTATGAGGTGTGGTAAGAAGTTTTCGAACTCCACTTTTCCGGTGATTTCTGCTGCTGTGGTGCATGTCGTAAGTGATTATTATTCTGCCAGATTTTAAGTTAGAAGAGCAACTGGCAACTGTGTCTGATGGAGAAGAAAGTTGGTGCGTTCATTAAGATGATTAATAAAAGTTTGGTTAGTCCTGTTATTCCATGTCACATTGAAGGCATTGTAATATACTTGCACAGCTGTTAAAGATAGTGTGAGAGTTCACACAAGTTATGTCCTGGGTGTACATATGTATGTACGTGGGCATGTGTGCATATGTTAAGACTCCGTACACACTCGGCATCATGTACGTCGGTGCTCCGGCTTGTGGCATGAATGCTGCAGCTCGTGCGTTCGTCCGCATGGGTCTGACACAGGGCTGCAAGGTGCTTGGCATTCGCTACGGTTTTGAGGGACTGCTTCAGAATGACGTGAGTACACTACGCTGACTGATAAAAAAAGTTAAAGATCACTGTAGCTTTTTGTGGGGACCCATCGCAGAGCTATGGAGTGTGGCCCCACCTTAATCCCAATCAGTCTAGTGGGTACTGTCTCTCCCAGAGTGATGGAAGGCTGCCACTTGTGATAATCTTTGCAGACAGTTTCCCATCCATGTAGTGACCACTCGATAGCATTCCATCTGGGAGTTAAACTCACAACCTCATGATGGCAAGTCCATCTCGTTATTTTTATGCCACTAAGCCGTGTGGTGTGCCCATTTGCCTGCCATTGTGTAAACTTTTAGAGCAATATTACTGTTATAATAATATAACATTATCTTGTTGAGTTGACCAACTGTTTGTTAGCATTAATGGATTACCTGCAGTAGAGTGTAATGGTTACAGAAAATTGAGAACAGTTGCTGTTGGCAGTTTTTGCTCACTTGATAGGCTGGTAGGTTACCAGTATATGGTCAGTTGTGTGGTTTATGTTTATTTTTTTGCATAAATTTCATTATGGTATTTCTTTCTGCCAGTGTCTCAGAAACTTGCTGTGCAGAAAATTATACCTGGAAACCATCATTTGAATTTGCTTATTTTACTATCATCTTTGAAGTAACTCTGCTACTAAGGCAACTCTGCTTGCTTGCTTGATTTCCAGATGTCTTGCATGTTTCCGTGTATTTGTGCTGCGTCTTTGTTGATATACTAATTTGCTTTCTGTTTTGGGAATTCATCTTGTGAATGCTATGACTTGAGTATGTATGAATTGTTAACCAGGTGTCAATACTGAACTGGACAGAAGTGCAGGGCTGGGCTGGTGCCGGTGGCGCCAGACTGCGCACGACTAGGTCGGGTTTGGTGTTCTGTAAGACTTTAATGCTGACACGAATTTGGCATAAATAGTGATTTATTTTAGCAGGACCGACAAATGTTGTTTGCTTTCGAACTGATGTCACACAATGGATCACCATTTTAGCAGGTGAAATAATGTTATATGATGCACAGAATCAACTGATTTTATTGTTTAAAATAAAATGTGTTCTATTTGCAATGAGAAATTGGCAGATATTTTCTAAAGTTAGAGTTGTGATTGACCATCGAGCATTGTTGACAAATGGATTGATCCATCCGTTCATCTGTTTATGTATTTGTTTGATTATTTTAGTTCTCTTTATTTTAGTTTAGAGGATGGAGAAAAAGGATGCAAATGCCATTTAGTGAATTTGACTCCTGCAATGAACGACGACTATTAAATGCTTAACAGCGGTAAGGTGTTCAACTGTGCATAGTCGATGCAAGTTATGTACATTTGTAAACCAAGACTCATAAAACATAACCTTACACTGTTAGTGGTAGCATCAGTGTTGTTTAGCATCATTGATATGTAATTTGTGAATGCTGTGACAATGCTTTGTCTGCAGGCTATTGCCAGATGCTGTCGGCCTCGGCAAAATTGCTGCAAAACTGAAGGAGTTCCATATCCATGGACTGGTGTTGGTTGGTGGATTCGAGGTAACGTCATTCTTTTATTATTGTTTCTGTGAGTTTGACTGCATGTGCTAGCAACATTTTCATTCACATTACACTGAATGCTGTATTATTTTAATTCTTTTTAAAAATAGAAGCTTAGAAAACGTTTAATGTTGTTGAAAATCTTTTGTTGTGTCGGCTAAATATTTATATTGAGAGGCTGCCAGGCTGTGTGTGTCTTGGTTCTCATATTAAAGCAGAAATTTGTACATTTTGGGCCACGGACACTGTAGTGTTATATAGTGCATCTGACATACCTGGATTATTTGTAACAAGATGTCAAAGTTTGGTTCCCATGCAGTTATGTTGATATTGAGCTGTACAGTTAATGAAACTTGCGATTTGATATTAATACTTGTTTATTGCTATTTTATATTCTACATTTTACATGTGTGCAAATGGGTAAATGTTGATTGTGTTTGGCGTGCAGGCTTTTCAGAGTATAATGATGCTGGCCGATGCAAGAGAACAGCATCCTGAGTTCTGCATCCCAATGACCATGATACCAGCGACCATCAGCAACAATGTTCCTGGAACGGACTTCACCCTCGGCACAGACACTGCACTCAATGCCATCTGTGATGTTAGTCTAATAGTTTTCATAACTTCTGTGTTCATCATACTGCTACAAACAGCTGTTGTCAGTTTTTTAACGCGCGAGAGCTATTGTAATTTTGTCCATCTGTTCATCAATCTGTCCGTCCGTCAAGACCAGTTGAGATAGAGACTTCAGGTTTTCACCATATGATAGCTTAGTGTTTCTAGTTTTTTGCGACAAAATTTCATGCCACTGGTTGAAAGGGGTCCCCATGAATGAGGGGGCAAAAGAGGGAGACTCCTGCTAAAAATATGTTATTCTACCGCTATTGGCTTGTCTGATGTGAAAATAGTTGCAGTTAGGCACCAACATGCTGCTTATCATAACAAGCACTGGCAACGAGCTTTTTAGAAATGTCAACATCAATGACCTTGAACTCCCAAAATAGGGGGTTTTAGTGAAATTTTTGTGCCAAAATGGCTGGAGATAGACCAAGACAACCTGCATATGAAATTTTCAGCACTGAATGTACATTTTAGCAGTCCAAGTTCGGACCCTCTAGATTGAGAAAGGTCTGCACTCGCGAGTGTCAAAGAGGGGTACCTTTCTAAAAAGTGGTTATTTATTCGCTGTTGTCTTGTCTAGTGTGAAAATGGTTGCAGATAGGTACAGACATGCTGCTTATCATAACAAGCACTGGCGACGAGCTTATTTATGTCAACATCGATGATCTTGAATGATCTTGAACCCTAAAAATATTGATTATGAGTGATTTTTTGGCAAATTTTGGCTGCAAAGAGTGAATTGCAATGAAATGGATGGAGATAGATTAAGATTACCTGCGAACAGGAACTGCCATAGGCTTTCGCGCATCTCATGAGCATTAGCTCAGATTTCTTGTACTGTGTGCTTTATCTGAACAGTTTTAAGATTGTGTCTGTGAGAAGTTGCAGCTGATTGTGAGCTTGTGGTTTGCTCATGCTGCACAGTCAATTAAATTACAACAGTTGCTGAATGACATTTCGGTTTTTTTGTGTTGCATTTAGTTTTGATATGATACTGACAAAGCAACAAAATGTGTGTATTCTGTAATTTGAAAAATGAAAAAATGAAGTTAATGTTGTTTTGATGTATAGAAATGACAGTTGACGGCATATTGTATTTGATATGCTGCATAAGTTTCAGAAGGTAGAAAGGACAGTTGATTGGTGTCGGAGTTTGTGCTGCTGACTGTAGATTATTGATCGTATCAAGCAGTCAGCGTCAGGCACCAAGAACCGTGTGTTTGTCATTGAGACGATGGGTGGTTACTGCGGCTACCTGGCCACGCTCAGTGCATTGGCTGGTGGGGCTGATGCTGCCTACATCTTCGAGGAGCAGTTCTCCATTGCCGACCTTCAGGTATTCTTCCTTACTCGCTAGTTGACTCTAATTGTTTACCGAGTAGGAACATTTGCTAAGTGTTTTTTTCTCTCAGTTATATCTGCTATGTAACATTAATTTCAGTTTTATGTGCATTGTCATTTTGTGCTTCGTAAAGGTTAAACTTTTTGTTCCATTATTATGTGTATGTGCAATTTTGCTTGCAAACGCCATCCCTGAAATGACCTATACTGTGTTGGGTGGGACGTTAAACCCTACTCACTCACTCACTCCTATGGTCTGGGGAATTCAGGGAAAGTCAGGAAATGTAAAAGTACCTGGGTGCAAAAGTTAACAAAGATGCAGAAAAAATTTTGCCAAATTTCACGGGCCTGTTCGCAAAATTCTGTGGCTCACCGCGCAAAATTGTTTGAATTCCGTGGCTTACTGTACGGTCATTTTTCCTGCAAAATTCTGTGATATTCCATGGAAATATCAAAATTATGCAGAAAAGGGCAAAATTCTGCGGAAAAGGGCAAATTCCACGGCTCGGCTCGAAATTCTGTGACCCATGGAAAACTGTGGGCCCTGGTAATTAGAAGTTGGAAGTTGGGACTCCAGGATTACAGCGATGGAGATCTTTAACTTAACCTCTGTTTGCCATATTTCTTCAGCATGACACGGAAGTTTTATGCAAAGTCCGTGTCATTGCGAATTTACGATGTAAATGAAGATGATTTTGGTGATGGCAAGTTTTATTGCAAGGGAGCTCATTCCCTTTGTGGCACATAGAGGGCCTAGATGGGACCATTAAACCAAGTAGTCTAGCATGGTTCCCTGTCAAAACCTGGACCATCAACACTAGCCAACTACATGAAACCTAACCCTAACCCTATCCCTATTACTAATCCATAATTCCTAACTCTAACCTTAACCTTTACCTAATGATATCCCTTTTCCCAAACTTATTCCTAACTCTGATCCCTAATTGTAATCTTATACCAATTTCTAGCTCTATTCCAAACCGTAATTCCTATTAGAAGAAGAAGAAGAAGATTCCGCATAGACAGCTAGGTCCATTGCGAGGGAGCTCATCCCCTTGACGGCACTTTGAGCCGGCGAGGGCGAAGCCCAATTAAG
>Ga0209671_1002208_pt1 | contig 17545 bp, 8 predicted proteins | sample WorMetHERISLAND2_2_FD_187401 | JGI IMG/M metagenome (GOLD analysis project Ga0209671, IMG submission 187401) | Marine gutless worms symbiont microbial communities from Max Planck institute for Marine Microbiology, Germany - Olavius geniculatus... | ecosystem: Host-associated > Annelida >...
CGGTTGGCGAGGTACGAACTGATCCACGAGTGAACGACACCGTTGACGCCGTGGGAAGTCATCAAACGACGCAGTAAGATCGGGTGATCAACAGTATCAAATGCGGCAGACAGGTCGAGCAGTGTTAGCATCGAGAGGTCGCCGCGATCAGCGGCAGTCAAAACGTCTGACAGGACTTTGAGGACCGCTGTCTCAGTTGAGTGTTGTGCCCAATAAGCAGACTGGAGACTCGGCAGCAACTTGTGGACATGCATGTGGTCGAGAAGTTGTCGTGCCACCAGATGCTCCAACAACTTCGACAGTATGGTTAAATTAGAAATTGGCCGAAATGACTTGACGTTGGCTGGATCTAGATCAGGCTTCTTTAGCCGAGGTGTAATGTACGCCACCTTAAACACGGGCGGCACGACACCAAGAGACAGCGACCGGTTAAAAAGAGCTGTCAGAAATGGTGCAAGCACGTCCACGTGCTGCTTCATCAGGCGTGTCGGCATCGGGTCGGTCGTAGACTGCTTGTCGGGCAGCTGGCGCACAGCAGCAACTACGTCGTCAGTGGTCAGCTGACTGAACTGGTGCAGCGAGCAACCCAGCGGTGCAGTCGTGTATTGTGGTGGTGCTGCCCCATCCGTCGACGCACGCGCACCGGCGACTTTGTCGTCCATGTGCCGGTGAAAATCAACGGCAGTAATGGTCGAACTGGCCGGACTGGATCCGCGACCCATGAGCTCATTAACAGACCGCCACAGCTCAGATGGACACGATTTCTCGCTGCGCACTTTCTCAGTCCAGAAAGGTGGGGCCCTCCAAACGTCGCGGGCCCTGGGGCAACTTACTCCCCCCTGTTCTCCCTCTCAACAGGCCTGAGTGCGTTAATAACGCGTTATTTAATGTGTTAAAAAATTAACACAGTACGTTAATGCGTTAAAAATATTAACACTTTGACAGCTCTAGTTATAATACTCCAGACACTGCTGTGAGAGATAGGCGACATAAGTAGGTCAGGAAATAAGATTGTAATCATAATCATCTCAATCGTTGTCAAGATGATGAATTTTATTACCGAATTGTGCTTTGTTGGACGTAGTTGTTGTAGCTAATTTTGTTTGTAGTAAACTATAATCGTTGTTAATGAAATATTTTTTACTTGCTCATCTGCAATGAGCTTCTCTTGTTACAGTGATGCTTTCCAAGTTATTACCCATGATATCCGACAGTGGCGTCATGGTGAGAAGGGGGCAATTATTCACCTCAAATTTTTTGCTGTCAGAAAATTGTTGGCGATACTTTTTTCGTCCGAAAATTTCCATCTGAAAGTGCAACATTTTAGGCTGAAAATGCTTTATTTTGTGGTATATTTAGGGGCATAATTGAAGTTTTGAACACCCATAATTGCCTCTCTCGGAAATTTGCAGCTGTACTGTATAACGCCACCACTGAGGTTTGTAAGCGCAGAAATTCATCAAAATAGGCTTCCATCAGATGTCGTCAGGGTGTATTTAAAGGTCCATGGCCATGGTCAAACTCACGCAATTGATGTAGCTGTTAATTACACATTTCACCTTGCATCTATAATATGTTGATTTATAAATATACGAAATTAATAGCTTCTTGTGACGAAAATATGGCCTTATGTTACGTTATGCCAAAAAAATTTCAAGCACACGCACATTTGATGACGTCACCGGCGCGGCCCATCAACATCATGAATATTAATGGCTTAGCCCATGACGTCATTAGATAAGGCTAGGCCATTAATATTCATGATGTTGATGGGCCGCACTGATGACGTCACCGGTTGTGCAGTCTAGCCAAAGTGGCGTCGCGTTTTTTATATCATATATGTAAATCGTCGACTTCAAATGTATGTTTCTCCATGTTGACAAAACGCTGGGCGCTGATATTACTGTCACAATTATCAGACGAGTATGCAATTTCAGAAAAATGGATAAAATGTATATGTTAATTTTGGTATTTGTGGACCTTTAAGGTACAACCTTGAAAGTGAAAAAAATAATGACAGAAGAAAAGTATTATGAAGGAAGGGACAAAACTGATGTCCAAATGATGAAGCAAATGAAAACTCCCATGCACGCAGAAATATTTATTACTAGGGGACCACATTGCATGCAATAATCACATAGGGCGCAAATCTGTCTTTTTAGTTAATGACCTAAATTTGCTGCTTGAACTCCAGTGATGTCAAGTTTTTTCATTCCATGTGTTTTTGCAGTTAAGTTTTGGTCCAGATATGCGCATAGGCAGCTGGCTATCTTTACCGTAGAATTAGATACATGAGAAATTGTTGGCAATGGCTGTATTAGTACTGGTGGTAGTAGGTCTTAGAGGCATATTGTGTAGTAGTGGAGTGGTTAAGCGAGTACCCAGTACGAGCTTATACCACTCCAGACAGTGGGGTATCGCACTTGAACCACATGCAGATAGAATAGACTTCACTACCGTTTGCTTTTTGACGCACAGCTGCAGCAAAAAATGTGAAAACAATAGCTCAGTGCAAACTGAGCATGATTCAAATTGCTTAATTCTTAGGACTTTGCTCTCCTGAAAATGCGTTTGCGGCCAAGTCTGCACGGTCCACCTCTAGCTGGTGGGGAAAGGCCTTAGAGGGTTCGCTCTCTCCTATCTAACAAGCCCATTCCCTTTCAGCGTTTGGCGTTTATTTTCAGCCTTTTGACTCTAGCCTTAGTCTTACCACAGTTTAAAATATGTATGTCTTCAAATATTCTGTACTGATGAAATTTATTTATTATCTGTCCCATTGCTATAGCATAGCGTAGGACAGATTATAAAAATCTCTTGCGTCTGTCTGTCAGTCTGTCTGTAAACACTCCTACGGCCCAAATTTTGATTCGATTTTGATGAAATTTTGCACAGTGATTCGCGGCTTGAAAAGTAAGATCGAGTTTGTTTGAGATAAAAATCTGATAACTCCTTCCTCTATTTTACCCCAATTTTTAAAGATTTGCATTACGGCCTATGGGGACTTCATAGGGGTCCCCGTAAAAGATAATTGCGTGCTGTTTGCACCTATCCCCCTTCTACGCAGCTGCTAGGCCATAGCATGGCAATGGGACAGATACCTCGTTCCACGGAACGTATTTCTAGTTTATTCATAAACACGGTGCTTGAATGCTACCCTTGTCCAAGGAATTTGGCTTAGCTTGGAATAACTGTGGAAAAATGTTGGCTGATGGCAGAAAAACCTTGAGCTGGATTGACGTGGAATGGTGTTGCAGTATGTTATATTTGCAACATTGTGTGTCTACAAATTGTTAATGGTATCACCTTTTTTTCTTTCGTTTTTTGTTTTGTTTTAATTTTAATTTTTTGTTAATGGTTTTTTCATTTGTTAAATTTTCAGTTGACTTTCAGTAATTCAATTGTTAGTCTTTGCTAATGACTTATAATGTAACCGACAGTTTCCGGTGGTTGTTAATTAATACGTGTGACTAGTGGCGTGCATTTCACAACTTTGATCAATAGTTTAATAATCAGTTTAATGAAATAATGCTGCTGGTTGAAATGTGTCTGTGCTAAGAAAGAAATATATTTTGTTACGCATTTGTTACCTGCTCATGGTTATCAGTTCATAACAGTTTGCAGTGTGTTTTCCGTGGAATGTTTCTAGACTAAAATAGTAAAAATTGCTGCTACCAGAAGCGTTTTTACAGCAAAAAGTCAACAAAAGCGCTGCAACCGGGACCCCCAGGCTGGCCTGCCCCCTGCGCTGAAGCAGCTTTTATAAGCTCCCCCTAGATCCCACAGTTGGATGTTTTATTTTCCATTTCTACCCCCATGTTTAAACGTTTTCCGTGTCTCAGCACGTTTGCCCGATTATAATCACTGTAAGCTTTAGCTGTTACTGAACGTTCGAAAAAATATTTAAAAAACGTTTGCAAGCGTTCATTGCACTCAACTCTGCCGTAAGCCTGAGTCGACGTATGTAGCCTAATGGCTATGCAAACATGCAACACGATATGCCTAATTACTCTCGGAAACTAATTACTCGAGCGATTAGCCTGAAAGTGATTTTTAAAGATAGGGAAAAGGTGAATTCTCAATCGACTTGATTTTGGCGATGTAGAACTATACTCAGTAGTTCTCAGTAATGACAACTTCTCGTCTGTCATCAGTTCCAACTTTCAAATTCACAGTATTGGATTTTTTGGCCGTTTTTCTTCCCGATAACCGTTAGCATGTATTGGCGTTAACTCTCGGCTTTTCCTGCCTGGGCTTTTCAATGCCGTGTCCACTGCCCAGTAAAAAAAATTGTGATATTCTTTGTGCGGCTGATTTTGTGAATTATGCAGTGATGGGCACTAATTTTTAGTGAAAATTTCAAATTATTTTTGTATCTAAAAATAGTAGTTCAACTGTTAGTTAAACCTTTTGGACTACTTTGGAAAAATAGTTAACTTAATTTTTTTAATAGTTAAACTTTTTTTCTGATTTTTTTGACAAGATTTACTTTCCCGACTTTGTTGATTGTTCTGTGCATCTACTGAGGATTAATACTACAAAAAATAGTACAGCAGTAAAACTGCAACTGGAGTTATATTTCTGATATCATCTAACACAGTTCCACATTCAGTGTATAGACAGTCACATCATAAAGTCATCATTCATCAAAACTGTTAAATTATCACTCTGTTGCTAACAGAATGTCATCTGACTTGGGATTGATTCTGGCAAACTGCCAGTGAATATTTAGAATTACCCGGTAACTACAATAATTTAGTTAAACGTTTTAGTTAGTAATTAGTTATTTTAGGTTGAACTATTCTCTTAACTTGAACTTTTTAACTTTAGTTTAACTAATGGTCTAACTAAAATGTAGTTAAAATTTCAGTTAGTAACTTTTTGTTAACTTTTGCCCATCACTTGAATTATGTGCAAAATTCTCAACCTCAGGACTCCGCCTCAGATCTATCTGCACTCTGCATGCATGGGGAGCTCCAGGAGCTCCTGAATCCCCCCTTTTTTCTAACTGGAGGTAATGGTGCGTGCTTCCTCTGCCCGTCTTAGATGGCTTTCGGTACCGTTATGCAAATCGTGCACCTTTCCCTAGTACTCTATATTTGCAGCAAGACACTGGCTAGCTTACATCAGATGGCGATATGCATTATAGAAGCAATAATTGAATCATAGGCGTGCAAGTCGCAGGCGCCAGTGATCTGTTTCACCCCCGTTCAGCTCCTTCCCTCCCGATTCCCTTTATTTCTTGGCGCCACGCAGTACCAGTCAAGCGTAACGCTTCTTGTTTCCAGGCACACGACGTGCGTCAATACCAACACTAGAGCTGTGCTATCCTACTAGCTTCATGTAGCCTACTCTTTTTCGATAAATAAGCAAGTAAAACATAAACGAAGCGAAAGAACTTAACTGCAGTTGGGAGATTATAATTCAGTTTATAACCTGCTCAGTTCACCTCAGCTCAGTTCGTTTTGTTCGCCTTATATGCGTTTTAAGTTACATGATCATGCACCAACAGAATTTCTGCTCCTTGACGTTGGAATTCTGGGAATTGTGTAATTTATTGTAAGCCTAGACATACACTACGAAGTACATCCTAAAAGTCGATCAAATAATCAGGAAACAAAAATTTATTATCATGGGCAGTTCAATAATTTAGTTGATTTTTTAAATAACATTATCAGTCTGCATCGCCATTCTTCGCGCATTTTATTCGATAATTTTTGAATTTGTACTCACAGTTTATTTACTGAATTCCTAAGTTAAAAGTCGAGGAAAAATGACCGTTGGAAAAACAGACGTTTAAAAAATTGCTGATATTATGGATACCACCGCTATTTTAGGGTATCGCCAATGTCTCAACTTTTTAAGTTAAAATATCGAATCAGTGTTTGTTCGATTGTTAATAGCCGATATCTACCCATCACTACTCGGCACCGTGCTATGCGAGTCATTGCTGCTGCTGCTGCTGGCATTGGGCGCAATGAAGACGTCTTGCACACTAGCAGACAGCTCAGCACCGTTACTAACAGTACAGGTATACAGCGACTACAGGTATAGCCGGTAGCTGAGGGCAGACAGATAGAGAAAATGTTAGCCATTACTGCTACCACAGCGTTTACTGTCTTAGCGGCTGTTTTGCTGATGTTGACGGCTTCTTTGTCAACCGCCATCGACTTAGACGGTTAGTCGTCTCTTTCTGTTTTGTGCTAAGTTTTTGTCCATCAAGAGGTGAGACAATATCACTGATATCGTGATCATTATCACCGTCATTTAATAATTCGTAAGAGCTGGTACAAATAACAGCAAAGTGGAGCAGTAGGCCTAATGCCGCAGGCGGATTTCGCCGACGTCACTGGTGATGTCTCGTGCGATGGCGCTGCCAAACCCGAGTTGATTGACAGCTGCACTGTACGTACGTGGACCGCCCTGTGGTGCTTGTCGCATGCGAGGTTTTGTCGCACATGTAGGCACCGTCTTAGTTGCAAGCGAAGCGTATCAGCAACCAGTAGGCTATAAAGTAAGTGACGCTCGTTTACGACTACAATATACACATAGTGCAGATACGGCAGCAGGAGTCATAATAAAATTATAATACGTGCAGTTTATAATATAATATAGTTAATACCATAATAAAAACGTAGATAAAGAGCTATACATGCAGTGCCGATAGGGAGGCGGTTTGGTTAGTACGTGACAGACGCAAAGATGTCCTGACAACAACGAAATTGAGAAATGCATCACCACAGCGAGGACCGATAGATAACCATCGCTGGCTATTTGCCGGTGTATTCTTCATATCGCTATATAAGCCTACATGCATCTGAGACGATTGCTAGCCATCTAATTGCTTTGCGGGCGTGCTGATTTTTCTAGTTTTTAGCCGACGGTAGGCTACTGACGTTCGTGTTTATTATACAACACTGTGTCCGAGGTCTGTCTGTCATCTGTCAGTATAAATAACTGATATCTGAAATACCATCTTTAATATTAAGTAAGTAAATAAGACACTAAATGTAGTGACGTGCATGGCGACAGACAAAATAGGGGGTGAGGGCTACTAGTAGTATACATGTACTGTCCACTACTCGTACCGTCGGGTTTTTCGAACGCGTTTAGAATTATTTATAGCTAGCGTTTTTATGAATAACTCACTTGCTTGTTTTTTACATTTAGCTTCTTTTATTAACGCTACCGCAGATTTTAGATAAATGCTTTTCGTAAGCCTTGGGTGACATCTGTCTGGTTTTAGGCCTATACGTGAGAGTTCAGAGTTATGCTGTGCATGACGGTTTGCAATTTGCTGAACAAATGAAATGATAGATAGATAGATTGATAACCGTGCAGCAGCTTTAGTCTAATCCGAGTTTAAGCATTCGACCGCTGTATCAGCAAGTCAATCAATCAATCGTGCTAAGTGGTGACCAACGGCGTTCATTTATGTGGAACATTTGGGGGAACGTTGAGTGGCGACGGAGCAGAGGTTTGGAAAAGGGAGCCCCTTCCTCAACCGACTAGAACTAGGAGGTCTGGGGAATCGTCATAAGTTCTCGCAGCGGGGTCTGCAGTATCCGCGTTCCAGCCGCAAACAACTTTGGTGCATTCTTGGCTTTAGAAAGGACTTTAATGACACTATAATGTATTCGTATGCAAGTATTACACTGTGTCCCCACAAAAACATCCCCGACATTTTCGATTGTCACTTGAAAACCAGTTATCACTCAGATTTTGACAATTTTTGGTACTATTTTTGACACAACTGTTCATCAAATGATCGTTCAGTTTTCTACTGTCCACTTTTGCACTACTTAGGGAAAGCAGATCAAGCGAAATATACCTTGAAATAAACAGGAATTTGAAAAAAGCATCTCTGAAATTATCGACTGTAACTCGAACAAAAATTTAGCAAATTTTAATAATTTATGGCAAAAATACTTTTGATACAACTGGCTATTAAATCATTGTTTAAGTTCTCATTTTACCCAACGTCTGCTTCTGCATCTGGGGAAAGCAAACCAAGCACAATACATGTTGAAATGAATGAAAAACGTCAATAAATTTTATCTATCCAGATCTGTGGGCCCCAACAGCTGGTCTATTACAAAATTTGACTTTAATGCAGCAGTGTCTCTCCCATAATGACGTTCAGTAGTGTTATGTTCATAAATTCAAAAAGCGACTAATAAAGGCTGGATTGGTCTAAAGCAGAACACTATTAATATGTCTGTCAGTAAATAGAGAAAGCATCTCCATGCTTATGTTCGCATTATGGGACGGCATTTTAGACAATTTTACTATAGGCAGTTGCAAAATGAACAACGTGATAATAATGTCAGTCAAAAAGTCAGAAATGTGAACAAAGTGTGTTTTATGTGTTATGTGGATTGAGTAATCGTACCGCATTAGATAAAAAAAATAATATTTCGTTGTTCTGTTTTTCCCAGGTAGTGCAAAAACAGACATTCGGTGAGGTAAGAAAATGAATAGTTATTTGATGGCCAGTTATCTCAGAAATACTCGTACCAAAAACTATTAAAATTTGGCAATTCTTCTAAAAGTTACAACTGAAAATGTTCGGGATGTTTTTGGGACACAGTGTAGTTTGAGAATTTGAATAAAATCAATATCTTCTCGATATGGTATTAAAATTAAAATTGTGGTGTCGACCCACCACTAGTTTTCTCAGAGTGAATATTGCCAGCAGATATGTTGCTGTTCTTTGCGAGATAAAAACTAAAGACAAAGACTATGCAGTCTGCTGCAAGCGCTGTGGATTGGAATTAATGACATCCGTTGCGCGGTGCTAGGGTGGCGCATGACGAATGGTCAAATTAGGTAGAGCTTTCTACAATCAGGGCATCTGCGTATGTTAACATTAGAAGAAAACGTTTTTGCTGTTATGAAATTGTTTAAAAACAACACAGATATCATGTTTTATCTGTAATATGCCTACGCATTCGAATACTCAGTGTACAAAGTATAGTTATCCCCACAAAACTGGAGATGGGCACGTTGCAGAAACGTTTGAACTGTTAAACTGAACAAGTTTTTTTTCGTGAATATCCAACGCTTGACTGTAGGTCTATGTTTATTTGAAAAAGTGGACTTTGCGTACAGTTTAAACCATAATTATTATCTACTGAAACGTATGATATAGGCCTATCGTAATAAACTTTGCAGGATATGTGTCTAATTATTTTATGCTATGTTACTTTGTCTAAATTACATTTCTCTTCTGTTTTGCTATTTTATTATGTGCGTTTGTCACATATTTTATTAAATACTGTGTTACTGTGTTATGTAGGCTATATCACTCACGTCTAAGAAAGCGAAATTAAGTTTGGGTCATTTTGTTGAGCCATTGCTGATAATTTTTCGGAATTATTTTTATTGGCGTACTTTGGCGCAATCTAACCGCAATACGCGACTCATAGCTACTATCTCTTACTTTTTCAACCAATCTCTCTATCCCACGCTCAAAAGTGGACTCGTATTTGCTCAGTTTGGAAATGTGGCATGCATAGACAGAGACGTAGGGAAAATTAATTTTACATCTTTTTGCTGTTGCTATTTAGCGACAAACTAAGTTTTATGGTAAGTGGTAGGTAGTCCTGTTCAACGTTGTTTCTACTTTTTTCTGCGTTTTGGCGTTCTGACGTTTTTTTTACACATATGACCTGCGTTATGCCACGATAAACATAAACACAAACATAAAACAGATTTGTGTAAGTTCATGGCGCCATTAATGTCAAAATGTAGACTAATGATCAGGATGCCTGTCCGTACATGTAGCCGCTAAAATTGGCTAAATGTCTGAAGGCACTGAAAAGGCTAAGCCCCTACGCAGTCGCATATCAAGTAATACAGCTCTTACTGTTAGAGCAAAGACATCTGACAAATTATATTAACGAGCTGAAGACAGACCAGGAAATTAGCTGCCAGTCTGTTTTATTGCAATCGCTATAGCCACGAACCTATTTTCGCTTTTTTAAAAACCCTGAAAGACTCGAAAGACTGTAATTTAGTTTTTTTTGTCGTTTCTTTTTAGAGTAATGTTTGTAGGTTTAGGCTTGCTATAGCATGTACACGGCTATCACATTGTGGCGAGGAAGTTAGGGTATAGGGCGCCTAACTATGGTATATACATTACACTCGTGCTTTGAAGCACGAACAATCTAAAACCCCAAAAACCTAAAAACGTGCCAGCTGTTTCAAGTGTAGCCTACTATGTTGTCACGTGGCTAAACTGCAACATTATCATAAGTATCGTTGAAATTGTTTTTTGTACAGTTAAAACCTATAACTGATTTAGACTTGCCATTTGCACAGTAATGCATTTTATTGTTTTTCTTTTGTTTACTTGTTCGGTAAATAGACATTTTCAAAACTTGTTCGCCGTAAAATTTTCGGTTGGGTTAAGGTATAATTTCTCATAAATGCGCTGGGGGTGAGTTTCCCCGTCTATACGTTATCAGCATCTCGCGCCCACTTTTCTTTGTCGCAGTCCCGTCACGTGACAATATGGCGGCTGGCAAACCGGAAGTAAGCGGTCGATAACATAGTTAGTCTGCTGCAGATTGTGCTCTGCGCTTGCTATAAAAGTTAGAGATGGGCGGTGATAATTTTGCGCTTATAAGTCTTATGAAATTTTTTATAACATTTCAAGACCCTGTTTTGAAATTTTCGTTGAAACGTTTTTAACTGCACCATGCTATTGCATGGGTGGGTTATGCCAGCGTATGTCGTCTGCCAGTCTCTGTGTCTGTTCGTCTGTTCGTAAGGTTGATGTAGTCTACTTAGGCTGATTATATAAGTTGGGCTACTTGGAATTTTATTACAGTATCTCTGCTCTTTGCTGTCATTGCGTTGCTTTATGCGGACGACCGCAGAATATGTCGGCTCTGGATCGACGTACGTATTTTGTAAATGTGCATTGCTAGGCCCGTATCGTGCGACATGATTAATGACGCTGGACTGTATACAGCCTATCTGACTGTGTGTAAATGATGCGAAATTTAGGCTACGCATGGGGGTGACTGTAAAAGGAGATGATCAAACGTGTAGCCCTGCCCTACTCCTGAAGGCATGCAGGCTGAGCTTTGCTTGATGTTAGCTTGAGGATGCGACTTTTCCAGTCGAACGCACAGCGAAGAAGACCGATCACTTGGTCGATCTGTGCATGGAACTAGCGAACGTCAACACAGATCAGGATTAATATTTGCCGCCACGCCACGACTTGAGCCTATATGAGCGACACAGAGGCGGAGTTAGGCATGTTCAGCATATTCTGCCGAACAGAGGTTTCACAAAAAGGGGGCGGATTGCAGACCGACATTTTTTTGGCCAGTGGCACGGTATGTGTGAGCCTCTGTATGTCGTGTTGCGATATGGTTGAGCACGACATTCTGTTGTGTATGTAAGGCTTCCGAGTTCAGAATGCCGCATCTCATATCGTGTACAGGTGTAGGCCTAATAACAGCAAATCCGCATGTAGCTCAGTCTAGTTGAAAGCTGAATTCGTCAGTAGCGTAGCCAGAAATTTCAATTGGGGGGCCCCGTTTTCCTTTCCCTCTTCTTTCTTTTTCCTTTTTGTCTCTATCCTTTTTGCTTCTCCCTCTTTTACCCCTTCTTCTCCCTTTCTGTGCTTTCCCCTTTTCTCCTCTTTCTTTTCCCTTAGAAGTAGGACCCCCTAAAATTTAGCTATGGAGTCTGGGGGAGCGCTGTGAGCTCCCCCAGCGGGGTCTGGGGCGCAGCCACAGCCGAAATCAAATTTGGTCCATTTTAGCTTTAAAGATGAGATCTGGTGGCAACAATTTTAATTATTTTTCCAAAAATAAACTGACCAAATTGGCAAATTTTGTGCAGTTTATACGTATGCTTATGTTTTTTTCTGGAGGATTGGGGGCTGGACCCCCTGCGCCCGCCCTTGGCTACGCCACTGGAATTCGTGGTAAGTTTTTGTACATCAAGGTCAAAAAATTCATGTGGCTGGGGCCCTGTCAAGGTCAATCTAGCCCCTGCTGAGAAGACAGATAATACTAACCACAGTCGAGCAGTGCCCTGTTTCGTTTTTCAACATTTTGCAAGATTTTTTTCGCGTGAAAGAGATCTACAACATTTCTAGTTTAATACAAGTAAAACTAAAGTATAGGGCATAACACAGAACATTTGCAAATCAGTTTTGCAAAATCTTCGCCAAATCTGTATTCCTATGTTTTATTTTGTCCTTGCAAGTTTTGTGTGCTATATGTTATTGTACACGGCTTTAATCAAGGGCTCTGGCTAATGGCTACTAACGACGACATCGTTCATGTCTTGTCGGCTCAAATTGCAGCAAAAGGAAGCGAAGCTCCAGTGCGACGTCCTTTGATCAGTGCCTATAATCTTCATCAAATTCAGAACATAACATTCGCAGACACAATCACTCTTGGACAGAATCTCCGCCATTACTATAGTACATGTAGTAATTGTTGTTGTACAGATAGAAGCCGGGGGCTTCTGTTCGAAGTTTTATGGTAATGGACCTACCGGTTTTTTGTTCTTTAATCATCTTCTTTTGCATCTGCGTAGTACGTCGCCGAATGGCAAATCCTCTCAGTGCCAGTATTCAGTTTAGTCACGTTGACGGCGTATATGGTTGATTACATTAAGCTTATGATATTATTTCATCCCCTTGATTAGGCTACGTACTGAATATCGACAGAATGTCATGACTACATCTTTTCGTTATAATAATGTTTCATCATTAAGGGTAACGGAAAGGTTTTCAGCAGCTTATTATACAACGCTCCCCAGATTCCTTTGTTGGATTCAGGGAATGCCATCGGGAAAGAGAGAGGCAGTGATTAAAGTGGGGGGCGCGGAGGGGACAGCTTGGTTTGCCGCTTCTTCATACTTAATAAAAATACCACGGAAAAGATATTTTAAACGTTTTAGCTGTTTTCTGGTCTTTTATGCACAAATGTGTTTGAACAAAGATGAAAGCCGCACGCTGCGATTTCAGTAATTTCATTTCGTTTCGTCTCATTTCGTGTTAGTTCAGATCTGTCGCTCTGTAGGCTACGCCAAGGCAACATTGTAGCAAGTTAGGAACCAACAATTCAATAGCCTATGGCGCCGTGATTGCAGCGGATTTGTGGATTAATAATGATGACAGCGGATCGAAGTCTTGAGAAGTCTTTATGACCGAGCAATCATGCGTTTGCATGTAATACTGCACGACGACGGATTATATCGACTGGCCGAGCAGACTGCAGATATCTTTTAGTAACTAAGACGAGAACAAGAACGAAATTTAATTAATGGCCGAAAACGTAAACTTTAATTTTTAGTTTGTAGCAATAAAACGAAAATTGAATAAAACTTAAGACGGCAAACGTACAAACTAAAACGAAAAATTGTGCGCTGCAAAACGAAAACGAGATTTATGCGACGCAAAGCGATCAAATTAAACAACTTGAAAATGGTAGTTTCCGGCCTAAAACGTTGCAACAGTTGTGAAAATAACCTCGCATGTTGACTTTGTTGGTGACATTTGGCTGACTGTAACTGACATATGTTGCTAGTGCTGGTAGTACTAGTAGTGGTAGTACTGGTAGTACTGCTAGTACTGCTGATGAACAATAAAAAAAAAATTTCGTAAAATTGCTAATTTGTCGCCTCTGCGTTGTTAAGTAAGCTTACCACAATCATCACATTTGTCAAAGGGAAACTGAATTAAGACTGTATAGCAAATATTTTTAAAAACTACATATAACATAGTTATAATAATTATGTTAAGCAGTAGGCCTATTTATTTTTTTTGTTTTATTATTAGACTATATACATTCTTGCTACGACTACACTGCAATTGATGATGTTAGTGTTTTAGTTTGAGTGTTCATCTATTGTCACACAATTCCCTAAAATACTCTAACCCTAACCCTAACCCTAACTCTAAACCGTAAACCCTGATTTTAATATTAACCAGAATTTTACTGTATTACGTATTCATAACGCTAACGCTAGGGAGCGACGCTAGTGCCTCGACCGATCGAATATAATCAAATTTATGACTGTGGGTCTCGTTTTCGTTCAAACGGATAAATAACCCGGTTGCTAATTATCTGCTTGCCGGATGTACAGTCACCGCGTTTGTGAAAACTAAAACTGTATCTAAAAAACTAGGGGCCTACAGCTAAAATTAATATGTGAACTAAAGTGTCTCCAACAGAGAGCGGACGTGTAGCCGTCGCTAGCGATTAGCAGCGTTAACAATTCGTGACAGGAATAATAAGCACAGAACTGATGACCGTTAGCGGCCGTTTTAACGTTAGTTAGATAAGCGCATTGAGATAATAGCATTTCGCACACGCCTTGTCTACATGGCACCCTAACATTTTCCCATAGTTATTATGCATTGTCACGTTTGGGGCCTATGCGGTAATTAGGCGTGTTCTCTGTTCAATGTGTACTTGACCTTGCGAAATGTTTTTCCGGTTGTTGAAGATGTTGTGAAGGTGAACTGTCTGTGGAAGACTGTAAATATATGTAAATAAATAAAAACTGTGTTATCACTCTAAAATCAGTAACTACACACGAGAAGATGACATTTATGGCGCAGTCGACAGGATGCGAAGACTGGATGATGATCACAGGCTGAACGGAGTAAATATCTCACCATCGTGTGGCATGGTTGTTCGACGGTGACAGCTGAATGAAGGTGCATCGTTCTGATACTGGCGTCGGTGATGAACTGTGACTCCGCTGCGCTCGTGCAGTCAGTCAGCAATCTGGTGGAGTGATTCAACGTCCAAGGTGTGTGCCGTTCCGTACTGGAGACTGGAAGGGATCTACGACGCTGCATGGGATTGTCCGTCGTCAGCGAGTCGTATTGTATTAATAGTGTTGTCTTGCGTATTGCATAACTGTATGTTTGATTTTTTTGGTGCAGTATGGAGAAATTAACAGCTGCACAACAAACCCAAGTGAAAAAAAATGTCCCAGGAGCGGCTGCGGCTCAAATTAATGGCGGCCGGATGGGATGAGGAAATGGTGGTAGCACTCGATAGGGAAGAGCTTATAGCGAGATATGTTGAGCTGCTAGCAAACCCACAACCAGTACCTGCTGTAGCTATGGACCCAGAGTTGGAAAAGGAGAAGTTGGCTTTTGAGAAGCAGAGGTGGGAGGCGGAGCATCAGCTTTCACTGGAGCTTGAAAAGGAGAAATTGCAGTTAGAGAAATGGAGGTTAGTGACGGAGGCTGCCGAGAGGGAGAAGGAGAGAGAATTGGAACGGAAGAAGATAGATGCAGATATTGCTGATAGAGAGAGGGAGAGGCAGCTGAAACAGCAGAAGATTGACCTCGAAAAAATAAAGGCTGAGACTGAGCATCAGAGGGTGCTAGCTGAGCAAGAGAAAGAGAAGCGAAAGGAGAGTGGAGAGAATGGACAGGTGGAACAAAGGGCGAGAGTGGCCGGTGATGAACAGACACAAAAGGATGCGGCCACCGCAAAATTGTTGGGGGATGTTATGCGAAACTCCGTTATCAAAATGGGGGCTGATCCCATAGATGCGGTAGCTTTCTTTAACAATGTTGTACAGCTGTTTACAGTGTATTCTGTTCCCGTAGATCTCAAGGCTAGGTTGATAAATCCATACCTGAATGAGAGGGCACAGAAGATCGTAGGCAAGCTTACGGCTGATGTGGCCAAGGATTATGAGCAGGTTAAAACCACAATACTCTGAATTTAAACTGTCGGCCAACACTTACCTGGAGAGGTTTAATACCTGTAAGAAAAGGCCTGACCAGACCTATGTTGCTTTTGCATCAAGGCTCAAAGGTTTATTGACCTATTATACTGAAAGTAGAAAGGTCACTACGTTTGATAAACTTCAAGAGTTTTTGGTTTGTGACCGAGTTACAAGCTCTTTTCTGAAGAATGTTTGAAACATATTTTGTCTGTTGAGAGTTCTAGTGATGAGGGGTGGCTGTCACTCAAGGCTTTGACTGAGGCCATTGATAGATATGTGGCTGCACAGGGTAGTGAAAATACTAAACCCCAGGCACATGCTATTGGTTATAGTGGGCCAAAGTCACCTAAACCACAGCATAAAACTCCTCAGGGCCTACCTACTGGTAATGCGCAGCAGTTGCAATCTCAGGTATTTGAGAAGTCTAAGTAGTGGGTTGGTCAGAACAAACCGAATCCAGGAGCTAATAAGGGTGGCCAGTTTATAACCACACCTTTACGGCCAGTCCGTTGTTATACGTGTGATGGTTTTGGTCCTATACAGGCCGTTTGTCCTAATTATAAACCAACAAAAACCACCCCGCAAGCTCAGGTTAAGCGTGTGAGTGTATCGACTGTACCGGGGGAGGCTAGGGTTAACCTTGAGCCAAAACCGAGTAAGTCTGAGGTGGGTAAAGAGGCTGTGAGAGCCTCAGTTCCTCAACCAACAGAGTCCAATGCTGGGCCTGATCATGGTGTAGGATCCGTAAAATCTGATGTGCAGATTACAAAGCTTGTTGTGTCTGAGTTTGGTGACAATAATAATGTGTTGTGTAAAGCACAGTCTAATATTATTAATGATATGTCACCTTTGTGTTACATGAATGTTGGCATTCGATGTAACGAAAATGAAGCACGCAGAAATGTTAGTGCTTTGTGTGATACTGGCAGTGAAATGTCGCTTGTGCGCAGTGATTTGTTAGATGATTTTGATTATCATGTGGTGGGTCGCGTTCAGTTGCGCCCATTTTGTGGAAACTCCATTTCGGTAATGTTGTACCTATGAATGTGACAAACAGAAGTTCACAGTCAAATAGTGATGGTGTATATTTGCATTGTGCAGTAGTGCCAGACCTCCACGATGAAATGATTTTGGCAGAAAACACGATCGCACGGCTATCGCAGGCCAAATCTGATGTTGATCGAGTAATTGAGAATTCTGTGAGTGGTGGGTCTGACACTACAATTGATGATGCCAGTGTTTGTGATGAAACACATGTTTGTGATGTAGTGGGGGTACAAAACCCTGTGTCTAGCGTCACGCCCCCTAGTGAGTGTGAGCAAACTGTTGCGAGTGATGATGTTGCAGATGTATTGGTAGAAACCAATAGTGATAGCTTGGTTTCCGGTAGTGTAGTGGCTCAAGAGCAGCAGGACGATATATCGTTAAAGGGCTGTTTTAAACTAGCTGAACAGGGAAAATGGCATTTCCTGATTCACAAGGATTTGTTATATCACCAAGATAAGATTTTCGGTCACACTGTTTTCCAGCTAGTTGTGCCCCAGTCCCGTCGTAAACAAGTCCTGGAAATGGGCCATGACACCCATGGAGGTCACATGGGAGTGAAACGCACAAAGGAATGCATAGCTTTTACTTTCTACTGGCCTATGCTGGTTGAAGATTGTAAGGAGCATGTAAGGACATGTAAGGAGCACCTGTAAGGTGCGTCAACTGAAGAAATGAGTAACTTATGCAGACAGGGTGCCCATCTGCCCAATTCCCAGAGCCGATAAGGTTTTTGACCATTGGTTCATTATACAATACAATACAATACAATGAAAAA
>Ga0209671_1002209_pt1 | contig 17543 bp, 13 predicted proteins | sample WorMetHERISLAND2_2_FD_187401 | JGI IMG/M metagenome (GOLD analysis project Ga0209671, IMG submission 187401) | Marine gutless worms symbiont microbial communities from Max Planck institute for Marine Microbiology, Germany - Olavius geniculatus... | ecosystem: Host-associated > Annelida >...
GGTGTGATGGGAGGGGGAGAGAAGGATGCTGGTTGGTTGATGTGGGTACGGCGGCTGCGGCTTGGAGGCTCAGTGCTGAAGCCCCAGCTGCGTCAGTCAGTCTCTACTCTAGGCGTATTGGGGTACTCGTGGTAGTCAGTCGCTTCGTTTGACGACCTGTCAGACTCACTGCAGTGCAGTGTCTGACCGTTGCTCGTCGGCCCGTCGCTCCCTGTAGAGCCAGGTTCGGCGGACGATCTCGCTACGAACTGGTGCTGGAAGTTTATGAAATATCTGCTGCATGCTATAACATGTGACGTTCTTTCGCGTCTTCGTTGTTCTGCGTTGGAGACAGTCCACTTCGCCTGGCCCATTGTACTGAGGCGAGCGACAGCGCTCGGCGACGAATCTTCTACGCTTGATCCGGACCAGAGATTTCCTCGTCGGTGTGTCTCTGTGTCTGGATTCGTCTGGCATCCGTTACAGGGCGTGATTTATAGGAGTTTACGTTCCTGCCCTGCGTGTGGAAACTGCGCTGCGCTGACGACGCCCTGTGGTATTTCAAGGTCGTTGTTCGTCGCTCCGTCCGCAGGAAGTCAGGCCACGGACTGAACACCGGACGTCGGTCGCTCGTCGACATCGAAGTTCCACCCGTTGTCTGTATCCGTTGCTTGCATTGCTGCCACAGTTTTTCGTCAATGTTAGAAGTAGGCCACATCAGAACGAGGTAGATCGGGCTTTTACCACCCACCGTACCCAGCAGATCGTGGTCGTGGTCGTGGTCGTGATCGGTCCACTTCCAAACGTTACTGTATTCGTCGATAACAATCTGCTGCTGAATAGCGTCGTCTGGACTCTGTCCTGTGCGTCGAAGAGGCGGCTTAGCACTACTAAAGTCTGACTGTAACTCGCAGAATCAAAGTGCGCATTTGTACACGATAGCGCGTCGCGGTACAATCGTGGCACGAGGTAGATCACTTGGTGGCAAGGTAGATCAGATCGTGGTGGTGGGTGATGTGGCATCACCCTGAGTTCTCTGCTGTCGGCAGTGGTGGCTGCTGGGACGGTGGAATTTCCACGGGGTCTGGTCCACCGGGCGTCGATCTGGTCGGTTCCTCCTCGGGATTGATAGCGACCGACTACAATCACCATTCTACTCCTCTTCACCCGTCGTCGATCTACGGCAATTCGTTCAGCCCATCGCCAGCAGTGACCCCTGGCGGCGGTGGAGGGTACGTCGCAGGGTATGATGGGACGATGATGGCTGCCGGTGCCGCGCCGCCAGGGTACTATGGCATGTACAACCTGCCTTCACTTGCCGCTGCGTCTCCGTGGTCAGCGAGCCACACGCCGCCGTCATTCGGTTATACAGCGGTGCGTTTGTCTGTTCGCCACCCTTATTCTCAGTCAGCGTGATTGCGGGCTGCGGCTGCTAGTCTGCTTCTGTCTGTTTGTCCGTGCAGGACAGATATGGCTAGCAGTGGCTAGCCACGTTGCCTACTTGCTTTCGTTCTTTTCATAGTTTGCCTCCCTCCTCCTCAGTGTGTATATTATAAATGCAGAATGGCTTCTTGCATGATTCAAGGGGCCATACTTCTAAGGGAAGGGAAAGAGGAAAGGGGGAAAAAGGAAGGACAAGGACAGAAGGAGAGGAACGAAAGAGAAGGAAAAGAGAGGGAAGGGGTACGAAAGGGTGGAGGAAGAGAAGGGGAGGGCGTCCGAATTGGGGGAGGGTTGCCTTCTGGCGCTGAGGGTGGATAGATTCGCTGTCTCTTATAGTTTCGTTTTTCCACTCTGTCTTTCTGGGTAATGTTTAATTGATGGAGAAAGTATTCGTGTGCTGTGTATAGACGCCCAATCAGACCAGTCTGTTAGCAGCTAGTGATCAGCGCAGTCGCATGGCGGCAGCACTGGGTGTCGCCGTCGACCAACGGCAGCTCACCGCTAACAAAAGTAAGTCTCCTGTCTTTCCAATACCTTCTGTAATGTATGTGTGTTCTCTGAAAGCTTTCGTGTCATTATTGTGTCGTGTATAAGTTTTTTTAGACCCATTACATATTTGGATCAGGGGTGCATTATGACGTTAATACGTGAAGGTAAAAGGTCATAACGGATCTCAGTTGAATGAATATTTTCTCTTGCTTACTGAATGATAGTTGGATTCAAGTGATACTTTATGCTCAGTTAAATAAGACAAAGGTTTTTGAATCATAGTTGGACTATTATTCTTTGATTGAAGTTATTGCATATGTTAAGTAGCCCATTTTTTCTGTACCAAAGATGTTGTGTTTTTGTTTGCTGCTTATGTCAAAGATGACTCAAAAAGATTACACTTTTGGAACAGTTGGGCATAGCTCGAGCTTGACTTTGGTGCTGGTGGTCTGGATTTAAGCAGGAACAGGCAATAAGCAGGTCTTTCCATTAAGGAGATAAGGCGTAAACTACACTGAGACTCTGTAGGTGGCAGCGTCAGTCTTGGTAGAGGTCAAAGATCTCTGATTGCTTTCAGACACTACAAAACTCGTCTACAAATTTGTCATTGTAGATTGTGTGACCAAAGACGAGGTAGTCGACAAGTACAGTGCTATGTGTTTACCTGCGGTGGATGGCAGTCAAATTATACCAGCTGTCACAAATGTCAAGTCCGCTTCATCAGCTAAACGAACAAAGTATTCACTGATTTCTGCACTTTATTTATAATAATTCATAAAAGTTGCGTGCACTGCATTGTTTAGTACTTTGGCATACTGTAATCATGTACTCATTTTGTTATTACAGTTTTTTTTTTCATTTTTAAATATTTTATTCACAATTAATGATTTTATTTTCAATTCTTGATACATCACTGTAACTCTGGGGCCAAATTCACAAAACATTTTACGACAATTTTACGACAGAAATCTTAGATCACTTTTTAGGTGTCTTATGACATTCCAAGTTATACAATTCCAACATCATCCAACAAGAAAAACGTCTTTGTATCGATTTATAAGACCTCTAATTCAATTATACTCGTTTATTGAAATTGGATTTTGTCTGTTCATTGTGCAGGCGTTCAGCTCTGTCGAATGCTGACAGCAACGACCTCGATGAAATGTGAGTTTTTGTATTGAATTTCTTCATGCTTTTATCAGTGCAAAAGCTATTCCATGTTGGGGACGATCAGATAGAGCAGTCGCCAAATATTAAACTGTCACATTTTAAAATTACAGCTAAAGCCGCTATATTGATCGGTGTTGTAGTGCCTCAGAACTAAGCATAATTAATGCCAATTTTTCTGAATTTTGTTCCCATGTTGTTACGTCAGACTGTTAATGATCCAGATTAAAAATAGTATTAATTTAGCCTTCTTACTGTTGTCTTTATATTTAACCATTGGTAGGCTCCACGGAAGTCTTCTCAGTAAAAGTGTGAGACCCTGGTGAATTGAGTGCCAGTCTGCTTGTCTAGAGTTATGACAGGGGCACGCTGTGATCCCGTATGGCAATTGATGTACACACCTTTATTACGCGCGAAAGCAGAATGCTTCGCGCGTCTTTGCCATCGTCTGGGCGTCCGTCCGTCCGTCTGTCCATCCGTCCGTCTGTCACGCTCGTGATCTGTATCAAAACGGTGCAAGCTAGGATCACGAAATCTTCACTGTGAGCTGCCCCAAGGTCTCTAGTTTATCGTGACAAAATTTCGTGCCACTGGGTGCAGGGGTTCCTCTCGAACGAGGGCGTCAAAGAGGGGTACCCCCCTAAAGATTACCTGCGAACAGGAACTGATATAGGCTTTCACGCGTCTCGTGAGCTTTGCTCAAATTACTTGTCTTTATTGTTGAATGAAGGCCTGAAGACGACGAAGACGACGATGAAGACATCAGTCCAGAGGCAAAGGCACAACGAGAGAAGATTCGTCGGCAGCAGAATAATGCTCGAGAACGGTTCGTTTACACTTTGTGTCCGGCTGTTCTGTTTTCGTGGCGGATGTATTTCGTTCTACTTTCAGGGCAAATTCAAGATCATTCGTGATCTTTTAATAAAGTCTCACTTCACCGGCAGTGCTGATAGTCAAATGCCGTAGAATCAAGGACTATATGGAATGGCCTCATATTTGCCAGTGGATGGACGTAATGCTGATATTTTGTAGAATCTGAGGTCCTATGCTTATTTGTAATGTAGAATTGTCATTCTGACTACAGATGTGCAGATTTCTACAACTATGCAGATTGCAGAGATTACCTTTTACTGTTTACGTAATTCACTGTATCAGGAGTTCACAATGTGTATATGGTATACTTTGATAGTAGTGGATAAGTTAACAAGTTAGTAATGGCTAGCAAGTCATGAAATTTTCTTATTTACGTTTTTATTTAGTTTTAGTGGCTTTGAAAAGTTGTGAAATTTGCTTCTCTGGGGAAAATGTTGCTTGTTCTAACCCGCCATTGTGTGAATGTGTATTTATAATAACGTGTATGTCTATTGGCCATGTTTACACGATTATACACTGATATTATGTATTTTTTTTATTTTCACTGTACCTTAGGAGAAATTTTTTCTTCACTGTAACATCGCCAGTTGTCTTATGATTGGTGGACCAGAAGACGGTGGAATGAGGCAACAACTTCCATTTTGTGGAAAGATGCAGAGTTGGCTATTGGATTTTAGATGTTTTTCGACACCACCAACTGAAATCCCCTTATGATTATGAATTAGTACAGGAATTAGATATTGTCTTATGATGTCAAGTTCTTTTGTGTAGTAAGTAATTATAAACTTTGAACTTTCGAGTACTGAAAAGTTTTGGCTGCTGTTAGTTGCCATGCCAGCGTGATTTTGTTGTTGTCATGTGCGCATGGTTTCGTTGCTACAGATTAATTGTTAACTGAAAAGAACGACATACATGCACTTATTTAGAACCACTGGGTTTGATTTACGTTTTAGGTGTGTTTTTTCTCTGCCGATACTTCAAGTTGAGCTGGGTGCCACATGACTGAATATTCAGTTGAAATTGTTAGTTGAAATTGTTCAACCAGAATGAAGATTAACAATATTGGCACTTTAGTGATAGTGGTTAGTTGTTGCAATGACGTTAGTAAACGTTAACATACAGTATGCATTAATTGAACCATGTGTGCTGTGGTGCATGCTTCCCTTAGTTGACTTGGGAGCAGTTGATATTTAGTCTGGCCGAAAACGACTTATGTTTTACTGCAGATGTTTTATTATTTATTTATTTATTTGTCAATGCGAGATCTTCGAGATGCATCTGCCGATCTTCGCAAAATTTTGGACGGTGATCAGACCTAAACCAACTTTTATAATGCAGGTCCAAAATGTCGGGGGCCTTCCTCAAAAAATTTTAGGGGCCTAAACATGCAAAATTTGGCCAGATTTTGGACGACTTCAAACTTCAGCGACGAATATCTGCGGAATGGATGAAGATATTTAATATCGGACAAGTGCTCGATCTAACGGGTTTCCTAGAACTTTGGTCCAGTAACCTTGAAGATGTTGATGTGAAATTGTACCCGCCTACAGTGCCTTTTTTGGAACACCATATTTTGGTCCCTAGGGGGTGCTGCACCCCCCAAATTTTTACATGCGCTAGAGACTGACCAAGTTTTACTAGTGCAACCTCCACCATTGACGGGGTCCCCCTTCCAATTTTTTCAAAGGCAAAAATTGGCCTGAAATTCAGTGTATGAGCCTTTTCTTTGGAGCTAGGGGTGTAGCCTAATGAAGCTTTGCCACCTGACGTGCTGCTATGTGGGGGTGATAACCCTGATACAACTTTTGGGGGCACCACCCCTTTAAAAGTTGGGAGGGCAAAAATCGTTCAAAATTAGGTTCAATTTCAGACAACTTTCGACTTTGACCTCGAATGTCTCAGAAACAAAGCGAGCTGCCAAAAAGTGGAATAACAAGTCCCCTGCTGAACAAAAAAAAATTGTGAAATTCGGTCCACTAACAAGAAAGTTCTAATGTTTCATTTCAATCTACCCTAAGTTGACAGTGCACATTCTGCGCATGCTAATGCATTTGACTTCGGGCCATGTGACTTGTGAAATTTTTATTTCAACATGAGATCTTTGAGAGGCACCGGCCGATCAGTGCGTAATTTTGCATGGTGATCAGTACTAGGTCGAATTTTATAATGCCGGTCCAAAATTTTGGGGCCCACCCCCAAAAATTTTAGCGGTTAAAACATGCAAAATTTGCCCCAATTTTGGACGAGTTCAAAGTTTGGCAACGAATATCTCCGGACAAATACTCGATCAAACATGATTTCTTCCACTTTAGGCGAAACAAGTTCGTGAACTTCTGTCCAGTAACCTTGGAGATCTCGATTTGAAATTGTGCCCACCTAAAGCGCCTTTTTTGGAAGACCATATTTCAGCTTCTACCGAGTGCTGCACCCCCAAATTTTTACATGCGCTAGAGAATGACCAAGTCTTACTAGCACATCCCCCACTGAGGATGGAGGCCCACCTTAATTTTTTTTCAAAGGGGGTCAAAAATTGGCTTAAAATTTAGTGTATTAGCCTCAAGATCTTCGGAGCGAGGGGGTGTAGCCTAATGAAACTTTGCCACATGATGTGCCACTATGTGGGGGTGATAACCCTGATACAACTTTTCAGGGGCACCGCCCCCTTAAAATTTGGGAGGGCAAAAATCGTTCAAAATTAGGTTCAATTTCAGACAACTTTTGACTTTGACCGCGAATATCTCTGAAACAAAGCGAGCTGTCAAAAAGTGGAATAGCAAGTGATTAACTACAGCCAATTTTTTGTTGAACAAAAGAAAATTTGTGAAATTTGGTCCACTAGCAAAAAAGTTCTGTTGTCTCATTCCGACCCACCGAAAGTCAGAACTGCACTCGATTTCTGACAGTTTTACACTTTGACCAGTCATATCTCTGCAACGGATTGAGATATCAAAATTTGATATAGCACGTGATCAACTACAGCCCTTCTCCTGATTGGCAAAAAAAATTTGGTGAACTTTGGTCCACTAACAAAAATGTTTCGTTGTCTCATTTCAACTTACCCTAAGTCGACAGTGCACGTTCTGCGCATGCTAATGCATTTGACTTTGGGCCATGTGACTTAGCTAGCAGGGGAATTTCACCCTCCACCCCCTAAAATTTCCCCCTAGTCGGACTTAGGGCGTGGACTTACGTTGGGCTTTGCTTCAAATTCCTAGTTTGTTTTTGTTTCTGCAATTGTTTACCGGTTGTTGCTAACTTGCTACTGGCGCATTTATTTTTTGTTCAAGTGGCCATTTTTATAGAGTAAGCTAGGTTTGGACATGCTTCCCTTGAGAAGTGGACTTAGGGAGGTACTGAAGTGGGACTTTTTGTGGGCTTCACCCAGTCAGAAACGTTGAAAGGCAGTTAATAGAATACCAACACGTAAGGAAGATGTAATATACTTTATCGGTAACACATATGCATTGTCCCGTTCTTAGTTTTTGTGCTATGGATGTTTAAAATGATGCGTACATGTTCTGCATTATGAACAAAAGACGAAAGTTGTGTCTAATCTCTCGCATGGAGAGAGCTCTGTTGATTTAAACTGCTTACGTTTTTTTGTGTTTTGTTGTTTGTGTTTGCTAACGCTCTCATGATGTGTGTTTTGTTTACTTAGCTAGTTTGATGTTTATCTTAGTATGTTGTGTGTGTGATCCTATACATACCAGCAGAGCCTTGGCTGGTGCACGGAAAATAATATATATATCTTTATTTCGTCATGTCAGCAACACAATATACAGATAAAAAAAAGAATAAAAGAAATGGACACTAAAAGAACACACACAAGCCTAAAACCTAAATAAAAACAGAAATACACAAACTCAGAAGATGCAATTATACAACAGAGGCATTAGCAATCTAAACAGAGTCGACTGATGTAATTTACTAAAAAATCTTGAATGTCTTTCAGCAACCAACACATGAAGACTGGTTAACCCAGTCATCTGCCGAATGAAATCTACATTGTTAAACGATACTTTAAATATTTTAGCTACTACTATATTTATGCAGTTATTTAAACTGTTAATATCACAAACACGAGGAAGCAATGACTCTATAATAATAATTACTTGTCATTTTAGAAAATTATGTGGCTGCCGAAAGATACTGTATTGCAGTGATGCTCAGATACACTCTTGCCGATACTTAGATACGTGGTTGCTATTAGTCTGGCAAGCACCAAAGATTTTGTAAGCCCATAGTGTTGTTTTGATCCTTATGCTGACATTGGAGAGGCCTGAACTTTCCAAATCCCTTCTGACATATTCCACAAACGTCCCCATTGCACCGATAGGCTGAAGGGCTGGTGGACTCTTTGGCTGAAACTATGGTTAGTCAAAAATTATTACTGTGGGATCGATGGCAGTTCTTTGGGGGCTGACACAGTGCTGGTAGGGATTGAATGTGTGTGGTAGTGGTGCATTGGTTGGTTGGTTGGGTCAGATTGCGTGTAAAGGACATAAACGACGCCATCAAGGAGCTGGGACAGATGATCGCTGCGCACACGGGCTCCGGCCAGCCAATGACCCGTCTGATGATAGTCCAGGAAGCCGTGTCGGTCATTACCGCCCTTGAACAGCAACTTCGAGGTACCAGACCACCCACCATGCCTGGTTGGCTGGCTTTACCGTGCATGATGGCCAAGAGCTGGAACAAGAGCATACGCAATGCATGAGGCCTGCGACTGCATGCCCACTGAACCGATTGACTGATTAAATAGACACGGAGTGTGAAATGCATATGCATGAAGTTAATTTGCATGAACTGACTATGCATGATAGCGTTGTTGCATGGATTTTCTCTGCAGGCTTGATGCAAGTGGCAGTTTTGAAAACGTTTTTGGTAACAATTTTACTGATTTCCGGCTTAAAGCATCACGGTGTATAATTCACATTTGCACATCAATGACCTTGAAACACTTGAAGCCGTATTTTTCTACCTTACGAAATTTGGCATCGTGTTCATTTGTATCAACTGCGTGCATGAAAGGCTGATATAATTACTGCATGTATACTCAATGAAAGAATGACTGGATACACAGATATACATATGGCCTGAGGTGTATGGTTTAGTGATGACATTTTTCTTATTGTAAAATGGCTGCAGGATGGCTCTCTAATTAGCTAATGAATATGCATGTGTTGGTGCTCGTTTCTGGTCGATCGGTGGGACAGGATACGGGTACGAGATATAAACGACGCGTTCAAAGAACTGGATCGGATGGTAGCGCTGCACATGCGCCACGACAAGCCACAAACGAAGCTCGGTGTCCTGCAGCAGGCCGTCACTCTTATTACCACTCTTGAACAGCAAGTACGAGGTATGGCTACTGCACCCAAACCAGGTCTTGTGTCGGGGAGGGGACAGGTAGTCTTCTGTTTTTTTTTCATGTAGGTGGTCATTTGAGCCTAGTAGTTTTTTTTCTGGACAGGGTCCGGGTGAGAGATAGAAATAATGCCTTTCATGAGCTTGGGCAGATGTGCTCCATGCACCTAGGAGACGAGAAATCACAGTTGACCAAACTGACGATCCTGCAGCAGGCTGTCACTCTCGTTACCAGTCCTGAACAGCAAGTCCGAGGTAGGGTGGCTGCACGCAGGATGGAAGTTCGTTTGGTGCCACCACGTTAACGAGAAATGCTGACTTTTCTAAATACTAAATTGTTTGCGCTTTCGTGTGATTATATACCTTAAGTGCTTGTAAGTGGTTCAGTAGTGAAGTGAAAATCATGGTTTGAGATTTTGTTTTGGCTTCACATTTTTGGTCTCTAGACAGCTGATAATGGTCTGCAACCCATTCTGGTTTTAAACTTGAAGCTTACTGGCTAAACTGCTAAACGATTCTGCTTCTGTGCATCTGTCTAATCCACACTTGTGAGATATCGGTCTTGTTCTCATTTTTGTCCTTATGTCCAGATTTTTTTCTCATTTACATCACTGTGATTAGGGCAGTGGTATGTCTGCATGCTGCACATCAGGCCCAATTGTTCACTGGCTTGGGTAGTGAATGCCCAGTTGGCCAGTGTGGTATCATTAACTCATGTCAATCTGCTACTACTTCCAAGATGAAAGTCTTCTTAGTGTTACGCCTAGCTAATGTAGTTGGCACTGTATCAATTATTATTTTACCTTTACCATTACAATATTTAGTCGAATAAATTACTATCCTGATGAATAGTGTGATAGACAATGCTTTGTATTGTGGTGCTTTCGATAACCTGCATATTATTGCTTTTATTATTCTGTGTCTGTTGCAATGAGACAGGTGTTTTATGTCAACGTGTTTGTCACCTTTCAGTTTAGTGCAAATATCTAGTACACTGTACTTAATTCGCAGCAGTTGAGTCAAATAATCTTGCAGTTTATTGGAAGTTATGTCAGCTTCATGGAATGAATACATTTTTGACTCTTTTTGTCAAATGATAATATTTGGTGAATGGTGATCGATGCCTGTTATTTAGTATTCATTTCTGCATGCTGCACTCATATTTGCTGTAATATATTACTTGTATATGAATCCTGACTGCCAAAGCTCAGCATGGATTACCAGGGCTTGATGATGCATGGCTTAAAATATCAACAATTCTGTTACTGTTCAAACTTGCCTTGTGTGCTCCTTACTCTGTGACCATTGATATATGAGCACATTCCAGCCATATAACTAGTCATCTGTCACGTATATACTGGGTAGGCCAAAAAAATGACCCAATTTGTTTTTGTCAGAACTTTGTCAAATCTCCACTAAATTTGATAATTTTTGGCACACAGATAGCCGAGATGATAGAATTATGTAAGGTACATTCATAGTCCACCTCACTTAGTTTATGTTGCCACACTACCGTGTAAGATGCAGATGCTTCAAATTGTTGCATAATGGGTGAGTTGTTGTTTCTGTAAAAGTTCTAACGACTTAATTAAGCACACAGTGAACTAAAATGTGATTTATCCAGCAGAATTATAAGGTCAGGTAACAACTTGCTTCCAAATTATTAGAATTTTTGCCCAAAGTGTACACAATGGCTTAAATGTGATGCCGCAGCTAATAGCAGCAATATCACAGCACTCATTTGTGGATTGAATGTGTTTTGAGCTCATCAGTCAGCTATTTTGTTGTCTGCTGTTTTTAGCATAAAATATTTAATACCACAGAATTATTAAATCACATGGCACCCTGTGTGAAATTGATAATGAGATGTGAGCAATCTGATACTGATAATCACCACGTAATGTAACAATTTGGAGCATCTGCGTTTTACACGCTAGTGCGTTGACATAGATAGCATGAGTTGGACAGTGAGTACATCTTACGTAATTCTATTGTGTTGGCTATCTGTGTGCCAAAAATTATCAAATTTGGTGGAGATTTGACGAATTTCTGATAAAAAGAATCTGGGTCATTTTTTGGCCCACTCTGTCGAAACTGTAATTAGATGAGACCCATCTGATGGGATGGGTGTTAACGTAATGATTGGTGTCTTTGCTTTGTGGTTCATAGATGTGATGTTTGATCCATCTGTTTTTTAGATAAACTCCGAGAATCGGCTGGTAAATTATAAAGACTATGAGGAGAGTTTGTTGACATGAGTATAATGTTAAAAGTTGAAGCACCTATTTAATAGTTTCTAACAAAATGACACTGAAATTGATTATCAGTTGATTATTATTCAATTTTGTGCATGTTAGTTTGCCAGTAACTGTAAAAGAAAATGTGTTAGTCTTTCTGCAAACTGTGCAAGGGTGTATTTTGAGAGAAACTTTTATCGTGGAAATGTAACTTAATCCAGTGCATTTTTGGTGTATTGTAATATAACTTCAACGTTTGTGTGTAACTTTAGAGCGAAATCTTAACCCAAAAGCTGCGTGCTTGAAACGGCGGGAGGAAGAGAAGACAGAGGAACAGCAGGCCGGTCGGTCTATGGTCGTTCCTCCCCAGGATATCGTTCATCAAGTTCCACTGGTTAGCCCTTAGTACTCCTTCACTGTTCTTTGTTTATTATTACAGGCCAATACACTGGTTTTGACTGCAGAACGCAAAAACTCAGAAATGCTTACAAGTTGAAAAATTGGTTCTGTATGCTGTATTTACCAGTATTCTTGTGAGCATGATTTTGATTTAGATTTTGTGACTTTTTAGTATTGCACGGTAAGGGGCTTCCATTACTTATCATAGCTTCCTGTGCAGACAACTCGAATGCCATTTGAAGAGTTAGGCCATGCCACTTGTAGGCCTAACTGGGGAAGTTTTTAAGGCCAGTTTTGTTCAGCAGCATGTTGAAGTGTGGTGATATCTGCAATGATGTTTTTGGCAAAGATGTGTCAAAAGTTTGCTGGCATGTATTTTTTGAGTCATTGCATTGACTTTCAGTGTTTTTGGTGAGATCGGCTGTTGAAATGTGTTTTTTGTGAAATGTTTGTGATAGGGCCATGAGTTGAGGCCACCGTGTGGAGTGGACATTAGCACACATCATTTGTACCAGCAGACGCCAACACCACGATAGCATTCATGGCAGCAACAACTTGACTGTGTCCACAAATCTTGATGAATTTGGATGGGTACCGTAGAGAGGGACCATCCGAGAAATTCCTTCACAGCAGCTTCATTTGCGTGCTCTGGCTTGTCACCACTGCAGCCATCGGCAATGGTGATGTTTAGCCTGAGTAATTCCATGCAACGCCGATTTTTCGTAGCTGAAATGGAAATGTTGGAACGTCGCTACTCGGGTGCAGCAAAAAAGTAGCCCCCTAAAGTTTTTTGCTGTTTTCTCAGCAGCAGTTTAGAATTTTAATTTGAAATTTTATTGGTTTATGTACAAAAACATTGTACATCTAACTGCCAAGTGAAATATGATTCTGTTGAACAAGATGAAATTATAGACTTGTGAACATGACCGCTTACTGATTTTTTAGCATTAAAAGTTAAGCTAAAAGTGCTATTTAATTTTCAAAAACCGGTTACCACATTACTGCCGATGACATCACAGTGACGCTTTGACAAACAGTGATTTATTTTGTTTATAAATTATCATTAAATTATCATTCTTTTAAAGCAATCGCTGGCTGCCCACCGGATTCATCTTTCAGTAGGACGGTGCACCAGCACACACAACGCACAGTGCACAGAACTGGCTGTGGGCCAGCTGTCCAGATTTCATCACAAAAGACCAATGGCCTCCAAATTTGCCGAATACAAACTCAGTGGACTATCACGTGTGGTGTGCAATGTTGGAGGCTTACCGCAAGCTTACCAGTAAAACAAAGCTGAAAACAATCGCCGTACTCAAGGAAGCGCTTCAGTTATCTGAGGCAACCTACCACAAGGACCAATCGACAAGGCTGTGAAAGACTTCTCAAATTAAGTGACTGAAGGCTTGTGTTGGAGCTTGGAGCTGTCGGTGGACACTTCGAACATTCACAGTGATGATGGAAATCTGGCATCTGATATTAGTCAACTGTGTTTGACTTGTTTTAACGATGTTGTTGAACTGGTGTTGTAGCTTGAACATTTTTCAACGCTAAAAAATCAGTAGGCGGTCATGTTAAAAAAATCTATAGCTTCGTCATTTTTCAATGGAATCCAACTTTACTTGGCATTTAGCCGTAGAACATTCAGGAAATGAATTTTTAAAATTATAGATCAAGATGCTAAACGGTTGCTGAGTAAACAACGAAAAACTTTAGGGGGCTACTTTTTTGTCACACCCGGTAGATATTCAGTTGTTGCTGTGGGCGTGGTTTGACAGTGGACAAGTTCTTTTGACTCTTGCAAGTGCCTTAGCTGTTTATAGGCATCAATTTTTATCATCCACAAAACCTCTAAGAGTTGTTTGCTCACAGAAGAATCAATCGTTGCCATGTCTTCTGCTTACAGAAAGTTGCAGCACTGCACAATTTTTACTTTTTTATCAGTTAATCCCGATAATTTTTTAGTGATCAAGAACTTCTAATCTTACTAGTTATTGTTTAACAGTTTTCTATTTGCTACTGAAATTTATCATACTGCTTTACATTTTAGAAGTTTTGAGTAACCATTTGATTTTTCAGATTTTTATTCATCAGTAATGTTTAGTTTGTTACTTTTTTAAAGCTCATATTACTTGTGTGGTTAATGATTGGCAAACTTAGAAAAGTTTACAGCCAATAATTAATAACCAGTGCATGAGTGGCAGTATTTATTCATTGTTAAGAAATATTTAAGCTAACATTTTTTCAGATTTATCAACTAATATATAATGTACAGTTATCACTTAATTAGTCACAGTAGTAACTGGTTAGAGGTTACTGGTAGTGTCTATGCGTAACAGCCCTGAAAATGTCACATTACTGTCTCATTATCATCAGTTTGAATTTTTTTTTTATAATTTCTACTTAATACTAGCATGTTACTAATGCTTGTAATGATATTTGTTCAAATGTCATTTGCGGTCAAATTTTTACTGACTTTTGATATAAGCATCTAGCTGTTACGTAGCTTTTACTAGGCCGTCTGTGTATAATATTTCGAACTGAGCCAAATGTTGCTGTTTTAGACAGTCTGCTTTGATTTTATATCTTGAAATGTATTGTTTGAGTACAGTTAGATATGGCAGACAGAATACTAGGGAATAAAAAAATTAAATAAGAAAATTGATCGATTTTGGAAATCCCATAGTCATGTGACGCTGTGGATAACAGATTGCGAAAGGTATTTTTTGGCCCATAAACAAAGATCAAATGATTGCTGGCTGAAAAGATTATATAGCGTTAATATATTGTGTCTGAATTGTTTGATCCACTGAAATGGTGAGAGATGGTTACATATATAACATTAGCGACATGATGCTCTCTTAGTTTCAGCCACCGTTTCCAATAATTGTTAGCTGAAGTGTAAAATTAAGCAGATTCACACAGCAGATCTGATACTCAAAATCCTTTTATTTTGTTTGCTAATTTACATTTTTGCTCAGATCTGGTGCAGTTTGCGTTTCTATGCCATTGTTTTATAACTTATTGTGTTGTTATCAGGCCCATAGCAGTTAGCGGGTGAACGTGTTTGTCTCAGAGCCTGAATTGCCCACTATTTGCTAATGCTCAAATATACCATTTATCCCATTGCCGAATCCTGGTAGAAGTTACCGGTTAATGCCGATTAAGAAAAACAATTTAGAGGAAAAATTGTATCCCTTCAACAAAGGAGTTTATCTTAATTTTTGCTGTTACCATTTTTGGGTTGACCGCTAAGCTGTAAGCTTAAAGGTCGGCCCTTCGTCGTGATTGTCGTCTGTCTGTCTGTCATGGATGTACTGTGGCTAAACAGCGCAAAATAGGGCCTAGGTTGTTATTGATCACTAATAGGAAGTGGCATACACCTTTTCAGATGAAATGAAAATCATCAACCTTGGATAACCTTCAAGGTCAGTGACAACCAGTACGGTCGGCCGCACCTTAGCGACAGCTGGGATTCTTGTTCGGTATGTCACTGTCTTAACTAGAAGGCGCTCGTAAGAGTGCATATCTCCGCCAAGCGAAGTAACGATGGACACACACATGGACGGACAGAACGACCATTTCCTCCAATGTTTACTACGTTCACACTTGGCGGAGATAATATATAATAAACCAGCCAAAATATGAGGGTAGTCTCCCCAACATAAGGCTTTCTTTCTATGGACCTGAGTTATTGCCATAATATGACACACGTACAGCGCACCAAGACTTGTAGAGACTCATTTGTATATGTTCACGACTCGACTGTTCATCGATTGATTTGACTGACGTTTGCCTGGTGTGTTGTTCTTGTTAATTTTTGTGGTTTTCGTCTGTCTAGTTTGTTTAATGCAAGGTCTGAAGACTCGTGTCAAAAACATATGAAGTGAATGCATTGGTTTTTCTTTTGTTTCAGTATAGTTGTCGACGCCATACTCCGCAAGTTTTTTTGTAGACAATGGTTTCTAAACTTTCTATAGTAATAGCAACGAACTCGAGTCGAGCTTGTTTTTTTTGTCTTCAAATCATTGCACTGGACTTTTGATAGTGCTTGTAGTACTTGTTTGCTTAGAGCTCTAGATGCTGTTCTGCCACAAAGTGACCGAAAGAAAATTTTCATATTTTTTATCAGGCCAACTTTTCCGCTGCTTTTGGGTTAAGGCTAGGGTGTAAATTAATTTTTACCGTTGAGGTCATGCATGGCAAGTGGTCACTGTGTCAGTGTAGCAATTAACAGTATTATTGTTAACAGGCTTAGCTAGGGATTTAGACTATCAAGTGAACAGCTGATTAAATGATTTAACAATTTTAGGCGTCGTTGCCGTTCTTAGGTGTTGTAGTGATGGCACATTGGCCAGTTGAGAAACTCCACTTAATGCTGGATATTCATTCATCTGCTGTCACCTTTGCTCGTCCACCTGCTCACTCCGCCATAAAAATTATTAATGTTTGTTTCGCTATGCGTTACCTCATCTCTGGAATTAACTTTCCTACTTCGTCAGCCACGTCTTAATCTGCCTTTTATCTGAATTATCATTCCATCATAGTCATCCGACACATCTCGCCTGACAAGTGTCGTCGTCACCACTCATCATCCATCACCCATCATGCTTTCGTTCTAATCTTTTCTCTTTCTGAAATCCCACCCTTTGTAGACATTAGACATGGCACGTGTGCACTCGTCTCGTCAAAGACTGAAAAAGAAAAACAAGAAGCCCAGCTGTCGCTAGGTTTCCCTACCGTACTGGTTGTCAGTGACATTCAAGGTCATCCAAGGTCAGTGATTTTTATATTACTAACTTACGGTATTTTTAAGCCAATATGCCACTTCCTATTAGTAATCAATAGCAACCTAGGCCCCATTTTGCACCGTTTAGCCACAATACATCTGTGACGGACGGACGACAACCATGACGACATCACGGTCGGCTAAAAAGTAAGCTAAAGGTAGGCTTATGTTACTTATTTACTACGACCACAGACAGCGAAGAATCTGTAATGTCGTGTGAGTGTGAAAGTTTCTCTCAATCACTTTTTAACATTAACATTAATAGAACGTCCTTGGTTTCTCTGCACTGTCTAAATCTTGCTATTCTCACATTCGTCAGCTTCGTTGCATCCGTCCTCTTTTTCTTGATTCTAAAACAGCCAGCCTTATTGCAACTTCCGTCGTTCACTCCAAACTTGACTACTGTAACTCTCTACACCAATAAAAAGTTTGTCACTATTGTTAAGCAGCATGTCTGCATATCTAACACAGTAACACAGTATTTAATAAAATATGTGACAAACGCACGTAATACAATAGCAAAACAGAAGAGAAATGTAATTTAGACAAGGTAACATAGCATAAAATAATTAAACACAGTCCTAACTAAAAAAGACTGTTTATGCAATTTTTTACTACAAACAGGCAACACATAGTCATGTCCACGAGGGCGTAAACTGTCTGGACGCTCGGCGTAACATGACAACAGTTCATGAAGACAGTGACCAGATTTCGTAATACTGTGAAAAAGATCACGTGAGCAAGATTCCGCAATATCATTAAAAGACATAATCTGAGCAGTGTAACCAAACCTATAGAGA
>Ga0209671_1002216_pt1 | contig 17535 bp, 16 predicted proteins | sample WorMetHERISLAND2_2_FD_187401 | JGI IMG/M metagenome (GOLD analysis project Ga0209671, IMG submission 187401) | Marine gutless worms symbiont microbial communities from Max Planck institute for Marine Microbiology, Germany - Olavius geniculatus... | ecosystem: Host-associated > Annelida >...
ATTGACAAGGGAGCAAAAGAAAATTATTATAAAATTCAGTAATAGTAATTCTAACAAAGGATTCATTTTGAATACATTAAACGTAAGACAGGCCTGCGTACGGAAGTTTCTGAAGCGATGGAAATGTTGACAAAGTGTAGAAAAGTGGCTTCAAACTGGCAGACCACCGAATCTGAATAAAGAAGCTATTGGAGAATAATTCGTCACGTTGGAGCGCACAGAAAAAAGACATTGGCTGAAATTCTAAACTATGTAAACGATATGCTGACTCAACGATTATCACCACGAATGGTATGACGTCGTTTGCATTCCTGTGGTTTAACCTGACGGAATATTTGGAAACAGACTGTAACAAGCAGGGTGAATTAACCTTGCTATGTGTTTTGGTGTAGACAGAAGCTGAGCTGGAAGGCAGATAACTGGAAATTAGTTGAATTTATAGACGAAACTCAAACAGTAACATGACAGGATAGAAAAGTTAAAGCTACTTATGGAGAAAGCTACATGAAGTCTGGAATCTCGAATGTCTTGTGAGGCAGCACCAGTCGAAATATAATCACCATGTTCTGGAGTTGTATTTGCTACGAAAGACTGGTTACTTTTGTACCAATTGGCAGAAATATTGACTGATGTAACTATGTGAATGCACCCGATGCAAATTTGTGGCCAGGTGTGTGCAAACATTTTGCTGGAAAGCACTTCTTTCAGCAGGATGATAGCCCCTGTACATCTCTCAGTATTTACTCATCTGTGGAAAATAGAAAATCACATTTTGGGTTTTACGTGGTCAGCGCAATCAGTGGACAAAAATGTTATCGAAAATACGTGGAAAGTCATAAAATCTCATGTGCAGAAGAAATTGTCAGCTATTAACTCTCGACAGGACCCTATCAAATCTGCTCTAACAACCCGAAGCAAAGTTTATTAAACCTCTATTCGTCAGCTCTACGCATTCATTCTGCGACGAATTTGTTCTGTTATTGCGCAGAAAGGATTTATAACAAAATTCAGAAATGTCAGGTAAGCGCTTTTGTTGAAAAAATGTTGTTTACGATGTTTGAATTTAACTGGCAAAAACCGAATCATGCGTTTGCGCCGCCGCCATTATGACACACTTTTGGCCACACGCTGTAGTTACTCAAGACTACCAAGTAGATTGTCACTGGATAGCCAGTCGGCAAGTTTTGTAGTTACATCCACCACCGTCGAACTTACTACCTATTTGTATGCTAACTTGTGTGTGTATTATTGTGAAAAACTCTAATTTTGACCCGAACCTTAACCCTAACCTTAACTCTAACCATAACTGTAAGCGAAAACCGTGATTTTTATATTCAGTGCAAAATCGTACTCCATTACTCATGAAATTGTCGCCCCCCCAGTGAATGTGAATGTAAAGTGTAATGGCACATCTGTTGATGTGAATTTCAGTTGGAATACATCTGTTGGAATAGTCTGTCAGAACAGAGTCTGTCAAAATAGTTTGCCTCGTGCTTTGGGTAAGTCCTTAATTACTAGTGCACACCCCAGCAGGGACAGGGGTCCCCTTACAATTTTACGTGCGAAAGCAGCTATTGCTTTAGCGCATCTTAGCCATCGCAATTCTGTATGTCTGTTGTCTGTCTGTTCGTCACACGTGTGGATCAGTCAAAAACTTTGCAAGCTAGGATCACCAAATCTTAACCGTCGGCTGCCGGGAAGACTCTAGTTACAGGAACCGTAAAGCTTTTTCATAAATTCGAAGGGGGTCACCCCGAACGACGGTGCGAAATGAGAGGTGGGTGGGAAAAAATTGTGATTTTCAGCCAATAAGTCATCACATCTCAGAAACGGTGCGAAATAGGGTCTAGGTTACTATTAATCACTAATAGGAGACACATTTCAAGAGCGAATTGCGCCAAAATCAATTGAGATAGACAAGAACAAGCTGCACATGAAATCTTCAGCATTGAACGTAGATTTTGAGGGTACAAATTTTTGGGGGTCGCACCCCAAAAATTTGGGAGAGCAAAAACGTGGAAAATTTGGCGTGATTTTGGACGACTTTCGACTTTGACTGCGAATATTTTAGGAATCGATTGAGATATCGAACTCGGAAACAAACTTCATCAACAGCTACCCCAGCGGGGTTTAGCAAAAAAATTTTGGTCCACAAGCAAAAGATTTACATGCGTGGATGTTGACCCATCCTAAGTCGACAATGCGCATTCTGCGTATGCTAATGCATTGGAGTTTGGGCCACGAGACTTTGCTACAAAGGAATTTCAACTTCTTAAATTTTCTCCTCCCATTTGGACTTACGGCACCAAGTGGACTCATGTTGGGCTCTGCCCCAAATTTTTAGTTTTTTTCTCATTCATCTTAGCCATTGCATTTAGTTGCTGCGATGCTACCCTGCTATTACCTGTCCATTGAATTGCTAAACATCCAGATTAAGTCATATTTGGTGTTGTGTCTTTAACTGTACAAAAGAGAGCTTAAATGAGCAATAGTTTACATGTTGTGTGTTCACTTACAGGTGAAACTTCTATGGATACAAGGGCTGAAGCCGATAGTAATGATGTCGCTGAGTGTTCACATGATGACAAGCCCAGTACAGGTTTGTTGGGTTTGACGACATCTGACAAGTGACCACCAGGCAGTATAGTTTACAATTCACTGCAAATGTGAATTTTTAGGAAAGTATAAGGCTATGGGGTCGGTTGGTGATGGTACCATTGGATACAGCATTGCTGAGTTTCTATAGGTTGTCCATAGTAATCGCTGCACTATTTGTAATGGTTTGAAATGCAAAATTTCACTAGTTTTTCTCTCACAAGTTTTAGTCTGCTGGCCAGTATAATGTTACTTACTGCATTACAATTATTTCTACCAAACATCAAACTTCATTTTATGTGAAAACATTACTTTTGAGCGTTTTAAGCAGCTACTGAATGTGTTTCTGTTAAATTCAGCCTGCAGCAGGTTGTATCTTTTCTGTTTTTATTGCATCAGCTAAGAGCACACTTACTTTTGCACAGACAGTCTGACTGACTGATCGTATGAGATCCATTGCAATATGCTTAGTGGACATCACTGGTGCTTTCACAGACGCTGGCTAGAAACTAAAATACATTAATAGAATATTGGAGATAAGCCAAGTATGCCATCACTGTTTGTATATTTAGTGCCATTCATCAAGTATTATTGGTGCTGTTATTGTCAGAATTTTGGTTGTACATGTATTTTGTGCGCATTATTTTAGGCAAAAGTTCTGTTGACGTGAAGACTGAAGCTGATAGTAATGACATCACTGAGCATCTGCATGATAATCAGCGAAGTATTGGTATGTTTGGTTTTTTTGATGATTTATTCTTCGCAGTCATTTTTCTGTACTTGTTTTTTGTCTTTATCTGGTGGTGATTGTACGTTTTCGATGTAACCTGTAATACACTATGATGTAGAAAGGTCATGTTCAAGTTGTTGGAATTTGACAATGAAGACCAATCATAAGACGGTGTTGAAGTCTAGTGAATATTTACAAATGTTTACATGAGTAACGAAACATTTCGACAAGAAAAACAGATATATTGGAAGATTGTATGCGAAATATATATATAGCACATGTTTAGTTTTTTTTTACACATTTCTGTTTGTCCGTTGCTAAACTGTATGTTGTCAACAGGCTTTGCTATAAGACAAGTTGTCGTTAACTATTTTGACTGGAATTTTTCGGTGCAGGTGAAAGTTCTTTTTCAATGAAGATTGAAGCTGACAGTAATGATATCGCTGAATATCCTCCACATTATGATCAGCCCAGTATTGGTATGATCTTTTGCTGTATTCTCTGCAGTCATTTGTTCTTTGTAGGTCCTGAGAGCTGCACACCATTGTCCAAAAAAACCTGGCACAATTATTGACCGATTTTCAAAATTCTTTCACTGTTCTTGTCATGCTTTGCGGACAATTTGCAGTATTTTGATATGATTATTATATATCCCACCACACCCTAAATGTGAAATATAAATGCAAGAAAAAACTAACGATAATATGAAACATTAAGGTACATGAAAAAAAACACTTCAGACAAACATTGCAGTGAATGATCCATATGACACTAGAGTGTGTTAGACCCACGCAGTTTAATGTCATACAGACCGTTCACTGCAATGTTGGTTTGGAGTGTTTTTACCAAAATTTACCGAAATGTTTGTTTGTTATTTTTGTTATACATTCATATTTCAGTTGTATTTCACAAGGTAGTGTAGAGATGCATTTATGGTGTGGTGGGATATAAAATAATCGCGATATTGCAAATTGTCCGCAGAGTGTGCCAGTGAAAGAATTTTGAAAATAGGTCAATAATTGGCAAAGATATGGACAAAAGTAAATTGCCACGTTTTATGGACCACCCTGTACTTGTAGAATAGGCCACCAGTTCCCAACTTAAGTTTATGTAAGTATTTTTTAAAGAATTTCATCCATTGGTTGCATGTCAAGCTTGATGTATACATAACCTGCTAAACAGCACAGTTCTAATATTTTTGGCAGCGTATCGACACCTGGTAGCGATTGTAGGTGAAACTCACTCAGCTGGCGCAGTCTGCACCTCTCAGCTGAATTATTTTAATATAGCAAAAACGAAACACGCCAGCACATTGTGCTGCATACGTATGCATGAACAGATATATACCCGTTTTTTTCTGTGAAGTTTTTGTTGTCAGAAACTTTAACTTTTTATTAGTATGGGTCGTTTGTTTACACATATACAGTTTTCGTCTGCTGATGTGTTTTCACCTACAGCGTGGCGTTTTTTAGCACTGTGCCATTTGCATCGATTGTGCATTAGCGTACGCAGGTTATGTATAAATTATTATTTCAGAGCCAGTCACTTGAGTGTATGAATATAAACATGGATGGAGCATTCTTATTGGTTCAAGCTATACATTCTGCTATGTACAGTGTTATAGGCTTGTTGCTGACATTGCCAGTAGTTACCAATGTAAACACCAGCAAACTAACTAATTTTTTTTCACCTTTCCCGGCCAAGTTTGATGAAAATGATTTTTCAGCTTGACAATATTGAACCATGTAGAACTGAACAAGAGGGTGCGGCCGTTCAGGGGCCGCCTGCTATGGGGCCGTCCTTGCAGTTGAGTACGTGCATGCTGTTTTGGGGCTTTCTAGGTCTGTTTGTTTCTGCAGTAGAGGGCACGAAACCGAGGTCTAGTTCAGTCAGTAGTCAGGCGAATGCGATACTTAGTCGTAACAATGTGACATTACTGGCTTTGTAAGATATTTTTCGGCACAAAGTAAAGCGACTGGTTGAGGATTTTTTGCAAACTGCGCAATTAGAGGGGGTAGAGAAAATCTGCGACATCCAGCCGATATGGCGTTGCCAGAGCGAGATAGTGGCGCCATCTGGTGAGTACAAGTAAGACACTATAAGCTTAGGACCTACGCGTCTGGCGCCATCTGGTGAATGATTATGTTTTACTGGGCCTTCTGCGAAACTAGCCAAAAGCCGTACGGATGAGATCTATGGATGATAGCCGCCGTGACCTTGACCTTTGACCCTTTGACTTTGAAATTGGTCCACGGGGTGCTCGTGTCCCAGGGACCCTTCCTACCAAGTTTGGTACTCGTAGGCCTTTTCGTTTTCCCTCTAGGTGGAGGCACGGGACAGACAGACAGACAGGGTCAACACATGATGGGGCCTTCTTCTAAGAAGAACGGCCCCATAATAAATGAATGTATACATGATTAATGCTTTCTTTATTTAGCTACAGTGTCTCAAAAAACAGTCAAAATTGTTTATGGCATAACTTTGTCAAATTTCGACGAACTTTGATAATTTTTGGCACAAAGATAGCCAAGACGATATTATTATGTATGGTGCACTCAATTTGCCACTTCACCTAATTTACGTCAACACACTACCATGTGAAACACAGATGCTCCAGATTGTTACATTACACAGTGATTATTTGTATCAGATGGCTCACCTTTGCATTATTAATTCGAGGGTGCAATGTGGTTTAATAATTTTGAGGTATTAAATTCTAATTTGCAAGCGAGTTGTTACACAAACTTATAATTCTGTTAAATAATTCACATTTCAGTGTATTTTGTGCCTAATTAACTCATTATTACAGATTATCTTGAGACAACAACTCAGCATTATGCAACAATTCGGAGCATGTAAGTTTTACATGGTAGTGCATTGACATAAATTAGGTGAGGTGGAAAATTAGTGCATTTTAGATAATTTTGTCATCTTAACCATCAATGTACCAAAAATTATTAAAGTTACCAAAAATTTGACAAAGTTATGACAACAACAATTTTAACTGTTTTTTTTCTGAGACACGGTGTAGAATCCCTGTTTTTTAAGGTCTCTGTAAGTTTGATTGCATGTGATGATCTTTATATTCTTGACTATTGAACTTTTCACAATTACGCATGGATAATACGTTGTGTTTTTTGTACAGGTGGAAGTTTATTTGAGGTGAAGATTGAAACTGATAGTAATGGTATCACTGATCAGCCACATGATGACAAGCTTAGACCGTATTTGTGTACAGTGTGTGACAAACGGTTTAGAACAAAACAGAATTTGAATCAGCACAAACAAACACATACTGGAGCATTGTTGTTTTCATGTACTCAGTGTGAGAAACAGTTTGCTACTCAGCGCTACTTAGCTAGACATATGAATGTTCACAGCAGTAAATACAAGTGCACTGAATGTGGAAAGGGCTTTAGTAACAGTCATGTGTTGACAGCACACAGGCGAAGTCACTCGGGAGAGAAACCATTTGAATGCACCGTTTGTAGCAAACGATTTGCAAGATCAGGAAACCTTGCTGCTCACAGCAGAATTCACAGTGGAGAAAAACCGTACAAATGTCCCACGTGTGACAAGGTATTCCGTGTGCATGCGCATTTAAGCGCTCACATGAGAATTCACACAAGAGATTGCTCACTGTGTGATAAACGTTTCAGCCAAGCCAGCGACGTGCGGAGACACAAAAGTGACGTACATAGCAACAGAAGACCTTATGCCTGTCGTTACTGTGGGAAGATGTTCTGTGATCTGAAGCATCATGTTTGTACTCACACTGATGTAAAGCCGTACTCATGTAGACACTGTTCAGAGAGTTTTACATTTTATGTCCAACTCAAGGCACATCTGCTGAAGTCACACAGTCAAGGTATTTGGTTCACATGTCACATTTGTTAAGAGGATTTGAGCCACAGTGGTCAAATTAAGGAACATTTACTGTCGTGAAGGTGAACAGGCTGTAGTCAAGGTTTGAAAGAAAATGAGTCAGCAGCTCCCCCCCATTCTCCTGGAGTTCACGTGTGGCCAAAAGTGCTAAAACAGTAAGACCTACAGGAGCAACAATCTGAAAACGATTTCAAATTTTTTATTGAGCCGCCAATACCAGAAAAATTTTTTGCTGAAAATTTTAGTCAGCGAGCCTACTTTTGAAAAAAATTTGCATAGGGTCTAAAACTAGGCCTCAAAGCAGATAAAGGTTAAAAAAATAACAAGGAGTAATCACGTGTCACATTTTTCACCAGATTCCAGCAAAGAATAAAGCATTGTTCTAATTGATGCTACATTGTTGTGCGAGATTTTAATACGAGATAGACAGTCCAGAAATTAGTGTTTGGTTTTTGGATTGTATCATCGACATAACATACTTGATATAGGATAGTTTGTATGCCGAATGAATGTATGGCATATATTTTTATTTTCACAATTTTTTTGGTATTGCCAAATACTACACCTAATTTCAACAACTGGCTTTGCTTTAAAACATTTTGCTTTTGGCTGATCTGACTGTGCAGGTAAAAGTTCATTTGAAATGGATTTTGAAACCGGTAGTAATGATATCGCTGAGTATTCTCCTCATTATGATCAGCCCAGTATTGGTATGATCTTTTGCTGTATTCTCTGCAGTCATTTGTTCTTTGTAGGTCCTGAGAGCTGTAGAATAGGCCACCCTGTATGCTTGCTGTTTTGAACCAATTTTGAAACTTTTTGATGAATTTGTCTAAGATATTTGTGATTTGTTCATAATAGGTTTTTTGTAAGTCAGGTACTTAATGCTTTGTGTGTTTCTGAGGAAATTTGTCCACTGATTGTCAAGCTCTGAGTTATTCTTGAATTCTGATTTCTCATCACTTGGGGTGTAAAAATATAAACGTGAATGGGTGAGTGTCAGTGGTCCACGTTATGCTGGGCTCGCTACATAAATTGCTATGTACTGTTATAGGCTTATTGCTGTCACCAATAGTTACCGATTTTAATACCTGCAAATTTTCTGATTTCCTGGCTTTTGTTGCCCCCCAACTGTCCAGGTTTGATGATAGTAATTTTTGTCGATTTTTACAATATTGTGAAATTGTGTAGAACTGAAAAAAACACAAAGGTGTAAATCTTTGGTGTTTGCTTATGTCAGCTAGTATGATACTGTAAGTTTTTCCTACGGTAAATTATTTTCAACTGTTCTTGCTCTGACAATTGTATTTTTTTTGTTACCAGTTTTGTAAGTTTGATTTCATGTGAAGATTTTCATTATGTTGTCATATGAACTTTTCAGAATTAGGCATGGATTAACTGTTGCATTTGTTGTACAGGTGGAAGTTTGTTTGAGGTAAAGATTGAAGATGATAGTAATGATGTTACTGAGTACTTTCATGATGTCAGGCTTAGACCACATTTGTGTACAGTGTGTGACAAACGGTTTAGAACAAAACAGAATTTGAATCAGCACAAAAAAACACATACTGGAGCATTGTTGTTTTCGTGTACTCAGTGTGATAAACGGTTTGCTACCCAGCGTTACTTGACAGTACATATGAATGCTCACAGCAGTAAATACAAGTGCACTGAATGTGGAAAATGTTTCAGCCGCTACAGGGACTTAACAAGGCACAGGCAAATTCATTCTACGGATAAACTTTTTGAATGTACTGTTTGTAGCAAACGATTTGCAGGCTTAGCTCATTTTGTTAGCCACAGCAGAATTCACAGTGGAGAGAAACCCACGTGTGACAACTGACAAGGCATTTAGTTAGTCTGGAACTTTAAACACTCACATGTGAGTCCACACGGGTGACAAACCGTACAGGTGTTCGCTGTGTGACAAAAGTTTTAGCACATCCAGCAGCTTGCAGTCACATAAACGTCGTGCACACAACAGCACACAAAACCTTATGAGTGTCGTTACTGCGGGAAGATGTTTAAAACTAGTGGTGATTTGAAGCACCATGTTTATACTCACACTGGTGCAAAGCCATATACATGCAGACACTGTTCAGACTGTTTTAAATGTCACTACCAACTCAAGGCTTATCTGCTGAAATCACACAGTGAAGATACTTGTTTCTCTTGTCACATTCGTCAGAAGAAATTCTGGTACAATAGTCATCTTAAGTTGCATTTGTGTCATCATGAAGGTGTGAAGCCGTATGTTTGCAGTGAATGTCTGAAGCGTTTTTCACAGCAGGTGACTTTAAACGCCATCTGACAATACAGTCAGATTTTAGACGCTTTCTCTGTGCTTTATGCGGTAACCATTTCAAACATAAACGAAATGTCGTAACTCACTTGAACAGATGTTCTGTGGAACTGGGATACTTCAATGTCTTTATGGGGTAAGACACAGACAGAGAGCAAACAGGCTGTGGACAATTTTCGTTGGACATTGTTGCTACTGTTGACTCAAGACCAGGGTGGTCCAGAGTGTAAGACCTGTCATTGAGGTTCTACTCTGCATTTCTGTGCACTGGAAGTTCTAATCTAAAGAATGTCTAGTCATAGACAACGCTTTGACAGTTAGTTCAGCATGATTACGAGGGCCATCACGAAAGTTTCCGGCCTTGACATGTTAGACAACAATATTTTCCACAATCTGTACATCAGTGAAACGTGCTTTCTTCACCGACTGATATGAGTCTGCTGCGGATATGACGTCGTTGTATTTTGTGACCTCATAGAGCACTAAACCGAAACGATTTGGAGTACTAACGCAAACAGCATCAAATTAAATGTCTTGCATAAAAATTTTCTACCCTGTAGCTGGATGTGTGAAAGTGAGGCCTCGTGGCGTCTGATTTTGTGAAAACCCTGACAAATGCGCTTAGAAAATTTTTATTTGCTTACGTTAATATACGATAGCTTTAATCTGTGCTGAGTGCTGACCGCTAATAAAAGCATTGGAGTGAATTACAATTTCATGCAAATATGAGAGATAGTCAAAAAGTTTTGAGCCTCAATATATTAAACTAAAACTTTTTATTGTCTGTATATCAGTAAAGGGTACCTTCCTTGCATATTCGTGTGAACAGGTTGTGGAAGTGACGTCATTGTAATTTATGACGTCATAAGTTCATAACGCATTATAAGCTGAAGTGATTTGGAGCATTAACGCAAACAGCATTTGGATCAGGCTGGTAGTTGCATGAAACATTCTTTCAACGTTTTTGAGATACGGCCACTTATAGCTTAAAACTTTCTATAGAAAATTGCGGCCAAACCGCTGCAGATGGAGACATGGTTACAATTGACGGCTGGTGACGCTGAGGCTGCCGTCCGACGTCTTTCTGCGAGTCTCGTCGACATCGGCCGACTTCGACTGAACCCCACCAAGATTCAGGTGATGTGGTTGGGTTCTCCACAATAGCTGGCGAAAGTCAACGTTTCGGAGGTTCCGGTGGCGTCGGCACGTGTCAGTGTCTCGGAGACGGCCCGTAACCTTGGCGTCATCGTCTACAGCCAGCTGACGCTGTCTGCACTGTCAGCTGGTCTTCAACGAAGGTCGTCGTCAGCTGCGCTCTGCCAACTCAAGGACATGTGTCGTCAGAAGGACCTGCAGCAGCTATGGAGACAGATTCTTTGCTGCTGCAGGTCCGAGGCTGTGGAACAGTCTGCCAGCTCATCTGAAACAAACTGACATTAACTTTGAACAGTTTAAAGTTTAAACGGCAGTTAAATACATTTTTGTTCGGGCGTTGAGAGCGCGGCGCATTGTGGCTGTTGTTAAATTGCGCCTTCTAAATAATCTTACTTACTTAGGCCTACTTACTTATAGGAAGTCGCCAGCGCTTTATCGATGGTATTGTCGTACAGTGCGTGGGGCACTAGGGCTAGTATGCACAATAACGCGTTTGTTCAGATCCATGACTCCGCGCATGATGGGATTGGTGGGTAGGCCTAAGCAATGCAATGCAATGCGCCGCGGCGAATGCATTCAAGAGCATGAGAATTAGGCGCATGTATGCTGCGTCGTAGGCCCACATTATTGCCGTGGTTTTACCTGTATGCAGGCATGTTCCGCTGTATTATGTAGGCAAAGGTAATTGAAAGTTCAAAACTAAAAACTTATTATGCTGTCGACGATGCTACTATCCATATAAACCTACGGGTACAACATTTGTCATTATGACATGTTATTAGCCTACACGTTTAATCTATGCGAGAAAATCGATTAGGTCTAGACTGGAATTGTGCGTATAGAACTCAGATTCTGTTGTGCGCCGCCCAGGCCACAGTACGGTCCTTGCCCGTCCGTTCGTCCGTAGGCTTATGTCGTGTACGGACACAACGATTTATAGGCCTATACAAACTAGTTTGTTCAATTGCCGTAGCAATTAGCTATACAATGGCAATCACAGTAGTTAAATGATATATTAACACTGAAAGCTGTTATGTATTGTTTACATGTTAACAAATTTCTCATCGTCTCTACAGTAACCGGCCGACAACGTCTCGCTCATCAGATAGCTTGAACAACAGTGCCGTCAACATGTGGAGGTAGGCCTTTGATGAGTACATTGTAGTGCGATAGCCTATATACAGGGTGGGCCAAAAAATGGCACAGTTTTTTGTATACTTCACAACTTCACGAAATATTAACCGATTTTCAAAATTCTTTCACTGTCAGAATCAGGAAACAATTTGCAATAAAACTCTCACTATAAATCCTACCACACCCTAAGTGTGTCACTACACTATCTTGTGAAATGTCAGTATCTTAAAAATAACAATTAAAACAAGACGACTTTGGTAACAACACATTTTAAAAAATTAACAACAGAAACAACGCGCTTGTTGTCTCAGTTATTGTCTAAAAATCACATCTTTACAGTTTTCACATCAAATTTCCAATGTGTCCGCCTTGCTGCTGGACGGCGCATCGAAACCGGCGACGCCACTGACCCAGTTGGTCTAGGCAGAATAGCTTACGCTACAAAAACAACTTCCCCTTAAAACGACGATGACAAAGATTATGCTGATTGATGGAGTGATGTACACACGCACTTGGAGGCGGATTTGGGCATGTTCAGCATGTTTACAAAAGGAGACCCTGCAGAACAGAAAATGTCGGACAGCTTGGAGGTAATTAATAGCAGCAAAGCTGCACACAGCTGCAAACTGACCCTCGTTGCCATGGCAACGAAATTTGGGACAAAATGGGCGATAACTCTGCTTCTGTATGAGATACCTGCGAAATTTTTGCGTCCATATGGGGTTCGGGGTTGCGCCGTCGAACGCTGCAATCCACACTTTTCCCAACCGACCCCTGTTGCCATGGCAACAAAATTTGGGACAAAATGGGCTTTCAGTCGGCTTCTGTAAGAGATATCTGTGAAAATTTTGCGTCCAGAGGGGGGTTCGGGGTTGCGCCGTCAAACGGTGCAATCAACATTTTTGCCAACCGACCCCCGTTGCCATGGCAACGAAATTTGGGACAAAATGGGCAATCACTCGGCTTCTGTAAAAAAATCTTCGGGATCTTTGGGTCTATAGTTGGTTATCAGGGTTGGCCCGTCGAACGTGGCCAACCAAATTTTACCCCAACTGACCCTCGTTGCCATGGCAAAACGAAATGTGGACAAAATGGGCTTCTGTCGGCTACTGTAAAAGATATATCTCGAATCTTTAGTTGCAGTTGCAGCAGTGTAGCAATACTGTAGTAGTAGTAGTAGTAGCAGTATCGGCGTTTAGTGTGCGCGGATTGGTTAAAATCTAAAGTATTTCTTGTAGGCCTATATATCGAGCATCTGCTACCATACGTATAGACCGCCTAATAAACGAATCAATCAATCAGTTAATCAATCAATCGCGTGTATAAAATCCGGTGTAATGCAGTTGGGCGAGGCGCGGGGTGGCGATGTTCCTCGGCATAGCAGACCTCAGTGACGACGAACGGAAGAACTTCCTGGACGAATGGTTGACGCGCGCTGCCAAGGTACACGACGACGACTTCACGCTACACCCTGGCCGCATGATGCCCCCCACTTCCCCTACTACTCGGCTGACCGCCGCGCAGTACCAACTGTCGCAACAGGCTTCCCGTGATGCACCGGACACACGGTGAGTGACTGACTCTCGGCTGTTGAAAATTTTTCTTCTCTAATTTCTAGTGGCGTCGTGGCATGAGGAGTAGAGGGGACAATTGCGAGGGACATTTGCCCTCCCCGTTCTAAATTTTTGCTTGTAGGAAAATTATCTATTTGAAAAATAATAGTTTTGTTGAAAATCCCTTATTTTGGGAGAATTTGAAGGCAAAATTAAATTTTGTAGCACCCTTATCTTCCCTGGTCGGAAATTTGGAGCTGCTTTTCGTCGGAAAATTTCATTGCAACTCGTCGAACACTCGTACGCCGACGACACACAGGTGTACATCAGTGCTCCAGCCGCATCCGCGTCGGTTTCAATGCAACGTTTCATCGCCTGTGTTGAATGCATCGATGCCTGGATGCGTAGCAACAGGCTGAGGATGAACGCCGACAAGACACAGCTCGTGTGGCTTGGAACACGACAGCAGCTTGCCAAGCTGACCACTACCGAGCTACCACTACTGTCTGCCCTCGTCAAGCCGTCGTCCGCAGTGCTCGACCTGGGCGTCAACATCGATGGCCAGCTTACCATGGCTGACCACGTCGCCGCGTTACGCCGGTCGTGCCTGTTTCAACTACGCCAGCTACGGATGGTCAGATCTTCCCTGACTTTGGAGGCTGCGAAGACACTGGTGCACGCATTCGTCAGCAGCCGTCTTGATTACTGCAACAGTCTGCTGTATGGGATCGGTGACGGCCTGCTGACGAAACTGCAGACTGTCCAGAATGCAGCAGCGCGTGTCGTGACCGGAACTAAGAAGTTCGACCACATCACTCCAGTGCTGCGTCAACTTCACTGGCTTCCGGTCCGCCAGCGAATCACCTTCAAGCTAGCGATGATCACTTTCAAGTGCCTCCATGGTCTGGCGCCGTCATACCTGGCAGATGTGTGCACCCCGGTCTCGTCTGTCGTCGACAGATGGCAGCTGCGGTCAGCTAACAGCGGGGCACTCGTCGTGCCGCGCACAAGGACCACGATCGGTCGGAGGGACTTTGCCGTGGCTGGCCCGGCCACTTGGAACAGCTTCCCCGTCGACCTGCGGACTTCATCACTGTCCAGAGATACATTTGCGAAAAAAAACTGAAAAGTCAATTATTTGGCTGCGGGCGCTCTTGAGGTCTTCTCTAATTGGGCGCTATACAAATTGACACATTCATTCATTCATTCATTTATTCATTCATTCTTGTCTCCGCAACTTTCTTTAACCCACGACGCCGCTGCTGTTCACCGTAATAACGGTAGACCTACGAACAAACAAACAACGAACGGGATAACTTAACTAAATCTTAGGAGTAGTACGCATCTATGACACACGCAAATTTCTCGCGGCGTGTCACTGAAAAAAATTCTAGCAACATCCCGCGGTTCAGTGTTTAATCTGTTTATACACATAGTCGAGAAGTCTAGACGTAATCTGCTCGTTTGAATTACTTAATTCACACAGATTTGCTTGTCGCCTATTTCTAACTAGCCTACTATTCATTGGCTTAGTTATCAGATTTTATTAGCTAACTATTAACTTAACTACTTGTTTAATTATTAATTGGCTTAAGTTACGTAATATTTTAGAATTAAGTGATCTATAGCTTTACCGCGTTACGCTCGCAAAGGTGAAAAGTTGCTTTGTGCGTGTTCAGCCCAATACGATTTCAGGAAGAAGTGTGAAGATAATAATCTGCTCTAAACATGCTTAGAATAACTAATTATTTAGTGTTCGTTGCTGACATTTGCTGATCGTTCGGTTTTTTTATTTGTCACCATGTTTGTTGAATCAGAGCTACAGTAGCTGCTGGCGAAGGAAGGTTGATATATCGTGACGTCATTACAATGAAACACTGGGCTGTGTTCAAGGACATGCTACAGGTATATTGTTCGTTTGCCGGTAATGACAGCAAAAATTTCTGAAACAAAAAAATGCAGTGTAAAAGCACTTAAAAGTGTTGCTATAAGAAACAGCATTTTCAAGTGATATTTGTAAGTAAAATTTGTTGAAAATAACCAGTAACTAGAAAGCAGTCATAGCCCGCAGGTACCTCCGCCAAGGCAATGTTATTCGCCAGGTGGCGTCACCATATTCACTTTGCCAGCGGTTCCCTCATGCCCCCTTTAACGCAATGGTAACGAAAATTTCAAAGTGATCCAGAATTCAGGATTTCTACCGGATCACCCCCAAAATTGAATCACTTGTTGTTTATGCCATGCCCGATATTCCTTTTAAATTTCAGAAAGATCCGTCCGTAACTTTTAAAGTTATCTTGGTCACAGACAGACAGACAGACAGACAGACAAACAAAGTCTGGCAAAACATTAGGCCTACCTCCTTGACGGAGGTAAAAATTAAGCTCCAAAATCGCCGTTGACGCCCCTGACCAGTAATCGTAGCGAGTATCGTCCAAAACTTGGGAAAGGCCAAATTGCTAAAAACTAAAGTGCCTTGACCACATCTATGCCGCTGAATGTGCGAGTTCAGGGTCCAGAAATTGACACCCTTTTGGTATTTGTGTTATTACGCTTAGTTTTACCAAATTATGCTGTACTAAGTGACACTTTTTGTCTGTCACAGAGCCGAAAAGATACAAACGTCCAGCGCTCAGCTGCCAGCGTGGTACGTGACATTTAATATAAAAAATAGTAAAATATATGTTTGTGTGCACAGTAAAATAATTACTTATATACATAATTGAGTCTCGTGATGTAGGCTACAGTTTAGCATCATCAGCGTCGTGCGTTAAGGAATTTGGGCAAGAAGTTGCTAATTTCTGACTGAGTAGATCTATGGGTGCTCGAAATTTAAATTTCGCCACAAAATTCTCCAAAATGAAGAAATTTTCACTTGTGATCCCCAAATATTTTGTGATTTTGAAGAAAACGCTTACGAGAGAAATATTTTTTCGACAGGTTAACAGTTTTTTTGAGGAGAGGGGGAGGTGGTAATTGTTTCTTGCCATGAAGCCACTAATGAGTTCAGCTTTCAGTTAACCAGTATGCTGACCGAGTGCGTTTTTAGTCGTCACGGTATGTTTAGTTATCCATAGTAGAGATGTTCGGACTGGTTTTCAGTATTCCCAATTTTTTTCCATTCCGAGTGGGTAATATCGATTTACACTTCCGAAATTTACGTATCGCTAAACCCCATTCCCATTCCCGTACTACTACTGTAAATTCATTCACATTCACCTTGAAAGTCAGTACTGCAACAGGAACTGTATAGGCTGTAGCGTGTCTTCTCTAGCGACCGCTGGGCTTTTTGTCTGTCCATTGGACAGAGTATAAAATCACCTGAGTGTTCGTGCGTCCGTGCGTGCATCCGTGCGTCCTACATTTCTCAAGCTATCTTCCTTCCACATTCCCTTTCTCTTCCCCTTTTCCTTCACCTTCTCCTTTCCCTTCCATTTCCTTTTTCCCTTTCGCATCTTCCTTCCAGTTTCCCTTAACCTTTTCCATCCCCTTTTCTTTTTTCCGCTTTCCCTTACCCTTTCCTTTTCCCCCTTTTCGTTTTCCTTCCCCTTTTCTTTCTTCTTTCCATTTCCCTTTTCTTTCCCTTTACCTTCTATTCCTTTTCTCCTTCCCACTTTTCTTTCTTTCCCCCTTCCACTTTTCTTTCCCCTTCCCTTACTCTCCTCTTCCTTTTTCTCTCTCCCTTTTTTCGTCTTTCTTTCTGTGTCCACGTCGGTGCATCCAATATTTGAGGCGCCATATCTCCGCAACGGTGCAAGATAGACGCATGGTGACGATGGACCTTTTATAGTAAAGTGCTGATGACGAATCGAATGGTCTCGTAACTGACAATGTTCATTGTTTAGTTAAAATAATACAGAAGGATGAAAGGATCATTGCTGCTGTACAATTTGAAATTAAACTGTTTGATTTTTTTTCTACCGGTCTAAACAGCTCACTGATTATATTTATACGAACATATACTGTTAACTGTCGAAATGCATTGGACAGACTTCGTGTTCATATGAACATTATCTTGTTTGTACCCATTATTGTAACTCATTCGAAATTAATAACCAAATGATTTACGTCAGCTTACACTCTGATAGCAGTGGAGATATTTTAAACTATAACTAGGAATTTGGAGCAAATCCCAACGTGAGTCTGCCCGGCGCCCTAAGTCCGATTGGGGGAAATTAGGG
>Ga0209671_1002218_pt1 | contig 17529 bp, 7 predicted proteins | sample WorMetHERISLAND2_2_FD_187401 | JGI IMG/M metagenome (GOLD analysis project Ga0209671, IMG submission 187401) | Marine gutless worms symbiont microbial communities from Max Planck institute for Marine Microbiology, Germany - Olavius geniculatus... | ecosystem: Host-associated > Annelida >...
GTGTAAGAGATATCTGCGAGCTTTTTGCGTTTATGGGGGGGGTTCGGGGATGGGCCATTAAATGCTGCCATTAAATCGCATTTTACCGCGACTGACTCGTTGCAATGGGAATGCAATGAGAATTTTACTCAACAGTTCAATAACTGCAATAATACGATTAGTTAAATTGGCATTATTAAATGTTTTCCGGGCCTGTATTAACTCGCACATTATTCAGCAGCACATTGACACACAGTTAGTGTGATGCGGGCAATATCATCTTTTGTGATTTTTGCTGTTTTCGATGTGCGAGTTTTTTTTAATGTTGCCGTTAACAACTGTATAGACTGATGTTTTGGACATTTATCTGCATTAAGGACTTTACTTTCAGGACCGTATAAGTTTTTTTTCTAGAAATTCGAAAAAGTCGCCCCGATCGAGGCTTAAGAAAAGGGGTAAGGAAATGCATGGTTTTTACTCGCGAGAGCTAGCATAGCTTGCTACAGCGCATATTAATTCTGTCTTGGTGTTTGTCCGTCTGTCCGTTTGTCTGTCTGTCACGACCCGGTACCGATTCAAGCACCGATGAGATAGAGACTTCTGCAGTTTTTACCTTATAATAGCGTACAGTCGCAGTATTTCGCGACAAAATTTCATGCCGAGCTGGGTGAAGGGGGTCCCCACGAACGAGGGGACGAAAGAGGGGCACCCACCAGAAAGATGCTATTTTATTGCTATTAGCTCGTCTAGCGTGAAAATGGTTGCAAATACCTAGGCACAGACACGCTTTTTATCATAACAAGCACTGGTGACGAGTTCTTAGAAATGTTAACATCGATGACCTTGAATGACCTCGAACCCTCAAAATGGAGAGTTTAGTTCTTTCGCAATTTTGGGCTGCGATACACATTTCTAGAGTGAATTGCGCCGAAATGGCTGGAAATAGACCAAGACAAGCTGCAAATAAAATCTTCGCCATTGAATGTTGACTTTGGCAGTTCAAGTCCTGATCCCCTATACGTTCAAGAAGACTTGCGCACCGGGGTGTCAAATAGGGGTACCCCCTAAAAAGTAGTTATTTTTCCGCTATTGGCTTGTCTATCGTGAAAACGGTTGCATAATCACAGACATGTGGCTTATCATAACAAGCACTAATGACGTGCGTTTTAATGGTATTAACATCTGTGACCTTGAATGACCTTGAACCCCCAAAATATAAGTTTTTAATAATATGTTTGTGGTTTTCGTCTGCAGAAGAGTGAATTGCGACAAAATGGATAGACCAAGTGTACCTGCGGACAAAAACTGCTATAGGCTCTCGCGCGTCTCGTGAGCATTAGCTCAGATTTCTTGTCAACATAGGCCTAGAAGTCGTCGTATCTCAAGGACGGTGCAAGATGAGACCAAGGTTAATGATTGCCATTAAATTTGCATGCCCGCTTTTAATTGATACCGAAATCAACGACCTTGGGTGACCTTGAGCAGCATTTTATAAGCGTACACACCAATGCAGAGCACAAATTATGCGTTGGTATTGTGATTTTTACGTACGTTAGACGCATCACAGCCCACCGTATAAGAGTGACCGACCAGCCATTTCAACGGGAGATTCCATAATTTGCCCCCGTATAGCCAAAACCTTCTATTTTTTCATACTAGAACATTGCTAACTATGTAATGGTAAAGTTTAAATTTATAAATTGTGATTTATGCTGTTTTTTGAATCTACAACCATTATGTCACTCTTTCACTGCATGTTTATAAATTAAACAGTTTTTCACACAAATAGACAGCATAAATAAGAATTAAGTAGAAAAGATTAAAATACGTAGCAAAATCTGTTCACTTTTTGCTTTTGCTTGTCTGTTTGACTGTTCATCAGCTGAATAACTCAAAAAGTTATGTACAGATATTGACATTAATTTGTTGGCCACATGCCAAAGAATAACAGCTAGATTTTGACGGCGATCTGAAGTCTTTTTGTGGATTCTGGATCATCATTGTGCAAGATTTTTATCATTAGAAAATAAAGCGTAAAGTAACAATTAGCAGAGTATCTTAGCCAGCAATGAACAGATTTTGATAAACTTTACTGCAGGGTGGAAAATGGTCCCAAGATCAGGCAAGGCACTCAGATTTTGATGGCGATCCAATTTGAATCCCAATCCAGGGTATATCCTAGTCCGCACTTAAAATCCAGTTCGGAGCCTATGCATACAGCTGCTGTTGTGTTCACTTCAACTTTATCAAGGAGCAGCGCCATTCTCTGCAGAGTTTTGCGTTATCTCAGTACTGATTCTTCTCTTATGGACTATGTTATTGCAAATAACACGAGACAATTCTAGCATACATTGGCCTACCGTATCACTGAAAACAGCAAATTACTGACTTAATTAGTGTCAAGTTAGAACTTTTAACAGAACACTGTTGTCATGTTGTCTAACCTTAAAACTGAACAAGAACAATACCACACTACAAACAACAATACCCTAGTACAAGGCCTAAGCTTAGGTTAAAAGCTGCCACTGATAAAAACAAATATTTCCAAATACGCATTAATGCTGAGAAATAGGTCGATGTGACAACAGACCTAAACTGACAAGAATGTTGAAAGAAGTTCAGTGTACTGAGTCAAGATAATTTGGGTTGTCGGTGGCATATGACCGAATTGAAATAGATGATGAAAATTAAAACCATATTGATAAACAGTAAAATACATAAAAGCTCGTACAAAGCGACGTAACTGAACTGAACTGAACTGGCATGGGCTGGTTTTTGACGAACTGACCAATGGGCAAGCAGTAGTGCATTACAGTAAACACCGTCTAAAGGCGTCGGTGACTACGTGACTAAGCGCACGTATGCGTCAGCCAATGATCAATGGACTTGCCTTGCTCGCCCATTGGTCAGTTCGTGAAAAATTAAATCGTGTCAGTTAAGTTCAGTTTAGCCAGTTACGTCGCTCTGTACGCGCCTTTAGGGACCACCATAATAATCCCTTTAAAATTTGGGACCGAGATTATATTGTAGACAATGATCGCCATCACTTTTTACTTGGGCCACTAACATACTAAACCATATCCAAAAAGTTTGACACAAATCTGTTGATAACGTTTTGAGTACTCTGGCGGACAGAGAGAAATCCCCAATTATTAACCAAATTCGTTATTATTGCGGCAGAGGCAACAGCTGAGTATCAGTTCATTTACTAACACCAACAATCTTAACAGATAGTAAGCAGGAATTGACTTGCAACATGTTTTTTTTGTATATGAAACAACTAAACTAACAACAAATCAACAATGCACAGTATTATCAACAAATCTAATCGAGAAGGCGATTTTAAAACTGTAAAGCTATAGCAATTATGAGGAAAAATAGTATTCTCAAGTTACCTAGTCAACAACAAGAAGCTAAGCTATTGCAGGAAAACTGCACGACACTTTATGCTCTTAAATATAACAAGCTACAAAAGTTGGACATGTGCAAATACACAGTTTACATAGAGACAGCATTGGCGTTAGCCTATACACTTCGCCGGTACGTTAAAACTGCTTTTTACGCGCGACAGCAGATACTGCTATAGCGCGTCTTAGCCATCGCAATTCTGTCCGTCCGTCTGTCTGTCCGTCTGTCCGTTTGTCCATCTGTCACACGGATGGGTCAGTCAAAAACGGTGCAAACTAGGATTACCAAATTTTCTCCATCGGCTGCCCGGAAGACTCTAGTTTTAGGAACCGTAAAGCTTTTCCATAAATTCGCAGGGGGCCACCATGAACAAAAGCAGTAAATGAAAGGGAGTATGGGAAAAATTGGCGATTTTTAGTGAATAAGTCGCCGTATCTCAATAGCGGTGCAAGATAGGGCCTAGGTTACTATTAATCACTAATAGGAAGTCGTACACTGGCTCTCGATTGCCACCGAATTCAATGACCTTGGATGACCTTGAACGCAAAAATAGGGTTTTAATAAATTTTTTAGCGATTTTGGCCTCAAAGACACATTTCAATGGCTAATTGCGCCGAAATCACTAGAGATAGACTAAAAGAACCAGCTAGGATCGATGAACTTAGATTTGTTCGCAGCGGGTCGTCGTACATGCACTGCTGTCGCGCGTTCTCTTTGCGTTAGCTAGACTTTTTTTATCCTACGTTGAGTCGTTGACTACGAATGACTATGAACATACGAATGCGAGTATAGTATAAATGTCACTAGTTCAAGAATACATGACATTATTACGTGCAGTGCAACAATGCGCAGTGTAAAAACGGGTTTTCTGTGACATAGCAAGTCAGAAATGCTCGCGAATTTTCTATTACAGCTGTTTAAAAAATGAATAGGAAGGACAGGGTAGAAAATAAAACTATGTGGGGAAAACGCATCCAATCTACGTTGGAGTCAAAAAAAGTCGACCATGCTGATTTGGCATGTGAAACCAGTACGGAACTTGAATAAGTACAAAACAGGCATGTTTACATTGCAAAATTTGCAGCTTACTGGAGTCATTGGTAATAGGACTATTCAACAGATCACACTGATTATATAGGACTACGACTTCGGACATCCTATAAAATTTATGATTTTGTTCTGTGGTAATATTTCTGTAACGTTTCGGTCATACTAAAACCTGTTTATGAAACAGTCTCGTGACAGCCTTTAACTTTAATCCTTTAACTCCGACAAGTTCGGCAAAACACTGACCGTAAAAGATAGCAGTAACCACTATCAGCGCAAGGTTGAACCAAGACTGATCTATATAAATACATTCAAATGGGTCTGCCGAATGGTCCTGAGATACATTCAGATTACAAAATGGTCATATATCGTAGTTTGCCAAAAGGCGCTTTTTAGCTGAAATAGACTGAATAGGTTTCATATATGATATTAGTTCGTTAGTCTGTCACGTTTGAAAGTCTGTGATTCTGGCCTACAGTCTGATTACCACACCACGCTTTGCATCGACATCGGGTGACAAAACAATGACGAGTGGACTTACAAGTTACAATACACTAACGCTGCACATTGCTACCCCTTATAATATTGTATTGCCAGTATGCTACACACGGAACAAGTCGTACACCAATATCTTCGCTTAAAAAATAACAACACGATGATCAACAACTGCCTACGACAACAGACGAGGGCAAACACGTACGTTTTTAGCACAACACTACGAGGAATTAGATGTTTATAAAACTACCTATAGATCAAGCAACATCAAAATACTATCATGGCAAATAAACGAAATAACTCACTGCACACTATATTCAATATCACAGAACATTCCTCACAGCAAAACAACTGAAAGACAACCATACGTTTAGCAACAAAAATTAAGCTAGCAACTGCAGTAACGTTCAGTGACAAACAACACGACAGATAATTTGACGAATACAGACTTCGTGATGTAAACTTGCTAAAGAGAAAATAAAGTAAATATAAATAAACATAATGCTACACAGTAAGTCGTTTGTATACCTTCGCGTAATACATGCACTATCTTCTAACAACGGGTATAAACTATAGTAGGTGCATAAAGAGTAAGCCCCTGACATCAAATATTAACCGATTTTAAAATCCTTTCGGTAGCTACGTCAATGGTAAAATTAAAATAATTGACATCACAAAACGCCTCGTGAAATACATTCAGATTAAGGATATTTAAAATATTAGATTTCACTAGGTAGTGTAGCAACGCGTTCGTGATGCTTAACGGTCACTTAATTACAAATGTAGACATATCAGTCAAAAGAAATTTGAAAATGAGTAAACATTTGATGCAGTTATAACAAACACTCAGGGGTCTACTTTTTATTGGACCACTCTGTATAAACGTTATTTCAAACGTTGCCGACTGTTTAACGTAAGTAGAAATAGCGTACAAAAACTACGCAGACACAAGTGGAGGTTTACGAGCATTGTATACAAACACCTATTACAGACTTCACGGGACGTGATACTAACTACTGCTACGTATTTCATTGTGCATGCTGGTCTAAACTGATGTACACTGTGTATATTATACACTAGGCTACACTGTGAGCTCAGGCGAAACGCAGCCATGGCGAGAACGGATCGTCGTTGTCTGTTTCTGCGTCCAACGTCGCCGATGCGCCGTCGTCGTGAGCGTAGCACTCGAAGCAGTAGTTGGCGCCAAAGTTGTTGTCCCAGTAGGTCTCGGACCGGTTCTCATGGTCGAACAGCGCGACGAAGTAAACGGCAAACTCAACGCGTCGACCAAGGTCCGTGGCGCCGTGCGGCAGAACGATCTGGAATGCGAAGCGATCCGTCGTGCCGTCGTTGGATCGTGGAACGTACTCCGCCACGACGTCAGTCTGCGTCGCCCAGCCGTCTGTCGTGACTCGCGCCGCGACGGTTTTGTGATAGGCGACGTTTGCGACTCGCACCACGCCGCTGATTGTCAGGCCTCGCTCGTCAACCTCGCAACTCTCTAGCACCACGCGCGACCGTAGAACGCGCTCCACGAAGTCCGGATGACTGCCGGGTGCCTGGAAGCAAGCGCACAGGTAGCGGCGAGCCGGCGACCGAGGCCGATGCCACGCCGCCGACGCCTGCGCCAACAGAGGCCGACGGAACCGAGCTGTGTCGCTGTCGGCGGGGAATATTGTGAACTGTGGCGGCTCATCGAGTGACGTTTGGATCTGCCGCACGTACTCCAAGTCCAGACCGAGCGCGTCGGCAAACCGAACCGACTTCTTCTTGTGCGGCGTGCCGGGAGATGTTCGCAGAGATATACTGCGTCGCACGTTGCGTCTGCAGAGCTCGTCCGCGTCCAGAGTTTCCGGGCTGCTGACGACCTCAAACGAAGAAGACGATTTGTCGACGGCGTCGTCTGTGTCGGACTCAACTGGGGTAAACATAGCTCGGCAGAACGCCGCCACGGCTTTGATGTCGGCGTCGATGTCATGGTTACGATCGTCGTCGGCATTCAGATCAAGCTGCATTCTAGTGCGCTGCTGATCGTGCTCGTTCTGTGTCGTCGTGTCCTCGACATCGGTCGACGGATCACTGTCGCTCGTCAAGCTTGCCTCGCCAGCCTCCAGTTGATCGACTGGGATGACGTAGCGCTGAAAAAAATAGTCCTCCGGGCGACAGCTAGATTCCAGCGAGTTCCACGTGTCTGCGATCAGACTGTTTTCTGACGCAAGCTGTTTTGGAGGTTGGCGTGTTTCCGCGGCAAAGCTATCGTCATCGTGATCAACAGAGTTTTTCACAGCGTAGGCGTAGTTACCGCTGTTAGCTGACAGTTCGTCGGCTGTCTCTGAACACATCGTTCGTGCCTGCACGTCATCGTCAGAGATGTGATACGAATGATCGTATGGACTCAGATTGTCGTCAACACACTGACATCGCGGGTCGACAACATTATCAGCGAACAACCCGACGACGACGACGTTGTTATTGTTTAGTACTTCCGACGCGTAGTCGGACGAACAGTCTGTGAACGGCGGTGAAACTGGTCTCCAGCTGTCGGCGGCAAACGTTTGTCGACCGCTGCTGTACAACGACGCCGCAGACTCGAAATCATCGTAAACCGAGTTCTTCGGTACGCACTGCACGAGGTCGCGGGCTGCTGGCATTTCAGGCTGGTCGACTGGATAGCAGACGCTGCTCACAGAGGTGAGATAATCGTCAGACGCAGATTCAGCAGCTGGCATTAATACAGCGCTGTCTGCGCTACCTGCAGCCGCACTGCACCCTTCCACGACGTGATTATCTCCAGTCTGCTGTTGCAGCTTGCTGTCTGACTCGCAGTGCGTACACGCGGCGCAGGAGGAGGAGGAATGCTCGTGAGATACAGCTGCAGCAGGAGTACACGAGGCAGCAGTCTGGCCGCATCCACGCATCGCAGAGCTGATGCTCTTCTCCACTATCTCCGATAGCACCTGATTAACCAGTCTTCTAGCGGCGGCTTCTACGGGGACATCCACGACCAAGGTCGACTCGTCGGAAAAAGGCAGAGATTGTATAGAGTTCGAGGTGCTGAAAGTCGGCACTGAATCAGTTTCGTTGACGGGATTCGGTTTCAAGTCCACTTTGACGTCGTCCACTAAATTTCTGACGGCGACGTTGACTGCCGAGTTGACCAGCAGCATGGCGACGGTAACCAGAGGGTCCTGAAACGTGTCCACTGGTAATGAGGCGACGGCGTTTCGCTGCGATTTATCCAACGTGCCGGCAGAACGCAGCGAACATCTGCCGGAAAAACCAACGTAATCGGTGTCCTGAGTATTGATAAGCAGATTGTCGCTGACAGCGAGTAAATTATCCTTGTCTAAACTTTTACCTTCATGGCGCATTTCCAGATCGAAACGGGGCTGAGGTACTAACTGCGACGAAAACCTGCGAAAGTCTGTAAACGAAGGAACCGATTTGCTGCAGCTTACGTCCAAGCTGTGAGTTACGTGTCCTGTGTTTTCATAGACAGCGACAGCAGATTGACACTCGCATGCTTGGCGCCCGTTCATTACACTGGCGGCGACGTCGTCAGCAGCAAGCATAGACAATGGCTGCGATGTCAACGGCTCGACCGACATGTCGTGCCGGAAGTAGCCACGCGCCGTGACGTCATACGAGTCACGTGACTCGGACTGGCAGGTGCTCTCCTGACCGACGCGTGGACAGACCGTGATGAGACGATCGTGGAAGGAGCTCGGCTGGCCGAGCCGCGGTCCTTCGCCGCGCAGCATGGTTCGACCAGTGACGCCGACTTCATAGCTGTACGCTGGAATGTCGTCGGCGAGCTGGTCGAGTGCCGGTGGTAGACCGTTGTACTTGGTCGGCGACAGCGGCGTCGTCTCGAGCGTCGTCAGGTTGCGCCGGCAGCGTACTGCGTTCATGCACCAGTGAAACAAAAACATTTTAGCCGACTACCACTCCGCGCCAGCGTATCAGCTGTATGTGGCCAGTGACCTAGTAGAGAGGCTTGCAGTGCAGCCACCGGTAGGAATAATTCTCATTACGTGCATACCTGACTGCAGCAGCATCGCGATGTGGCCAGGATCCAGCAGAACTCGCGATGATGCGGACGAGACGAGTTCTACTGATGCGAATGCTGGCGACGATCACGTGATAAACGGTATGCAAATGTAAACAAACTCAACTCACGACCTTCGGTGCGCCGATGCAGTATGACGTGCACATAATCAAGCATGACGACGTTGTGAATGACGTCATTTAGGCACCAGTGACGTCACGTACAACATCACGCCGGTGGTGCTCGTCGTTTAAACGTTGATGGTCACTGATGGTCAAGCAGCGATGCAGTCCACGCACCGGGTGGCCGTTCGACCTTCTGTACAGTTGTTTCTGCAGCTGAGTCAGTCGTTTAAGCGGCTCGCACGTTTCGGCCAAGCTATATGCGTGACGGCCACGTCGGCAGACGTCAGAAGACAAATGTAAGGCGCTCGGACAGCTGCAAGACGACGTTGTTTACTATTACACGGCTGCATCGGCAGCGAGCGACCTTCAGCGTGGCAGAGAGCGCCATGTTGATGTCACGCTGCCAGCTGCTGCAGCCGCATCAGCTGCTGTTGCTGCGGTGACGTCACGTCCACTACGCCACGCCCACTATCGATGTTCGGTCGTATTGACTGCAGGCGAGTGTTGGTGTAGGCACCGCAGCAAGCAAGCACATTGCCGGCGTCTATCGTCTTAGCCAAAAAATGTCAATACTTTTAGTCATGCGGAAATCGAAGACATTTCTTTCAACGAAAGACTACGGCGCCACCAAATAGCAACGAATTTGTACTATCCAAATTGTATTATTTAAACAAAAACATTAAAATCAGAAATTTAAAAAAATATTGCCCAGCTTTGCCGACGACACAGAAGTTGCAATGTTCTGTTTACGAAAGCAGCTTTGCCTCGTTGGATGGCGACGCAAATAAGAGGAAAATAATGTCGGATTAAGATGGGTGCTACAGATGCTGCAGCATTAGACCCATTCGTGAGATATCAGGGTTACGGAATGGTCGAAAAAATTTTTTCTGTATTTTCTTTTTGCGCTCTGCTGCTGGCGCACGATGACTCAAAATGTGGGTTCCTGCCTACTAAAAAGTGTCCCAGATGGCTTCTTTCTGACCTCATATATGCACAAAATTCATTTTCGGCCAGATTTTTTACTTGTTCGCTTACTGATTTTTCGTATTCAGTCGTTCAAAGATCATGGTCAGATCATGGTTAGTGTAAAACTTCGTTATTTTTTGGTGGTGTAACGGTAGGGTATCGGACTTGAAATTCAAAGGTCCTGGGTTCGACACGTGATTGGGTTGTTATCAAATGATTACTACTAAAATGGGCACTGTCTGTGGACAGGTAAACCATCTATGTTATATAAGCAACATCAGCGCCAACTCAGCCTTGGTAGGTAAATCGAGTACCGGCATGTCTGGCTGAGGTTAAGGCGGAACGCATTCATCTGGATCGGGCGGTAGGTGACACTGTGTAATTTCATATGGCAGGTGACTCTCCGTAACTCTGCAATAGGTTTGCCATAAAGAGCTATATATGCAGTTTGTTACTTTTAACAGATTGACTGATTTGGCTATAATTCCTATAGCAAGGGTAGTGAATGAATAAGTGAGTGAGTATCTCATTTCGGAGACGGTATTTCAGGGTTAGATGAAGTAGTTAGATGAAGTAATTAGGTTTTCAAGGTCGTTTGGTCACTGTCAAGGTCACAAACATCAATATGCCTATTATTTGAGTCAGGGCGGGCACATCGACGTTTGCACCGATTTTTTCAGCAGAAAACAATTATTGAAACTGCTGAAGAGTTACGTAAAAAGTGCCAGTTTATAGCCTCTGAACCACAACTCGATTGTAATGCGCACAGTAGCAAAATTAGAAAATGAAATAAAATTCAGTGGCATTGTACATTTCCAACTTGTAATTAGTCTGGTGAACTGCAGTCTTGTTCAAACCAGTGATGTCACCTAGCGAATGGCTGCCGAAATAAAATGCTACGAAACTCAATAAGCCTAAATCTAACACGACAAAATAATTCTCTCGGTAATACTCAGTAAGCGAGTGAGTATGGTTTAACGTCCCGCCCGACCGGAGCTTCTATTCCATAGGCTATGGTCACGCGCCCGCTCCTTTTAGTGACAATTTATTTTATGCGATTTTGACGAAATTTTGGCATAATTTGCAATGTTGTGAACTTGGTACTGACGTAGAAACTAAAAACGAGTTTATTTAGGTCAGACTCTGATGGTTATGGTTTTTATTTTGTTCCAGGTTTTTGACCTCGTAATTTGTTTTATGGAACGGGCCGAACACTCAACAGCGAAACCCATGCGTGGACCGACTGTGCCGGTTAATAGTTCACAAGGACATTGAGTAAGGTCACGTTTTGCTAAGACTTTAGTCTCTGGCATACTTGGCTTGGAATTTCCAAACTTTGGTCTAAATTCTAATAGGCTACTTTAGCGCTCATTACCGTACACCTAGCCTACAGTCAGTTCAGTTCGGTTACGTCGCTCTATACGCCATAACAGTTGTTTGTAAGCCTGGGCTGTTTTATTGTAATTTATTTTATTGCGAGGGACCCGGCGGTGAATGAATATGACAGGACGTCATAAAGTATATTCCCAGGCTGTTGGAACAACGTACAGTCGATGCAGTAGCGCGTTGTCTCCTATATTGTTGTCATTGTTGTCCGTGCACGGGCGTCGCCAACAGTCTCTGTGTGCGCCGCTGCTATTGTCTTCGATATTGCTTTCCTTAATGGCCCACCCAGGATACTTGTTTTCAGTTAGTTTGTCCATCTGTCCGTCTGTCACGACCCGGTACTGATTTAAAACCTGGTAAGATGGAGACTTCGAGTTTTTACCGTATGAGAGCCTTGAGTCTCTTGTATTTCAGGACAAAATTTCATGCCGCTGGATGAAGGGGGTTCACTCTAAGAAAGAAGAGAAACAGGGGCACCCCCTTTAAAAACGCTATTTTAGCGCTATTGGCTCGTCTAGCGTGAAGATGGTTGCAGATGGATACAGACATGCTGCTTATCATAACAAGCACTGGCGGCATCGATGACCTTGAATGACCTTGAATTTCCGAAATAGGGGGTTCTAGTAATTTTTTTCGCGATTTCGGGCTGCGGTACGCATTTTAAAAGCGAATTGCGCTGAAATGGCTGGAGATAGACCAAGATAACCTGCTTGCGAAATTTTCGCATTGAATGTTGATCTTCGCAGTTTAAGTTTCGATCTCCTGCGCAAGAGAGTATCAAAAAGGAGTACTTCTTAAAAAGTGGTTATTTTCCAAAACTGGCTTGTTTAGTGCGAAAATGGTTGCAGATAGTCACAGACATACTGCTTAACAAGCACTAGTGGCATGCTTTTTGTAGTATTAACATCAATTACCTTAAATGACCTTGAACCCCAAAATAGGGGTTTTTAGTGATTTTTTTGCGATTTTCGCCTGGAAAAGAATGAATTGCAAGAAAACGGCTGGAGCAAGACAACTTACGAACAGAAACAACTATAGGCTCTCACACGTTTTATGAGCATTAGCTGCTCAGATTTCTTGTTTTCATCTGTTGTTAGGCCTACATTTATTTCACTGTTTGCTTGACGATGTATGCATATCTTGCTGTTTTTATGACGAATAAAAATGTGTTTACTATCGGACTATCGGCCTGCAGCGTTAAAGGTATTCGTGTTGAACTAAATTCCGTGTACACTTGACCGCTTGACTCGTGGCATAGAGGCATGAAGTAAAATGCACCGTTGACGATGTCATACAAACAGTGCTGTCATAAGGTGTATGTGACTAGGTTCTCCTCTGTCCTCTCCTCTGTCGTCTGTCGTGTTGGAACAGGCAATCGACTAGTCGACCGACAAGCAGCAGAATGCGCTGCACTCGGGCCTGCTGGCAGAACGCGCTCGTTGCCAAGCCGACAACCGACAACAGTCATCAACACGTGCAGATTTTCCACACAGGTGGTCGATGACTCTGCTCCGGGCTGCGAGCACCTGGCAGAGCAGCAGCGAGTTGTCGGCATTATTGTAACGCCGACGAGTTGAACGCCGTCGCCGTGATGAATCCAACTCTGCTGGCATCCGCCGTTCTCGTCTCTGTAGCCATCCTGCTCGCCAACATCGGTAAGTACTGATGGTGTATCACTGCACACGTGGTACATACGCTGATAATGTGCAGCAGCCATTCACCGAACAGGCTTATCTCACAGTGTTGGGACAGCCCGTGTGGCTGAAATAGTTCCTAAAAGTCTCTTTAAATAGTATATGACGTAATATAAATATTAGTAGACTATAACAAATAGCCGGACTATATACTGTAGTACTAGTTGTAGTATATATTATTTTCAAGTTGCAAGCAGAAAGTTGTCATCGACTGGCACCGCGTTTAAATTCGACCTGCGTCTTCTGCAGTAAAATCGTCTCTTGCGTTCGCAGTTTTGCACAGTAAACCTATACATGTAGTCATAATTTTGGTCATTTCGTGTTTTCTCTTATTTAGATCGTGTATACATGGAAAATAAAACACATGGGGCCGCTCTATAGACTGAAGAAGGTCGTAACTAGAGAGATGACAATTGCTCATCGTTCTGGAATGCACAGATAAGAAAGACATCTAATAATTTCAGTTTTGTGCTACAACAAGTAGCAGCTGTATGCCTATTATAACGTTCGTGGTATTCGCCAGGTGTTGGAGGTTTGAAATCTCTGGTAGCTTGTAGTGATATACGTTACGTTGTAGGATGCAGCGGTGCAATCAGGTGCTACCAATGCATGTCGGCGCTGAACAGTAATGGCGGCTGCGGCTCCAGCGACTTTAACAAAGATGTCGCCAGCGAGAGCGCCGACATCTGCGAGTTCTGCCAGGTAGGTCCATAATCAGCCAGACAATGAATCAAAACACATTTTACAACACTGTGACACTATGTCGCAGACGATGCATAGCAGAGTCATCACAATGCGATAGGCCTAACCTCCTATCATTACACGTAGCTGTAGGTACTGATATGACTGAGCAGAAAGAGATTTTCTCTCTACTTGACTGATAAAGTGGAACTGGAATAAACTCTCTTTGAATTCCATAATTAGCTTACTATAGTACTCTAGTATAGTATTGTAAGCACAGTTAAAGTCAGGCTTAAAACTGAATTGCCCATGTGATGTTGCTTGTTAACGTCGAAGTGTTTTACTCACTTAGTCATGTAGCTAAATGTCACTGTAACTACCATTGAAAAGAAAAGCAAACAAGTTTAATAAAATGATATATACGAGTAATAACGCAAAACGAATAGGAAGCGAGCACATGAAAGTCTGGTAGTCAACTTGTGCTATCTGTTACGCTGTTTGTGGTCAGAAAACGGTGGCTAGCAGCAGCTTGACTGGAGAAGTGGTGACGCGAGACTGTGCTCCACAGACGTGCACGGAGGGCGGCGGCGGTCTGGGCAGCCTGGCAAACACTCACATCTACTGCTGCCAGGAAGATCTGTGCAACGACGCCGTGAAAATCAGCTACCAGCTGCTGCTGCAGCTGCTGACAGCTGCTGTCACTGTGCTCGGCAGCATCGCCGGGGCTGCACAACTTCTCTAGAGCAGAACGGTCCTGTCACCTGGCGAACGCCAACGAATAACGCCTGACCGATGTTTTTTTGTGTCACTACTGTTCAATACCGTAGTTTTGTAGAAGAGTGTGGTGTGATTTTGTTTTATAACAGTGTATTAGTCTGCCGCATAAAGATTACACCGCCGACAAAACTGGACTCGACAGGATAAATTTTAAACATCTTCAGTTTTTAATGGTTTGACTAAATCCGCCGTTAGCCATCGTACTCTCGTTGGCAATTTAATATTCCCGCTGAAGCTGACGATATGGTCACTAAGCGTTGAGTAGTCGTTGTCAACGTGCTCACTAATAATTTGTAAACTGTACTGTAGTAACCAATAAGTGCCTTAACTCTTTTGAGTTGGTGACATTCAAGGTTTTAGCATAGCTGCCGCTATTAAAGTACTTAAATAAAAAAGATTAGCTGAATTTAAAGAAAGAATTTTGCAGACTATGCAAATTATTAATCGTCTTATCGTTCGTTACTTTGCTAATATTGATTTTCATGTCGAGGCTATTGTTATTGTTATTAACGGCTGTCGAGGTTATTGTTGTGCCACGAGTGATTATTATTTGAAAACTATTAGTCCTAAAAAATTCAAAATGTTTGATTTAAAAAAAACTCTGAAACTTTTGTTTGATTTCTTTAACGGAATAGGCCTACGCTATAAAAGATTCTATTGTTTTTGATGCTTTCGTCGTTGTCGTTGTTGTTGTTTTCGCTGTTCCTGTTGTTTTATAAAAAAATCAATTATGACATTCGCACAGTTATCTATTTTACGCTGAAATGATTGTTAATAAACTCACTTTAAAAATTGACCAACATTATCAATTATTTTGTTGCTAATAGCTATTGCTCATTTTACTGTCAAATAAACAATAGGCTCAAAACACGATATAGCTTGCAATAAAATGGAGATACTCGGCGGTAAAATACTTTATTTATAATGACGAGATATTAATAGCAGAACTATTGTAAACCAAAAACTACAAACGTTGGTTATGAACGGTCACAGCCGTGGCATTAGATCACAGACTAATGCAAAAAATTAATTCATTCAACTGTTTGATGTCGGTCGTCGGCGGTCGGCACGTTCCCAGGCACGCTCCTCGTGTGAAATGCAGTCATTATTCTCGACAGCCTGATATTGCCTCGGGCGGGAAATTACAACTCCGTGCGCGTCTGCAGCCGAAGCATCCGGCCTGCTTTTAGGTCTCAACCATAACTGATGAAACAAAAGAATAAGTAATTAGCTGCATACGGATGTAAAAGTTTACGTTTTAAAAGATTATTTGCTGGAGGGTGTTAACGATTTCTTGGCATGCATGATGCACACATATAAAATAATAGGTCCACCTAAGACGCACCTGAGTCGTAAGTAACACTGAGGATAATTCTGCATGTGTACATCTTTTATTAACTAGAGATGTGCACGTGACCTGTTGAGCCGAGACCGAGATGTTGAGGATTTCGCCCGAGACGAGACCGAGAAAATACGTTAGCACGTCTCGAGACCGTCTCGAGACCGAGACGTCGACACCGAGACCACGTCCCTGTTATTTACCAAACAACTCTGGCAATTAGCCTGCAACTTAGTTGAACTTAACGTACATAGTTATATACGCACATACACACTGATGAACAACATTTATTTTTGAAGGCGTCAACGGCAAACCCTTATGTATGTTTTACCTTACAACGCGCCTAAATGTGCAGTGGTCACTGGACGGACGGCCGAATAAATGTCGGCACATGGCCTGACAACATATTTGCTTATTGAAGCCTTTCTTATATCTGTATGTCGTATTCGTAAAAAAGATTAACTTAGTTGTCAGCACTAGAGGTTAATTTTAACGCTCTGCGCAATTTAAGTTTACGTTTTATTTTGTTACTTACTTAATCAGCAATTTACTGACACTTTGCTGGTATATTCACGTATTTAGCTGGCTTCATTGGTCGGTTTTATGGTGATTGGTATCAAAGCGCCGCGGCAATCGGGATGTCACGAACGCGTTGATTGCCGTGTGTGAAAATGACAAATGTCATTGCGGTGACTAGCAGATTGGATGGTAAGCTAAGGTGCTGTACAGTGCGGTTTGATGTCTTTATGACACGCTGTCGCCGTGCGCTATGCTGCGTGCTTACCTGTTCCCGCCCACACGTCGCGCGTGGCAGGTGGCGCCGCCGCCCGACCGACCAAGTCAACTGATTCATCATTGGTTGCCTCTATGATAGCACATTATACTCGTCGATGTTTGATGCCAGTGATGAACGCTGCGAACGACGCCCATTTCTCTAGCGACACAAACGTTTCTGATCATACGGTTAGCGTAGATTTTGTGCCAGCCGCGAAACAGTCGAAGTGATTAGCAGTCGTTGTAACATGTTCTGAGTGACGTCTGACAAGACGATGCAGACTGCCGAGATGTGGTTCAACGGGGCGTCGCACTATCATCAACGTTACGCAGGATGTGATATTCTGCCTCAGCAGCAGCGGCAGCAACAACAACAACAGCATCTGCTGCATCAGTCGGCGTTTGAGTATTTTGTGGGACTTAATCGCACGGACGACGATCGTTACTACGACTGCTGCGACTTCAATAAGACGTCGACCGCGTCAGTGTGTGGAGGTACTGCCGCTGCCGCTTCTGATGGATTCAATGCAGATCGTCGTCGAGTGACGTCATCTCGGTCATCATCCACCGAGAAAACGAGTGATGGCTGTTCGCCGTCCACCGCACCAGCCAATAGGTACCCAGAGTTGCTACAAATACTTACTTAGACGTCGCGTATATAAATATTTCACCAAATGCCACGGTCAAAACAAGTGTTAAATACTATTCTAATACCAAATACTGCACCTGGCATTTAAATAGCATAATAATCAAACGTAACTCAAAAACATGCAAAACTTTTACTGCAACACCAAACACAGCATTTTATTT
>Ga0209671_1002219_pt1 | contig 17527 bp, 12 predicted proteins | sample WorMetHERISLAND2_2_FD_187401 | JGI IMG/M metagenome (GOLD analysis project Ga0209671, IMG submission 187401) | Marine gutless worms symbiont microbial communities from Max Planck institute for Marine Microbiology, Germany - Olavius geniculatus... | ecosystem: Host-associated > Annelida >...
ATTTTTCTTTTTAAAATGACGCATTCTGGTGTAGCTTACTTTATATTTTGGAGCGACGGCGGGCCTCCAACGTCACGGGGCCCGGGGTAACTTACCCCCTACCTCCCATTAAGCTGATGTGAGCAAAACTGTAGTCATTTACGTCCAGTTTCTTCGTGAATTTGCGTGCGAAAAATTATTGAAATCGGCCAATATGTTTACCCTCCCTACCTCCCGACATGGCGTAGTACAAATATGCACTAGCCTGCGGGCACTGTGAGCGATGTGCCGGATGTTTGTCGACTAGTTTCGGTGCCGACGTACGTTGCGGACGTCTGACGACTGGTAGTGTTCGACGGCACTGGCACAGCGGGTGCTCGTCTCTGCTGGTGTATCATCAACGCTCTGGCGTCACTTCTGCCGACCAGCTTTTCCCCTACCCGCTGTTGCGCATGCTGCATAGATGTTAGAAATATCAACTTGCGAATATAAAACACAAGAAACATGTTTTTTAACTTTATTGAAAAATAACATTTAGAACATACATAAAACTAACGTTTAACTGCGAGTTTAGGCCCTACGACAACGCGAAATACGTCAGCTAGTCTGTAGTTCACAATCGGAGTCACTGTAGGTGAGGTAAGGTCAAGTTTCGCTAAAACTTTTTTCCTCTAAGACCAAAGTCTTAAGAAAGACTTAGATCCGCAACGTTTGCTAATACGAATACTTCAGTCTTGACTTTCGGCTTTAACCAAACTTTGGTCTTAGGCTAATTAAAAGTCTCAGCCAAACCTGATATCACCCATGTCAGAATCAGAACATTGTTAAGACCCAAAACTACTGAATGATACAACACTGAAGAAACTTAGAAAGGCTTATTGAAATTTGCAAATATATATATCTTTATTTCGTTTTACAGACAGCAGCAACACAATGTACAGATAAAAACGAATAAAAGATACGGACACAAAAAGAACACACTCAAGCCTAAAATAAGAACTGCAGCATATTTTCGGTCAAATACATGGATGTACTGCACGTTTTTTCAACAACGAAATACACACATACTCCAATAAAAATTAGAACATGTTTTAAAATAAACATTTATATAAGAAAACTTCTAGAACATTTTGATGTCTACGGCATGCTGGATGCTGAGCTGCAGACCTGCTCGACGGCCATGTTGACGTTGTAGTTGCGCTGCGACTGCAGTGATCCCAGACTGCTGTCGTTCGGTGCTGCTGCTGGGTTGTTTCGATTCTTGTCTTTTTTTGACTTCGCGGCTGCAGCTTTTTTTCCGGCGCCGCCTCCCGCCTTTTTGTCGGGCGACTTTTTGCCGCCGCTGGCTTTTCCCGCCGCTTTAGTCGGTGACGCCGCTTTTCCAGCTCCAGCCTCCTGCGGCGTTTTTCCTGCACCGGCCGTTGACTTCTTTTCCGTCGTCGCTTTCTTCGCAGACAGACGCAAACCGGAAAACGTATACAATATTTGATAAGAGTTGAAGAAAAATTAATGGTTGCGTATAGTTCTTTGTGGAAAATTTATTGCAGAGCTACGGAGCGTCACATGCCATGTGAGATCACACAGTGTTACCTGCCACCTGACACAGGCAAATGCGTCCCGCCTTAACTCTAGCTAAACAGGCCGGTATTCAATTTACTTACCCCGGAAGGATAGGAGGCTGAGTGGACTTTGGTGCTAAAGCAAAACGGTTTAACTGTCCGTAAACAGTCACCCATCCAAGTATATATATATACTTAACCACTTGATATAGTGACCCGTTAAGCACACAACCTCTCGCACACAACCCAAATCCAACGTCCCAACCGTTACTCTACCTCGGAGTTGCGGTTGCTAACCGGTGGTTGTTGTTTTTTCTTGGTGGAGACGGTCCAGAGATATCCTCGCGTGGCAACGTCCATGTCGTCCTCATCAATAGCGGCTCCAGTCGACGTCTGCAGATAGCGGAAGCTAACGGTCAGCGACAGATGGACGATCAGCGCGGCGAACAGAAGCTTGAGGAAACTGGACACGGTCGACGCGTAGTGCTTCGCCAGAGCGCGCCTGCAACCTGTCAGCCAATCAATTTATCAGCCGCCATGAATCAATCTTCATTACGCTGAAAGGCAGCGCAAAATATTGTAAGTACAGGATAGACAATGACGTAAAAACAGTCGAAAGCCTAACGATGAAAAACGGTACAAAATTGCGTATAAACATTACGTAAGAAAAATACACACACAGCAAAAGATTGGCAAAATATAAGGCCAGACAGTCCTTTTCATTTCAGGAATAGTCTACTATGCCTAGGAATATAGGATATGTGAAACAGCGATGGCAGTTTCTGTACCTCATTAGAATACGAACTATACGAACAGTACGTAGAATTAACACGTTTCATCACGGTCTATTTGGAGTGTGTTAGTACGCAAGTGTAACGAAGCATAACGATAATATTCCTTATTCACCGATAACGGTAGACTCTAGAGTCGACGGCGTGTTCTCTGTGCGACGTGTTTGTTATAAATAGCCGCGAGACACGTTTCAATCCGCGTGTTTGACTGCAGTGAGATTGTGGGCGTTTATAACACTGCAGACATTGTGGTGAGCGACGGAAGGACGAAGTAGGTAATGAAATAAAAGCAGTTCTCAACAGAACGTTGACAGTGTAAGCCGCGTACCTGTTTCGTAGACGGTGACGTTACTGGAGTCGTACTTGGTGTGTTGGAAACTGTTGAGCATGTTGTGATGGACGCACGGTCGACGGACTCGAGGGTCGCAACAACTGAACGGAACACTGTCAGTCAGATACGTCCGGCCGTCCTTCATCTTCTTCTGTACCTGTTATCAACCGCAGTAATGCACGCTATAACGCTTTATCTACATATGTTATGTAGGCCTATTTGACTATTCGTGATTGATTTACGTAGATCTGCATAATTGTAGAGCCCCAGTGCCAACAGGGTTATGCATTGGCAAACGTACGTATTCTATTGTTGTTTACGTAACATGACTAAAATGGAATACTTCAAAATAAGTACGTATAGAAATGATACGGAGGTCTGACATCGAAAGCTCAGTTTGACCAGCTGACACACCTCCTTTGAGTTGGTGTCGAGCCAGCGCACGCCCCACCAGCCGACAGTCCACCAGTCCTTGTAGCTGGCGCTGCCGCAGCACTGGAAGTCGATCTGCATCCGGTCGATTGTCGTCTTCACTTTCAACCGCGACTCATACAACTTCATCGACTCCAGCACACCGCCCTAGCAGTCCGGTCCAACACCAGGCCATTACCACGGGTATCTATCATAGGCCTATGGAACATTTTGCCTCAGTCTGTCGTGTCAGCCGGCTCTTTATCACTATTTAAGAGCCGACTGTCCAGTCATGCTGCGCCATAGTCATCACCCTGTCGGTGTGATGCCCCAGTTCTGGGGCCCTGCCGACTAACTATCCAGATCCAGAGAGATAGGCTGAAACAGATTTTTCGTACCATATCGCTTTTATTTCCCTGATTTCATCAGTGGCGTAGCCAGAAATTTCAATTGGGACCTGATCTCCCTTCCCTTCCCTCCTTTTCCCTTTTGTCCTTTCCCTTTCTGCCCTTCCCCTTTTACTCCCCCACCTCTTCCTGTGCTTTTTCCCTTTACCCCCTCTTTTCCCGTGGCCTTCCCCTTTTCCCCTCCCTCCCTTCCCTTAAAAGTAGGACCCCCCTAAAATCCAGCTAGGTGGTCTGGGGGAGAGCTGTGAGCTCCCTCAGCGGGGTCTGGGGCGGAGCCTCAGCCTGAATCGAACTTGGTGCATTTTAGCTTTAAAAGATGAGCTCTGATGGCAGCAATTTTAATTATTTTTTCCGAAAATAAACTGACCAAATTGGCAAATTTTGTGCAGTTTATACGTATGCCTAGCATAGCATTGGACGGACAAAAATATTCACCAGTTGCCACACCGTCCCTGTCTTTTTCGCCATACTGCGACTGGAAAAAAGCACAGAAAATGTTTTCCAGAAGATAAACCTTGAATGCGCTGCTGGCAGTGAGCCAGTAGATGAGACCTACAACATTGGCCAGAACGAATGCGATCAACAGGCCGTTGAGCGCCATCATGTAGACCCAGATCCAGTAGTAAAGCTTCTTGCGTTCAATGGAGATGGTCGTGCGGAAGCAGACGTGACAGCCGAACAGCTGAGTTACTCCTGCGCCCACTCCGAGCACCATCATCACCGTGAAGATACCGCCGCCACTGTAACCTTTCATAAATATAGCCAAGCTAACCGTTAGCAACGGGAATAGTAATTAAGTCAAGTATGATAATTTAGGTTTATTCGCTTTAACGGTAAATAACCTCGAACGCGCTCGGGATGCTAGTAGAACGAAAAGTAAAAGTGTCTTAAATGGCGTTTGAAGATAGACAGATACTGTGCGCGGCATTTTAATAATGTTTGGATCGGCATGTCCAAACGCCACAGAGAATATGGATCATCGCAATGAAACCTGTTTGAAGGGCCAAACCGCACTGCACTTTGACAAAATTGAAATAAATAACTAAAAAATAAATAAATAACCCTAACCTTTAGTAATTTCTTGTTTTACCTTCCTGCAGCAGTTAACTTCAAATGCCACATGTATTACGACTTTAAAAAATTACCACTTGCGAAGAAATAGAAAATAAAACTTGCAAAAATAAATCTCAGTAACGGGATTCGAAATCGGATTGGATCCTGTGTAACCATGGTCCGCCACGCACGATATTCATTTGGCCACGGAAGCTATCGCTGCCATTTTTCGCTGGATGTGAAGTAAATGCTCTGTTCAAATAATGCATACCGTTATAGTGTATCACATAATATATAGGTTTCTATAAAGTACTAAGTACTATTCTAGCTGTCGTTGGTCGGCATACGTACCTTTGACCATTTCGCCGAAGTCGGAGAGATACGAGTCCTCACGCAGTCCGTTGATGAAGATGAAGACGCCGAGAACAAGCCCAGTCAGACTCAGCAGCGCAGCAACGTACGCCAGCTGCGTACGACGCTTGTCCGTCAAGCTGTATACGCGTTACATCAGTCAATATTAGTCAGTCACTCAATCAATGCGGAACTTTCAAAGTGGCCGAAGTAATACGAACACTGCTGGGTCCACTAGACAGAAGTTAGGTAGAGTCCAGTCTAGGAAATAGCCAGGAAAAGCATTTTGGTGAACAGCAGCTGCTGTGTTGAGTAGCCAAAAAGCTTAGCCTCGTTGTAACATCATCGGTCGGGTTAACGAAGTTACTTCACGTTGAGCTGAGCAGTGAAATGTACGATCAAAAATACTAAACATTTGTTAGAAAAATTCAAACGTGTACATTGCAGTAATGTGACAAAAAAATTTTGTTTTTGTTATCAGCTAGATATACTGATAAAACAGCTCAGTTTGCCAGACTGCCAGTAGGCCTACGTCATGCCGCCGAAGTAGGTGACGTTGAAATCCTTGTCGGTGGCAATAGCAGAACTTTCTTTCTTCGTCGTTTTCTTCTTCTTGTCCTCCGGTGCAGCATCTGTCGCCGCTTCATCTTTTTCTTCTTCTTCTTCTTCTTCTTCGTCATCTTCGTCGTCGTCTTCCCTGCCTTTCTTAGCCATTGAACGTTCGCCTACATACAGTAGCTATAGCCTATTAATATCGTACTTCTGTCGTTTGAAGCTACGGTGATGCAGATGAAAGCGTTGTCATAGCAACTTGAGAGACGTGCTGACGTCATCCGGCGCCGAGACTGATTTTGATTTTCGTTCGAGTCGGTACGATGTGTCGTTTATTGTCTGTATCAGTCTGTCAGTCGTCCTTTATTTGTAAGGCATGTATTCTGGCTAAACCGTTCGTCGTAAAGCGTCGATGATGGTGACGAAAAAAAATAGGGTGATGACAAATTCCTACAGCTGTCAATAGTTTCTCTATAATATAGAGACACTATTGACATATTATGTAGCGGTTTAGCCGCTGCGTTAAATGCAAAGTTGCTGCCTGTAACCAATCATTCACGTGCTCCAAATTACCTTATCGTATCCTAGCGTTGATCGTATAACGGTCGATCTAGCATCGTCACTGCAGCGTATATGGGTCTGTAACTCTGTATTTCACTCTGGAAAATCGTTTTCTTTCCGCGACCGAAAGTCGGATAAAGACGGCACGGTCGGTTCACCTAATTCACCTTAGCGACAACTAGGCTTTTTGTTTGAATCACGGGGCGTACAAAATTCTTCTGCTTCTAGTTGCCGTCCGTCTCTTAAAATACCTGTGCTCTTTAAATGGTCCTGCTCATAGATCTCTGCGCATTTACTTTACTGACAGGTGGAAAGAAAATAATAAAAGTTGGGGGAGATGTGGCTGATTTTTTTTTCATTTGACAAAACAACAAAACAATCATTTTGTGTTAGACGTAGACGACTAAAATGTTGCCATTGGATGCATTTTGATAGCCAGTTCGAGAGCCTATATAAATTTATATCGCACTCCGTCTCGGCCGTACTCCGCAGCTAAATTTGTTGAGGAGGATGGAAAAGAGAAGGGGCAATGAAAAAGAAATAAGCTGTGCCAATTACCGTGCGGTATTGTGGTTAAACGGTGCATCATAGAGCGTCGGCGATGGCGCCGTTAGATATAGACGATGAAGAGTTTTTATAGGCGATCAGTAGTAACCATGTCTCTATATGCAGCGGTTTGGCCGCAATTTTCAACGCAAAGTTGCGGCCTGCAGCCATCTCCCATGCACATGTGACGAGTTAGCGTATCGTATTCTAGCGTTGATTGTAGTGTTTCATACAGCAGCGTCACCATAGCGTGTATATCGGACTGTACTCACTCTAAGAAATTGCTTTCTTGATGACTCTTACCTTCAGGTACCAGCGGCCCACCCTAGCGACAGCTGTAGGTTAATAAATCTTAAAAAGCCCGTTACCAGTGCTTGTTGTGATAAGCAGCATGCGTGTACCGTTTTCATGCTACACGAGCCAATAATAGTAAAATAACCACTTTTTAGGCGGGTACCCCTCTTTGACGCCCGCGTGCGCAGGCCTCCTTGAACTTAGGAAGTCGGGACTTAGACTGCTAAAATCTACGTTTAATGTTAAAAAAATGTCTTACGTCTGCGGTTTATCTTTAGGCCTATAGCCATTTCGGAGCAATTTTCTCTTAAAATGTGTGTCGCAGCCCGAAATCACGAAAATTTCACGAAAACCCCTAATTTTGTTGGTTCGAGGTCGTTCAAGGTCATCGATGTTAATAAAACTTAAAAAGTCCGTGACCAGTGCTTGTTATGATAAGCAACATGTCTGTAGGCCTACCTATCTGCAACCGTTTTTACACTAGACGAGCCAATAACGGCAAAGTGACGTTTATAGGGGGTGCCCCTCTTTGACGCCCTCGTTCGAGGGGAACCCCTCATACAGGGGTTTAGAATTTCGTCACGAAAAACTAGAGTCCTTGGGGCAGTCAACAGTTAAGATTTCGTGATCCTAGCTTGCACCGTTTTGATAGGGCTCAAGGGTGTGACGGACGGACAGACAGACGCCCCTGCAGGACTAAGCGCCTCTGTATCTTCGGACTTCTTATATTATGCTATTATTATAAGACAATATGGCATGTGCAAAAAAACTGCAAATGCAACTGGAATTTTGTAATATTATTGTAAATTGAAAGTAGGAACGTTTGCGGCGAAAAAATTTGTTTTTTGAAGCGTCAATCCGCGTCCGCGTCCACAGACATCAACAAGTAATTTGAGGAAAGCTCACGTGAAGCGCGTAATAGCAGCGGTCCTGCCACTTTGGCAATCAGTGTAGGCCTACAGCAATAAGATATTAATGCATCTTGAAAAAGTACTAAAATTTGAGGCCTCCGTACGGAAGACTCCTCAAATTTAAGAGATCGAAACTTAGATTCTTAACAAGAAATATTATTAGGCCTAGATTCATAGATGTAAAAAAACGTTTTTACGTTTTTTAAAAAATTCTTGCCACGTTTTTAACGTTTTTAACGTTTTTAGGCCTATTTTTCCTGAAACGTTTTTTTACATCTATTATTAGATTGTGACCAATCTGTACTCCAGGCGCGCATCATTTTCTTTTGTATTCTTCTAAGAGCTTTTTCGTTCCGTTTGGCTTGTATTAGAGACCCGGCGTCAATTTGAGACCGAACTAATATTATACTTATAGTGACTGGCGTCAAGATCGTTATTGGAAATTGTCTTCCCGAAGTTCATAAAATATTGCGAGAATTTAGAAACTGAGAGGAAATATTCCAATAATGGTCGATGACGCTGTTGCCATTTGTCTTGTTATACCTCAACGCATGCGTCTGTCTGACACCGTTACGGAGATATGGCGCCTTAAAGATAATGGAATCACGACTTTGATCTTTTGGGGTTACGTGACGTCATCGGTCACGTGACCATTCGACTTCCGGGGGTTGACTTCCTATGGGTGGTCCGCAGTGACCTCGCGTCTATCTGGCACCGTTACGGAGATATGGCCGTTACCGCTAGAAGTTCTTCCAGGAAGGCGCTCTTCCAGGAACAGATGTCGGTCGTTGGTCGGTCCGTCGGTCGGTCCTCAATATTACACTGATCTCATATACTTCTCTTCGCTACGTTAGGAACGTAGCGCGCGAGGAGTACGTCTATGCTAAAAATGTCATACGCATGTTGTTTAGGTCCATCCAGCAATTTACTCTTAAAATGTGTGTCGCAGCCGGAAATCGCAAAAAATGCATATTACATATTCGTTTACAGTGTTTTACTCTTTTATTTACTTATTTATCATAAAGCAGAATTATGTCATGTTAGTCTTTTTTCGTCATAAAATGATGACCTAGTTGCAATGAAGATAAAGTGTATGATGTCAGAATGAATACTATCAGCCAAATGTGGACGACGTATAAGGCTATAGGCCTAATCAGCTGTAGTTTACTAATTTCAGTTGCTCGCAAATTGCGATAAACATATAATGCCTCATCTACAGCACTACGCTTGCAATTCTTTATGGTGCAAGCCGTTAATTATTTAGTGATAATTGTCAAAATAATTGCAAAAACCCACAATATTACAAATAGAAAACGCTTACCATGGTGCGAGTTAATTAATCCGTATATATTTTTTGTGTTTCACCATAAGCCTACGTCACGAAAAACGTCTCGGCCAGCGTCTCGGAAGCTGCAACGTCTCGTCTCGGTCTCGGCTCAAAAGGTCTCGTGCACATCCCTGATATCCAATGACAGTTTGCCAGTTTCAGTTCGACAATCATCCAGAGATGACGTATAAAGCCACGCCTCTTTCATTTCTTAAGTTTTGGGCAGGACCGAAACTTCGTTTCCGGTAGCGCGAAATGAGCGTGATGCCATTGTTTTGAGCCTCAAAGGAAATGAAGAGGTGATAATTAAGCACGTTTGCGTGTAGTATGTAATCTGTATGACTGTATTTCTATAGTAGGTAACTGTCGACGTTGTCGTTGATATACAGGACAGCTAATATTCGTGTTAATCAATCTACTGCATGCCGGTATATCGGCTGTTTCTGTCCTTGATATCTGCATCGAGCACATGGTTGTGCTTCTTTGTTCAGAACTCGAATTAAGATTTGTTTTCCGCCGCTTTCTGTTACATTTTATTGTTATGCACTATAAAAGAAGAGATACGTTTAAGACTAAAAGCTGATAATTTTGTGTAGGTTTTTTTTGCAGGAAGTCTCAACTCGTCTCACAGTCTTATTGTATTTGATTCCGCTCCGCTATTCCGATACTTACCAAACTACACAGATATCTTCTGTTCAACTTTTGTTGTACAAAAGTTACGCCAACGCATGTGCAGTTTGCCAAATTATTTGTCGCAAACACTTAGAATTATTAACGGAAGTCAGCATCGTAAACGCGAGTGTATTAAAAGTGCACTGCCCATTAAAATCGCGGGGAAGCTGTACTTTGTGGAATGCGGAAATTTGAAAAGGTGTATTTTGCAGAATTTCACCTGCGAAACGTTATGCAAATTACACCTTGGATATTTTCCGCATTCCGCAAAATTCATATGAAGTCGCGTAGGCTTAGGCTTACATTTGAGTCTGGAATCGACATTGGCACATCACAAACGACGCGGTCACACAGTCGGCAAAGTAATCATGCAACGACATCTTTAACTTAACTCTTAAAACGCCTTGAAGTCCGTTAAATCACGAGCGTCAGCGGGTTACCGGCACATCACGCACGAATGCAAGGTCAACTCAAGTAGCCTAGGTCATTAAGAAGGCCAACTGCGACGTTTGCACGGTCTGCTCAGGAAGGCCTAATTAAGAAAGTTTTGCATTGTATCGCACAATCAAAGACAATTGCCACTGCCGTGAATAGTTCACGGTCTCGCAGATAGTTAGGCCTATACCTGAGCAGACAGAGACACTATATTAGAGCCGTTCATCGCTACGCCAGCACGTGACAGTCAACACTCGCGTTTCTGATGCTGACTTCCGTTAATAATTCCAAGTGTTTTTGATGGATAATTTGGCAAATTGCACATGCATTGGTGTAACTTTTGTACAGCAAAGTTGAACAGAAGATATCTGTGTAGTTTGCTAAGTATCGGAATAGCAGACCTTCGGAATAACTTGCCAGTACCGTGTATTTCAAGTTACACCACAGTCTTATTTTCTAGCCTTGGCATGTCTGGTTTATCCATAAACTTGATCGACCAAAGCGATATACTTTTAGTTATAATTGTGTTATCGTTGATGAAAGTTAATTTGCTGTTTGTGATGCTTGTAGCCGTGGCATAATAGAGCTTGGAGATGTGACGAGTCACAACGTGAAGCAGTTGAAGCGACTCAACCAGGCAATCTTCCCAGTGGTCTACAACGACAAGTTCTACAAGGATGTCCTGCAGTTTGGTGAACTTGTAAAACTCGGTATGCACAGCAGTCTTTATGATTTTTATCATCTCACCAGTGAATTGTTGTACAGTATGTAACTAGGCCCTAACAGCAGAATATAATGTTGACAACTTGACATAGTTGTAGCTGCAGTACATTTTAGTGTATCGAAGTTAAATATTGTGATATTTCTAACAGGATTTGACCACCTTATGTTCTCATCGACATGTTTGAAATTATCTTTGTATTTCTTAAGCAAGTGGATGCTGTTGAATTTGTGACTGGAAAGGTACCAGTATCGTGTTCACTGCTACAAGTAATTTGAGCAAAGCTCATGAGATGTGCGACAGCCTTAGCAGTTCCTGTTCACAGGTTGTCCATGTCTATAGTCTACCTCCAGCCATGTCAGTGCAAATCACTCTTGCAATGTTCACTATAGTCAAAAATTGCAAAAAGATACTAAAACCCCCTGATTTGGTGGTTCAAAGTCATTCAAGGTCATTGATCTTTACACCATTAAAATGCTTCTCATTAGTGCTTGTTATGATAAGCAGTATGTCTGTGTTTATCTGCATCTGATTTCACACTAAACAAGCCAATAGCGGTGAAATAGTCAGCTGCGAGCCCTCTTTGAACCCAGGAAGTTGTGATTTCGACTGCTGAAATTTGCGTTTAATGCTGAAAATTTCATGTGCTGATCGTCTTGGTCTATCTTCAGCCATTTTGATGCACCTCTCTCTTTATAAAATGTGTGTCGCAGGCCAAAATCTCGAAAAATTCACCAAAAACCCCTCTTGGAAGTTCAAGATCATACAAAGTCATCGATGTTGATAAAAATCTAAAAAGCCCGTCACCAGTGCTTATTATGATTTGCAGTGTGTTTGTATCTTTCTGCGACCGTTTTCGCACTAGACGAGACAATGGTGGCAAAATAACGTCTTTTATGGAGGTACCCCTCTTTGATGCCCTCGTTTGAGGGGAACCCTCTCACCCAGAGATACAAAATTTTGTCACAAAAAATGAGTCCTTGGGGCAACCAACAGTGAAGATTTCGTGATTGTAGTTGTGGCCGTTTTGATTCAGTGCCAGGGTGTGACGAACGGACAGACAGCCTAGACTAGACGATTGCTAAGATGCACGAAGCATTATGCTGTCGTGTGTAAAAACTGGACTAAGTTTTTGACAGTAAACTGAAAAGCTAAAGGTGTTATATTTTTAAACAGATGACATAAATAATATGCAATAGGATGTTGGTATTTATTATGTACACAATGTTGTGGTATTCACAGTTATGATATTCATTCGCTGTGTACTTAAGTTACATGCAACACGTTTGGCTCTAAATACTGCTGCTGTGCTTAGGCCTATAAGTGTCGAGTGCAGATTGTGGAGTGCATTTGTCGAGGCTGTGGATCTGTGCAAAGAATGTTTATTTACTATCTCTGCAGGAGTCTTCAGCCTTGGCAAGTGTATGGTTGCTACAGTATGTCTTTCAACAGCAGCACTTAGTAATTCAGACACAAAATTTCTCCTGTACTTGTGTGTATGATTGGCTGACACTGACACTGTTCAGTGAGTTGTTCCTGCTTTGGACATAACGTGTGGTGTGTGTTTTGCTGTTTAGTAGATCTTGAAATCGACTGAGTCGAGCTAAGTGACTCAGCTTGACTGAAAATTGATGGACTCAATCGTTGGAGTCGGTGTTGTAGTCAAGTGTTGTGGTCGGTTGGTCGATCGGTGATGAGTGTGAATTGGCTGACACTGGGAGGTTGCGGATTCACTGTAGAGCTCAGTGTATCTGTTATGCTCTGCAGGAGTCTTCAGCCTTCTAGCTGCAGTCGCTGCAACTTCGCTGACTGATGTTTTGCATTACTGCGGCACCATGGTCTTGGTCTGGTAGTTAACGTTGTGCACGTGAATATTTTGATTGTTAATATCATCTTTATGTGTGTGTGTGTCCATAAGTAGTTTGTTGGTGTTACTTGTTTTGTGTTAGTCTGTTTGATATTTTGCTAAAGTTATTTTTACTAGCGAGAGCTAGCATAGCTATAGCACATATTAGCTATGGTAATTCTGTCCTGATGTCTGTCACATCCCGGTACTGTTCTAAGACCAAGTGAGATAGAGACTTCGATATTTTTACCATATGGTAGCTTAGTGTCTCATAGTATTTCGAGACAAAATTTCATGCCGCCGAGTGAAGGGGGTCCCCACGAACAAGGGGATGAAAGAGGGGCACCCCCCTTAAAAAGGCATTATTCTACTTTTATTGGCTCGTCAACGTGAAAATGGTTAAAAATAGGCACAAACATTGCTTATCGTAACAAACAATGTCTGCATCGATGACCTTGAACCTCTAAAATAGGGGGTTTTGTGAATTTTTCACAATTTTGGGCTGCGACACACATTTTAAGAGAGAATTGCGTCGAAATGGCTGGCGATAGACCAAGACAACCCGCATGTGAAATTTTTAGCATTGAATGTAGGTTTTAGCAAGGAAGCCTGTACACGCTGGTGTCAAAGAGGGGTACCTCTCTAAAAAGTGTGTTTTATCTGCTGTTGGCTTGTTTATCATGAAAATGGTTGCAGATAGGCACAGACAAGCTCTGGTGATGAGCTTCTTAGCATTGTCAACATTAATGACCTTGAACCTTGAAATAGGTGTTTTTAGTGATTTTTTGGCTGCAAAATAGTGTATTGCGACAAAATGGATGGAGATAGACCAAGATTACTTCGAACAGGAACTGCTATAGGCTCTTGCACGTCTCATGAGCATTAGCTCAGATTACTTGTTGTTGTCAGTACCAGTGCAAGTGATTGCCTGGAGTGACTCATCTCTAATTATCATTACCTCCGCCAAGGAGGTAATGTTTTTGCCGGTTTTTGTCTGTTTGTCTCTCTGTGAGTCAGCAAGATAACTGAAAAAGTTATGGACGGATCTTTCTGAAATTTTGTGGGTATGTCGGGCATGGCACAAACTACCAGTGATTCAGTTTTGGGGGTGATCCGGCAGGAATTCTGGATTCTGGATCACTTTGAGATTTTCGTTAGCATGGGCCTTAAGGGAAACCGCCGTTGTCGCTATGGTGCTGGCACCTGGCGAACAACATGGCGTTGATTCAAGGTTTTTTAGGTGACATTGAACAAGGTCAATGTAAAAAATGCAACTATAGTTCGAAACGCACTCAAAACTTCCGCTTGTTTAATTTCGTCGGACAAGCTGTGTCGGAACAACATGGCCTTGGCGGAAGTCTGCGTGCTATGACTGCTTTCTAGTTCTATGCTGTATTGAGTGGAATATAAAAGTGCTCACTCACTCATATACACGGTGGAGACCAAGAAATTGCAGTCCTGGTCTCAAAGATTGGCTTTAGTATTGAACGGCTTTGTCATTGCAAGTTGAACCAATAAAGGACTTGAGATAACTTGTACAGAAATCCCATATACTTACTTGCAAAATGACATAATGTGTGTTGAGTGGAGTGAGTTAAATCTACTTATTCACCCACTTGCAGGTGTTAGGGCAGTTTAGTGGGAAATGTCAGGAAAACTTGTTTATTGTTTACAGTACTACAGTTGCAGTGTATGTCATTTTTTCCATTATTATCTGCTGTTGCCGTTACATTTGATTGTTACGTACTACTGTTTGTGTGATTATGTGGGAAACAGTGCTGCAAAGAGATGGTGAGATGTTGAAGTTTACCATGTTCGTTACGGTCTTCCTGAAAATGGCCATTAAAACAGTGTATTCGTCAAATGTTTATTAACACAATACTAATTGCATTATATAACATGTCATTGTATGTATTGTTTGGACTGTAGCGTACTTTAACGACATCATTGTGGGCGCAGTGTGCAGTCGAGAAGAGAGAGTCGATGGACAGAAACGCTTGTATATAATGACACTCGGCTGTCTGGCTCCCTACCGACGACTAGGCATTGGTATACGTGTTATTTTTCATCATACTACTCAGTTAATTATTATTTCTAAAGGGGATGTCAGACGAACAATAAAATCGGCGGACTTTTGTGCTCGTGGTTTAGTTGCCCCCAAAATTGGCTGATTTAATCGGTGAAGCATGACACATGGACCATATCGGCTGGCACGACAGCAAAATGCGTCACTTTTTTCTGCATCTAATGAACAAAAATAACAAACACATAAATAGCTAAAATAAATATTCATCTTCCGTTGTAAACAATCACCATGGCAACATAAACAAAATTTGTTCACCGATATACAAAAAGTCTGTCAACTAAATCATTAAAGATAGAACATGATCTATCTTGGCCGATAAAATCGGGGCCCAATTTTTGCATGAGATGACAGATCTTTGTTGCGCAATTTTTATAAATCAGTTCATTTGAACATCGCTCTGTTAGCACATAGCATAATTCTGTGCAGGAAAAGTTTGATCTGTTATACTATTCTTCTTTGTGCATTCAAAACAAATGTCTGTTGAACGCAAACCAGTGGATGCTGGCAGGTGCACAAACTTCTCACAAAGCTTTGTTAAATTACTGCAAGGCACATCAGTACGATAACCCAACTTTTATCACAACAATGAATGACATGGAAAGAAACAAAGTTTTAAAAAAAATTTGTGACAGATACACACAGTCAGGAAGTAACAGGATACCATGATACAGGTGTGGTATTTTTCATTTCCTCGGTGTCTGCTTAACAGTAATTGCTGTAAGTATAGAAGTCTTGTTTTATTTTGCTGTTTTTCTCGTTAATCTTGGGGTCATCCATAAAGATCATCCACAAAATACTGGGGTATCAGCCAAAATTGGCCCCAGTACTTCCTTGTCTGCATTGGCCCAATCCCGCCCCCTGCCCCTGCGGACGTCCGCACCTTTACTCGGAGGATGCAAGATGCATGCAGTCTACTGCCTGCCATTTTTTCCAGATTTTTAAGGTCTGGAAAGTCTTTGAAAACAAACAGACAGACATGGTCCACGAAAGTGCTTGAATTTGATTTTCTAAAACGCCATGACCGAGCAAGTGATTTTCGGAATCAGTGCTGCCTGAATCTGGGTGGTCAATAGACTTCATTACTGTTAATGATATTTTTTTTGCGTAAAATTGTCATATTTTTTTGCGTAAAATTGTCAAATGTCAACTGAATCTGCTTATATATGCTTATAAAAGTGCCAGTTTGATTTAATTCAGTTCTCCTTATATATCCTTCGTATGGTCCTTGAAAGTCCTTGAAAAATTCTTGAATTTGATTTTTACAAATGGGCAAGAACAATGCCTGTCATTTTCATCTGGCCACGCGCCATCCGCCTGCGAGTGCGACCCTAGTGTTATGGTAGGGCAAGGGGATCTCATCTCACTCATTTGCAGTCTTAGCGTTGATGCTTGATGGCTGAGGTGGTGTGGCGTAGTTGGTAGCGTGTTTTGGCTGAAACGAAGTTACTCTACGCCAGGCCCTGTTAGTACTGCGATGGGTGACTGCCTGCAGGCAGGTAAACCATCTCGGTGCGAAGCCTGCCAGCTAGGTTGACTCAGCCTTCTACCCTCCGTGGGACGGTAAAATGAGTAGTAACTCATTCACATGAGTTATGGAAGGTGGGGAAGTTGGTACAGCTGACGGGTTGCCTAGCCGGCCGCTGCGCCCGCCTGTCTCTGCAGGCTGCACACGGTGGCCGTGCGGCAGGCGGCTCTGGTTAGTGACGAAAGCGCATTAGAGGCGTGCACATGCTCGCGATGATGCGCTATACAAATTGACAACCTTTACCTTTGAGGACTGCCTGCTGGGGTTGTGGTACAACTGATGTCAGTTAATCCGCTCGCCTGATTGTCCTGTTGCTGATGCGGGCTGCTGTGAGCTGCTGACGCGAACTTCTTAATAATTAAATCAGATGCCTATACGTGTGTAAGTGCAAATGTCCGCTTTCGCTGAAACCCTCCACCCCCTTGTCCGCTTTTGTCCGCATTCGGCTTGGCGGCCCCTCCCCTTCTTAGTGTGGACATCCTTTATGGATGACCCCCTTGGACAACCCTTCATGGTCTATAGTTTGTGAGCCACCAATTCACGCCGTGACTGTGTTGTACAGGAACAGCCATGCTAGAGCACCTGCTACAGCTATGTGAGCGTGACTCTTCGTTCGACAACATGTACTTGTGAGTTTTCACGTCTAGCACTTACACGCTGCACGTTTTTACAGTGGCGTATCTTGAGTTTAATGAATTGATGCCTTTTTGTTAGCTGAAGCATAAATTTTGATGTCTGATAGAGCAGACTTGAGCAAATTTTCATTGGTGAGGCAACTGTCGTTGAGTTCGCTGCACCCGTATTTATATTTATGTAAAAAAACTGTTCAGTTTATATACAGTGTAAAGGTGACATTGTGGTTGTAAATATAAAACAGCACAAATCACAATTTAAAAAATTCAAACTTTATCATTACACAGTCAGCAAAGTTCTTCTGACATTGTGTAATGGTGATGTTTGAATTTTTTAAATTGTGATTTGTGCTGTTTTATATCTACAACCACGATGTCACCTTTACATCTATAAACTGAACAGTTTTTTTACATAAATATTTGCAGTTTTATTGCCATTGAAAGTAATCTAGAGCTGAATAAAATCGAACAGTAGAATAACCACTACAACTGCTACCACAACTACTGCTGCTTCTATTTCTACTTTGACTATAAGTA
>Ga0209671_1002221_pt1 | contig 17524 bp, 10 predicted proteins | sample WorMetHERISLAND2_2_FD_187401 | JGI IMG/M metagenome (GOLD analysis project Ga0209671, IMG submission 187401) | Marine gutless worms symbiont microbial communities from Max Planck institute for Marine Microbiology, Germany - Olavius geniculatus... | ecosystem: Host-associated > Annelida >...
AACTTACATTTGGATTTTTCTACACTCCAGTGACTGTGTTTCTGTCCGTCTCGTTTGTATATTCTGTCACCTTCCTGTCGTCTGTCCTCTGTTTACTATGGATCCGTGTGGTCTGAAATAAATAAATTGATTTGATTTGACTGATTTGATTTAAGGCTATGCGGTAGCCTCAAGAGAAACACGGTAAAACACTCCCAACCCAAGTTGTGGCTGAATACGGCGATTTTTAGTGTTTGGCCGCTATTTCAAAGCCTTTCGCAATAAAGCCAATAATTCATCATTGGGGTCCACTAACTTCAACGTAATATCCCGTTTACGCGACGAAGCTCGTTCGGCGAGCGCACGATGAGCTGGCTCTACAAGCACACGACAAAAGCACCGATATCGTCGTGCTGGCTCAAAAATCCAGCTGGATAAGCGCAGGTGGTGCGCTTAGCATGCGCTTCTGGCCCGACGATCGTTCGTTGTGCGCTCGTCGTGCGCTCGTCTAGCACACGATAAGTGTGCTCGGCGAGCTGGCTTGATACCTGTGTATAGTGCAAAAATTCACGATGCTGGCTCGACGAGCGTATAGCCTACAACGTGCGACAGTACAAGCATGGACGAACGAAGGGCCACGATAAGTATCAATTTCGTCAGATATTTATAACAGTGACTTTTCTAGGTAGGATCGTGAAAAGACGACAAGCAATCTAGGCCAATACAGGTATTATACAGGTGACGAGATGACGTCATTACAAAAAGCGAGCGACTGCAGGCTAAGCGAGATGAGTTAACCCACGAATCTTGGCAGATCACAACAGCATGTATAACATATATACAATCACTAGCATAGGGCGTCATGATTGTATCTGTTTAGGCCATCAGCATTTCCTATACAGGGCGTCATGCAGCTATAGGCGCCGCGTGGTGTACGCGCTGCAGTCTCGTGTTGTAGTAGAATATGATCTGCCAACCGTTACGGCTAGACCTTGCGCGCTCGACCGAATCGTTCGGCTTACAACAAGTGTTTTAGAAATCGTAATTTTTCCCAGCTAAGTGTTTACGCCCTATATATCACATGACTACAACAATAGATGCCGCCTCACATATAGTCTACTGGGTGTAAGCTTTCCTTGATCTGAGAAGATTCGTGGCAATGGCTACCAAGTCTGCTAAGTGAAACAAGTAAGCGTGCGAACGTTTATTCTGATTACATCATGGCGGAGAACGTCTGTTGATATAGTTTGCTTACTAAGTTAATGTTATTGTCTTAGACATTAGTTATTCTATAAAGAACGAACCTACAAAGAGTGTGTCACTTCAGTACTTACAAACTATGAATTTTGTCCATTGTCGCCATAAGACCATACAAATTTCAATAGGCCTACGTCAACGTCGAATCCCAGACAAAAGCCAGCATCGGGTAGATGATACTTTCGAATTTTACGTTGTCATAATACGACATATTACGTCAGCATGTATAAAACTAGGCCTATATGTTCTTTATTGTTTAATGGTAGTCCCAATTTTATCACAAAACGAGCATATGGGACTTATTACTTTTATACACTGTGTTTCGAAAAAGCATCCCCAACATTTTCGACTGTAACTTAAAAACCAATTATCGGATTTTGATAATTTTGGTACGAATATTCCTGACACAACTTGCCATCAAATGATTGTTTAGTTTCCCACCTCACCCAAGGTATGCTTCTGCACTACCTAGGGAAAGCAGATCGAACGAAATATGTGTTGAAATAAACAGAAATCTTGAAAAACATCCCCGACATTATCGATCGTAACTTGAATAAAATTAGCAAATTTTAATAATATTTGGCAGAAATATTTCTGACACAACGGCTGTTAAATAAGTATTTTAGTTTTTACCTTACCCAAAGTCTGCTTTTGCACTACCCGGGAAAAGCAGACCAAACATAATACGTGTTAAAATGAATGAAAAAAAAACGTCAATAAATTCCATCTATTCTAATATGTGGGCCCCAACAGCAGGTCTACTACAAGGTTTGACTGTCATGCAGCAGTGTGTCTACCAGATGAAGTTTAGGAATGTTTGTGAAGTCAAGAAGCGACTGGTACAGCCTGGACTGGTCTGGAGCAGAACATTTTCGATACTGCTGTCAATGAATGGAGAAAGCGTCTCCTTCCCTGTGTTCGCATAGTGAGCCAACACTTCAAGCAATTTTACTGCAAGCAATTAAGAATGGACAACTGGATGAATTGTCAGCCAGTGTTAGAAATGTAAACAATGTGTTTTTACGCGTTATATTAATTAAGCAATCATATCGCATTGGATAAAAAGTGATATTTCGCTGGTTGTGTTTTCCCCAGGTAGTGCAAAAACAAACGTTGGGTGAGGTGGGAAACTGAATGGTCATTTGATGGCAAGTTGTGTCAAAAATATTCCTACAGAAAATTGTCAAAATCTGATAACTGGTTTTAAGTTACAGTTGAAAATGTCAGGGATGCTTTTTGGGACACAGTGTATATATGGAATTGACATTGATCAAACAGTATTATCTAATATCTTTGCAAGACAGTGTTAAGATTCTGTACACGGCGCCTTAGCCAGAAAACGTTTTCTGGTCACTCTGTTGCAAAGTACCGTAACCGAAAATTATTTTACATGAATTTAATGTTATAATTAATCGACTAAATAATAGCAAATTCATAAGCTGTTCTGTTAATACATAAGTTAGCACTCAGCAGATTTTGTCATTGTAAACAAATGCACGGCAGCAGTGGCACTGACGTAAATAATTTACAGAAATTTATGTTTAAACAGGTCAACTAGCTGATACTAAAGAATCAAGACCGCTACCAACTGACAATGATTTCTCTGCTCTTTCTGACAGGTAACTAGAGCCGCGACTTCTATAGAGCATTTACTGACGACTAATAAGCATATACTATCGCTAATAACCATCAGATCATACGACTAAGGTTTTAGCAAGTCGCAACTTATTTTATTCTTCGTAATTTTAAATAAAATCAACAAATATAGCCAGCGAAGTGTCATGTATGTGTGTGCTTAACTCAAACATGTTTGGCATCACTAATTAATTTGCTGTCAAAAGTTCGTAAACTTTTGCTATGCATTTAGTTTCAAATCATACGCGGCCGCAATAGCCTAGATCGCATTACGGGTCTATCCAATCTGTCAGTCTGTCCGTTCGTGCGCGTCTGTTCCGTACGAGGGCTCCTAGCTGGAAAACAAAAGGCGCAGAAAACTGTCACCGTGCCAGTTTGCAGTTCAAAAGTTTAAAGTTTCGGAACTTAGTGTTGGGGTTCGGGTTGCGCAACAGATGGACGGCCGTATAACATGTCGGTACTGTGCACGACATATTTTATTTTCTTATTTTTGATGATCGATTTGAACTGGACGCGTCAATAAGTCTAGCTGTTGTGTTGTTGCAAACGTGGAGTTGTCGGCGTCGTGTGGCGCTGTGCGACGGCGTCGGACAACTGTCCTGAACTCCTCGGCTGTAGGCGTCTCATAAGTGTTCTTGGTCAGCCGCCCGCCGGCGTGCCGTGGTACAGCAAGGCCGTCGTCACTGACGTCTGCTCGTAAGTGTTGCCGCTGCAGCGTCTTCTCATCGCATTTGTGATATTCTTTAATTCATTGATCACGGTAGAAAAACACAAAAATAACACAATAGCAACACCGAAAAAAAAGATAAAAAAATACATATACATATACGGTCCATAGTCCACAACGGTGTCAATGTTATCGAGAGGCATTTTATCTATAAGGTTTCAGACTAAAACAATAACAATTTACAAAAAGCATTATCACAATCTTTGTACTTAACTAAAAAATGCTGACTCCGATGTGCAAGTAAAACACTTGGCAACGAAAACGCAAATTCTTTCTGACATTTTCTGACAATATCAATATTCTTACTTTTAAACAGTTTCATAAAAAAACCTATTGATAACAAAATCCAGTGAGTTAACAGCAGCCTTGTTTAATGGGCAAGCTTCTAGTCCGTACAATAACACAGGCATACACGTACTCGAAACGAGTTGCAAAATAACCTCTTCAGATGCATGTCTTCCGACCTTACCAAGGATAGCATTGGCCGCACGATAAAATGACTTTTTAGCAATATTTAACGAGCATTTAAATTCAGCATTTGATTCAATTAACTTAGTTTTAGTGCTTTACTCGTCTCTGTTAGTCTAAGCTAATGAGTGTTAAGTTGAGCATGCCGTAATTTCTGTGCAGTCGTTTTACCGCAATACGGGTCTTTTTGCCTGTCCGTCAAGCTAGAAGCCCGTACCGTTACATACGTGACAGACAGACAGCCAGACCGGCAGACAAGCCGATAGGCGACGAGCTTGCTATAGCTGGAATACAAAGCCACCGGCTGTGCCGAGAGCACGGCTGCAATCACCACAAACAGACAATACGAACAGACAGACAGTCACATCACAGTGTGAGACATTGCCATAGAGTGGCACAGACACGCTGTCCGAATTTAAGGGCTAGCAAGAGCAAGCTTGTAGCTATAGCAAGCCAACGGACAGACATTCGGACGGACGAGCAAGACATGTAATACGGTCTATTAGGACGGCCACAGAATAGTGTGCGTATATGCGTGATACGTGTGCGTTGACAGTCGTTACGAAGAGTTTGTGCAGTGCTTGGAAACCCTACTGCCCAACTGTGGCAACTCGGCAATGAAACTGCTATATCAAGGTCTGCGCGATGCGTACGACTTCATCTGCAACGACGGCAACGACGGTCAGTCAGCCTTCCTTATTTCATCTTCGTATTCAACACAGCTTCAGTAAAATTCGTGTGGCTTGTTTTTCGTATAGGCCTATCGAATGCCGGTCGCTGAAATCACGCAATCAGTTTGTTATCCAATACAATAATCATGACGAGACGAGTTCAGATGCATCATGCGGTCGCTATAGTTTATAGCTTATACATTACGTGAATGTTTAATATACCAGTACAACTTTATGCACACTCTAGAGCCGTCCTCTAGTAATGTTTACATCTAACATTTTGATAATTTTTAACAAGAAGCCCCGCTGTCGCTAGGGTAGGCCGACCGTACTGCCTGTATCCAAAGACTTCCGATCGCGGAATAAGTACAGTCCCATATACGCTATGGCGCCGCTGCTATATCGAACGCTACAATCAACTCTAAGACACGATCGGTAATGCAGCTCACATGGGTAATTGGCTGCAGGCAGCAACTTTGCATTTAAAATTGCGGCCAAACCGCTGCAGATAAAAACATAATTTGGCCTACTAATGACAGCCTATAAGAAATTGTCATCGCCTTATACAACATTGCCATCGCTGACCCTTTACGACGTACGGTTTAGACACAATACATAATTACATGTATGTCACAGAGTACAGACAACGACAGACAGAAAAAAAGACGACGAAAGACGACACATCATGCCAAAGACTCGACCTAATGGTCGGCCGAAAATCGGTCAGTGTTTGATAGGCCTAGATGGTATTTTGGACAAACTTTTTAAAACTCACTTTTGTGTAACTCGCGGGGTAGTTGTATGTGCACGTGTGATTATTCAATGCGTGTACTGAATTACGTGCAGATTACGTGCTGTATCAGCCGTGTTTCGCTAATCCTGGTGTCCAATCGGAAGCGGGACAATGCAATGCGACTCTGAGCGCCAATCTGCAGAATCTTCAGCAATACAACACCTCATATGCGCGCGCCAGACTCTGCCAGTATGTTTAAACATTATGCTGCATCTGTCTTTATTGATGTACGAACATTTTACAAGCTCTTCGCATTTCCGTGACGTCAAATGCGGGACGTTAAAATCCGGAAGCGTTAAGGATGGGTTTGATTACATTTATCCCATACTTTTTGCTTTACGTCGTTACGCCTTTTACTGACGAAAAACTTGGACGCTGCACCATTGGGACGGGGAAGCAGAGGGCTGTGAGAAACTGAGAAATCTGACTTGCAGGAGGAAAGGAAGTGAAAGGGAAGAAAAAGATTTTCGCCGTGTAGAATGCTTGATATCGTCGCATTTTACTTAAAATAGAGGATTAGGCAATTTGTCCAGAAGCGCAGATACTGAAAAAATAATGCCGCCGATAGGGTCGAGCAGCAATAACGAAAGAAACAACCGCACAGTCTCTGAATAAGCCCACAAGCTGAAACAGACAGACTATAAGGCAAATCATAACACATATAGGCAACCTGGCAGCGAACGGAAATCATGTCGACAGTCGAAGAGAGCAACAGCGCTTGCTGATAGCCTGATAAGCTTACGTTTACTCGTACAAATCAGTAAATAAAGATTGTGATTTGGTGAAGTCATAGAGCTAGCTTATTGGCCAAAACAGTGTATAGGGTTGGTCAACCAGTGACGTCATAGCGTGTGACGTCACATTGTGCGCTGCAGGTACTCGGACAATTACATCGACTGTGTGGGGAACGTCATCAAGTCGTTCTGCAGCCTGGCGGCCAAGACGTGGCAGCGGAAGTTCGACATGAAAACTCTGTGTCCAGTACTTGTATCACAAGCTTGCACAGGATGGGCCACACAGTGCCGTGAGTTTCTGCACAAACTGTCGCCCGCCGACTTCTGTAAATATAGAAACTTCCAGCACGCTGTTGGACGACGATAAACGTTGTACATTTTAGACGTACACATTCAAATTGTTGGTAGCGTAACGCTTGATCGGTGAAAATTATGCAATACAAGAAAAAACACAAACAGCGTAAAATTGAAACAAACTGTGGATGGTTAACATAGGCTTTTACTGTTTTGTTGCAATTTTTATGATTTTTGTACATGTATGATGTAAGTTATGTTCTGTTTGTTTTTATGCATATGGTTATTGTGTTGACAGACGCAATTGGAAGCTCATACAAGACAAGTTCGCCGCAATCTGACAGTAAGCATCTGTAAAACTGTGTCAAACTGTACGATTTTTAGTGAGTGATGACCCGAAGGCCTCTTCGCTTGTCTTCTTTTCTGACATTATGCAAAGTAGTTATCATTATGATGTAGTGTTAAAACCGCCCACTTCTTAACTCTGAGCTGGGTTTCCCACGAATAGCTACATGCAGCTTTAACTTTTGTGAGTGGTCAGGTGTTAGATTTTGCTACAGCTGATTTGTGCAACCTTTCATTTTGTCCAGTCAAATTAACCCCCAAAAGGCAGAAACCTAAAAAATAGTACAACGCTGCTTGAAACATTCCTCTTTAAAAAGAGGTCATTTAAAACTACGGCATTTTAAAATATTACATACGAATACAAAGCGTTGTATTGATTTTATGACGGCGGGTGGCGTTGATGTTGTCGTAGCATCTCCGACGTGGTCGATCATCGTGCTGAGTTTGTCCGTGTCTTTAACATCACTCATCATCGTCGTCGCTGTCGTCATCCTCGCCTGTTTCTGTCTCTGTCCGGCGTGTCGACGTCGCCGCTCCAGCCAACAGCAGCAGCAGCAGACGTCATCTCGGCGCTCCAGCAGCCTGCCCGGCGTCGACATGCCACCGCCCTACCCGGGTCCATTTTTCCCGGGTCACATCAATGCCGCCGCCGCGACGCCGTCGCCGTTACCGGCCGAGTCTTCCGCGCCGCCGAGCCTTGACCTCTGGTTCGTCGACATGGACGACCTCAGCGCCGGGGTGGACGGAGCTCGTGGAGGGGCGGACCTCGGAGTCGACAAGAAACGGCCACTGGACGAGGACGAGGACGAAGGACACTTTGTACCCGACGCCGTTGAAATGAACGCCAAGCTGGAGGAGGCGATTCCGCCGCCACCGCACCTCGACTACGACCAGCGTCGACCTCATCATCATCAGTGCGATTCACATCATCAGCGACCGGTCTACGAGCAGCGGCAGCGCCAGAGGCTGAGTCACGCGCCGGACGCACCGGACGACGACTACAACTACTTCGTACCGGCCGCCGACACGACGCAGGACCGGTCGAGCGGCGTCGTACCGGTGCGGAGGCCGCGGTCTCACAGGGGAGCGCCGGCGGCGGCAGCGTGGAGTCCTTCGAACAGCTCAACGGCGTGGCGGCGGCAGGCGTCGACGGACACGACGGGCGTGCACAGCGACAGCATGACTGGCGGCACTGCCAGTCTGTCGGCGTACTCGGGCGGCGGGTTCACTAGTAGCTCGTCGTCACGACGACTCAGTCCGCCGTCACTCTACATGCCTAGCTCCTCCACCCAGTCGTCGTCGTCAGTCTCGTCTCAGTCTCGCTTTGTGCTCAGCGACGACCCCGACACCACACAGACAGACGTCGACTATTACTAGACACTAAAAAAACGGTAGACGTCGTGATGTCTGCATGGACGGCCCGCGGGTCGGGCCGAACCGTTCTCAAGCAGACAGTGTAGACCTGTGACTGAGAGAACAAAATGTCAAATGCCCAAGTTCACCCCAGAGGCGGTGTCCTTCCATGTCGCCTAATCCCATTTTGCCTGCGCTTACGTTCAAGCATGCAGGGTTAAAGATAAGGTTAAGGGTTAGGTTTAGGTTTAGGGTTAAGGTTAAAGTTATGGTTAGGGTATAGCATCATAGTTAGGGTTAGGGATTAGGCGAAACGTGATTAGGCGGAATGGGGGTACTCCCCAAAAGGCGAATTTTACTGAATCAATGGCCGTTTAATAGCTTTTAAAGTTTTTTCATTATAATATCAGTTCATTTCATAAGCCAGAAAGACTAAACTCCACTTGCTTCGATTTTTGTCGATTTTGTACAACAAACTGCTCAACAAATCCGCTTGTAGGCTACGACAAATACACACTAGAAATCGAAGACGTACAACAAATCCGTAGATGAAACAATGCATTTACAGTCAATTATTACACACAAGAATTCACTGCCACCAGTTTATATCAATCAATCCGTTAACTTATTAGGCTTTGATCATTTTATTTTCTCTTATCACATCACACGCTGCGGCACGACATATGTCTACCTATATCGACTATCACTACTTGCAAAGTTAGCGAATAATTTTGTGCGTTGAGCGACAGTTAGCGGTATCCGCATTTTACCGTGGGCGAAATATTTTCCACTGTTTCGGTAACAAATTTGTTTCGTCGGGTGGGTTACTTATTTATGGCAAGTGACTAGTGTCTACTGCCGAAAGGTAGCACCCATTGTTAGAGTTAGAAGCTAAACGAACGAGCATATTTCTTTCGACATCGTTAGTTGCTGCACAGCATGAAGCATATAAGCTTAGTCTCTTTTATACTGCAGACAATGACAATGAATGTCATCAAGGTTAATTCGCTTGTCTGGTTCGCTCATATCTATATTTTCAGTTTTCATACACAGAATACGATGCACAACGACGGGGACTTTGGTAGCCTATCATTAGGCATCGCAGTTTTTTTTGCGCGACGGCAGCTATTGCTGTAGCGCGTCTTAAATAGCCATCGCAATTCTGTCTCTGCGTCCTTCACACGGGTGGATCAGCCAGAAACGGTGCAACCTAGGATCATCAAATCCTCACCATCGGCTGCCTGAAAGACTCTAGTTTCTGGAAATGTAAAGCTTTTCCATAAATTCCATAGGGGTCACCTCGAGCGAGAGCGCTAAATGAGAGGGGGTGGAAAAATTTGCGATTTTCAGCCAATAAGCCGCTGTATCTCAGAAACGTTGCGAGATAGGGCCTAGGTTACTATTAATCACTAATAGGCAGCCCTACACTGGCTTTTGATTGGCACCAAAAACAATGACCTTGAATGATTTTGAACGCCAAAAAAGGTTTTATGGACTTTTGGCGATTTTTGACTGCGACACACATTTCAAGAGCGAATTGCGCTGAAATCGCTAGAGACAGACTGGAACAGCCTGCGTATAAAACTTTTAGCATTAAACGTAGTTTTCACTGTAGTTTAAATTCCCCCTGCGTTCAAGGAATTCTCCGTACGGGGGCGTCAAACTTGGGTACCCCCTTGAGAATAGGTCTACTCCCATTCGGCCATTCGCGCGAGATGGTGGCGCCATCTGGCGTATATGAATGCATCGTACCCAATGTCAGTTGCTGGGATCGGTAAGCTCATAGATTTTGTTCACAGTGGGCCTTCAAACATGCACCGCTGTCGCGCGTTCCCCTTTGCGTTAGCTAAGCTTTCTTGTTTTTTTCCTGTTAAGTCCGGTGATATATTGCACGCACACGTGATCAGTATAATAATACATGTATTTCACTTTTGTTGCTGGACTGCACGATCGAAAGTTACACGACGTTCAATAAAGCGAGTATCCGTTTTGCAGATCGACTCGTAAACAGTCGTTGTTATTACATTAGGCATAGTCATAATACTTTTATTAGGCCGCCCGGAACGGTAGTTCCCGGAAGGCCTTATGTTTTACTGCTGTTTATTATTTCTTTATTTTTTTCAACGCGAGATCTCCGAGGTCCGTGGGCCGATTTCCATGAAATTGACATTTTTGCCACATGATCGGAAGCATATTTAATTTACAAACGCCGGTACAAAAATTTCGGGGGTGGCTGCCCCAAAAAAATTTTGGGAGCGAAAAACATGCTAAATTTGGCTCGATTTTGGACCCCTTTCCACTTTGGGCGCGAATATCTCCGGAACGGACAGAGATATCCAAAATCGGAAAACTATTTGATCGACATCATTTCCTCCCGCTTTCGGGGAAGAAAGTTCGGTGAACTTTGGTCCACCAATTTCGGAGATTTAGAGGTGCAATTGTACCCACAAAATCGACTTTTTCGAAAAAACTACATTTCGGCCCTAAGCTAGGGGGCGCTGCGCCCCGAAATTTTTACATGCGCTATAGAATGTCCAAGTCTTGCTAGCCTACACCCCACTGGGGATAGGGGGTCCCCAACAATATTTTTAAAGGGGGTTCAAAAATTGGCTTAAAATGTAGCGTATGAGCCACTAAAACTTTGGCGCTAAGAGGATTAGCCAAAAGAAACTTTACCACGTGATGTGCCGCAGAATGAGGGTGTTAACCCGTGTACAAAATTGTGGGGGCACCGCCCCTTAAAATTTGGGAAGACAAAAAACATCCAAAATTTGGTGCGATTTAAGACAACTTTCGACTTTGACTGCGAATATCTCTGGAAGGGATTAAGACATCAACAAGAGGTAAACGGCGTTATCAACTACTCTTTCTTCCGCGTTGAACAAAAAACCTGATGAACTTTGGTCCACTAACCACGAAGTTGTGTTTGCTTATTTCGACCTACCCAACATCGACAGTGCGCACGTTTTCGGACAACTTTCGAATTTGAGCAGGAATGTCTCTGGAATGAATTAAGATACCGACAAGCGGTTAACGGCGTTTTCAAACTGTTGGACGTGAAATAGAAACAACATCAGTGAAGTGGATTTTTTGTCTGCTTTGGGTTCACGATTAAGTTTGAATAAGTTTTCGGGGATCCGCCAAGTAAAACAAGAGATATGAGCTAATGCTCATGAGACGCGCGAGAGCCCATAGCTGTTCCTGTTTGCAGGTAATCTTGGTCTGTCTCCATTCATTTCGTCGCAGTTCACTCTTCTGCAGCCGAAAGTCGCAAAAAATTTACTAAGAGCCCCTATTTTTGAGGTTCAAGGTCATTCAAAATCATTAATGTTGATACCATTAAAAGCAAGTCATTGGTGCTTTTTATGGCAAGCAGCATGTCTGTGCCCGTCTGCAGCTCTTTTCACGATAGACAGGCCCATAGTGGACAAATGATCACTTCTTAGGGGGTAGCCCTTTTTGACATTCGCGTGCGCAGGCCTCCTTGAACGTAGGGGGTCGGGACTTAAACTGATAAAATTTACATCCAATGGCAAAAATTTTATGTGCAGATTGTCTTAGTCTATCTCCAGCTATTTCGGTGCACTTCACTCTTAAAATGTGCATCGCAGCTCGAAATTGCGAAAAATTTACTGAAACCCCCTATTTTGAAAGTTCAAGGTCATTTAAGGTCATTGATGTTGACATTTCTAAAAAGCTCGTCGCCAGTGCTTGTTATAATTAGCAGCATATATGTGCCTATCTGCAACCATTTTTACGCTAGACGAGCCAATAGCGGTAAAAAACGTTTTTTAAGGGGGTGCCCCTCTTTCGTTCCCTCGTTCGTAAGGACCCCACTGACTTAGCGGCATAAAATTTTGTCACAAAATACTACAGACTCAAGTCTATCATATGGTGAAAACCTGAAGTCTCTGTCTCATTTGAGACGCGTTAAACTAGTAGCCGGCTACGTTGTGCTACGGGTAGCCGACGTAGCCAACTTGTTTTAGGCTACGTTGGTTAGCTCAACGTCGGCGTGGTCAATTTCTGCGTAATAAAAGAGTTAGATGGCGTGAAATGGGATGGTTATTAGCAATTACTGGAAATTTTAATTTAGAAACGTTATATGTATATGCTCGGAAATGATAATGATCTTCTCTATTACCGTCCGGCGCCGCAATTTAGCACGGTAACAAGGCCCAAAGTAGCATCAAAATATAGGGATGTCGGTTTATAGCGGAGAATTTTCTTAAAATATGCGGAACTTTTGGAGGCAAAATATGCGGGAAAATGTGCGCGCGGAATTTGGCGAAATATGCGGTGCATATATATGCGGGATATATGCGGCACGTGTTTCCGCATATTTCCGGCATAATTATGCAACTTCGAGTGACGGAGAATTATAATTGCGATCATTATTAGACCTATTCTGTACACTTTTGACATTTCTGACTTCGATTTATTCAACGTCGCTAGCCAGAGATAGACGGATTTAGCCGTCTACCCGTAGCGGCTACTATAGTTTAACGCGTCTCTGGGCTTGAATCGATACCGGGTTGTGACAGACGGACAGATGGACAGACAGAATTACCGTAGCTAATTCCGCCAAGCTATGCAAGCTCTCGGGCGTAAAACAACGTTTAAGCATAATTCAAAGACGACGTAACAGATGTAGTTGTCATAGTAACGTGATGCTGCTTGGAGTCGAGATGCGGAGTCAGATACGGTGACGTAGACCTGTATTGAGGCTGTGAACATCGGCTACGGGAGGTTATCAGCTAGACTATAACTTAGTACCGGTAATTATAATAGTTAAAGGTAATTTAACATAGTTAACGAAAACATAATAAACTCCTTTGAGTGTTTCCATAATAACAGAACGATCGGCTTGATTACAGCATTACAATAGCCCGGACGTGGCCAATACTGTTTTAAAATCATAGTTTTACATCATTCTGTCTACGATGTCCACACGTTATTATCGTTATTTGGCGGAATTCGTCCTCCTCCCGCTTTCTACAACACAGTGTTTGACACAAAATGTCATATAGGCCCTATAGACAGTGCATTTTGATGGTTTGACAGCTCATGAGTGTAACGGACGGACGGACATCAACAGCATTGCAATAGCATAACGCCGCGTTAGTAGGCCTAGGCTTATACAATGTTTCGAGCAAATATGATAGCCAGCCACATGTGATTTCCGAAATACTGGAAACTAGGAAAGTTCGAAATAAATTACATGATCTTGATTTTTAAGGGTCACTAAAGGTCACCGACAGCGATATTCGACAGACTACAGGCTACTGGGTTATTGGGTTTGTGAGGTTGTCTTGAGGGGTTTGATCTTAGGCCTACCGCTAAACTTAATTTAGAGTTAACCTAGGCCTAATGCTAAAGTAACTGGACACAAAATTGAACATGAAACGATAATGTGATTTAATAAGCAGAATATTTACACCGAAAATAAATCGTCGACTTGTTCTCACACAAGCGACATACACACCCCGGCCGACGAGCTGACTAAAAACCAACGCGGCTTGACAGGGTTCAAACGATAGTGCACGTATTTATCGGTAAGTGCACGCTTTAGTTTCTACTCTATTAGATTTTTATGCATAAGTTTCCGACGGCAGTTTTTTTCGTATCATTATCAGTATCGTGATAATTTATTAGTCGCAAAAATAATTGTTCTTTTTATCAATTCACGCTAGCTCGCACGAAAGGATGTCTGTCATGATGTACGAGTTGGTGACGGCCCACCATGTAGCCTGGCTAAGTTCTACTATCTATAACGAACAGCGGATAAAATAATTCATTTAAGTAAAATATGTATGACATATATTAAAACAAACCATTTCCGCGGTCGGCAGGTTTCAGATGTAATTTTGCTGTGTGCCGCATGTATACAGTGAAATGATGTGACATGTCAAGCGACGGCAGTACGACGGCGCCGGTCTACGGCCCACCCAAGCGCAACAACTACGCCACGTGGAAGCTAGAATGTGCTAGCGAGCGCCCGGTCTCAGCCACCGTCCAGGCGTCCAAAGACCGCTTCCAGAGAGCACTTTACGGTTGTCATCTGCCGAAAGCACGGGGCAATGTCGATGGCGCCGTCGCAGCTTCTCTGACGTTTCGCGAACAGAAGCCACCACAACCACCGTACCGATGTCCCGACAGGTTCGATAACACTAATGCCGATTACAGCTGCAGGCATGCTGCGCAGTTCGAGCAGTTGTCGACCTGTATATAATTGGACAACAAACTGTAAGCTCACATGCACGATTCGTGGTCTAGTGTGAAATCTTTTGTTGGGCAGTGTCTGTCTGTCCGTGTCATAGAAAGCACAAAAAACCCAGCTGTCGCTTGGGAAGACGCGCTACAGCCTATACAGTTTCTGTTGCAGTACAGACATTCAATCTTATCCAAGGTCAATGATTTTCATCTCGACGTATACGTTTAAAGGGCGTATGCGATTTCCTATTAGTGATTATTTTTCTTATTTTTTTTCTGCTTCATAAACTGGTGCTTCAAAAACTTGACAGCAAGACGAGCTGTTGCTGATGGACAGTGTTGTTTGTGTTCGTTGCGGGTACAGAACTGAAGCATGCAAACCAACCCCGCCGGCTGAAGCAAGTCGAGACGTGAAACGTTACTCGGCCTGCGAGAAAGTCGCGCTGCAGCAGAGCTACCGCAAGCCTGTGCCTAAGACGTCTCAGCCAGCGCCCGCGTTCCTTGACCAGCAGCGGCCGTGGTCAGCATGTCCTCAGCGTGACGACAAAGTCGGCGTACCGCCGTACGTTGCACCGGAACGACACCTGACCGGCATCCCAGTGCGCGCCGCCACCGACTGCGTCTACCAGTACATACGATCAACCACCAAGGACGGACCACGACCACCGCCTCTCGAGACCACCCTGCTTCAACGTGGCTCCGTGTGTGGTCCGTCGGAGCCGTGTCCGCAGTACGAGCCGCTGCTGGCGGTCGCTGAGCGGCGCTGTGCTAAGGCGAGCAAGGCGCCGAGTGAAGCCAAGCCTCCGGCACCGACCCCTGCTCCACCGACGGCGATAGAGTGTCGTCCGACGCTGCCCAAGAAGCCGCTCTGTGGACTGACGGGGGTGGCTGAGCCGTACCTCGGTGGACCGCCGTTCGTCGCCGCCGTCAAGCCGGACTTCCTGCCGCAAGCGAAGCCGACGGCGCCGTGTCCCGAGCGCCGTCACCCGGGCGTGTTGCAGGTTCCGCCGTTCGTCTTGCCTCTGCCGCGTCCCGGCACACGCGTCCGGCTCTGCACCGACTGTCTGCCGAAGCGTCCGTGTCCCGGCTACCCAGCGCCCGACCCGCCGCAGCATTGCGCGCACTTCTCGCCGGTCTGCGAGCTCGGCTACTTCGCTCAGCTGCAGGACGAGCCGCACGTCTACCCGTGCTGTGTGAGCCAGGAACAGAGTGAACAGCTGGCGCGCCAGATGAGGTGGACCACCATGGCCAGAACACAGATGGAAGAGTTGAAGTATCCACCGATAGTCGTGAGTATGGTGCACATGCAATATCATGCAGGAGTACATAATTGTAAGCGTTTAATTGCAGCGACGGTTGCAGTGATGTTATCAAGGAATCTGCATTCAAGACAAGGCCAAGACCAAAAAACTCAAGGTCAAAACAAAGAACATTCGAGGACATCCGAAAGCCGCTTTCACAACAACAAGTTACTATAAAAATATGCAGTGAAACCATGCTTTTTATGTTCAAGCTTTAATATGCAAATAGTCTTCAACTTCAATGTCTTCATCACGGGTGCCGTTATGTCAAAAGCTAATGTTCTACACGTCTTCAGTTTTGTGCTCAAACTGTCGGTAATAATAAATAGAATTCATTAAAGTTCTCGATAGTCTGGCATCTCTTCTCAAGGCCAAGATCAAGGCCACGGAGTTGGGACCCAAAGCTAATGCCACTGTTTTTTTTTGTCCTTGAGGCTCCTTAAGGCCAAGGCCAAGGTCCTTGAAAAAACATCATTGAATGGTTGGTAGATCAAATAAACCGTGATTTTTAAGAAAAATTATGACAAGAGAAACAACCACAAAGCGGTAGGCCTGGTTGATGTAACGTGCATGCAGAAAGTGGCGATGCCAACGACTACGTATGAAGCTCGCACTGATCCGGTCAGCTACCGCGTAGAGCGCTATGAGCCAGTGACGTCACCGTGCCAACAGGTGCCCGATGTGTGGGACCGCGCACAGACACGCCAGATGATGGACCACGTCGTCGGTGACTCTGACTACGTATACAAAGTCAACGAGACTCTGCCGACAGCGTACGTACATGCTATACTGCGAGTGCGAATAAACTGAATAACTAACTCCTCACAGCGTTGGCTGCGAATATAGCACTCTTGACAAATCCCTATAACACAAGGCCCAATAATGACTGCAGCAAAATGTGCCGTACATGAAATTCCGGCTTTTTTGAATTCCAATTGGTTTAAGGTGTGCACAGAGCGACAGAAATGAAATGAAATGGAAGCCGGAGCGCGCGGCTTTCATTCTGGGCTCGCGAACTTGCAACGTGTTCTCGACGCAGCTGCAGCGAGTCGCGTCAAACTGCGGCAAGTACGATCGAGGACTAACCTATTTCCGGCGCCATGTTTTACACTGGATGGATGTCACCGACCGGATTAGGTTCCGGCTGTGCATTCAGGTGTACAAGTGTCGACGCAGTATGGCTCCTGGATACCTGATCGATCTCTGCCAGCCAGTTGCCAGCATTGACGGTCGCGGACATCTGCGATCTGCAAGCCGTGGTCAGCTGCAGATTCCACAGGTGAAGATGGCAACCTACGGAAACCGTGCTTTTGAACATGCCGGTCCATACTTGGAACGCTCTGCCAAACACTCTCAAATGCAGTTCACACTGTTTACCTATTTTCAGACGTCATCTGAAACATTTTTACTTCTCGTTTTACTAGCACATCAGGTTGTTAGCAGGTTGTTACAGTTAACTCGCTATATAAATTACTTACTTACTTGCTTACTTCAATTCAGTTCATTTTATGTCAGTTCATTTCTGTCGTTCTGTATGCATTTCAATCCTTGTAGCACAGTATACATGGACGAGCGTTTTTACGCGCGAAAGCAGCTATGCTTTCAGCGCGTCTTAGCTATCGCAATTCTGTCCGTCTGTCTGTCTGTTTGTCTGTCCGTCTGTCTGTCACACGGGTGGATCAGGCAAAAACGGTCCAAGCTAGGATCTCCAAATTTTCACCATCGGCTGCCTGGAAGACTCTAGTTTCAGGAAC
>Ga0209671_1002223_pt1 | contig 17524 bp, 10 predicted proteins | sample WorMetHERISLAND2_2_FD_187401 | JGI IMG/M metagenome (GOLD analysis project Ga0209671, IMG submission 187401) | Marine gutless worms symbiont microbial communities from Max Planck institute for Marine Microbiology, Germany - Olavius geniculatus... | ecosystem: Host-associated > Annelida >...
CGTAAATAGGTGCGAGTGGCGTTTCGTCCGCCTGTATAATGGCGAACTAGTGCGACGAGCAGGAATGGTTAATAAATTCGTCCGTCGTGTTTACTTCCGCATCCATCTCTCCAGTCTGTGTGACTTGATTTCAATAGTCCGTCCGTCCATTCGTGGTGTTAAGAGGGGTGTTAAATTTCTTATTAGTCCGCCTGAAAACGATAGTTCTCGGAAGGACTTCTGTTTTGCTGTGGTTTTTTTTTTCTTTTTTTTTTATCAGATTTTGACCCATATAGGCTGTAGCGCGTCTTCTTTTTGCGACAGCTAGGCTTTCTTGTAAAAACAAGCAACATTTAATTTTACTAACTTTATGCAAAATGAAGATCGCAGTTTCTGGAACAGAACTGTTCACATAATAGGCCTAATATGGTTGCGTGCCTCGTCTTCATGAAATGAAGTATTCAGAAACATGACCGTCAGCAAAATTTTTTTAAACCAACAAAACATTCGAAAACAGATTCTGACGTCAATTCCCAGTTTATTATAGACGAATAAACATAATACGAAGCAGATTGCATTGGACGTTGTGACGTCCTCGTCTTAAAATTTGGGCTTATGGGCTGAAATTTTTGGGTGTATTCACGCCCAAACGTCCGCTATTGAAAACCCTGGATAGTAGTATTAGTAGTGTAGCACCAGCATCTGCTGCAATATCCCTGAACCGAAGTTGAATATCATGCCTACAACTACAGCATTTGGAGCCAGAGTCAAGCAGAAAGGGCTAGACAGCTTGCAAAGGCTGTAGACGATGAAAGCTGCATTTTTAAGCTGCAAAAAAACACAAAAAATGTTACAAGACTGTGCAACATCACTAAACACTAAACATAGAAAAATTTCATTAAAAAACGCTCCCCAGATATTTTTAAAAAAACTTATTAGGTGTTGTATGCCAGCATATTGCTGATGTGATGCTGTTTTTAAAGTTACAGTCAAAAGTATATCTCAGTATATCTCACACACCTCAATTCCTCTGATGACAGGATGGTAGTCTGGAGAAGCTCCTGGGAAAAGGACAGACATGCAGAAGCTCGAATAACTGCGGAATGGAATTCCCCCAGTGCCGGAAATTTCCCCCGCAATCTCACTCATGTCCGTCTGAAGCTCAGCAAAGGCTACACAACAAATCAAAAGATATAACTGTAACAACAGCTTAGTTAGCAAAATACATGTACACTCAATTCCAGCTACTGGCAAATACCACTTGGTACTGAAGAAATAGTTAAATTTATCAAATACATACACAAAATCCACCAAGACCGTTTCACAGATATAAAGCAAACATGAAGTTTCAAAGTTTCAATTAAATTTCATACCAATATCGTGTAAACACTAAACATGAAAACTACAACAACGAGTACGAGGTAATAAGCCTGTGTCAGAAGCAAGAAAATTACGTTGGACCAGTGGGACCTTAATTACCACTGCCAAAGACAAAAAGGCTATATTTACACCTGTCTGTCAGCAAAATTTCTCTAAAAATTACAAACGGATTTTTATCAATTTCGGGGGGGGGGAGAGGAGATAGGCCCAGTAATAGAGAAGATTTGGGTGGCAAAACGGATCACAATGCAAATACAGTATTTTGTCAGAAAAATTTTTTTTATTAACTACTGTGAATCCTGTCTAGTATAAAACACAATCAGCCAAGATCCGAGCTTTCCACATACTTTCTAGTTACCATGATAGCTCATTTTTCAGAAAATAACTAACTGCTAGATCAAACGTTTAAAGCACTAAAAATAAAGACGTTGACACTGCAGAAAAATACAAACCTTCCTTACACTCCTTGGCAACACGTATCTCTAACACATCCATCTGACTCTGCATTCGTTTCATCACCTGAACATGATGAAATTTAATGCAATGTAAACAGAAATATATAAGTTGATAAATGACAGGCTAAATGTTGAAAAAAGATGAAAAAACATACAGTTAAGCGGTAATTATTATACCATACTGTATTTGCAAGAAGTTTTAAGAGTTCTTGACGTTTAAATATCTTGCTGACGTTTATTTATTACAGTAATAAATTAATTATTAACCAGAAAACATTAGCATCGTCCGACAGCTATCAGCCTAGCAGCAGCTACTAGCAGCACGGTTCCATCTCATAATGACAAAGTATTGGAAAATTCATTCCTGTGACTTTGTGACCTTTGACTTATGACCTATGACTTTGAATTCACTCTTGCGGTTGTCAAGTACATGTTCATCAAACTAGTTCATCAGTTATCGTGTTAACAAAAAAAACAAACAAACAAACTTAGCGACGATGATGAAAACAATACTGTCGTTGCTACTGTAAGCAGTAATAATTACTAAATATAAATAATAGAGCTGTCAAGGCGTTAATTTTTTTAACGCACTAACGCAGTGCGTTAATTTTTTTAATGCATTAATTAACGCGTAAATTAACGCACCCAGTCCCGTCGAAATGGAGAGTAGGAGGTAAATTACCCCAGGCCCGAGACGTTTATGGCACCCACCTGTAGAATATATAAAGTTAGAAAAATGAAAAAAAAGTTTTAAAAACACATATAATTTTTATTTTTTAAACGTATTTAGACTATTTAGTATTTAACTATTACAGTATTTTTATTTTGTATATCATCTCTTGTCCATCATAGATTCCATCATTTTGTGATGGACTCTATTGGGTTATGCTTACGCAAATTGCTTGCTTACTGTCTTTTGTAAGTTTCGTGCATATGTTTGTATGTCTGTCTGTCTGTCTGTCTGTTCATTTGTGATTGATTGGTGAACAAATAAAGATTTTAAAATGTAATAAACTTTAATAAAGTAACTATCAATATTGCCGATGTTGTAGGTGGACAGTGGACTACATGGAGAGGGTGACTGGAATGAAGCCCACAATGTAGTGCCTGTGTCACATTAGAAATCTATTAGCCTGTCAATGAAATAAATAAGTAATTGTTTATATACAGTAGTGATGAAACGAAAACTAGTTTAGTTACTTGATTTCATTCGATTGTCATATAACCGCAGTTTAATGGAATATCCGAACTTTTGCTGCACAGAATTTAGTAACTGAATGAAATAAATTTAGTAATTTACGCATGTGCGTTAATTTTTTTAATGCACGTTAATTTTTTTAGCGTGCATTAATTTATTAATGCAATAACGCGTTAATTAATGCATCAACTGTGACAGCTCTAATAAATAATTATTATTAGACAACACGACAGACGTGTCACTGAGGCAAGTACAAGAACAAGTACCTGACTGCTCTCGTGTGACTTGCGCTTGTAGGCGACCAGGACACAGATGATGATTAGAACAACGACAACTCCGACGCCACAAAGTGCTGCAATGATTGTGAAGCTGAAACGGTAAGGCCGTGTTGCACCCTCGTACATTAGCTCGCCGATCACATACGATACGTTCTGACCAGTCTTCAGCTGCCGACAATCAACATACAAAAAGACCGTCGTTGACCACCAATCCAAAGAAAATTGTGTAGCCCCCTACACAGTCCTGAATGGCAGTGCTCAACACTTAAAACACTAGACTTGAGCAATATAGCAATAAAACCTAGAAAACAGGTATGACAAAATCGAAAGTCTGTAGGCGATACTATACCGTGTCTCAAAAAAACGTTACACTTAGTTATTTCTGTATCTTCACAAAATATTAATCAATTTTCAACATTTTTTTACCAGCACATTTTCTGGACAATTGGCAATTAAAGTTGTTATTGAATATCCCACCACACCTAAACTGTGTTGCCACACTATCTTGTAAAATATAAATGTAAGCAAAACTAGTAATAGGCAAAAATCACATTGGTAAATGAAAAGACACTTCAGACTAAGATCGCAGTGAATGATCTGTATGACACCCTGTGCTAGAACCATCTCTTTAGATATCTGGTGTGTTGAAAGATACGTTTGTTTCTGATCTCCCTGGCTTATTGCACCTAGCAGTTCATTTTCATCCACAGTGGTCCCGTTCTTTTCAGTTACGCACGCATTTTGGTCTGCAGCCTCACGCCTGTAGTCAGTGCTTCGCATTTCTTGAATCTTTTTAATAAAATGCCCAGTCCTTTCCTTTTGCAGTTTGTCTGTGAAAATTCTGTCAATATCCTCTGCAAACCACATTCTTTGAACTGGTATGAATTTTTAATCACTGCCTTGTCTTTGTTGCTGAATGGCATGTTACAATGCTGGTACAACAGCATCATTTGTTTTTGTTCACAAACGCTGGTCATGTGTCAAAAATTTAACATGAACTTATTTCAATATGCAAACTAGTAGAAAATTGTTTCAAAAGATAAGTTTTTGTGATGCATTTATTCCAACTATATTGAGTTTCTATATTGAGTATCTATATTTCACAAGGTAGTGTAGAAACACATTTAATGTGTGGTGAGATATTTAATAACAACTTTATTGCAAATTGTCCACAGAGTGTACCAGCGAAAAAATTTTGAAAATCGGTTAATATTTGGTAAGGATATGGACAATGACAAAGTGTGGCAGTTTTTGAGACACAGTGTAAATAAAAACGTTTTAAGATTACGTTTAAAAATCGAGTGTCTGGCAGTGTTGCAAATATCAGCAGGTAGTTGATTCCAGGCCTGTGGTCCAGCGGTGAAGGAAGCTCTTGAACTGAACACCGTCTGTGATCATGGTACATCAAAAAAGCCGTCTTAACACTGTGTATGTCAGTAAATAAGAAAGCAGATGTTGCACAATGTCGAAGAGAAGCCCAACGAATCTGAGATGCAAAAGCTGACGTAGAGCACAAAATGGCCTACAAGCTAGGCTATAGGAAAAAAATGTTTTGAATTGGTGACGAATGGCGAATTTCAAGCCATAGAACCAGCAACTGACGAAGCTCGATGGCCGTACGTGTTGAGTCTATGGAGAAACATAATAAGCCAGTGTCGGTTAACTGAACGTAGCCAATGTTGAGATGCACCTTCGATTGCTGGACTGGGCTAAGTAGCGGGGTGCTCGTCTGTGCATAGAGTGGCATGTCATGATTGCCCAATTTGTACCAAATTTAGCTATTTAATATGAAAAAACAGCAAAAGACAACCACTCACCCGCACGGTAACAACTGGCTTGGAGTTGCGTGTGACGTGACTGATGCCTGTGACGTCATCAAACGACGGTTTACATGTCAGCTGAGTGGTCGATATCGAGGTCACGTGACACTCTTCGCTGCCAATTGTCACCGAGATGTCGCTTTCCGACAGTACCAGGTTCAAGTGACGACCCTGTGATACAAAACGTCGACATTTCTCATTATTTGCGAGCACGGACTGAGCACATTAGCATTTGGTACTAATTTACGAGCACTGCAATGAATGATATCGCACGGAATCCGTCATTACTCAATGCAAGAATTTATCATTTTACACCTACCATTTATCATTTTATGTAAGTGAAGCATGCTGGTCACGTTTATCATCATGAAAATACAGAGGCTTAAATACGAAACTGACACTGTGTTTTTATGCTGGACTCATGTTAGCTCAGACTGAAAGCATCTAAAGTTCAAAAATGTGCAGACTAAGAAAACACTTATAAATCAACCTTTATCTCCCATAACCAACAGCCAAGCACGTCTGTATCAATTTACTGATGGCAGCATACAAATTTTTGTTGTTTTTTTATTATTATTCAAGTGACATTCCTATTGATATTAATTATTATGCAAACGTCCTAACAGGCTGCACTATGGTGATGATGACGATGAAGGACAAATAAACTTTAGCGTGGTGTTAAGTCCTAAGACTACAAGGAAACGTAACAATAAGCCTAAACAGCTAAGTCACGTGTAGTCAGTGCAGTGAGACATTCTTAGTCATGGCTGTAAGACCAGGCAAAATGTTTGGTTTTCAGTCTGCTGCGGAAAACTTGCAACGACGGCGATGACCAGACTGACTCCGGCAAACTGTTATACAAACACTATAGATCTAGTCCATTCATCCCTCAGAAGTGCACTTATAATTATTCTTTCTCTTTTCGTTAACAAAATTCTCTATGCTGCTGAATTACCAATTCATATAGTATTTTTCTATTTCACGTTATATTTTCCGTACTATTCGTGACTGCGGTCTAGCAGTTGTACGTTACACCCTGTTTACAAACACGAAGCAAACTTAGAGCACGCATCGTGTATGTGATACTGAATACGTTTGCTTCAATATTCACGTGCACGACGAGTCCTCTAAGTTTGCTTCATGTTTGCTTCATCGTGTAAACGGGGTATTAGGAGAATGCGGTAATTTGTGAGAATCGATCGTACATTAATCGTCAAGTAGTCGTTTCGCGGCTGGAACATTTGCTTGACGCCATCGACGAAACCGTCGAACTCTGGGTCGGGATAAACGTCGAGATAGTACCCGGTCTTCAGCTTGGTGGTGGACATGTCGACGACTGAATGCACATCGTCCATGAGGAAGCCATAGTGCAGCACAGCGAGGTGTTTGCTGGTTGAGATGTTACGAACTACGTCAGCGCCACGCAGATCCGGCGTACGACACACCATCAACGTGTCGTTCAACGTCTCGCACGGCTATACGCGTACAGGCACAGAAGTCAAGCTTGATATTTTGCCACACAAATACAATATAAAAACAGACGAAGATGCGCAGTTTACACACAATGCAACAGCAAAAAAAACGAAAGAAGGAAAGTAGAATAGACAAGATAAAACAGCCCACAAACTAATTATTATCATCAATCACCATCATCAATAACAACAGCAGCAGCATCAATGATCCTGGATAATTACTACAGAGTCAGCAGTCAATCAAAAGTCAAAACTGCACTATTATACAGAACCATGAGTTGCGAGTAAATCACAGCCTTCATAGCCAAAAAGTTGTTGAAGATTGACCATTTTAATGTAATGCGCTATACAATTCACGTTTTTGCTTACTTACTTACTTACTTAGTAATTTCAAAATATTCTGGAGAAGATTAGCAAATCAATACAACTGGTGCTGACGATGCCACACTGCTGCTACTGCTGACGATGGATGATATGATGACGACGATGACGACGATGATGATAATGATGGATAACAAAATTACAATGACAAAACCAGATGAGCTTACGTTGGTGAACTGTAAACCATTGACATACACTACAATCTCCGGCTGAGCCACGGAGGCCAAGTGAAGGCCTTCCACTCTGAGCGGTACTCCACCACTACAAAAACAACAAAGCTCTAGCAAGTAAGTGAGTGATTAAGTAAATAGAATATTAAAATGCACAATGTCAGCCAGTGGCCGAATCTGTGGCACTTGGCTGAGCCGCTAGGGGGAGCTGTAAGCCTGCTGGAAGCACTGAGTTTTAAGGAGGCGACAAAAAGTGTATGCAGAGGTAGAACTGCAAATGACCATGGGATTAGAGAAAAAAAGCTCTAGATGACGAACCGCCTTTGCAGAAACCTGTGCACAAAACTGAAAAGTCCATATGGGTTGTGAGAAATATCTTTGCAATAATTTCCAAAATTTTCTTTAACATATTTCCTATGAATCTGCGACAATAGTGGTAATTAGCTGTGTACAATGTGCATACGGAAACAGCTATGCATATTACTTGGTTACCTGATTATGGACTTGAATGGCCTGATGCTCTCAATGATGGGGTCTGGCATGAATTCAAAACGTCCCGCAAAGTTGACGCGAGCCGAGTCGATCGAAACGACCAGATAACTCATCACAACCGGCTTGCTGCTGGCGCCGGTTAAGCACACCAAGGTCTCCGGCAACCGGTCTCCTCCGTCCAACCGGCAGTTCACCGTAGCATTCTTACCATTGGTCAGCACGACGGTCACGTGACTTCCGACGTCCAGGTGCCGACCAATCATGGTGAGGCGTGAACCACCGGACACCGGGCCTACCGCCGGATGAAAACCGGTGACGATTGGGTCCTGATGACACAGACAAAAAATGTAATGCAAATTCAAGAGCAATATTTCAAAAAAATTACACAGACACACACAAAGTACCACAGGCTATATGAATCAAAATCATGAGCAATGCCACACAAACATAACTGAAAATGGGCAAATTACAGAAATACTTGTGTGCCCCCAAAACAGTGTGGTCCCCATGGGAAGAAAAAATTTTGAGTCAAAACACCCATAAAAAATTGCATTGCACGTCGTAACTGAAGCAATAATGGGTCTTTAGTGATGCCTGGCCCTCATTATCCTTCAATGTATTAAAATCTCATACATGTACTGCTGTACACACTATTTCAGAGATCTTTTCCAAAAATGTCCATAATCATAGCATCACTGTTTTCACTAATAACTTTTTCATAGTTAACTGTGTGGTATGCTATCCAAAGTTTTTTGTAGTAAAGAAAGTAATTTACATACCTATGCAGCCACTTAAGGGGAGACTGTAATCTGTTGATTAAATTGGGTAACAAGAACCCAGACCAAAGAAAGACTACGGTAAATATCATAACCTTGACAACCTACATGCAGTGACGTTTCTTTACACACTGTAACTGTTTATATGTAAACTAGCTTCTTTACTACAAGAAAATGCAGCCAAAATACCAGGCCTTTTTTGTATCATGATTACGATATACTCCGAAGTACACTGAACGCAGTCTCTCACCAAAAACGTGAAATTGTTGGCCGACAAGGCAGTCAGTGACGAGTTTCGACCACTGATTGTTACGGAGACGGGCGACGACGACAACGAAACATCACTCAACGGCTGAGTCGTACATATGTAGCTGAACACAACATCCGGCAAACATAACAACAGTAATACCGGTAACAGCCATGACAATATTTATTCATTTTATTTATTTATCTATTACACGGTTTATGACACACGTTAAGACATTCTCTGTACTGGTGAAGAATCGCAAATGCGGGAAAGTCACGTGTCACGGATGGAAAGCATCACTATGTTTACTTTATGGTGCTGTTGCCACTGCAAGAGTTCACGCACTTCATGTAATGAATGTAGCACAGCGCCAGGTGTACCAAGCCGATCAGCCTGAGGAGCCACAGATCCGCCTAAACTACCACACTGAAACCTTTAACAATTGCTACTCAGCCCAAAAGCTAACATTCATTTCACCATCCCACAGAGGGCAGAAGGCTAAGGCGTCAAAATTCCACAGCTCACAAAACCGTGTGCCTTAGAAACCATTCTGTCACATTAGCTAACAAAAATAAAAGCAGATCATAATATCAGTTGTTATTTCGTGACAGACCACTGCGTGCACACCTGACGAACGGGTCGACGTGGTTGATAACGCACTCCTGACGACCGATGCTGATGTGCGTGTCTGCCACGCCGACGCCCAAGTTTTCACCTGTGATCGTTACCTTTGTCCCACCCGCCGGCGGACCCATCACTGGAGAAATCTGACCAATCGAGAACAACATGCATCTCTTGACTCAAACACATCAAAATCACGTTGCTTCAACTGACCAATAACTTAGGCTATATAATGTATTGATAAATTCTCATCTTAAGTAATGATAATGGATAAATTCTGAAATCCTTTAAAACATATTCCAGGATGCAAACAAAAATGCAACATAGCTTAGACACAAATGTTGGAATTTTTGCAAAATGCAGCTACTCGCTAAAGCAAGTAAAAATATTTACAAATAGATACTGGACAAACTGTAGTTTAAAATACTAATATTCAACACAAAATACCACAGAAAATTGGCACTAAAACTAAAATTACTGATTCACACAGTGTCCTTTATTTTTCTTACATATTTTCTGAATTGTTCACAATCGTGATCTAATTGTTGTACAGTAAGTAAATCTAATTAGTTTAGTACTATTTGATGATATATTAATACATATTCCAAACAAGCCAAACAACTGGAATAAAATATATACATGCAAAAAAACAAACTTAACTAAGAGAAATATCTCAACTAGGAACAACATGACAGGTTCAAATTTTTCTGTATGATTTGATTTGCTGACAACATACAGAGAACAGAGCGGGATTGGTGCAGATGTCGCCTGGGGAAAGCCATGAGGGACCGGAACACTCGTTGAAGGCACAGCAACGGTTACTGGCGACGTCCCAACCGCAGTGATAGACCGGATCAGTGCGCCGACAGCCACCACATGTAGTAGCCATGGCTGAACACTTGAACATTTGCACTACACACAGACAGACAGATGAACAATATCATAACCAACACAGGCACACATAGACACAGCCATGATAATGAGATAGCTAAATGAAAAGCATTCTAAAAAAGATTTTGCTGGGGTTGTACCAAACAGCAGACTTTACTATATGGCTGAATAAAAATAATTTATGATACTATTCAAACACATTGCACAATGCTCTGGTTTCATTGCAGTGAGGTAAAAATTTTCAAATCAGACATTTGACAATTGACATTTAAAAAATTTCCAAATCAAACATGTTGAACAAATGATGCTAACAAAGATTAAGTAACTAACGAAACATGACAGTGATTCAAACCAGAGTCTTGACAGTGAGTAAACAAAATAGTTAAGAAAATGCCATAAAGCATCACGTGTGGGCGTTATGCTGCTGAGACAGCAAATGTCTTAAGCTAGATGCAGAAACAACAAGCGGAGATGGTGCAGTGCTTATTATTTGTATTTGACCTGTTTTGGCATTACTATTTCGCCGGATATGAATAACTATTGGGCCTACTATCTGGACTGAATAGAATACGAATAGAATATTTGGCACAGCCCTAGACTTCAAACACACACATAAATAGCTCTGTTGATGCGAGCTCATCCACTTTTTGATGCTTCGAACCAACGAAAGTTAAACTGAATTCATGCTATCATGCAGCACAAGGCATCTGGACAGCTGGATCTTAGAGCCAGCCCATTAACTGACTCGATCAGCCTGCCAGCAGTCCTAGTATCAGGGCCTACCATTATGCATTTCAGCAAAAAAAACGACAAAGTTTACAATAATGCTGAATTAACAGAAGCTATAATTGTCACCCTGAGTATTGGAAGGATTATCGAGATCGTTGTAATTGCCTCCATTCAGCCACTTGATGGAGAATGGAACGTTCATTAGACTTGTGTGACCGGAATATTCAAACTAACAACATCCATAACAATCACAGCAATAATAATTGCATACAGTCAGCTGTGCTGCAATACTAAAATATACTACTCTTTCAAGGTTTTGTACATTTTGATGCAGTTAGATGTGAAACAGTCTGTGAAAACCTCCTAAAAATCTGATTCCGTTTTTGTTTGATCAGTTATCTAGAATATTCGAAGATAATCCACAATAAAATGGTCCAATGGGTCTCAAATGATGATCTCTGATGATTATAGACATATATATTTAACTCAAACAATTGAAAAGTTATAACATAACAAGTGCAACATCCAACCACTGACAATCAGAATACACTATTCCACTATTCTCTAAAACAATCTCAAAGAATGTGAAAGACTGCTGACTTAAACAGGCTCTTAACTCTTATCATTAACTCTTAACAAATGCATAATAACAAACAAGAAGATTACGAACCTTAATTTCAAAACTTCTGAAAAAAAGACAACAAAATGTCAACAAGTCAAATCCGTTGAACAAAAGAGTCCATTGAATTACAAAGCGTTTTTATGCATATAATTATTTGTTGCACTTTGTGTGCAATTGCATGATAAATATATAATGATAATGTTTATTTACCATTGACGGCAGTAAAAAAGCAACAAAATATATTAAAAAGACACAAAGTCTACAAAATCAATGCAATAATAGTGATGTTGAAGCAAGGAATCACAAAGAAATCATACCAGAACTTCAGCACACTGAATTATCGGTTCTCCATCGCTGTTGACAGTCAGGATGCCCGGAGTGTCAATTCCACCGTCGAAGTTAAAGTGACAATTGAACTGCTTCTGAAAGTCCTATGAACACAACAACGTCTCATTGCACTGACTACTATTACGTGACTTCACTGTTTAGGCTCATTGTTATGTATCCTTGTAGTCTTAGGACTTAACGCCACGCTAAAGTTAATTCATCCTTCATCATCATCATCATCATCATCATCATCAAACACATAGCATCACCTCTATGCATTATCCATTAACCTCCTATCACTAAGGAATAATGGACTGTCTCCACTGCAGAAAGAAGGCAATGTAATATCACTTGTTTTTCCATCGGTTTACTCGAAAAACTATTAATGAATTGCGATGAAATGTTGCGCAGTAATTTGCAGCAGAAAACTAAGACTGATTTTGTTAGTGGTCAAAATCTGACAACAACTTCTCAATGTTGCCCCAATGTTTTGCCGCTATAATGCATTTTCAATAGAATAACAATAGCAGTAACTGGAACTTTCTAATAATGCAACACACGCACATAAAACGATGAGAGAAACGAAAGTAAAGTAGATTAGTAAAAATAATAGTTTGGTGAAAGCAGTATTGTATGTGTTAGTATTGTTTGCCAACAATATAGTGCCACTGACGAAAAAAAAACAAATGTTTCAATAAAAATTGATTAATTTTATGTTAAAACAACCATTTTAGCAGCAAGTTTTTAGGTATACCGCAACTGCAGAAACCCTGTGGAGTGGGGTGAACGGAAATTATCTAAAACAATCTCCAAGAATGTGAAAGACTGCTTGTTTTTCACAAGTCGGGTCACCATTCTGACTTCAACAGGCTCTCCCGCTGGAGCAGAAAACAAAGTACTTTAGACATTGCATTCTACTGGTCTGTCTGTAATTTCAAGCCGCTATCATTTTGATGGCGTTATGAAGACTTTCACAAATAAGTCACATCAAGAACTGGTCTCAGCCAGTATGTCCGTCTGTCAGTCGTCCCACTGAAATCATACTGTGTACCTTCAGGTTGACTGGCTTCACGGAGATGGACTCGGCTTTGCCGGAGGAGATTAAAATCACGGATGAATCGATGACATTCTCAATGCGTGGACAGGTCTCCGGCCCCGGATGATCCGTGATACCAGGCAGCTGTACACATGTAACCATAATAATGCTGATGATAATGGTAACAAGAAATTTGAGCCAATGCTCACGAGATGCGCGAAAACCTATAGCAGTTCCTGCTCGCAAATTGCCTTAGTTTATCTCCAGCCACTTCCTCGCAATTTACTCTTGAAGTGTGCAGCACAGTTGAAGACTGCAAAAAAAACAATAAAACCGTTCAGGGTCTTTCGAAGCCACTGACATTGATATGACTAAAAAGCTCATCACTGCTGCTTGTTGTAATAGGCAGGATATCCATGCCTATCTGCAACCGTTTTCACGCTAGACTGGCCAACAATGGTAAAATAACGACTTTTTGGGGGTACCGCTCTTTGATGCCCTTGTGTGCAGATTTCCTTGAACCTAGAAGGTAAAGACTTGGACTGTTGAAATCTACGTTCATGCTGAAAATTACACGTGCAGCTTGTCTTGATCTATCTGTAGTGATTTCGGCGCAATTCGCTCTTGAAATGTGTCTCACAGCCCAAAATCGCCAAAAAATCCACAAAACACATTTTTAATGTTCAAGGTCATCCAAGGTCATTACTCTAGGTGGCAATCGAAAGCCCATGTACGACTTTCTATTAGTGATTAATAGTCCTAGGCCATATCTTACACCGTTTCTAAGATACAGCGACCTATTGACCAAAAATTTTTCCTACCCCTTTTCATTTAGCACCCTTGCTTGAGGAGACCCCTTTCAAATTTATGGAAAAGCTTTACGGTTCCTAAAACTACTGTCTTCCAGGCAGCTGTCAGTGAAGATTTGGTGATTCTAGCTCGCACTGTTTTTGACTGATCCGCCCGCGCGGCAGACAGACAAACAGACGGAATTACGATGGCTAAAATGCGCTATAGCAGGTCCTGCTTTTGCGCATAATAATAACAAATAATTGTTATTGTAATTAATGATTAATCATATTTAACTTAAAAGTAATATAAGTAAACAGTGCAATCTACAATTCCTGAACATACTGTACTCAAATCAAAACGCATAAACAATACTTCTACTATTTTGCAGATTTTCTCTAACTGGCTTATACTTTTCAGGACTTAATTCCAGTCAGGCTGGACAAAGGTAAAGGTTGTCAATTTGTATAGTGCATCGTCGCGAGCAAGCGCACGCCTCTAATGCGCTTTCGGCACTAACCAGAGCCGCCTGCTGCACGGCCACTGTGTGCAGCCTGCAGACACAGGCTGGCGCAGCGGCCGGCTAGGCAACCCCAGTCAGCTGTACCAAGGTCCCCACCTTCCGTAACCCATGTAAATGAGTTACTACTCATTTTACCGTCCCACGGAGGGTAGAAGGCTGAGTCGGCTGAATTATATACAGGTCATCATAACCACTCTTCATCAGATGCAATCAACAATTGGGTGGATTTAGTTACAAAGAATAAGTAAAAATGAGAACAGTGGCTGTAGTGGTGCATGGGCTTATAGTCACACAATTTAGCTTGGTATAAAAATCAGCAGAATTATTTGGCGTTCTCCATTCTATATTTATCAAATCAACTCCAGCAGTGTCAGTGAATATAAAATTATGGCTACAACACAAACACTGACAAATCATTTTAGTTACAGCTCCAGTTCTCGTGCACAAAAATACTTATTCCATTCTCGTTCATCAAAATAATACTGAATTACTACTATAATTCACACAGCCACATGAACTCTCTTAGTGCTTTCTAGTTATTATTAACTTAAACTAGCATTCTCATAAATTATAATAAATAGTCCATTTTAAGCTTCCTCAAAAATGGGGTACTAAGGGTTAAAAAATAATGATATTATTATTATTATTATTATACAAGACAAATGGTAAATTCTATCTACCTGTCTTCCAGTGACCATAATATCATTTTCGCACGTTTCACTGCTAGTGGCGTGGTTCGTGCAGATGTGATGTTTAATGCACCATTTACACGGATACTCGCTGTCCGTACATTTTATACAGCTGTGCAGAAACAAATATATCACATGCCAGGAAAACACACCAGCTGTGAGAAGTTGTACAAATCCTACTGCTAACTTAAAACAATAATGTTACTACAAATTACAATAGTTTTATCATTTGACACGAACACATTTTTCATTTCACGCAAAAAAATCTAAATTATATTTTTTCATAAATTCATTCACTGTATATCAACTGTTGCCGTTCTGGTACAATAAACACAGAACAGCAAATTACTGCAGAGATAAATTCAGGCTAAACTAGAAATACGTTCTGTGGAACGAGGTATCTGTCCCATTGCCACGCTATACAGCCTAGCAGCTGCGTTTCAGTGTTTGACGCTTGTCTTTGAATAAAAACCTTTGGTTACCATAACAACAAAGGTCTTCAGGGGAGAAATTTACATGACACCACTGCATAGCCCGAGCCCAAAAATAGGGGGTAGGTGAAAACAATGTACAATTATCTTCTGCGGGAGCCGAGTTATAGTCAATTTTGTCCCAAAATTTCTTGCCATACCAACAGGGGTGGCAGGGGAGAAATTTAAATTACACCATCGAATAACCCAGGCCCGAAAATAAGGGTGTAGGTGAAAACAGCGCGCAATTATTTTTTCACGAGGGCCAAGTTGTAGTCAATTTTTGTCCCAAAATTCGTTGCTATGGCAACAGGGGTTGAAAAGAGAAATTTTAACAAATTATCGAATAGCCCGGACCCGAAAATAGGGGATAGGTGCAAACAGCATGCAATTATCTTTTACGGAGACCAAGTTATACCGCTTTGAAGTCTCCATAGGCCATAATGCAAATTTTTTAAAAATTGGGGGTAAAAATAAAAAAAAAGTTATCAGATTTTTATCCCAAACAAACTCGATCTTACTTTTTGGGCCCCGAGTCACCGTGCAAAAGTTCATTAAAATTGAATTAAAATTGCGGCCGTAGGAGTGTTTACAGACAGACTGACAGAATGACAGACAGACGCAAGTGATTTTATAATCTGTCCCTCGCCATGCTATAGCAATGGGACAGATAAATATTGCAAGGATTATCATGGCTTTATAGCACGTTTTAACAAATTGCACACACGACTAATGAATAATTTATAATAGTCATTCGCTTTTATGCTTTCTGTGATGCAAATCAGTTCACTTAAAGTAACTTATAAGCTCATGTGCTTTATTGCTATTTTTATAGCAAGTAAGTAAATTTGGATAGCACACAATGTAGGCGCAAAAATAGCGGATTAGACATTGATTTTTAACGTTATACACCATATAAATTTTACTTACTAACTTTTACTTACTTATATAAAGCTAAGCTACGTACGAGGTGTGGACACTGCAGTCGTAGAATGTGAAGTTAGTGACAAGGAAATCAGGCGTTCCAGTCAGCCGCACCGACAACTGCATGTCAATGTGATCTGAATCGAGACAACATTATCGTCAATGTATTGAAAAAAAGTACTTTGGTTCATTACACAAGCTCCACCGCAGCAGTCTTTGAATCACGACATCTACTGACGTGTACGTGAGACAACTGGCTATCAAATGACCATTAAATTTCCCACCTCACTCAACATCTGTTCCTGCACTACCTGAGAACCAACATGATTTTCACTTTTATCCAATGCGGTACGATTACTTAATCAGAATAATGCACAAAAACATACACGTATTTTGTTCAAATTTCCCACACTTTAGCTGACATTTCACCAAGTTGTCAATTTTTTCACATGCTATACAGAAAAATTGCTCAAAATTGTGTCGTGATTCGACGTTTCCGTACTAACCCACACCTTGTGACCTCCGCTATCGCACACTTCCTGTCATCACCAGTCGCAAAGTCCACAGAACCAAGGTCTTGGGCTCGAGGAACCTCTATGATAAAAATATTCTTACTCTTACTCTTGGTCTTGGGAAAGGGAGCCAAATGGTTCAAACGCTTTCTCCAAAAATGTTGGGAATTTGTTGTTACAAGACGCGTTTTCAGACTGGTAAATGAATCAAAATGCGTTTTCGGCTGGGGCTCTGCCTCAAACCCCGCTGGGGGAGCTCACAGCACTCAACCAAAGTCCCTGCTTTCCGAACATTTGTTGCCCTGTTTGCAGAGATCATTTAAGTAAACAGTTTCATGCAAAAAGTCAGTTCATCAATTAAGTCAAGTAAGTCGACCTATAAGATTTTTGCACAAAGTTTATCGGTCTGCGTATATGGACAGTTAAACTACAGACCCTAGATTAGTGGGGTTGATGCAACTTTAAGGAAAGACTGTTTCCTATAGCACCAAGAGGGGTGAACACTAATGCTCAGAAACAGACAAACTGTCGGTGTTCATTCAATTGTGCCTTGGTGTCCAGCTGTGATGTTGCACTGTAATGCATGCTCTGTCACTGAAATAAATAAATAAAACTAGAAAGCAGTCATAGCCCGCAGGTACCTCCGCCAAGGCAATGTTGTTCGCCAGGTGGCGTCACCATATTCGCTTTGCCAGCGGTTCCCTTATGCCCCCTTTAACGCAATGTTAACGAAAATTTCAAAG
>Ga0209671_1002224_pt1 | contig 17522 bp, 10 predicted proteins | sample WorMetHERISLAND2_2_FD_187401 | JGI IMG/M metagenome (GOLD analysis project Ga0209671, IMG submission 187401) | Marine gutless worms symbiont microbial communities from Max Planck institute for Marine Microbiology, Germany - Olavius geniculatus... | ecosystem: Host-associated > Annelida >...
AGCCGGGCTAATATTGCTTAAACTGGCTGTTGCCGATGCAAGAATAAATGCATTTTTAGTTTAATTCGCGTTTGAGTGTCATCACTGTCAGCTGAGATGGTTGATTGACGCGATAGTTATAGTTGCTGCTGGTTTCACGTCGTTGGATCACTGACGGCAAAATTCCTAGTCCCGCCGTTCCAATGTTGTCGTCGGACAAAACCACTCCCATGATACAGCGCAACTTCTATAAAAAACGTTCTCCACTGCGCTATATTTTTGTCGCTTTTTACGAGTAACAGTTTTAAAAATTGGACGAAAATGTGACGTATTAAACTGGTGTTGAGTGTTTTGACAGATTTGCAACGATAAACAGGGAAGGTGCTGTGCTGCTGGGAGAGTTCTGCCGAAGGCGAGGTCTTGTCACAGGTCGGAGGAAGTTTATCTTAGGACGGGCTTCGTCGGAGGGGGGTTAGTCTGCCTCCGTTTTCTCGAATACGTGGCACCGGCAATACACAAGACGCCGTCGATCGGTCATCCGCCAGGTTTTACGTTCGACTCTCTCTAAGATACACGCAGCGATATCCAGCAGCTCTGTCTCTAGCTGGATTCACTGTCGATTGTCGATAGAGACTCAGCAGTGCGGGTTTTCACTGGCACAACACACCAAACTGGGCAGTCGAACGACGCCCATAGAGCGGCAGGGCTTAGCGGTCAACGTGGCGTCATAGCCGGCCGACCTGGTCCAGCGTGCGGGGTCGGCTTGGCGCCGATCCTCCCTTGCCGGGCAAACTGTGATCTGGGCAGGCAACACACACCCCGGGGACGCACCACCGTCGACTTGTCAACTTTCGGCCTTGAGCGAGCAACGCGCTGTATAAAGCACGGGATTGACCCGTCAGATACTCGTCCTTATAGGCCTACTCCGGACTGTAGTTTCACGACTACATCTAGATGTCAGATACGAACAGCGCGACTGAGGCTGCACAAAATTTTAATACAGCTTTACAAAAATGTGCACTACAGTTGATTGCGTTGCGTAGCCTATAGCCTGTACATTGTATTAATCATGTTATATTAGTGATATTCGATCTCACTCGATATTCGAGCTTACTCATTATATCAGCCTATCTCTTGTATTTGTACTAATAGCACAGTCAATAATTTCAAGACTTTGTGATGTGTTTGAGTTTAGCCCGGACTATCGCACAGCTGCGACTAGAATATACTCTGTATTTTTGAGACCGTTTCGATCTTGCGAGTTTACCGTGAGAAAATCAAACGGGACCAGTGACATCTAGTAACGGTTTTTTTGCGTTCGTTAGGTTTAAACTCTATTACTTTTATTTGTTGTAGATTTGTTATACAGGTCGTTGTACACTATAAATAAACAACTAATCGAAACGAATGGAGTTTAGGTCTCACTGACCACGACGCCCGTTGGCCATCGGTCAGTGGAAGTGACGTCACCGATGAGTGTGGCCAGCAAGTGTGGTCATCTGGTCACTCAAGACTCGATTGAGCGATGATTCCATTCAGCGGAACGGACATTCAGTGACGAGTGGCGCATCTGGCCGCCAACTGACCACGTGACTTGCCACGTGACTGCAAGTAACGTAAACAGCACCGTGATGCCGTGTCTGGTGTTGTTCTTGTTTTCAGATCACGGTTTTACTTTCGGTTTCGGTCGTTGAGCTGTAAAAAATCTCGAAACCGTTCGCAGGCGACTTAGCTTTTGTAGTCGAAGTCGATTGAATTTGTATTTCACTCATTGTCATTGTTATCTTCTGCTCACAAATGTTGCGACATCATCATCCAGCGCTTTATTGAAGCTCTAATAATTATTTTTTAAAAGTAATTTACTGAATGTACTGCTTCTTGAAATCACAATTATACTTTTTGTAGCATTCTCGATTTAATCCAATTACTTTTAGTTTTGTTAATCTATTACGCTAATAGATATGGTTTAGCTTTAAAAACTTTTCACACCAGCGTAACAGCCATAAAATAAAAACGGTTTATTTTAGAACACGCGAATATTTAAGATAGATAATATGTTTAACACAACGTTACAGCTGTGAGAGGTAAAAGGTTTACTTTTGGGCAAAATGTGTTACGGTTGCGACATGAAGATAATAAGCTGAGAGCTGGAGTACGCAATGAAAATACACGCAGGTTTCAGTTTTAACTTTGGTCGGTGGTTTAAGTTCTGGCTAGTTAGTGTAAATGACACTGCTAGCAGGACAGACAGCATCTGTAGCGGATCGGTAGCTTGGGTCGGTTGCTAGGCAACTGAGCGGGCGCCGTTAACCTGCTGGCTGCTGTCGCTTGACTGGTCAACTCAATTGACCGGGAGACGCTAGGCCCAGTTGCTGATGCTGCAGCTGCTGAGTCGCTCAGATAGCATCGCGCTCAAGAACATCGGCATCTCATCGAGTGTGTCGCCAGTGTTTGGTGACTGACCACCCATTGTTTTCAGCCAGCTTCCTGCAACGTTTTGCCTCTTGACCTCTGAAGTAAGTAAGCTAGTAGGTGACAGAGACGATTAGAGTGTATATGGCAACTATCGCCACTGCGCGGGCACTATGCAATTACGAAGGAGCGGTTTTTGTTTTGCATTTGCATTTGGACGCTTTTACGTTAGTTTTAACAGCCAACAGAGCCAAAAATCGTTGAATGGCTAAATGTAGGATTTTTCCTATTTCAATTTCCATGGCAGTTGTAAGTACTGTTACAGTCTTAATGTCCGTCCCTCCACTGTCTAGCACAATGTTCTAGACCTACTTTTATTTTATCATTTCGCTGTTTGTTTTTAGGCGCGAAAGCAGCTACTGCTTTAGCGCGTCTTAACCATCGCAATTCTGTCTGTCTGTCTGTCTGTCCATCCGTCTGTCACACGGGTGAATTAGTCAAAAACGGCGCAAGCTACGATTACCAAATCTTCACCGTCGGCTGCGTGGAATACTAATTTTAGGAACCGCAAAGCTTTTCCATAAATTCAGAGAGAGTCACCCCGAACGAGGGCGCTAAATAAGAGGGGGTAGGCAAAATTAGTGATTGTTGGCCAATAAGGCGCTGTATCTCAGTAACGGTGCGAGATATGGCCTAGGTTACTATTAGTCACTAATAGGAAGTCGTACACTGGCTCTTGATTGACGCCGAATTCAACGACCTTGGATGACCTTGAACGCCAAAATAAAGGGTTTTATAATTTTTTGGACGATTTCGGGCTGCGACACAAGTCTATATCATTCACAAGTTGGCGCCACGGAACTATCGTTATGCGATCCAGGTAGAGAATTTGGTATTTGTATATTAACTTAGCGTGAACGCCCCAATTTTCAGCTAAATTACTAAACCGGAACTGCTATAGGCTTTCGCGCGTCTCGTGAGCATTAGCTCAATTTTTTTTGTTTTTCTCCGTGTCGGTAGCTTTAAATATGCATGAATAGGCTTTGTGAATTTATAGAGCGCCTGTTAAGCTGAAAAGGCCCTCACAGGCGCACAAATGAACGAAGACGTTGTTTTGGTGTGGCGAAGGATGAAGATAATCGATAGCGTTAATCGATACAGGGCGTTATCCGTACCGTTGACGTTGAGTACCGCGATAAGTACAAACTCCACTCGTTCGATTTCTTGTGGAATTGTTCTACAAGTCGTACAACCAGCTGTACGACAGCTTGACACGTCACAATGTTGGTGATGTGTTGTAGCCTATGCCTTCGCATTTTTCGTTGTCTGTCTGTCGTCCGTCACATTCGTGTATTCTACTTAAGTTCTTAAATGTAATTACATGCCATTTGGCAGATACGTTTGCGGGGTTTAATTATTTCAATGGCACAATGTTTTAGATTCGGTTCTCTGACTTTTTAGAAGAGAGGGAAATTTGTTGTCGAACTGTAAACCAAAAATTTTAGTAGCAAATTGCAGCCAAACCGTCAGCTCTTTGTTTCCACAAACAAGAAGTTAAGTGAAAAATTTGGCATTCCGCTTTTTGCCCAATTACTTTGGTCCTTGTTTTTGGACTTGTTGCACCGATTATTGTGAATTCGTTGTGTAGCATATAGTACAGCAGATCCACAGCAACTAGAAGCTAATGGAGCTTGCGTCTAAGTGAAGCAGCGTGGAGTTTTTGCTTCCAAGCTGATTCCCATCGGCGTGGCGTCGTTTATCGCGTGTGACGTCACGTAACGTAACGTAACGTATCGTAAAGGCGTATGGATCGCGATTCGCGATGATTGTCTGGAATTCCCCGGCGTCACCAGTGTCTGCCTGTTGCTGCTGCATGACTTGAGATAACCGCCGACGTTGACCTTGATTAGCTGCGTCATACATACGACGAGTGGACCAGACGTTGCGTTGCGTCGGCAGTGCAGTTTTGCTGTGCTTAATGACCGCAACCGGCGCAATAGCTCAGCAACTGAACAGGGTCGTGAACTGGCCGGGGTCACGTGACGGCTGTGTCGATATTAAGTCGATCTGATGTGAAACCGGAATGCGTCATTTGCCGTCCGTCCGTCGTTTTGCAGCAGTCATTCTTATACTGAAGACTGTGTCATTGCCCCTCGCTGACCAAGTTAAAAAAATAAAGTGCGTTACAACGGCTTTTTTGCATTGATAACGAACGCTTAACTACAAAGGTGCGTTCTCACTGCGCGCTTCAACGCGCGGTACGCCGCGTAACGCGCGTCACGCGCCTTAACGCGCGCTAAGCGCGGGGACCATCTCAGTGACTGTTCAATTAAGCCCTACTTCCCCTTAGAAGAGCGGATACATAAGCAATTCAATTGAGATGGTTCCCGCGTTTAGCGCGCGTTGAATTTACGTCGTATAAACTGGAACACAGTTAGAATTCAGTTTCAGCACAAAACCCGTTGGCGTCAGAGTACTGAAAGGCAGTGCCGTTAAATGAATAATGCCAGTACTGTAGGGCCGGTTATTCCATTCAAATATGAAAATGCGGGCAAAATAAGGGAAGAGTCATTCAATTCTTACAGACTATAATGAACTCATTTTTATATATCGGACCTCAAACGAGTATGGACATTTTTTAATCAAATTCGTTAATAACTTTTGAGTAATCTAATGTGTAACACAAGCGGAGGTAAACATTATCTTCTTTCTGCAGCGGAGGTAACTCTAGATTATTACATCCGCCGTGCTTTTTGTGATATCGAGTCGACGAAAGAACACATAGACAGACAGATAGAGTTTATTTCATAACCTTATTCTTCCGGATCCAGATTTTTTATTAAGTAGGCCCAATTTGGATATTTTAAGGGTGGGAGTGGGCGTAAGGAACAGTTATTAGGTCAGCACTCATTGTGAGTGAGTGAGGGTTTATACGTCCCACCCGACACAGTATAGGTCATTTCTGGGACGGCCTTTCCAGGCAAAATGCACACAAACACTTTGGAGCATAATGGAGCATAAAGTTTAACCTTTACAGAAATATCTAATATTAAACACTAAACACAGAAACGACCTAAACTTAAACCTAAAATTGTAAGAAGTCGCCATTATAATTGTGCATTTGGCAGTAATAATCTTCCCTGTTATCCTTCAGACAGTCATGAATATTATAATTCTGTCTATTGGAGGACAGCGCCCAGCATGCAGGTAGCAGAAATGTACTTGGCGACGGAGTTTTGAGATCTGAGATAGATCTGAGAGGGCTTTTAGAGTAGTTTATGTGCGGTGTTTGTTGTCGTTCGTTGTGCCAGATGTTGCCGAAGGTGTGTGTCATCGACGACATGTATCGTCCTCCGGTGCCTCTGCCTCACAACATCGCAGATGTTCCACCTCAGATCAGTGTCAGCGGGGTCGACGACAGCGACCACACATCCCCAGCCTTACCATCCCCGCCATTACCTCCTCCACCCCCGGCACCGCGGCGGGTCCACCACCATCACGACGACGCGGACGAGACGATTCCGAAGCGTCGAAGCTTCAGCGACGAGTTTCTGCTGTCCTGCCGTCAGACGAACACCGTGCGACGCCTTACCGACCTCGACCTTTTGCCGCCCAGTCACGTGACCGACACCGATCCACTTCCGGTGAGTGACGTGGTCGTGCTCAACGACGAGCGGTTTCCGGCTCTAGCGCACCTGCTGCGTAGGCTGGAACTCGACTCGCTGTGCCGCCTGTACGTGGCCGGCTGTCGACTGCGGCTGGACGCCGAGTGCCAGCTTCTATTGGCGCGTGTCTCGCTCCGTTCACTCGTTCTTTCATACGCCGCTCTCCAGCAGCTACCAGACTGCCTTTTCGACATGCCTGCGCTAGAGGTAGGCCTAATAATAATAATGATAATGTCAGACAGTGACGACTTATAGCGGAGCTTTCCAGTCCAACGATAACATGTAGTTACAAATTAACAACATATAATAAAACGACTATGCCTGCGTAAAAGCACTGGGATGCTCCAAGCCGTAAAACTGACAGAGAAGATCAAAAAATTAAAATGTAGCTTCACACGGCATTCGTTTGTCGTTATCGTCACTGTTATCATCCATCATCCCATCATTTTTTCTTTCCAACCTCAAAACTGGTCTTTTCTCAAATTTTACCCTTTTGGCATAGTGGCACCCCTTGGGACTTATTTTACTGCACTTGCTTACGGGTTTTTACTCGTTTTTTTGTTTCCAGTTTCAGTTAGGCCTTGTCGTAATTTGTGTGTTTTTTTAGTTTGTCTTATTTTCAGGCTTTTAGCTTTCCCATTACCATCTGCTCATCTTTTTATTGTAACGTTTACATATCTGTACTTTCATTTTACTTTTTCTTATCTCATTTCTGTTTATAACATTTTCATTGCGTTTTAGTTTAAGTGCCAGGTGCTTACGTTAGTGTGTGGGTATGTTCGTGTGCGTGTTCGTCTGCATGTCTGTCTGTGTGTCTGTCTGTCTGTCTCTCTGTGCGGTCAGGTGCTGAAGGTAGACCGCAACAACCTGGTGGAAATCCCTTCGCTGCTCGGTCGCCTGGAGCGACTGACGTCATTCTGCTGTGCCTCGCAGAGACCGAGAGTTCGACTGCTTCCTGGTTCAATCACCCGCCTTCACCAACTACAGGTCGGCAATCACAGAGACCCACGTGTGTAGTGGGTTGTATAGGGCGCGGGGGATGCCGTCCTCTACTTTGTCATCCCGGGAGAAAATGCGTTCTTATTTACTTCATTAAAATCCACATAAAAAGAATTGAAAGGCTTACTTCCACAACCTATTAAGTGCATTTTGGTAAAAACTCATTTTTCTCCACAATAAGCAAAATGGACTTAACAAGCTTTGGAAGTAAGCTTTTTAATTTTAGGGTTTGGTTAGGGTATGTGGAGAGGAAAACCATGATATCAGATTGAGAGTCATGCGATCGCATAGGCTATGGTAACCTTAGTTACCTGCGACCCGACCGACACAGGTGAATGTGTCTCATCTAACCCCAGTTGGCTTCGGAAGCTTCATGTACATAATTGCATAATTTCTGTAACGGTCAAGTCTAGGACTATTTCGTCGTGCGTTGTCGACAATACACAGACTAAAATAAAGCCAAGTACTGTTCAGTATAGGTTAATCAGACTCGGAGCTAAAATTCCATATCATTTGCTCGTCATGTCATTCATAATTTCAACGGTCATATTCAACTGACCGCATAAGCCTCTGTATAGAGGCGCTGTGTCCAGCAGCTTGCGGTCGCAAAAGCCACAGTCGGACCACGACGGCAAACCGATGGTCATAAGTCATAGAGCGAAATGAGAGTAATCTGACCCAGATAATCCAACAGTCATTCGTTCGTTGGCTGGGCTAGAATCTATAGAGATATACACTGGGGCGGGCCGAGGTCCATACTTGCACAGCAAGTCAGAGGTCAGCTGCTGCTATTGCTGCTGCTGCTGCTGCTGCAGTCCAGTGAGCAGTCATGCAAAAACCAGCCATCCAGTGCAGAATCCATACGGGCCCGCACAGTCAGCGACAACCTGCTTCCGTTGAGATATGAAACATGAAGTTGTCGCCGTTGTTTTTTTCTTGCGACCCATTGAACGTAGAAGCCATAATAAAGCGCTATAGGCCTGTGCTATTTCTATTTTGTCCATCTGTCGATCTGTCCGATACTATGCATTTTTAAAACAGCTGAAACAATTAGACTAATTTGTTTAATGCATGCTACACCGTGGCACATCCAACCAGTACGTTTTCCCAATATAGCGCTGCTAACGCTAGTCAGGCTCACGTCCAGCTTATCTCCCATCCCGCTGAGGGTAGGAGGTTAAGCTGACTTGAACATACAGTATGAGAGCATCTTACTTAAAGTCGTTTGCAAATGACCATTTTTCAAAGTTTTGAGTTTGATCCTCTGACCAGTAGATCACTGGCACTAGTAAGAAAGAACAGATATGACGTGGATGCGTGGTAGCCACATGCCAAAAGTCATGAAGGTCAGCTGCCATGCTGCACTCAACGTGCAGCATCTGATTGTGCTGTCAAACTAACCAGTTATCGCAATAAATCGAACGCCGCATTGCACGGTAGCGTCGAAGGCAATAGCATTGGTTTACAGCATGCAGCGCTAGAGCTGGGCGACGAAATCGATAACTGTCGCGTACTGTGCAGGTTCTATCAATCAGCGATAACAGCATCGAGGCGATCGACTGGATCATCACCCTGCCGAACCTGCGAGTTCTGCGCTGCGACCGCAACCGGATATCGCACCTGCCCGTTCAGCTCGTCAATCTACGGCACCTCACCTGGCTGGACGTCTCGCACAACCCGTACCGACACATTCCCTACCAACTGCTGGAACTCATCGCCGGAACCACCCTATGTCGCTTTGACTGGTTTAGCGTGACGCTGGTACCCAGCTGGCTGCGCCGACAGACGACCGACCAGCTGTGTACGTACCTCGCGCTGGAGGCAGTCCTCGCCGCCGATCAACCCACCTTACCCGCCACCCCTCACGATGAACTCGTCGTTTCTGACGTCACTGTGGCCGTGTTCGGTGACACCGGCAGTGGAAAGAGAACGTTGACGCGTGCGCTGGCTGACCCGCGCGGTGTGTACCGGGATGCGACGACGCGCTCGTCAGCACCGGTCGACATTGTACGTTTCTCGAGTCACGTGGGAGTTGGCGCTACATCCGGCGAGCCGACCACCAAGTCGCCGTTACACCGACTGCGCAGCGACATCTTGCGGTCGAACGGCATACTAACGGACAACACTAAAACTAGCCCGTCGCCGCCGGCGTCACATCGCTGCAATATCACCGCCTTTGCCTATCTGGCCGACTACATGGACGCCTACTTCCGCCAACTCAAGACCGACGTCCGGTTACTTCTCGTCGACATGACGTCACTGGAAGTGGGGCAGAATGGCGCCGCGCACGCACAGACGCTTGCACGTCACGTGACCCGCACGCATCTGTGGCTCGACGCGCTGCAGCAGCTGGAACCTGACTCCCCCGTGCTGCTGGTCGGCACGCACGCCGACCTGGTGAGGGCCACGTCCACGTTTAGCGACTTCGTAGACGAACTGTTTCCGGCGGAGAGTCGGCGTCGTCATCGACGGCGTTACGCGACGACCACAGCGCCCTGTCACGACTGTCTGCTCTGCGCCGACAACCGGAAGTTAAATTCCTCCTCGTCGCCGACGTCCGCGCACATCATCAAGTCGCGTTCTTCGCCTGGCGGACACTTTGACGAGCTGGCGACGCCGCGCAGTCACTATGCCTTGTCACCGGACACTCCTGACGGTGCCACAACCACACAGGGCCGAGGTCGACATCGAACCACCACGAGCACGTTGCCGCACGTCCTGGGCTACGTCGTCGTCGACTCGGTCCGCAACTATCCCAAGACGGACTCGAAGAAAGCGAACAACGCGAGCGTTGAGCGACTGCGCACGGTGTTGCAGCGCGTGGGCCACTGCCGCGCCGACCGTACTGCCGCCAGCTGGGCTGACTTCCGGCGACATATCACGTCACTCGGAGCGACCTGTGGCCTGGCGGGCACTCCGTGCTTACCGCTCGAGGACGTCGTCTGCATCGCACGCAATTACGGCATCGACAGCTCACAGGTAAAATAGTTTCATAGCTTCACATTTCCGTCTGAAAATCTTCGTCAGATATTACTGCTAAATGACATAAATGTGTAATGTTTGAGTTGAACATTTAAACGCACGCTTAGCGTTTATCGTAGTAATGTCAATCCAACACCAATAGTTTTGGGCACAACAGTAAAATCAATAAGTAGGAAACAGAAGCGTTAGAAGGTCCCAAGGTCCCAAACGATTGACGAAACTAGTGCTACCACTTGGAGAATAAAACTTATTTACTACAGTCGACGACTATTGTTCAGGTGCTTCTGTTTATCATCCAACTGGCTTATCCTGCTGCTGTAGGCTAAAACTTAGTGTTGATACTGATCGACGTAAATCGTACTGAAATGTACTTACTTACTTACTTACTGACTTGCTTGTCAGGTGGCGCAGGTGCTGCGGCTGATGCACCAGCGCTGTCAAGTCGTCCACATATCAGACGACTCTGACCCACTGCTGTCCAGCCTGGTGGTCGTCGACTGTGCCTGGTTCATGAAAACCATCGTCTCGGCGACGTCAGAGGCTGCACGCTCTCAGGGCGCCGTCGTCGACGCCAGCAAACTCGTCCGCTGCCTCTTCACTGACAACAACTACACCGACGTCACCGGCGGCGTTCAGATGGGGAAGCTAAGCTCCGCCCACAGTCTGGTTGTTCATTGGTTGCTCGCCGCGTTCCAATCTCTGCACGTCTGTATTCCGTTTGGTATTTCGCTGTGCACCGGCAGCCGGCTGTTCCTGTTCCCCGACCAGCTAGAGGTCGGCGTGCCGAACCGCGAGGTGTGGCCGGACCGACCGGACGTGGACGAGCGACAGGTCACGTGTGACGTCGGCATGTGGTCGCGCGGTGGTTTTCGGATGTTCTGTGATCTGCTTTCGTCCCTGTGCGGTGACGAGGGACGCCGACATCTGGACGTTCTGCTTGACCCGGCGCCTGTCCTGCTCGCCCACGACACTGTATTCTTCACCGCGTTCGACGTCGACGGTTGTCCGGACTGTCGGCCGAGCCGCCGGCAGCGCGGCGCTCGCCTTAACTCTTCCGGCGGAAGTGACGTCACAGACGACGACTCGGACGCGCAGTCGGACGACGTGCTGCACAAAGTTCGCCTGAGTCTGAACGTGACTCGCATGGACGCGGTGCGAGTCCAGGTGCGAGGCCCCACGCCGTGCTGCGTACTCAGAGCCCTGGTCCACTTCATCGACCTTTACCTGGACGACCGGCTTGATCACGCTCCACTAGCAGCGGACTGCGACATACAAGTCGACAAGTCGAGTGTTCTGTCGACCGTAGTGTCGTCGTCCGAAGAACGTCATCTGATCGGCCCAGTGTCACTCTCTGACGGCTCCGTGACCGGCACAGAGTCGTTCCACAGCGATAACATCGAACTCGACGTGTCCAGTGAAGCTGACACACCTCGCCAGCTGTACTTCCTTTGTCCCAAGTGCGTTCTTTTGGGTGAGACGTGGCCAGAGCGCATCTCATATCGGAGCATGGTGGACCGGCGACGGAAGGCGGTCTGTAGCAAGTGGCATAACCTGGGCAGCTGGTGGCGGGCTGTGACTGGTGACTACGTCTACGCAGGAGCATCCAGTCTGGGTCCAGACAGACCGGTCGTGTACTCGTTGACCCCGAGCACTCTGCCTGACTACGAACATCCGCGACTTTTGCTGCTGCTGCCACCAGACCCAAAGGTCAGAACTCAACTGCAAATGTGAAGTATAAACAAGTCGGAAATAAGGCGTCATTTTTTGTGTTTTTTGCTACATTTTTTCGTACGTTTGAAACGAATCATACTTCGCCACTGAAAAAAATGCCATAGGCCATTCTGGTTACTGTCTCTGACTGGCTGTTAATTAATTTAGCCTACATACATATATTGCGGCGAAAAATAATCACAACTGTTTTAGAATAGCATCGTTATTCGTGAAATAAAATAACTAACGGCTAGCGAGCCGGAAACAAATGCAAAACAATTCACAGTAATTTTTTTTATCTGCGCATTCTCGATGAACCATCAAGTTCATATTAGCAGTATTATGGAAAACAAAGATTGCGTGTTTTTATCTTTTTGCTAAAGCGAAATTTCGAATTAATACGCCAAACATTCCGAATGTAGCTTCCGTTTAAATCACGACGCAAAGATTAGTGTGTCTTCGTTCGAACATAGTGCATGTTAATTTTTTTTCGGAAGGTCGCTTGAATCGTGCAGTGCTGGTGTGGTAGATAGCAGAGAGGGCTTGGCGAATGACGGGGAGAGCGAAGTTCCTGGAAGGTCACGACATACATGTGCTGTGTGAGAGCCCGTCGGCCTGGCATCTACTGGACGGCTATGGGTTACGACTGCCTGGTCCGGCGCCAGCCGAGCAGTCAATTAGAGCACAGTTCAACATCCGAATGTTGACCGTGCTAGATCTTTCACTCACGGTCGTTCAACTTATACAGGTATCAGCCAGTTGTTGTTTTATCGCATTCTCCATCTGTCACTTTTGTCTGCTTTTCTTTATACCTGCAGGCCTTTATACTGCTAATTATGGCTATTTCGCCGCTTTGCCGTTTCGCTTCCTGGCTGATTTGCCCCTGGCTCATTTGCTCCTTAAGGGCAAAAGATCCAGAGGCGAATCAGCCAGGGGGCAAAACGGCAAAGAAGCGAAAAACAGACAGTGTGACACCCTTTTCTAGGCTTATTGGATTTTACTTTGCGGGGGGACAAAAACAAAAAAAGTAGAGTGCATCACGGACATTTTTTTCGTCGGTTTTCGTATACAGGAAAAAAATTCCATGTCTAAGACAAATGAGGTAGAGATTTTTACGTTGACGGTGCAGCACAGCCGAAAGATCGTTTGCTGAACAACGTTCTCGCCGTAGTTAGACAGAAAATGAAAAAATACACAGTTGTTTTACATTTCACATAACGACGGTCTGCTTTCGTTCGTTATCTGTTTGATTCTGGTAAATTGCAAAATATGTGCAACACGTGTATCATACTCGTGTAAAGAAAGGCGGCTATAACACGGTTGATGGCTGTGGCAGGGAGTGAACGAGCATTCGGAGACGGTACGACTACTTGCTCCAGTCGTGATGAAGCTGCTAGCGACTTACGACTATCTACGACCGTGCGACACGTCTTCATCGTTGTCATATGTCAGTCGGCGCGACGCAGAACTGTTCCTGACGTCCAATAAAGACCGACTGACGACCATGTTGACGCGCACGCTGACGTCGGCTGCGCAGCAAGCAGCCGGCGCAGACAACGCACAGCAGGCCGATATCTACCTCAAAGCCGGCTGCGCCCTGGGTCCCGGGGATGTCTTCTCGCGTTCGCCCAACGCCCGCTCCAGTCGCAACGAGCTGGCGAGATTTCTGCGACTCGAGTCAAGCGGCGGACGATTCGGCGGTTTAAGGCCGGTTTACATCGGCGGCGAGGTTCGCTGGGTCTGTGAGACGCATTACGTCGAGCTGCGAGCCATGCCGTCGGTGCAAATACAGCTTTAGAGATCGGTCGCCGCTCTTGCGCTTTTGATCAGATTGTAACGGCAGCAACTGTGAAAATATTTTTGAATCTCGATATTTTATGTAGTAAAATGTCGACCGTTGTCACCTTCTGATCGCTTCAGACCTTGTTTGTGCTGCGTAGGAAAGAATGTGATAATTTTTACGCTGCGCGAGTCAATTAGTGTCCTTGTAGCTTTAACAGATGTCATTTGTTAGGCCTACTTGAGCCGAGTGTGACAATTACTATATTTCTTCTGTAGTACAATGTTTTGTGTGCTTTTTAAATGCCGAGAGCACGTTTACACTATGCAAATTAGATACGATAGTAGATACGCAATATTACACAGTAGACCGGTTTTATGATAATTGTTCAACAGCAACTGAATTGTTACAATTTAGGTTTCGTTATAGGCGGCTTGTTGCTTTGCTTTGTACATGCACACATCTGTTGTTAACACGACTGCCTGTCTGTCTGGTGCACTTTATTGACTTATGATCGGAATATTACGACACTATGCTGCCGACAATCGTTTTATCGTTTTTCAATTAAGTTTAGGTTTAACGATATGTTGACGTCACTGCTAAAATTTGTTGGTGCACTTATGGAACAGAAGTAAATGCACGGGCATCATTCTGTCTTCTGATTCTGGTTGATTAACTGCTATATTTGATTATTTTCAATTTTGTTAAATTCAGAACCTGGTTACATGTAATAAAATGTTTTAGCCGCCGTCCTCCGGCGGTGTCTAAACATTCTATAGGCCTACATGTAACCACGGTCTAACTGCAACACATGTTCGATTCTGTTGATAAAATTTTAAAAATTTTTAAAATTTTAAAATACTTTTTGGGTGCAGTAATGTTTGAAATAAAAGCACCGAAACGTTTGTACAACATTATTTTACATAGCATGCGATAAACTGCGTCAGTTTGTTAGTCGGTAGAGTACTGATCGTCGAACACGAAGTCGGGCATGGCGCGGAACCGCGGGCAGTGAAATGATGATGTGTCGATGTGCGTTCAACATTGCAGGGGACTGAAAACGGCGATTGAATTGGGTTTGTGGAGGAAGCTTCCAATTATCAGGTCCAGAAGCATCGTAATCAGCTCATTCAGCGACGTGTGGTCCAAACAAAATTCAGTGCATTCTTGGCCTTAGAAACGACGTTTCTGACGCTAGAATGCGGCGGCTCAGTAATTCCAAGTCGTCATTCCTCAACGACGGGAAACAAAAGTCAGTGATATTTCCCGCTTAAAATATTTGTACGGGAAACAAGTTTCTTGTCTCTAATATTGATGAACTGCTATTTTCGCCAATCTCCATTCTTTTAGGCAAAAACGTCAGCGATTTTGCCTGTTTCTACATATCTCTCTGTAGCATGTTCTGTCTGTCGTTTGTCATTCGTGCACCTTGCCGGATTTATAGTGATGACACACTGGCTAGTTTCAGGCGCCTGTTTCTGGTACCAGTTGACCGGTACCAGAAACTGGTCAGTGTGTCATACTTTTCTGGTGCCAGAAACCGGCGCCAGATGGAGCATGTTCAATTTCGTGCCGGAAACCGGCTGGAAAGCTGAGCTGTGACTGGTCAGTCTGAGCAGACGACAGCACTGCTCGTTTGTTTGTAAACAAAGATGAAAGATGAAGCGGAGCGATGAAAGCATTTTTCAACTCATATACATACATGTAGAACAGTACGAAAAAAATAAATTTCTGTATAAAATTCCCAAAGTCGGATTTCATCCTTGTTGTGTTTGCCGATATCATTTGCCGGCAAAGTGTGTCGTGGTTTCTGGCAGCAGACGACTGGCGCATGGTCAGTGTGTTACCAACTTTAGATGGCATTTGGCAGGTACACATGCAATAAACAATAACACTGAGTTAGAGGAAGGGGTCCCTAACCCCCCAAGAGAAAAAACGATTTGGAGGTTTAACCCGCAGCCAAAACATGCAATTAGCCAAATTGTCTGGACTTGTCACAGTGATTTCGCCTATTGCAAAATTACTTTGGTATTTGTTTCAACTTAAAGATCTGGTTACATGTGAATGTAAGGCACGGCTGGTTGCAGTGAGAGCGTATCTATAGTTGTCTGAGCGCTTTGTTCAGTCTCATGACGTCTGCCAAGCTGAGTCCTGCATTCTGACGCTCATCGCGCACACAGGCGACCAGGCAGTGAGACGAGCTGTGTCGGTAGGTCTTGTACTCCAACAACAGCTGCCCGTCAAATCCCGCAAACCTTCACACACGCACAGCACAGTTATGGATGATAAAGTTCCTGGCACACATACAGCAAGATAAGATGAAGTAAAATAAGGCAGCTGTTTAAACAACTATAAAAACAACTTATTTTGTTTCGTCGCAAGCGAAACCCTGAGATAAAATACGACTTCTCTGCAAGTTTCTGCAAACGTGCACAACACTTCTGGATCTGCTGTAAGTAAGCGAGTAGGCCTAAGTATTTTAGCTGCGTTTTGGATGGCCTACTTCTAATATGTTAGGTGTCAAATTAAAATGCCGGAGCATAAAAACACAAATTTACTAGTATATTGCTTCAATACAACAAAACTAAACTCTTTCGAATTTTTCGTCTGTCGTGCTATAAACAGAAATTAAAACTATTAGCTAAAAGTATTAAAACTATTAAAAGTATTATTATTATTACCATATTTATAATATATTTATCTATGGTACAAGGTGCATCCAAAACGCAGCTTTCATAAAGCAGGTTAACTGTTATAACCTCGAACGCGCTCGGTGTGCTAGTAGAACGGGAAGTAAAGATGTTTTAGATAGCATCTAAAAGTAGTAAAAAGCATGTGCTGCATTTTAGAATGTTAGAAAAGTGTATAGACTGCAATGTCAATACAGTTAATTAAGGTTGTGCTCGAAACCTAGGTAGTCTCATGAGATAGTATTAATATAATCATTAGCGTTATCACTACTAGCATTTACCAGTTGTTAAGACTAGATAGCTGGTTGTCTGCGAGCCAGCGCCTGACGTCATCACGTGTCCACGAACTGACGCCTGATTGGCTGCTGTCGGCTCCGTCACCTGTATTGCTTTTCACCCGAGCGTCATCATCATCGTTATCACGTGATGCAGGTGATACACCGTGATGAGTAGTTGCTGCTGCTGCTTCGGTCGAGTGGATCTGCTCCAGTCGCCGCACGTTCTCATCTGTCGTCGTCATCAGTATTACAACATTATCATCACATTTATCATTACACTATGTTTGCGCTGCTTGTAGCGTGAGGCGTGTTTGAAAAGTGCTGCATGTTTTAGTGTTTTGCTACGGCACGAGTGCGTTCTGCGACATGATATTTTGCTGTATTGAAGTGCTACATATGATGGTCCGTTTGGCTGTTCTGGTTTGCTGATTTGACGCCTTGTTTCATCCGTCGTTGACACTTGCCATGTTACGATGTCTTGCTCTGTGCTGACACGTGCTGGTCGGCATGTTGGACGTGCGCGTCTCTAGGCCAGGCTGCCGTGGCCGTGCGTACACGTGTCTGCGATTGTACGCATTCGACCGTGACGGCGTGCCTTGCTGACCAGCGTGCACAAGACTTCTGTGTAACGATGGATCGTGGAAGCCAACCGACAACGTCATCAGCGAACAGTCAACGGATTTACAATCTGCTGTTTGAACAGTTTGCACAAGTACTGACATTACCGGACCTGTCGCAGTTTCGTTTCGTTTTTAGCGGACACTATTAACTTGCAGTATTCATACTCGACCGCCGAGCGCACTAGAGATTTCTTCGTAATGATAGTGCGCTATATAAATGTTCTCTTATTATTATTATTATTATTATTATTTAACCCTCGGTACTCCGTTCCCGAGGGAGCCTAAAAAAATTAACTACAAAATACAAAGGTGGGTACGATCGTCAGTCCGTGCAGTCAGCGGCCGGCAAACTGTCGTGCAACAAAACAGCATTGAAGCGCTGCACCAAAACAGAAATCCTCTGAAAT
>Ga0209671_1002227_pt1 | contig 17509 bp, 10 predicted proteins | sample WorMetHERISLAND2_2_FD_187401 | JGI IMG/M metagenome (GOLD analysis project Ga0209671, IMG submission 187401) | Marine gutless worms symbiont microbial communities from Max Planck institute for Marine Microbiology, Germany - Olavius geniculatus... | ecosystem: Host-associated > Annelida >...
GTTTTTGAGATTTTTACATAGTGTCGACTGCTGGTTTTCTGTGTTTAGATTTTACTACTTGAGTTTTATTGCAGCTGGGTAGCGTTGGTCTGGTGACAATCTCTGTCAAGTGTTGACATATCATCAGTCAATCATAGTGATCAGACATTTAGAGGATAGTTAAAATGCATTCACAAATCAAGATTAGCAGACTAAGGGCGCATTGCACCAAGTACGTGCTTAACCACCGTACTTAGCAGAGAATGCATTGCACCAACACCGTTTAAGCAGACCAGCCTGCTTAAACATCACTTAAAAATAAGTGGCCAAAGTTGCCCACTTAAATTTAAGTGGCTGGCAAAAATGAGACAGAAGCCATCTTTGTTTAGCAAACTGTGAGGAAGTTATCGTCCTAAGTTGACGATTTTAGGTAACAGTTGTTATATACGATAAACAGAAGCGAAGAAAACAATGCTGTTCGTCATTGAATATTTACAGCTGAGATAGTTTTAAGTGAAAACAAATCACTTTTCTAAACAGCGTGTGCTGGCATGTACAAGTTCAGCGTAGTCTACAAAGTTTATTTTCTCAGGTTATATTCATTGTCAGCCAAATATGTATTAGTCTGTATTTATGGTGATTCTCGAATATTCAGCCTATATATTACACCTCGCTCAAAATTATGCTGTTCTGAAATTATTTCAGTTTATTTACGGCCATTGAATTCACTATTTTATTTATTTAGTAGGCTGAGTTGACCTGTATATATGTGTGTGTAATACAGGTAACTGATGAAAGTCACCCCGATAAGCCTCACCTGGTGGTTGCCATGACAGCAATCACTGAAGTTGCTGCAGCCATCAATGAGTTTAAGAGACGCAAAGATCTCGGTACATAGTGGTGTTTATTTTGATCATATTTATTGCGTGTGCATTTTCATATGTGGTATGGATTCGAAGTAATGTCATTTATCAAGTTATTGATGTGCATTAACGTTAGTCCACCCGGAAGCGATGGCTTTCGGAACAGACTTATCTTTTACTGCAAATGTTTTTATTTATTTTTTATTCCAGTTGCAAGATTTCCGTGATGTGTCGGCCGATCGGCATGAAATTTTGCACGGTGATCAGACCTAGGCTAGATTTTGTAATGCTGGTCCCAAATTTCACGGGGCCCTTTCAAAAAAGTTTTAGGGGCCAAAAACATGCAAAATTTGGCCCAATTTTGGATGACTTTAAACTTGAGCGGCGAATATCTCCGAAATGGATGAAGATATTCAAAATCGGGACAAGTACATTTTGTACCACAATTCCTCCCACATTGGGTGAAAAAGTTTGATGAACTTTAGTCCACTAAACACAGAGATTTAGTGGTGAAATCATATCTACCCAAATCAATTTTTCAGAATGCCATATTTTGGCCCCTAAGTGGTGCTGCACCCCCAAATTTTTAAATGTTCTAGAGAATGACCAAGTCTTACTAGCGCACCCCCACCTAGGATGGGGTTCTCCTTAACAATTTTTTTTGAAAGGGGGGTCAAAATTGGCTTAAAATTTAACTTTAAGAGTAGAGTGAGTAAGATCACAAAACTTTGTTATATAACGTGCCATATGGTGGGCATTATCACTAATGTACAAATTTTTGGGGAGCTCGCACCTCGAAAATTTGAGAGGGCAAAAACTTCAAAATTTGGAGCAATTTCACACAACGTTTGAGTTTGACCGCGAATGTCTTGGAAACCAATTGAGATATCGAAAGTCGGGAACAAACTTGATCGAGGTCCATCCCTGGGGGTTTAGCAAAAAAATTTGTGAACTTTGGTCCACTAACAAAAAAGTTATAGGCGTGGATGTTGACCTACCTTAAGTCGACAATGCACGTTCTGTATATGCTAATCCATTTGAGTTTGGGCACGTGACTTTGCTATGTGGGGAATTTCACTCCCCTGCCTAAATTTTCCCCCGATCAGACTTAAGGTGTTGGGTGGACTCACATTGGGCTTTGCCCCATATTTCTAGTTTATACTGTGAACAGACGAATTTGATTTGAATATGATGATGTTGATATGATAGTGGTCATGTTGATGGCAGCGGTCAGTTCTGAACAGTTGATTTATTGTTGATGACATGATTGGATTCATTTATTTAATGATGTATTTATTTTTTTATTAATTATCAAATATGATGGATCGTTGTATATGTAGTGCTAAAGTACAAGAAGGATGCTAAGCTGACAGACAGAATTACGCGGTTGTCTCGTCATTCTGTTCAGAAGAAGTTGTCTCGTATCGGCCGCAAAATGATTGGAACTCAGGTGTTCACGGCAGAATGGTGTTTTTTGACTACTAATGCTTATGCTTATTTTCATTTTCTTTCAATTTCTGTGTTCAGTGATGGTGCCATTGGATAGAGAAATGATGAGTACCTATAGGATGTCAATAGTAACCATGTCGCTGTCTTCAGCGTTTTGGTCACTATTTTCAATGCAAAGTTGCTGCCTCTATTCTCTATCCATTATCCACAATTCCACATGCGTTAAATTACCATGTTCTAGCATTGATTGTAGCGTGCAATAGCTTATATGGAACTGTAGTCAGCTGTGGTAAACTGCTATCCCAGTGACTGGAAGTTGGTCACTTGCCTTCGAACATAGGTGGTATGGTCGTCTCACCTTAGCGACAGCTGGGCTTGTTGTTAAAGTCATGATTTCTCCCAGTTTTCTTTGTCATTTTGGCTGACGAACTTTTGTACATTTGTCACTTGATGTTACTTTTAGTAGCCACTATTAGTAACAGTTACATGTTAGTGTTGTTAACGGTGACAGTTGGTGGATGAGAGATTTAACATGGAAGAGACAAAGTTCAAGATGTTGGAAGGAGTGGTGAAGAATGCTGCTCGAGATATCTCACTATACTTGGAACAACTCGATGTGGGTACTTTTACAGTGGAACAAAATATTTGTTCCGTTCCGTGTCTTGCCTTGTGTCTTGTTTAGCTTAATTATGCAGCATTTACTAGCAATGTCACATCTCCAGTGTATCTATGTTGAGGCAGTGGGAATAGGAAATCATCATCATTTCTGGCAAGCACAACTAAGAGTGTGTAGCGCCGAACGTAGACATCAATTTCCAGAGTGGACAGTTCTGAGCCAAGTCAACTGCGTCATCCATAGGAAATGGCTGAACATTAACTATTTTTGCTAAAAATAGGCAGTGGAAAACCAGCATTAATTTGGCAACTTTCTTGGCAGCACAGCTTTCTTTCTGGAACTACAAGGACCTGGTGGAATTTCTGATCTGTTCAGGGTATCTGTGGCTGCCTCCCCCATATAGGCAGCAGTCTGACAGGCTCGTCTCGACAACAACATCTAGGTTGTTGCATAAAAAGCAAATGCAGTTCCAATGGCAGTAGGCTTCTGAGTAATTATTGGTGTTATGGGGAAATATTCACTTTGACGCACAACGTCTTCTGGAATGTAGGCATCAACAAGCACAGGGCATAGAATAGATGCGCTGCACACCACACGATGAACTAGTTTAGTATCTATGATCTCGCAATATGGACTGGTGTTTCGCCAAGGGCTAATAAAACAGATATCATCGCTACCCTATGCACTTGCACGTTTTTACTGGTTCTCTGTCATGTTCAGGAGTCGCTGACTGACTTTGAGAGAGCCGCAGTAAACGTGCAGCAGTTCTATGCGGACGAGCAGTCTGCAGTTGATGTTCTGCGTGCTACGAACAGCAGCATCGGCTGCAAGCTCTTCACCAAGTTTGTAAGTTCCTACCTGCGTTGTGTAACCCCTATGGCATGTGTGTCAAGTTGTCAACTTGTACATGATAGCAGTGTTATGCTTTCCAACAGGACTGAATGCTAAAGTGACGTGGACGGCGTTGAAGAATAATTGAATGATGAAGGGTGGGCAGAATGATGCAAAATAATATATAATAATGTGTAATATACATTTATCATTTTTGATCGAGCTGCTTTCATCTCTTTTTCCTGCAGCACCTTTGTGCTGTCGGTAGATAACATGAACATGTGATGTGTAAAAAATGTTCTTTTTGTGGAAACCACTTGGGGGCTTAGCCTAACATAAACATATTGAGCAGAATCATTTCGATGAAATAGAGTGCAAACTTGCAAAGTTGCAGTTTCTCAGTACATCTGTGGTATCAGGCGAGTGGACGATTATATGTAACACTGTTTGGTCATGCGGTTAAAAAGTTGAAGGTTGCATATGGCTCTTTGTAGGAACCCGTCTCAGAGCTGTGGAGCGTCACCTGCAATATGTGATCACATACTGTTATCTGCCATTTGACATGTTTTGCCTTAACTCCAGCCAGGCAGACTGCTACTTGATATGTCTACCCAGAGCCGGATTAAGGCTTTGAGGGGCCCTAAGCCCAAATATTTTTGCGGGGCCTCTTACACATAGGTAGGGTAGAAAATGACAACAAACCATCCATTGACATTTTGTAAGCATTTAGTCAAACTACCAAAATTAAAAAGGTTGTATATTTCATTGTGCGTAACCCCTTAAATTCTGTTAGTGGGTCTGTGAGAGCACTGTGAGCTTTCTCGGCAGTGTCTGGGGCAGAGCCTCGGTTAAAATCGAATTTGGTGCATTTTAGCCTTAAAATATGACATCCGGTGGCAACACTTTTGATTATTTTCCTGGAAAGTAACTGACCGCATTTAGTGCATTTTAGCACAGGGCCCCTAAAAGCACAGAGCTTTGCCCTTAGGCCATAGCCTCGTTGGCCTATGTGTTAATCCAGCCCTGTGTCTACTCCAAAGAGATGGAAGGCTGACTTGACATGAGTGGTTGGTTATATACATGTACTGATATGGTCTACCTGTCTCCAGGTAGTCACACATCCGAGTAGTAAACACTTGATAGTGACCCAACTGGGATTCAAACCCATGACCTCGTGATCATGAATCCGATGTCCTAACTATTAGGCCACCAAGTCACCATGGTGGGACTGCAATGCCTGTACTAAAGTTTTGCCCGTCATTGAGACAATTGCATGTTAAAAAGGTTAAAGGTGGCGATATAGCTCTTAATGCGAAGCCCATCTTAGAGCTACGGAGTGCCACCTGCTGTATGGGATCACAGTGTTACTTGCCATCTGACACAGGTGAACGCGCTCCACCTTAACCCCAGCCAGATTGGCTGGTACTTGATTTACCTACCTCGGAGGGATGAAAGGCTGAGTTGACGTAGGTGGCTGGTTACATACCGAGATGGTTTTCCTCCCCGCAGGCAGTCACCCATCGCAGTACTAACCCGGCCCGGCGTATAGTAACTTTGTTGATTGGATGAAACACGTTACTGCTACGCCAAGCCACCAACCCAACTGTGGTGGTGTATTGTGACTGTCTGTAGAAAGCTGAAGTAGAACAGGAAGTGATTCCACCTCTCAACAGTTTACAGTTGATGTTTCAAGGACCATCAAACGTCATTCGCAAACGATACCATAAACTGCTGGACTACGAGAATGCAGTCAACCGCTTGGGCAACCTTAAGGATGGTGACCTCATTAGTACGGTGAGTGTGACCCGATCTCATCTGCGTGTGCTACCTGACACTATTTATAACTTGCGCATGCAATCAGTCATGCACATATGTGTTAAATTAGCAGAATTAGTGGCAGGATCCATTGACCTAGATAACACTGACCTCATCAAAGGAGTGTTTTCATTGCATATATGTTGTTTGTGGTTTGTTGTGGAATAGGCCTAATGTGAGTTAGGTTTCTATTTATTATAAACTCACATTTATGTCAACAAAGATCTTAGAGCATTGATTGTCTGTTTTTCTTTGCTTTATTTATGTGTGATTTTAGTTTTATTGCTTTTTGCCATAGAACTGCAAGAATGTGTTCGCCCAGTGACGATATACTGTGAGTCCTTCTCCTAGAGCTATGCAACCTTTTGACATTTTAGCTCTTTGTATTGTAAAATGTGTAAACTGGTATACCAATTACTCCTGTCTTGCGGAACGTTTATGCCCATTTGGTTTTTATGTTTTTTTAGTTAGGAGCCATACAGGATGGACTCGTATTGCCACCTTTTAGGATGTCCGCAGAATACAAAAATAACATACAAGCTGATCTGCATTATCATTACCATATTTGCATTATCAGACCCGATGTATGAATGAGTTTACAGGTATTGCAAGTTGCATTCTTATCAGCCATTACTTTCTATTGTTTTTTTTTATTATGCTGGATGGTATTTTGTTGTGAGTTGTGAATCTGTTGGTCAGACTAAGGAGGAGCTGGTAAAAGCGAAGGCGGAGTATGAAGCTCTAAATGCTCAGCTGCTTGATGATTTGCCCAAGCTGTTCACGTTGTCCGTTGACATTCTCTACAACACAATTCATTTGTTTCTGAGGCTGCAGTATAGTTTCTATGCACACGCTGCCAATCACTTCTCAGCTGGTCCGCTGGTACTTATGTTTTTTTTAATATAAATTATTTTTTTCTTCTCCGGTTGTGTCTTTCTCATTGATAGTTATTTGTGAGTGCATTGTGTTTTGCTCTCCATGAATGTATCCGTATTACAGTGTTCTTGCGGTAGAATGAGCTTATGCACTCATTTGCTGCCTTTGTTTATTAATGGCATTGGTTGTGATATGTTGCAGAAATATGAAGTATTATTAGTCATCCAATGAACATGTTAATGGTTGTTGCCATTCTGTTGTCCGTAGACTTGTGAATACAACTAATCGGAACATTTTTTCATGTTTATCTGTTATAGATATAACAGTTTAGATGGTCAGTAATAGTGATGTAGCAATCTTTTTTCAAGATTTTTTTTCTTTTTCCAGGAATTTGAAAATATTTGTAATAACTGTTTTTGTCATATTCAGTTTCCATTCTGATGAGCTATATATTTAAGAATTTTAGTATTTACAGCACAAAATTCGTTTTTAGCTCAGAATTTCAAACATTCACAGCTTCAATTATTGGTGTTATATGATTCGCTACTGAGTGACATATACTGTCCTGATATAAATATTGCAGCAAGATTCACATTATCAAAGTTTGCCATCTTCTAGCATCAGCAATGGGATTTTCTTACAAATATCACCACTCATTTGTAGTAGTACTTGTTTATTATTCTAGTAATTTTTCTCACCAAAGCAGTGATTACTGATTAGTGATGTAACTTTTCTTGAAATTTGCAGCAGAAGTTGTCGTTATCAGTATCAAAATCATCTTTTGCATCAACAGCTTGATTTCCTATACACATCTTATCATTTCTTGTTTGTAATTGTTGTTGTAATAGAATTTGCTTTTTTTTTATAGAAATTTACAGATCAAAAACAGTGACTACTATGTGCTGAATGATGAAACTTGTTTTCATATTTGCAGCAGAAGCTGGCCTTGCCCATATCGTCTCCATCCTCTGGTGTCGTAGAAGCATTCAACATTGCACACACGTCGGCCGTCGACCGAATGTCAAATAATTCTCTCATACCGGTCGCATTTAATCCTCAGATTGATGAAGTCAGGCGTCAGAAACTGCAAGTGACCACGTCACCACGACACCTGGATCTGCTGGTATAATGATGATAGTTGTAATATTTGTATTGATATTAGTAGTAATGATAGTAATAGCTAGAAGCAATCAGAAGCCTCAGACGACTTTTTCCATGTCTAGTGCTGCCACCTTTTGAATGAAAGTCGGTGTGTCTCGTGCAAAAATTTTGAATTAAAGATTGTGACCAAAATCTAGTCGCTTGGTCCTTGCCACCATCCCAAAAAACTTCCGTGAAAGTGTGTTCCAATTTTGGAGCAATTCTGCTGAGAAACAGGCAGACACATGTAAAACGTAAGTTTTATTCGCAGTGTTTTTGGTACTGTCGTCAACACTGTGAGAGTTCAGGTTGCCAGGTGTCAAGAATGTCGTAAAAATGATGCATTACTCATGTAACTGATCTGCAGCAGCTACCCGTAGTCTCTGTTGCTTGCGCAAAAGTTTCATGCTAAGGATAGCACTGCACACATAATATTATATTATATAAAAAAAACTGCAAGCAATTCATTTAATGTTGTATAAGCGCTGATGTAAAACGGCAACAATCAAAAAGTATAAGCACGAACCATATGCATTAGCTTAGACATTTATATCTGGCTACTGAGAACAGATTAAATGTCTAAGCTAATACATTAGTTCCTGCTTATACTTTTTGATTTTTGCCATTTTACATTAGCGCTTATACAACATTAAATGAATTGCTTGCAGTTTTTTTATATGTAATTTTGTAATGCTGGGCCACCCACGAAGTCCATTTGTGCACCTGAAATTCCCCTTCAAATTTCGTGTTGATAGAGTCCTTACTTTTCGAGATATAGCGGTTCAAGAATTTTGCAAACTTGGGTTAAAATGCCCATTCAGGCCCCAAAAAATCATGTTTTTGGGGAGTTTTGACCCCCAAACATTATTTTTTATCATCGAGAGCCCCAAAAGGCCCTACCTTACGCGGAAACACGCGTTTTGAACCATAAATGATCGTGATCGGTCTTCTGGTGTGGCCTGTAGGCGTGAGCAAGAATACAAAAGGGATAGATAGAACACAAAGTAACGGAAAATGCCCTCCCTACGCAGACCCCCTTCCCGTCGTCCCACATCAACCAAATTTTGCACGTAGGGTCGTATCCCGGATATCTTTCTTGGTTTCAAGTTTCATTAAGATCGGTTGAAAAATGTGGTAGCTGTGGGGGGTCAAAATTTCGTCCTTCCCATTGACTTGGCACATCGCTTATACGACAGCTTGTTGCTATCGCACAATTCGTGATATACTGTGTGTCCCAAAATTAGTGGCCCCTGCATCAAACACGTCTAATTTAGTTTGTAGTTCATCGATTTCAATGAAATGTTGTACACTACACTATCTTAACATTGCTTATGGACACACCCGTTATGATGTACGCATTTTGCCATTTGTGCTCAGTGTAACGTCATGATGACATCAGAGTTTGTTTACATTAAGATACATTCAGTGCATTGTTACTGACAAAGGGATCAAGCAGCAGTGTACTCGCCTTAGACTAAGAGCTTGCGTCGAAGCCATTTTAAGCTCAAACTTTAAAGACAAGTTCAGAATGATTCTCTCGATGACTGTTTCAAATTTTGTAAAAAAATCTGTCAGGTATCAACGGCTTTATCAACTTATCTGTAGGGGGGTCGCTAATTTTGGGACACTGTGCACGACAGACAGACAGACATAAAGCACATCATTCGGTTGATCTCACATGTCTTTATTATGAACAAGATAATGTTTAAGCGAACACAAGAGTTTTTCCAATGCATTTTGATAGCTCACAATATATGTCCGTATAATTAAATTAGTTAGCTGTGTTGACTCTTGCTAAAAAATTAAAAAGTTTAATTTAAAATTGTACAGCAGCAATGTTATTGTCATCTTTCGCTATTGTTATAACTAAACAACTAACTTTGTAAGTCACGTGACCATTTGGGGATCTTGCACCATTATGGAGATATGGTGCCTCAAAGATAATGCGCATGCCAAATTTCGTGCAAATATGTGCTATAGTAAACGAGTTATGCACGATAAATGAAATTCAAAATGGCGGCGGGCGCCGTCTTAAATTTATTATTTTTGTTCATTTTGGTCAAATGGGCTATTTCCGGTGTTAGCCATGTACGTTGCTGCAAAATTTCATTCGTCTACATCAATTGGCAGATGAGTTGTTGCTATTTGTGCATCTCGGACATCTAGTATTATAACTAAACAATGAACTTTGTCAGTCACGTGACCATTTGTCTATCTTGCACCGTTATGGAGATATGGTGCCTCAAAGATAATAGCATCATGACTTTGATCTTTTGGGGTCACATGACATCATCAGTCACGTGACCATTCTGCTCATGGTGGACCACTTCATTGTGACCATGCATCTGTCTTGCACCTTTATGGAGATACGAAGCCTCAAATGTTGGACGCACGCATGGACAGATGCTCAGGTGATTTTATACTCTGTCCAGTGCTATTGCATTGGACCGACAATAAACCACACTTTTTTGAAATGCCCGCTACAGCAGACTATACAGTCCAACTAATGTTTTGCCATTGTCGTTGTAGTCTGATGACATAGCCGAGGGAAGTCAAACTTCGGCAGAGAAGTCTTGTGTTTGCTCCAGTTACCCCGAGTCTCAACTCTGCGTCGTCACAGAGAACGTGGCTGCATCCCAGCAGTTGGACCTGGCTCTGGCCAAGGGCTGTGTGGTTGCTGTCATCAAAGAATCTGATCCAATGGGCAACCGTGATCGCTGGTTCATTGACAACGGAGGTCTGACACCTAGTTTCATATTCTGTTTCTTGACTTTTGTCTTCACCAAAGTTTTACTGATTGTTTTTCAGCGGAAATACTTAAAAAGTCATGGACAGATTCCGATGAATTTTTTTCATAGTAGACCGAGGGGTCTGTATTATGTCTGTAGCTAGGAAGGGCTGTGTCTTTCGTTATGTTTTAACTCCAAACTGCACAAAACATAGTGTAGATTGCAGTTTCTTTTTTGGGTACATAGTAGAGGTGGATTGAAGTTTGGTTTTGGCTGAAGTATTATTTTTAAAATCATATTGTATCGCTATTAGGCCTAGCTGAGACAACCTTTGGCCAAAGTTCAGCTGAATATTTGGTACTTGTCTATTTGGTACTTGTTTGGTGAAAATAGCCAAATGTTTGGCTTCAGTTGAATAGTAAAATCAGGTCTTTGGCCCACCCTAGTACTTAGTTGTGGAACGCAGTGTGGACTCGGTTGTTTAGCTTTGAAAGCATCTCACTTGATGTAACCTCGTTGTCCGCATTATGTCTGTGTAGCTACGAAGGGCTTTGTCTCTCGTCATGTGCTAACTGCACGCGGTGCAGCCGCCGTGTCACATCCTGACCTGCTTAGCTGGTCCGACCCTCCACCGAGATACTTGGAGAAACCGACGCCGGCCAATGAGCTGCTGAGTATGCTTGACCCACTGTCAGTGGCATCCAATCAGCAAGCGTCACCGATGGCAACAAAAAGTGGTAGCAGCGCAGACTTGAAGTCACCTACATTGGGTGACACTGACAGCTTTGTGAGTAGTAGTAGTAGTAGTAGCCATGTGACATGAGTATTAGCAGTTGTAGTAATTGTTGTAGTTGTGATAATGCAAAATGTTAGGTATTCCACTAGAAATCTGAGCTAATGCTCATGAGATGCGCGAGAGCCTATAGCAGTTCCTATTAGCAGGTAATCTTGGTCTATCTCCATTTATTTCGTGCAGTTCACTCTTTTGCAGCCAAAAATCACAAAAAAATCACTAAAAACACCTATTTTTGGATGAAGGTCATTTAAGGTCATGGATGTTGTTATTCCCAAGAAGCTTTTCGCTATTGCTTGTTATGGTAAGCAGCATGTCTGTGCCTGTCTGGAACCATTTTCACGTTAGACAGGCCAATAGCAGAAAAATAACCACTTTTTAGAGGGGTACCCTTTATCGACACCTGAATGTGCAGGCCTCCTTGAGCCTAGAGGGTCCGGACTTGGACTGCTAAAATCTACATTCCATGCTGAAAATTTCATATGCAGCTTGTCTAGGTCTATCTCCAGCCGTTTCTTTGCAGTTCACTCTTAAAATGTGTGTTGCAGCCCAAAATCACGAAAAAATTCACTAAAACCCCCTATTTTGGGGGTTTAAGGTCATTCAGGGTCATCGATGCTGACATTCTTAAGAAGCTCGGCGCAAGTGCTTGTTATGATAAGCAGCATGTCTCTGTCTATCTGCAACCCTTTCCATGCTAGAAAAGCCAATAACGGTAAAATAACGTCTTTTTGAGGGGGTGCTCCTTTTTCACACCCTCACTCCAGGGAACCCCCTCACCCAGCGTTATGAAATTTTGTCACGAAATACTAGAGACTCTAAGCTATCATATGGTCATAACACGAAGTCTCTATCTCACATAGGTTCAAAACGGTACCGGGTTGTGACAGACAGATGGACGGAGGGACAGAATTACCATAGCTAATATGCGCTAAAGCTAGCTATGCTGCTCGCGTGTGTAAAAATTATCGTAGACGTGAGGAAGTTGGCAAGATGAATCATTTACTGCGGTGACATCAAGTAGTGAATGGAAAAAAGTTCCAAAGGCAGCAATAGTGGTGATCAAAATGTCAGCAGATCAGATCTACTAAACAAAGTTGTTACAGCAGTGAAGCTGCAAGTAGTAATAACAGCGAAATACTGTTGTATGTGTGCAACGTTGTCACTATGGTATCATTTATTAACACCACTATAAACATTATGAATTACAGCTACCACTACTGCTGCTACTAATACTACTACAACTGTCTGTGATGTTAGATGTCCAGCCCACCGCCAGCCTACACAACGTCATCACTGTCTCGTGGCTATCACTCGCTAACTCCGCCCACCTCCAACCGTCAACTGTCGACCCCATCCCCTGTGATGACGTCATCGATGATGTCACAGTCACGTGGTCGTCGCTCACTGCCACAGAGTGCCATGACGTCATCGTGGGAGAAATTCAGTGACAGCGAATCACCTGTCAGTCCTGTGTCGGCGGTGGCCTGTGATTCGTCGTCGCGGCATTCGCCGTTGGCAACCGCTGCCGCAGCGGGTGGTAGTGACGTTGGCAAGGACAACAAAGGTGCAGAAGTCGATTCTCCAGTCTCAACGGATGATGTAAGACCTTCAGTAGTTGTTTACGTTGGATATTACGTTAGATATGTGCAAATTCAGATCATTTTTCTGGCAAAAAGTTCTAATGTGTTGAATTTAGCGAGTGTCTTGTCACTAGGGCTGTGTATATAAATGGGATTATTCATGTTGTTTTGAATCATTTATTTTGCTGTTGGAACAGTAAAAAAATGTGTTATTTAGTTATTTTTAGATGCTCCAGAATCGTAGAAGAAATTGGATTGCCATCATAATTTAATCACTAGTAGAAAATGTAGTTGTTGCTTTGTTTGTAAGCATATGAAGTGCTGCAAAGATTCGCGGAAAAATTTCAAATTGCTCGGTGCCTGATCATTCCAGCCCAAGCCGCAGAAGCCATGTAATAGTGATGATTCGATATCAAGATTTTAATTTCGATATGATATCGATACGATAATTGGAAAATATCATGATATTGGTATAGATATTTTTAAGATAATAAGTATGTAAATGGTATACAAGTGCAGGAGCAAGACATGAACATTGAGCAGGTCGGTATGCTTTGTTTAGATAATAAAAATGTGTCTCCGGCTGAAATTATATTACATCTGTAGTTAAATTACAACACCATTAACTCGCCCCATTTGTAGTCTTTCTTTCCAGCTATGCAGTCTAGTGAAAAATCTGTAGAAAGTATCGCGATATTATCAAGAATATCGCGATATTGTTGAATATCGCGATATGTCGAAAAATTTGATGTTGTTTTGACGATACAATATGATACAATATATTGTTATGAAAACGATATATCAATATTTTCAATATATCGAATCATCACTACCATGTAAGACTGCATGGGAATACAAGTCTATAATGAGGTTTGAAGTAGAGCCACCAGCGGGGTTTAGGGACAGAGCCGCGGACAGTGAAAGTCGTAGTAACTGTATCTGGTAGCATGTGGATTCGTGCTATCTTTGCTAAACTGAACGAGATTCTGTACACTCCTGCTGCAGATGGGAGATTAATGAGCTGGAGGAGTGGAGGTCGCTCGCGGTGCAGAATATATATTCTTTGTTCTATATGTTTTTATGCCTTTTTGCTGTTGCTGTAGATGTGTTATGTCCTGTATGATTTCACGGCCCGTGACTCCAGCGAGGTTTCAGTTACAGCCGGCTCAGTCGTCTGTGTGCTACAACGCAGTGATTTGGAAGGCAATGTGGAATGGTGTCTGGTGCTTAGACTGGACGGCTGCCGCGGCTATGCCCCGGCTAACTACTTGCAGCCTGTCAAGAAATGATGTACTATATAGTTCGTGAAAAAGTAAACCTCGAATTATCACAAATTAACGATTTCATCAAATGTCAACCGATTTTCGGAAAATGCTTTCGCTGGCCACATTAGTGGTAAACTTGAAAAATGTTATGCTGAAGATCTCATCACATTTCAGATGTGTCGTGAAATGCTGTCGGGTTTAGAGTATTCTAAAACTGATTATATTTTACAAGGTAGTATAGCAACATGTTTGGAGTGTGATGGGATGTTTAGAGATTATCTAAATCAGTTAAATGCCACAGTATGTAGGTGAGCGTATTCTGGAAACATGTTCGCATTTGATATCATTGTGACAAACTTTGCGGCTTGCTTTTTATTGGACTGTGATACATTACAATGTTACACAGGGTTCCTACAGGTCAGGGAAAACTGGAAAATGTCAGGGAATTTGTGTTGTCAGGGAAATGTCACGGAAAAATGTTATTTTTGAAAAGTCGGGGAAAATGATCTTGGATCATGCAGACTGCAGATAACTGTGATTTTTTGCATCTCCAAATATTAAAAAACAAGCAAGTTTGCGGCTTCCATTGAACGTCTAAAAGCTAGACGTGCTTCAGCTTTAGGGGGGCTTTGCCACCCTCACCCCCTGACCAGGGCCTCTGTCATTTGCATATTACTTAATACCATTTATAACATTTGTGCGAAAGGGTTATTGTTTTGATAATGTCAGGGAAATTGTCATTCTGTGACGGGAAAAGTCGGTGAATTTTGCTGCAGAAAACCTGTAGGAACCCTGGTTACTTGTGCTGGTGCAGTTGAATATCCGTGAACCGAACAAACTTGTAGTAACTAATGAGCTATATGTTAATAGATCAGATTATAACTACAATTGTGCAGTTGTCCTAATAGCCTAGTGTCACCAAACTCCTTCAGACTCCATGGCTCTATATCATTGCTGTATTATTATTATTATAAAATTAGTATTACTTGCATTGGTTCTTGCATGTCTTCCAGTTTCATAGACTTCGGTTTGTGCAGTGTTATTTTACTCATTCAGTTAGTGGCATTTTATTATTCTGCTGAAGTGAAGCTGTTATTAATTGCATGTGTATTGTGCCGAATGTCTCAAAATTCCATAAAAACTGAAAAAGAGTTGATTATTTTCTCTATTTTGTCATTGTTTGTGCTGTTAGTTTGCATATAATCGTTGTTTTTATGCAGATCGTTGTTAAGTATAGTTTTGTAAAGATCTGTTTTTTTCAGGCATTTTTGTGACTGTTAATACTGATGATAACTTGATTGTGTGCTTGCTGCTGCAGTAGCAGTTATAGTTACTGACAAATTCTGTTGCCTGAAAGCTTGGCTGTTACAGCCATTATATGGATCATGTGTCATCTGGACATGTGTATTGCTTACCTGTATTTTTTCTGTATAATTGATCATTTCATTTTGTATTTGTGAATTGTTAGGCAGCATCACCGAAAGCATCATTTGTGACAAAAAAAAGTACGCCCTGCATTGGTCTGTCACACTTGTGCACTCTGCTAAAGCTGTTGAACGGAATGAGGTACTATTTGAAAAGGACACTCGTGTGGCCCCAACTAACACACTGCATTTTTAATGCATTGGAAAGGGAGAATTTTCAGTTACAAGTTGCGGCCAAACCTGACATCGTAGCTGCTGCAGTGATGATGCCGATAGTATACTGTCCGCTATGACATTGCATAATAGCAAATCTGTTGCTGCATAGCACTTGATTTTGTTTCCTTCCATTAGTGGAGGTCGATATCCTGTTTTACTCTTTGATAGGTTTATATTGTTTGTGGGTTTACTTTGAGGTACACTGTAGATCTAATGCTATGCTTTTACCCCTGTCTTCCAATAGACAGCATTCTGAAATTAATGACTCTCTGGAGGATTACAGGGAAGATTATTAGAACTACCATTACTTTTAATTACATATGCACGCGTATAATGGAGTTCTTACAGTTTTAGGTTTAGCTTGTTTTTTGTGTTTTGTGTTTCAGTAAAGGTTAAACCTATCGTTCCTTTACTATGTGTTTGTGCGCATTCTGCCTGGAAAGATCGTCTCTGAAATGACCTATACTGTGTTGGTCAAGACGTTATACTCTACTCACTCACTCACTGTCCCCAACTTTTTCTAGAAAGAAACCTGCTTCTCTCTCCCCCCTCCCCCCTCTTTCTCTTTCCTGGTCTGAGGGCGGGTCACCGCCCCGATCCACTCCAAGAAGTCCTATAGGCGTCGGGGATCCATGTTAAACTTTCCTCCTGGCCAGATGTCCCGCCGGGCCTGGTCGTGAGCTGGAAACTGTAACACCAGGTGCTCTGCTGTCTCGTCTGCACCGTTGAAGTATGGACAGGTGGCAGAGACCCAGCGTTAGATACGGTGCAGATATCCTGACCCAATCTCCCGACCCAAACCTACTTCTACCTCAACAGTTACTTGTGCGGCTGGATTAAGAGCGGAGTTGAAGATTGCAGAAATTGATCTTTTGGAATGTCTAGCATTCTTGAAAGAAAGCAAGCAAGAGGCATGAAAAACAAAATGTAGTTACTAAAAGGGAAAATATATTGGCACAACAATGCCAGACAGATGCCTGTCCTTTTAGCACTCATTTTTTACCGGACTAATTGCCAGAATTCCAGATTGTAGTGTCCAGTTAAATACGATGAAAGGGCTTTTCCTCTAAATGTGTCCATCTGTCTATCAACTTGAGCTCATCTATTCCATGACAGTAGGCCATGTATTACTGTAGCTAATTTACTGCACTTTGTATGCTGTTTTTAATGGCGTTGGTGTTAGGCAGCATTGCTGCATCACAAAGAACAATATTCCAGGCCATTGAGCAAACTGCTAAAGTCATCTGATTGTAAACATTTTTGCACAGAAACATTTCATTACAAAACGAAAACAATGGAATTGTGTGCATTTCAATCTGCACCAAAATTTTTTTCACCATACATTTATGGACCGCCTTACTAATTAGTAATGTTGTTGTACCACATGTTTACTGTACTAGTGCAGTTTGTCCATCTGATCTATCTGTCTGTCTGTCTGTCACACCTGTGTTTTCTGCTAAAACCGTTGAACGAATTAAGAAGGCATTTTTCAGGACACATATGTCCTCTATGTTGCATAGTATTAGACACCTGTAGTTATATTCAAGATAGTTTTAGTTCTTTTAGTTTATGTGCTGGATCAGCCAGTAGCTCCCCTTGCTTGACAGTTTAGTTTTACAGTGTAAATTACATATTGTACCATGTTGTGTTGTATCAGCTCATGTGTCCTAGTCAAAAATTACATTATAAGTTGCTTTCAAACGGTCATGTGACTTTCCATCCCTAATAGTTATAAATGTAAAAAACTTACCAGTTTAAAACTCAGTGTAAGGACGACGTGACGATATATCAGTCCACTAAAACGGCAAAAATCTTTTGATTAACTACATGGTGCTATACATGCGGCGTCCTTACAAGCTGACTCTAGTTGATAATAACTAACAGAAATAAAGAAACATGTAAACATAAATAAAACATAAATAAATAATGA